>Ga0302325_10016160_pt1 | contig 15837 bp, 14 predicted proteins | sample Palsa_T0_2_FD_201948 | JGI IMG/M metagenome (GOLD analysis project Ga0302325, IMG submission 201948) | Peat permafrost microbial communities from Stordalen Mire near Abisko, Sweden - Palsa_T0_2 | ecosystem: Environmental > Terrestrial > Soil > Palsa > Peat permafrost | place: Sweden: Abisko...
CGCACGAGTACGCGCTGATCTACGGCTCCCCGGTCCCCGGCTACCGCGCCCCGGAGGCGACGATCGGCCCGGCCGCGCGGGTGCCGTTCGCGTTCGCGGGCGTGCTCGAGGCCGCGACCGAGGCGGGCGAGCTCGGCGACGACGCAGGCGCCCACGCGGGCCCGGGCGCCGCGGCCGACGCGCTGACGGGCGGGCTGGCCGAGCAGGCGGCGGCGCTCTCGGCGGCGCTGACGTCACCGGTCGCGCCGGAGGTGCTGGTGCGCGCGGTGATCGCCTGGACGCAGCTGTTCGGCATGATCAGCTGGGAGCTGTTCGGTCAGTTCGTGGGCTCGTTCGAGCCCGCCGACGCCCTCTTCGCGCATGCGGTCGCCCAGCTCGCGACGTTCGTCGGCTTCCCGCTCTGAGGCGCAGAACCACCGGATAACAGCAAGAATCAGCGACGGCGTTCCGGCCCCACTACGCTCTTATGGTGTGAACAAACAGGAGCGGACGTACACCGTTCTGCGCGACCGGATTCACTCCGGCGCATTCGGCCCGCAGGCCCGGCTGAACATCGACGCGCTTGCCCGCGAGCTCGGCGTGAGCGCGATTCCGGTGCGCGAGGCGCTCCGCCGCCTCGAGGCCGAAGGCTGGGTGAAGTTCCAGCCCAACGTCGGCGCGATCGTCGCGCCGCTCGACGCCACCGCCTGGGAGCAGCAGATGGTCGCGGTGGCGATCCTGGAGGGCGTGGCCACCGCCGAGGCCGCGCCGCACCTGCGCCCGGCCGACTTCGCCAAGGTTCGCAAGCTGGCGGCCGAGATGGAACAGATCGCGGCCGAGGGCGACATGACCAAGTTCAGCAGGCTCAACCGGCGCCTGCACACGGTCATCTTGGCCCGCTGCCCCAACGCCTACCTGCTCGAGCTCCTCGAGCAGACCAACCAGCGGCTGGACCGGATCCGCGACACGATGTTCACCTACCTGCCCGAGCGGTCCAAGCGCGCCGTCGCCGAGCACGAGCATCTCATCCGGCTGCTCGAGGACGGCGACCCGGCCGAGATCGAGCGCTACGCCCGCTGGCACAAACTGCAGACGGTCGAGGCCTACCGGGCCGCTCACGAGGAAGTGGCGGCGGCGGAAAGTTAGTCCTCGGCGTCGGGCGACGCTCGCCGCCGCCCGGTGATCGAGGTGGGCCTGATCCGCATCCACAGGCGTTCTTGGGCGGTTCCGCCCCAGGACTCCACGCCGGGGGCGTCCAGCCGCGTGCACGCCGCCTCGGATTCCTTCTCAACCAGCCCGCGGACCACCACCGACCACCCGGTCCCGGTCGCGGCGTCGTAGGAGTCAACCTCAAAGCAGGCGTAGTGCCCGACCTCGATCTTGGAGAGCTTGGACCCCACGTAGGTCCTGAACACCACGTCCTGCCCGTCGACCAGGAACCGCACCGGCAGGACGGCCACCTCGTCGTCGGCCATGAACCCGACCCGCCCGATCGCGGCGGTCGCAAGCAGCCGGAACATGTCGCCCAGGTGCAGGATCTCCAGCCCCGCTGCATCGGTCTCCCGCTTGCGCATCATGCCCTCCAATAACGCCCGTTCGGTCCGCTTCACCCAGTATCCGCCTGCCCTTCGCCGCAGCCGCCGGCGATTATGTTACTGTCGGGTAGCATGAGCGACGCCGCAGCCGGGTTCTCCCTCGAGCTAAGCAGTGACCTGCGCGAGATGCGCGATTGGGTGCATGAATTCGCGGCCTCGGTGATCCGCCCCGCCGCCGCCGAATGGGACGAGCGCGAGCAGGTCCCGTGGCCGATCTTGCAGGAGGCGGCGAAGATCGGGCTCTACTCGCTCGACTTCCTCGCAGCGCAGTTCTTCGAGGAGTCGGGGCTCGGCATCCCGGTGGCGTTCGAGGAACTGTTCTGGGGCGACGCCGGCATCGGGCTGTCCATCGTGGCCAGCGGGCTGGCGGGCATCGCGGTCGTCTCAAGCGGGACGCCCGAGCAGGTCGGGGAGTGGCTGCCGCAGTTGTTCGGCACGCCCGACGACGTCAAGCTGGGCGCGTTCTGCTCGTCGGAGCCGGACGCGGGCAGCGACGTGGCCGCGATCCGCACCCGGGCGGTCTACGACGAGAAGACCGACGAGTGGGTCATCAACGGCGTGAAGACCTGGGCCACCAACGGCGGCATCGCCAACGTGCACGTCGTCGTCGCCTCGGTCGACCCGTCGCTGGGCTCGCGCGGGCAGGCGACGTTCATCGTGCCCCCGGCCACACCCGGGCTGTCGATGGGCCAGAAGTTCCGCAAGCACGGCATCAGGGCCTCGCACACGGCCGAGGTCATCCTCGACGACGTCCGGGTGCCCGGGCGCTGCCTGGTCGGCGGCAAGGAGAAGCTCGACCACCGGCTGGCCCGGATCCGCGAGGGCGGCCGCGGCGGCGAGCAGGCGGCGATGAAGACGTTCGAGGCGTCGCGGCCCTCGGTCGCGGCGATGGCGGTCGGGGTCGCCCGGGCGGCGACCGAGTTCGCGACCGAGTACGCGCGGACCCGGGTGCAGTTCGGGCGGCCGATCGGGCAGAACCAGGGGGTGGCGTTCCAGCTCGCGGACATGGCCGCCTCAGTCGACGCGGCCCGGCTGCTCACCTGGCGGGCGGCCTGGATGGCGCGGGCGGGCAAGCCGTTTGAGCGCGCCGAGGGGTCGATGTCCAAGCTGGTCGCGGGGGAGACCGCGGTCCGGGTGACCGAGCAGGCGATCCAGATCCTCGGCGGCAACGGCTACACCCGCGAGTATCCGGTCGAGCGCTGGCACCGCGACGCCAAGATCTTCACCATCTTCGAGGGCACGTCGGAGATCCAGCGGATGCTAATCGGGCGGACGATCACCGGGCTGGACGTTCGGTAGCCTGACCTGCGGATATACCTATCATGTACCCGGGAGACGGGCCGGTCTGCTCCAGAGTGGACCGTGTCGGTCTCATGTCCCGTTTGTCCGGAACATGCCGGTTGGTTCCTGTCGTTTCCGGACCGTGTGCTGAATCCGTGCTGATACCTGGACCCTTGTGGTCTAGACCAATCGTAAAATAGGTCTAGACCAATTGGTATAATACGGGCTGGGTTCCGGCCGCGCGTTCCGTCCTGCGGGGCCGCCGGTGGCTTGCTCGGGCCGGTGACACGCAGTCCGCCCAGTTCGCCCAGTTCGCCTGGGTCGGCCTGAGAGCCGTCAAGACGCACGACCGACACATTGCTTCCGTCGAGGGGGTATCCCACGCAGGGGATCTCCCGGCCGAACAGCATGGCGGAGCGGACCGGCTCCGCGGCGTCGGCCGGGAGCACGGTGGCGAAGTTGGTGAACTCGGAGAGCCCCCAGGCGTGCGCCAGCCGTAGCCCGGATTGCTCCTCGAACTGCCGTGCCAGCTGGGATGGCAGCGGTGCCGCCGAGACGAAGACCCATCGCAGCGATCGCGCCGATGCTCATCACGGCGAGGTAGATGATGGGCACCTCGATGCGGTTCCGCATCAGGGTGGCCACCCGGTCGCCTGGCACCACTCCCGCGCCCTGGAGATAGGCGGACCACGAATGGATGGCCGCGAGGTACTCGCCGTAGGTGAGCGATGCGCCGCGCTCCGCGCCCCGGTAGAAGGTGATCGCGGTCCGGTCCTGATCGGGCTGGGCCTGGATCAGGTCGAGGAGTTCGCAGAGGGTCTGAACTGGCTGGATCAGGTCTCGCGAGAATATGGCTATCGGCTACCTCCCGGAGGCGCGAAGGCCAGAGGGACGGGCGAACTCAGCCATGCAGTCGCGCTCCGGTCCGAGCCCTATGCCGATGACCGGCACGCCGATCCGCTTCTCGACGAATTCCTTGAGCTCGAGCAGGGAGCCGGGAAGCCCGGCGAGATCGGGCAGCTGCCTGACAGCGGCATGGACCGCGTCGGCGTCGAAGGCCGGCAGGACCTCGATCCGCGCGGCACCCGGCCCGCCCGCCGGTCCCGCGGCGAGCTGGAGTGGTATGCCACCGTAGTGGCTGTCCCTGTAGTGGGCCAGGCAGTCCGCCTTGTTGAGGTAGACGGCATCCACCCCGTGCTGGACGATCTGCTCGCTGAGCTGTTTCAGGTCGAGCAGGCCGATCCGGCGGGGTCGCCCGGTGCCGGAACCATATTCGTTGGTCAGCATGCGCAGTGCGATCCCGACTTCGTACGGGTCGGGGGAGCCGAGCAAGGCTTGCGGATCGTACTCCGCCGCCTCCTCGCGCTGTCCTCGTCCTGTGCGGCATGCCTCGGCAAAGTAGGCGGCGGAACGCTCGGCGCCTAGTTCCGACGGGAAGGGCCCGTGACCCACCCGGGAGACTACTGCCTTGGCGACGCCGATGGTGTGCCGGTGGTATCGCGGCGGAAGGTCCCCGCCCACATACGCATAGCCAGGCAGCGTGTGGCTTGAGGTGACGAAGGGCTGGTCGCCCTGCACCACGTCCAGCATGAGCGACTGCGCGCCCTCGAACAGGACCCGGGCGCCTGAAGCCACCCGGTGGGCGAGGTGAGCACGGTCGGAGGTGACCAGCCCGCGCAACAAGTCGGCGCTCTGCAGCGGCTCAGTTCCGCTTCCACGGCGCCCAGCAGTCTCGCCCGACGAAGTGCTGGCCAGCTACGACGGAACGCAGCCGGACGTGCCAGTCGAGGAACTCGCCAAAATCCTCGTCCCCAGGAGCATCGACCCCGCCCGTATCGCGGTCCTCAGGTTTTGGGGGCAGTACTCAGGCAACCTTTCATCCTGGTACCAGTCCATCATCGACTCGTTCACCGCAATGCTGCAGAAAGACAACCCGAGCGTGAGATCGGTCGCCACGGCGGGAATCAAACTTTTCACGCGCCAGCGCGATCAGGCAGCCCTGAATGAGCGGCTACAGCGGATACGCGGCTATGAGTTAGCCGTCTACCCGTAGCCGGCAGGACGAGAGAAGCCAGGCGCAGGTTCCTCTACAGAATGGGGACCACGTTGATACCCGGGCCGAGGTCGAGGTGCTGATCGAAAGGCACAGGCGGAGCTTCATCGCTGAGAAGTCTCACGCGTTACCGGGTTCGCTGTCGCTGGCCTGATCAGGCACTTCTGTGATGACGAAAGAGAGATACCTCCGCTGCTGGGCTATGTGGTACGCGTCGCTGACGGCCTGAACCACGCTTGAAAACGGACGCGGGCCGAACGGAAACCGTCATTCCCCTCGGACAGCCGGTGCTGTATCCGTGCTGATACCTGAACCCCTGTGGTCTAAACCAATCGTCAAATAGGTCTAGACCAATTGGTAGAGTGCGGGCGGATGCGGGGCGGGGAAGAAGAGGCGGGCGATGACATGACCATTCCTTGTCGGCCGTCCGTGGCCCGGCATGTCCCTGTCCGTGGCCTGGTTGCGCCGGCTAACTGGCTATGCATTCTGCATGCCGGCGTTGTGCGCCGCGCCGGTTCCGCCTGCCGCCCCGTGCAGCGACACTAGGGTGATGGGCATCATCGCGGCGAAGACCACGGCGGGGCCGGACGCAGCGGCCGCCCGGCCGTCAGTGGACGCGCGTGACGCCCCCGTCATCCGGGTCCTCGTCGCGGAGGACATGCGGATCCTGCGCGACACCCTGGTGGCCGTGCTGAACTTCGAATCCGACATCGAGGTCATCGCGCAGGTAGTGCAGGGTGACGCCATCGTTCCGGCGGCGCTGAGCGCCCGCCCGGACGTGGCAGTGATCGACATCGACCTGCCGGGAACCGACGGGCTGACCGCGGCGGCCGAGCTGCACGAGAAGTTCCCGCGCTGCGCCGTATTGATCCTGACCGCCCTCGGCAGCCCTGGGAACGTGCGCCGGGCGCTGGCCGCGCACCTGGCCGGTTTCCTGCCCAAGGACACGCCGGCTGACGATCTGGTCAGCGCGGTGCGCCGGGTGGCCGGGGGGCAGCGGGTGTTCGATCAGGAGCTAACGTTGTCGGTGCTGGAGATGCCCGATAACCCGCTGTCTCCGCGTGAGGCCGAGGTGTTGCGGCGGTTCGCCGACGGCACCGGCCCAGCCGAGATCGCCGTCGGCCTCTGCCTGTCGTACGGCACCGTGCGCAACTACTTGGCGGCAGCGGTTACCAAGCTCGACGCACGCAACCGGGTGGATGCGGTGCGCATCGCCGCGGAGGCCGGCTGGCTGTAAGCCCGGCGAGCAGACGCTGGCGGTTGGCCGACCTGGCGCTGACGCTCGTTGTCGGCGATCCGGCCAACGTCAGGCCAGCGGCCGAGCCGCGGGGCCGGCCGCCGCACCCGGCCCGGGGTCGCGCTCACCAGCGGGTATCTCGGCGGTGAGCTCGAAGCAGTCGCCGGTCTGCCCGCTCGTCAGGCGGCCGCCGGCGGCGGCCAACCGCGAGGCCAGATTGTGCAGGCCGCTGCCCGGGTGGTCATCAGGCCCGGGCCAGGCCGGGGTGGCCCGGCGCAGAGCGGGGTCGGCCCGCAGAGCGGGGTCAGTCGGTGACTGCTGGTCTGCTGGCTGTCCGCCTGCGACGCCGTCATTGCTGATCTGCAGCCGCGCCCGGCCGTTCCCGGCCGTCAGGCGAATCGTGCAAGCGGCCGCGGCGCTGTGGCGCAGGACGTTGGTGACGGCCTCGCGCAGGACAACAGCCAGCACGGCGTCCGCTGCCTGCGGAAGTGCCTGGCTTGGCACCTCGGCGTCCATTTCGACGCCAGCCCAGCCGAGCAACTGCTGGGCCGCGGCAACCTCACGCGCCAGCGACAACCGCTGGCCATCGCCGGTCACCTGACGCATCTCGGCGCGGGCCGAGGCGCTGATCCGGCCCACCTCCTCGATCTCCGCCAGAGCCCGCGGATCCTTCCGGCCGATCAGGCGCTCGATCAGATCGGCCTTCAGCGCGATCGCGGCCAGCCCCAGCCCGAGCAGGTCATGGACGTCCCGGGCGATCCGCAGCCGTTCTCGGACGACCGCCATCCGGGCCAGCTCACCGTGCATCTCCTCCAGTCGGCGGGCCAGGCCCGCCAGCCAGGACAACCCGTAGACCAGCAGACCTGTAGCCGCCAGAGCAGCGACAACGTAGATCATCAGGGCAGGGGCAAGGCGCTCACTGACCGTTATCCCTTGCTCGGGCACGGCGACATACAGCCCTGTCCAGACAGTTACCGCAGCGGCGAATCCCGCCCATCGCCACCAGCCGGGCACTACCAGCAGCATCGTGCCAGCCAGGAACCCCGCCAGGCTCGCATTGTAGACACCGATGACGGGGAGGAACGACGCGAACACCAGCAGCACCTGCACTATCAGCGCTAGCTGCCACCAGCGGGCCCGGCCGCCGCCGGGCAGCGGCCGGGACTGGTAGAGCTGCAGCGCCGCCGCGGGCATGACGACGCCGAACAGGAGCGCCGAGGACCGGGCGCTGTAAAGGCTGGCAATCGCGTAGAGAACGTCCAAGGATATAAATCCGGCCAGCGCCGAGACCAGAATGGCCCAGGCCAGCCTCGCGCCGATGACGGCCTGGCCGCCCGGCGCCGGTATCTCCGGCAGCGCGGAGGCCCGCCAGGCGTTGGTCAGCGCCCGTGCTCTCACCGCTGCCTGCCTGGCGGCGGCTCCGGCCTCCGCGATCAGAGCGCGGGCGCGGGCCGGGTCGCCGGGCAGGGCCAGACGGGCGGCGGCCGCCGTGGCAGCCACCGCCGCGAGCCGCTCGCCGACCGCGGCCTGGAACTGCGCTGCGGCCTCGACGCGCTCGCCGGCTACCGCCAGGGCCGCAACCTGCCCGCGGGCCAGGCGGACCTCGCCGACGATCTGGGCCAAGCGGACCAGGCCGAAGAACAGCAGCCCGTCATCGACATAGGCGATCACCAGCCAGACTATGGCCGACCACCGGTAGGGAAGCCCGATCTCCGCATACGGCAGGCCGGTGACCAGGGCGCGTGCCAGGATCTCGGCTATCAGCAGGCCGGCCGCGACCAGCCACGACAGCGGCCCAGGCACGCTCAGGAAAACGAGCCCGGCCAGCAGGCCCCCGGTGCCGGCGACCCACGAGCTCCCGAAAATCACGACCGGAACCCACGTCAGCGCGGCCTGCACGGCGAGCAGCCACCAGATGTGCCGCTGCGCCAGCCACCGGGGACCGGCAAACGCATACAGCCCGGGGATGACGAAGATGGCCGCGATGAACGGCACCTCTCGCCATCCGCCGGCCTGCTCCGCGGCCGAGGCCCGCGCCACGAACAGGAAGAACAGCGACGCGGTGACAACCCCTGCAGCCCGCCGCGACGAATCGCCGGCGCTGGCGGCCGGGGCAACCGTTCCGGCCGCAGCCCGGCTATCGCGCCTCCCGGATCGCCGGAGAGCCGACACTGTAACGGTCCGTGCACCGCGTCGGCTCATGCGTATCACTATCGCGCCCCCGCCCGCGAACCGCCACTTGCCGGGCAGGGCCTGCGCAGCATACGTCCCGGCTCCGTGCAGAGCGCAGGCACCAGCGGGTGCAGACGTCACCCCGACATCGTGCGCACAGCACTGGCGCCAGTGGCTCGCATATCGAAGACTAAACACGTGACATCGGCCGCCGGCTATTGACCTCGCAGGCGGTGCCCGGCGTCGGCGCCAGGCCACCCGTGAGCTCAGGAGCTTTCATGTCCCCAGCGTCTGGATCCCCAGCCTCAGCTGCCTCGCATTGGTGCTCTGCACCGACCTCTGGCGTGCTCGTAGGCAGCGAGATGCCCCAGATCGAAGTGGGTGGAGGATGAATGACTTCGACTTCATCCTCGATGCCGTCTTGCTGGCGACGATCTTCATCCAGTTCAAGGGCCGGCGCTTGACCATCCGCAGTCTGGCTCTGCCAGTGGCGATCGTGGCGTACTTCCTCGTCGCCTACCTCAAGGATGTCCCCACCGCCGGGAACGACCTGTACCTGATCGGGGGCGGCGTCCTGCTCGGCCTGATATTCGGGGTGGGCGCAGGGGCCTTCACCCGGGTCTATCACGGCAAGAAAGGCATTTACGCGAGGGCCGGACTGCTCGCCGCCACTTTCTGGGCCGTAGGGGTGGTGCTCCGCACCGCCTTCAGCCTCTACGCCACCGACGGCGGAGCTTCAGCCGACCGCACCATCGGCCAGCTGATGCATTCCTGGAATGTCACCAGCTCGAACGCCATCGTTGCCTGCCTGCTGCTCATGGTCCTCGTAGAGGTGTGCTCACGGCAGCTGATCGTCGCCGCTCGCTACCTCAGGCTCCGCAACGGCACTTCCCGCCCCCTGGCTGCCCCTGCGCGTCTCCCGGCGGCAGACGGAGCATCGACACCAGAGTAGGGTGCCAGCTGGCGGGCGTCTCCTAGTGAGTCCGGTCCGGGTGGCTGCGGAGCGAGCACCGGCAAGGGCGAGTGAGTGCCTTTGCCGGGATCGCATTGCTGACCGCCGGTGATCATCTGCGTTAACTCCACCGGCACCGGAGTGGCCGGAAAGAGGCTGTCGCCGGTGGCGGGTGTAGCCCCGTGGTGGTCCGCCCCGTCCAGGCCCGGAAACTGCCCACCGCCGTCTGCGGACTCTGCGGCCGGGGGAGCACCTGGAAGCCTTCTACGCCTGCCTGTACTACGCCGCCCGGCAGGACTGCAGCGACGGCCATGCCGAGGCCACGAACAAGCGTATTACCGACGCCCTCGGTGCTCAGGACACCAGCCGCAGTCCGAGCCCGGCGACGAGGGAGATGACGACAGTGCGCAGGCATCCTGAAGCGCCAGCTCAGAGGGACCAAGCCGCGCGGACGGTCGACCTAACCGCTCCCACCGGCCCCGTCCGTGGCTTTTTCCGCTTCCGTGCGTGGCCCAAGCCCGGTACCCCACCTGTAGACCGTCAGATTGCGGTGTCCACGGATGTACAGCGGACGGGCGTCCGTGCCATTAGCCGTCGCCGGCTAACAGGCATCGGCACCAGCGCCCGGCATCAGCGATCAGTATCGGCGCTCCAGCATGGGTTGCGCAGGCAGCACGTAACGGTGCGCCCTCAGCACAGACAGCGGCACCCTCGGACGGTCACGATGGCGTTAGTCGCCCATGTGGCGCCCGCCACCGAGAAAGAGGCAAACCAGTGACAACGCCTTCTCCCAGCACTGTCGTCCTGATCCACGGGCTGTGGATGACCCCGCTCTCCTGGGAGCACTGGGTGGAGCGCTACGAGGCGCGCGGCTTCACCGTGCTGACCCCGGGCTACCCGGGCATCGGCCAGGGTGAGGACGGACTGCGGGCGCTGCGCGAGAACCCGGACGCGGTGGCCGGGCTCGGGGTCCGCGAGATCATGGACTACCTGACCGATTACATCGGCGAGCTCGACACCGCCCCGGTCATCATGGGGCACTCCTTCGGCGGCACGTTCGCCCAGCTGCTGGTGGGCAACGGGCTGGGGTCGGCCGGGGTGTCGATCGACGGCGCCGCGGTCAAGGGCATCAACGTGCAGCCGCTGTCGGAGGTCCGCTCGGTCCTGCCGGTCCTGGACAACCCGGCCAATATCGGCGAGGCGTCCACGCTCACCGCCAAGCAGTTCCACTACGCGTTCACCAACGCGCAGGACGAGGAGGTGTCCCGGGTTGCCTACGACCGCTACTCGGCCCCAACCCCGGCCAAGGTCCTCTTCCAGGGCGGCTTCGCCGCCGTCACCCCGCACGCGTCGACCACGTTCAACTTCGCCGACGACGACCGGGCCCCGCTGCTGTTCATCTCCGGCGGCAGCGACCACATCCTGCCCCCGGTCATCCAGCGGCACAACTACGAGAAGAGCGCCAAGCATTCGACCGCGATCGCCGCGCACAAGGTGTTCCCCGGCCGCGACCACTACACCTGCGGCGAGCCCGGCTGGGAGGCCGTCGCCGACTTCGCCCTCGACTGGGCCCTAGCCCCGGTGCCGGGTGAGCTCGGCTGACCTCGGACACGCGACCGGCCGGTGCCCGCCTCGCTAAGTCCGCGTACAGTTACTTATGCCCAGACAGGGTTGACTGGTGCGTCTTGTCAACGTGACCTGCGGGGGAGGCGGGCAGGATTCATGCCCAGTACGCTCCTGGATACTCCGGCCCTGGTGCCGCAGGAACGGGACAACGCTACGCGTGAGTTCTTCGGCACCCTGGCGGAGCTCGACGTGGTGGAGCATGCGTGCCTGCCCGAATCCATCCAGACCCGGGTCGTCGGCTGGGACCTGCACCAGCTTAGGCTGCTGGTCTCGGATAGTCCGTGGCTGCACGTCGCGCACTCCGATCGCCCGGTATCGGCCGAGGCTGTCGTCTTCTCCGCGTATGTGAACGGGACCGCCCGGCTCGACGTGGGGGGCGAGGACTCACGGACCTTCGGGCCCGGCGAGATCAGCCTGATCGACCTGTCGAGTCCGTTCAGCCGACGGTCAGCGGAGACCTGCACCATCATGTCGTTCCTGTGCACCTACGCCGAGTTGTGCCTGCCGGCCGGGGTGATCCAGGCCGCCGTCGGCGACCTCACGACAAGCCCGCTGTACGACCTGTTCCAGACTCACGTTTTCCAGCTTTACCGTTTTCTGGGCGAGGCGGTCCCGGCCTCGGCCACCGAGTCCCTCCGCTCCGCGACGCTCGAGCTGGCCCGAGCCGTGATCGCTACCGCTGGCGGCGGTGATCCGGCCACGAACGATGTCGCCGAACAGGCATTGCTCACCCGCATCGAGGCCTACGTGCAGCAGCACCTGGCGGATCCGGCCGTGAGCCCGGAAGTCATCGCCAGTGCTCACCGCATCTCCGTCCGGCAGCTTTACAAGCTGTGGTCAGCCAAGGACCTCAGTCTTGCCGAGTGGATGATGCGGGGCCGGCTGGAGGGGGCCCGGCGCGACATCGCCCGCGACAGATCCGCCGGAGTCGGGGCGATCGCCCGCCGCTGGGGCTTCACCGATCCCACGCATTTCGGCCGCCGGTTCCGGTCCGCTTACCACCTAACGCCTCGCGAGTGGCGACGGATCCAGGACCATCAAGATGACCGCCCCGGGGCCCGCTAGCCATGGCCGTGCTTCTCGACACGTCTCAGCTCCCGCCGGAGCGCCGGGCGGGCGCTATCGCGGAGGTGATCGAGTTCGCCGGCGCTCCGACTCGGATCGTGCACTCCGTCCCCAGGGACGAGGTGTGGGCCTTGATGGAGTACTTCACCATGGGGAGCGCCCATGTCCTGAAATCGGGCCTTTCGGCGCAGGGGCTGATAACGACCCCTGCGCTGCTGAAGAATGCCGAGTCCGATATTGTCACCGTCTCCCTGAAGCTGACCGGGACCGCCGGCCATACCCACGCTCCAGGCCGGGTCATTCGTGCGGGGGACCTCTTCGCGGGAAATCTTTGGCTGCCTTACGAGTACTACGACAACTCAGGCAGTGTGGCGGCGTTCCATGTGTCCCTGGCCCGTCTCGGGCTGCCCCGCGAGTACGTCACCCGCGCCACCCCCCTGCTTCACTCGAGCCCGCTGGCCCCGCAGCTGCAGCGGCATCTGAGGATCTTGTTCCGCGATGCGGACGTCATCTCGCGGGGCCCAGCCGCCTCGATGGTCGCCCAGGCGACCATCGACGTGATGCGAGCGGCACTCGTGGCCGCTCTCGAGGAGGAGCCTGACCGGCATGAAGGCTGGCGGCAAAGTCTTGACACCACCATCAAGAGCTACATCATCCAGAATCTCGCAGACCCGAATCTCGGGGCGGAGCGCATAGCGAAGGCCATGTTCATTTCGGTCAGGCAGTTGTACAAGTTCTGGGAGGCCGAGCACCGCCCGCTGGGCCAGTGGATCATCGAACGCAGGCTGGAAGCCGCACGGGATGAGCTGATGAACCCGCGAGGACGGCACCAGACCATCGCCGCGATCGCGAGCCGCTGGGGTTTTGCCGACGCCACCCATTTCAGTCGGCGCTTCCGCCAGGCGTATGGAATGTCGCCTCGCGAGTGGCGCCACCTGGCCGAGGTCTCAGGAGACCGAGACCGCTTATCCACGCCGGCCCGGGAGCATCGTGCGCCCGCAGCCGGTAATCCGGCGCCAATAGCACCGAAGTGCGTTCTGTCCGCTGCCACTGTAAGGTGATGCAGACTCGCAATAATCGTGGCGTCGTGCTGCTCATCCACGGGTTGTGGCTCCGCCCCGGCATCTGGGATGCGTGGCTGGACGAGCTGGATGAGGCCGGCTACGACGCCACCGTCCTGTCCTGGAACGAGAGTGATCAGTCACCGGGCAGCCGACCGGGTGCGGTGGCCGGCTTCGACGGGCTTTTCCGCACCGCGCGGCAGTGCGCCAGGACCCTGCGGCCGCGACCCATCGTGATCGGGCACGGCGTGGGCGGAGCGGTCGCCGAGCGGCTCCTGGCCGGGGGCGACGCGGCCGCCGCCATCTCGCTGGCCCCGGTGCCAGGTGGCCGCGCCGCCATCCCGGCCGCGGCCGGGCTGCTGCTCGGCCACAGCCGCATCGCGCTGCTCAGTCTCAGCGGCAGCCCGGTCGTGCCGTCCTTCGCTCAATTCCGCCGCACCATGGCGATTGTCAGCGACCCCTCAGCCGCGAGGCGCTTCTACGCCGAGTTCGTCGTCGCCGGCCGGCCTCGCGACGTCTTGCTCCCGGTGCTGCGGCGCCGTGTTCCGGTGCGGGGCCGGCCATCCCGTCGCGGTCCGTTGCTGCTGGCCGCGGGAGGTAAGGACCAGCTGATCAGGGAGATGAGTATCGCCGCGCGGCACAGACGGTACCGTCGGCACCAGCCCGATGCGGTTACCGACTATCAAGTCTTCCCGGAACTCGACCACACCCTCGGTCTGGGTACCCAAGGCCGGGCCTTGCTCTTCTACTGCCTCGACTGGCTGACGGCCCACGACCTGTGAGTGGACCACCCTCGCCAGGAAGCGGAAAGCCGCCCCGTGCAGGCACGGCCGACATTCGCGCAGGCACAGTCTCTCGAGTGCTGCGAAGGTGATAGAGCACCAGCCGATCTCTCGGGAGGCTCATCTTGCCTACGATCACTACCGCCGACGGCACGGAAATCTTCTTCAAGGACTGGGGCTCGGGTCAGCCGATCGTGTTCAGCCACGGCTGGCCGCTGTCATCCGATGACTGGGACGCACAGCTGATGTTCTTCCTGGCGCACGGTTACCGGGTAGTCGCCGCTGACCGGCGCGGCCACGGGCGGTCCGCCCAGGTCGCCGACGGCCACGACATGGACCACTACGCCGATGACCTGGCCGCCGTGGTCGGGCACCTAGACCTGCGCGACGCGGTGCACGTCGGCCACTCCACCGGAGGCGGCGAAGTAGTGCGCTACATCGCCCGGCACGGAGAGGACCGGGTGGCGAAGGCGGTGCTGATCAGCTCCGTGCCGCCGCTGATGGTGCAGACCCCCGGGAACCCGGGCGGTCTGCCGAAGAGCGTCTTCGACGGGTTCCAGGTGCAGACCGCGACCAGCCGCTCCAATTTCTACCGCGACCTGGCCTCGGGCCCGTTCTACGGGTTCAACCGGCCCGGCGTGAAGGCATCAGAGGCGATCATCGAGAACTGGTGGCGGCAGGGGATGACCGGCGGGGCGAAGGCGCACTACGACGGAATCGTCGCGTTCTCCCAGACTGACTTCACCGAGGACCTGAAGAAGATCACGGTGCCGGTCCTGGTGATGCACGGCGAAGACGACCAGATCGTGCCGTACGCCGACTCCGGGCCGCTGTCGGCCAAGCTGGTCAAGAACGGCACGCTGAAGAGCTACCCGGGCTTCCCGCACGGCATGCCCACCACCGAGGCGGCCACGATCAACGCCGACCTGCTCGCCTGGCTGCAGGCCTGACCGGACGGCCGGTGACGGCCTTCGCTGTCGCTTGCGCGTGGGACTGCGGGCTACGGCAGACCTGGCCCTGCTCTTGAGCAGCGACCTAGTCAGGCCGCGGCTCCCGCCGGTCTTTCTCGCGCCGCCTTCCGCGCATCCGGCCGGGAATCCGTGCGCGGCGCCGGAAAGGGCAGCGGTACCCCCATCCGCAGGGGCCGATCGGAGGCCGCGCGGATATGCCGATGACGCTTCCCGTGCCCTCGAAGATTTTCACGATCTTCGAGGGCACCTCCGAGATCCAGCGGATGCTCATCGGAAGGACCGTAACCGGGCTGGACGTTCGGTAGTCTGACCTGCGGATATACCCGCCATGTACCCGGGAGGCGGCATGCTCGACTCGAGAGTGGGGTGGCCCTATCTCGTGTCCGCATTGTCCGAAACATGCCGGTTGTTTCCCGTCGTTTCCGGACCGCGTGCTGAATCCGTGCTGATACCTGAACCCCTGTGGTCTAGACCAATCTTAAAATAGGTCTAGACCAATTGGTATAGTGCGGATTGGATTCCGGCCGCGCGATGTCGTCCGGTGGTTTGCGCTGGCCGGACGCGCTCCAGCGTATGCGTACTGGGCGGCGTCAAGGTCGCTTATTGCCCGATCGGGTGGCTGGTGAGGGGCGTGAGCTGGTGAATGTCGTGGCGGCGCCGTAGCGCCGAGATCTCGGCTTGGTCTGGCGGTCCTCCGGCGGCGAGCAGGTCGGTGAGTTCCTGGAGGTAGATCTCGTGGCCGGCCGGGGATACAAGGAAGAGCATGCGGGCCGGCTGGGGGCCCGGGTTGAAGAAGGCGTGCGGACAGCCAGCGGGAACGAACATGAAGCTCCCCGGTCCGCCCCGGAACACCGTGGCGCCGGTCGCCGATTTCCAGGTGCGCCAGTCGCCGCTGGCCCTGGCAGCCGGCTGGAAGGCGAGCAGGTCGAGTTCTCCTTCGAGCACGTAGAACACCTCTTCAGCCTGATGGTGCAAGTGTGCCCCGACATCAAATCCGGGGGCGACGTCAGCCTCGAACGCCGACCAGGTCTCTGACTGCTCGGCACCCACCTTCAGGGTCATG
>Ga0302325_10016161_pt1 | contig 15836 bp, 10 predicted proteins | sample Palsa_T0_2_FD_201948 | JGI IMG/M metagenome (GOLD analysis project Ga0302325, IMG submission 201948) | Peat permafrost microbial communities from Stordalen Mire near Abisko, Sweden - Palsa_T0_2 | ecosystem: Environmental > Terrestrial > Soil > Palsa > Peat permafrost | place: Sweden: Abisko...
CGGTTACAGCAGTGTCGTGACCGCCTTGACTTCGGTGTAGGCATGCAGCGCCTCGTGGCCCATCTCGCGGCCCCAGCCGGACTGCTTGTAGCCGCCGAACGGCAGCGCCGCGTCGAACACGTTGTAGCAGTTGATCCACACGGTGCCGGCCTTCAGCTTCTTGGCCAGCGCGTGCGCCTTGGAGATGTCCTTGGTCCAGATGCCGGCCCCGAGGCCGTACTCGGAGTCGTTGGCGACCGCCGCGATCTCGTCCAGGTCACTGAACGGGGCGGCTACCACGACCGGCCCGAAGATCTCCTCGCGGACGACCTTCATGTCCGGCCGGGTGTTGGTGAGCACGGTCGGCTCGATGAAGTAGCCGCGGTTGCCGTACCTGCCGCCGCCTGCCAGCGCGGTCGCTCCGTCGGACTTGCCGGATTCCAGGTAGCCGGACACCCTCCGGAACTGCTCCTCGGAGACGAGGGGGCCCATCTGGGTGCCCGGCTCCATGCCCGCGCCCATCTTGACGGACTTGGCGATCGACGCGACGCCGTCGACGACCTCATCGAATCTGCTCTGCTGGACGTACAGGCGCGACCCGGCTACGCAGCACTGCCCGTGGTTGAAGAAGATCGCGTTGGCGGCGCCCTCGATCGCGTCCGGCCCGGCGTCGTCGAAAACGATGTTGGGGCTCTTGCCGCCGAGCTCCAGGGTCAGCTTCTTCAGGTTGCTGGCCGCGGCGGCCGCGACGATCAGCTTGCCGACCTCGGTGGAACCGGTGAAGGCGACCTTGTCGACGTCGCCGTGCGCCGCGAGCGCCGCGCCGGCCGTCTCGCCGTAGCCCGATACGACGTTGACCACGCCGTCAGGCATCCCGGCCTCGGCAATCAGCCCGGCCAGCCGCAGCGCGGTCAGCGGGGTCTGCTCGGCGGGCTTGAGCACCACGGTGTTGCCGGCCGCCAGCGCCGGGCCGAGCTTCCACGCGGCCATCAGCAGCGGGAAGTTCCAGGGGATGATCTGGCCGACCACGCCGAGCGGCTCGCGCAGGGTGTAGGAGTGGAAGTTGGCGCCCGGCATGTAGGGCACCGAGATGTTGATCGAGTTGCCCTCGATCTTGGTCGCCCAGCCGGCCATGTAGTGGAACAGGTCCGCCGCCAGCGGGACGTCGGCGCCGAGGGCGACGGCGTAGGGCTTGCCGTTGTCCAGGCTCTCGAGCTGCGCGAGCTCCTCCGCGTGCTCGAGGATCAGGTCGCCGATCCGCCAGATGATCCGGCCCCGCTCGGACGGCGTCATCCTGCTCCACGGACCTTCGTCGAATGCCCTTCGCGCAGCTCGCACGGCGCGGTCGATGTCCTCGGCGTCGCCTTCGGCGACGCGCGCCAGCGTCTCGCCGGTCGCGGGGTTGGGAGTGTCGAACATCTTGCCGGAGGCTGCGTCCGCCCACTGCCCGTTAATGAACAGCTGCTGCGGCGCAGCCACAAAGGCCTCGACATCGCGGTCCAGTGTCACCGTCATGGATAGCTCATCTCCCTCGGCTGACAGACGGAGACGGCGGCCGGTTGGCGGCCAACCCCGTCCATACAGCGTATGTCTACATTGTAGTTCTACGTGTCAAGTCAACGCCGAAGGCGGCATTTCCGCAGGCCATGCGGTGAGGGTCGCCAGATAGGCCGCGCGGACCTGCTCGATCCGTTCGCCAAGATCCCGCTGGCTCCAGTTCTCAACGCTGGCGACCAGCGGGGCGACGTCGATGACCGGCAGCGCGACCGAACCGCTCGAACCCGCCATGCGTCCATTCTGCCCGTACTCCCCGCCCGATACCCTGACCTGGTGCCATCCAGGGACGTGAGCTGGGATGAGAGATGCGGGCAGCCGGGATTCGCCGGGCGGGTGACCCGGTTGAGGTGATCGAGACGGCAGCGCCGCGGCCCCTGGCCGGCCGCGCTGCTCGCCCGTAAGCCGCCTAGTGTCAGCTGGGAGGCCGCGGCCGCCTTCCCGATACCCGCGCTCACCGCGGAACAAGTCCTTTCCGACGCGCTGCGCATCCGGGCCGGCGAGCACGTGCTGGTCCACGGGGCGGGCGGGATCACCGGCGGGTCCAGGGTCTCAGGCGCGCCCGGTGCGCTGCCGGGCCTGGGTGACGGCCCAGGCGGCGTTGATCAGGCCTACGTGACTGAACGCCTGCGGGAAGTTGCCGATCATCTCGCCGCTGCGGCGATCGATCTCCTCGGCCAGCAGGCCGACATCGTTGATGACGGCCACGGCACGCTCGAAGGTCGCGGTGGCCGCTTCGACGTCTCCGGCGAGTGCCTGCGCGTGCGCAAGCCAGAACGTGCACAACACGAACGTGCCCTCCTCCCCTCCCAGGCCGTCATGGCTGAGGTACCGGTACACCAGCCCCCGCTCGTCAGTCAGCCGCTGGGCGGTGGCGTCGATGGTTGCCTTCATCCGCGGGTCGTCCGCCGCCAGGAACCCGGTGATGGCGAGCATCAGGTTCGACGCGTCGAGGTCCTCGCTGCCGAACGCCTGCGTGAAGGCACCGGCCCGCTCATTCCAGCCGCGGGTAAGGATGGCCGCCCGGATCTCGTCACGGGCGGCCTCCCAGTCGGCTACCCGGTCTTCGGCCCCGAGATGGCCGGCCAAGGCGATCGCGCGGTCCATCGCCACCCAGCACATCAGCTTCGAATACAGGAAGTCCCGCGGCTCGCCGCGGATCTCCCAGATCCCCTGGTCCTTTCGCCGCCAGTGGGCGGCGGCGGTATCGGCCGCAGCGGTCAGGAACTGCCTGGTCACCGGGTCCAGCTGGCCGATCTGGTCGACTAGCCGCTGCGCGGCGCCGAGCAGCTCCCCGTACACGTCGAGCTGTCGCTGGTGCCACGCGCCGTTCCCGACCCGGACCGGGCGGCTGCCCCGCCAGCCCGCCAGATGCGGCAGCTCCCGCTCGGACAGGTCCCGCTCGCCGCCGATCCCGAACATGATCTGCAGGTGGTCCTCGCGGGGCAGCGCGGAGCCGGCCGCATTGGCGAGGAAGGCGAAGAACTTGTTCGCCTCGTCTGGGCAGGCCGCCACCCACAGGGCCTCCATCGTGAGGCTGGCGTCGCGCACCCAGGTGTAACGGTAGTCCCAGTTCCGCTCGCCGCCGACGGTCTCCGGCAGCGAGGTGGTTGGCGCCGCCACGATCGCGCCCGTCGGCGCGAACGTCATGGCCTGCAGCACCCGCCCGGAATGGCGCACCAGCTCTCGCCACGGCCCTTCGTAGTTCTGGTGAATCGCGGACCAGGACCGCCAGCCCTCCACCGTGTCGGCCAGCCGTCCGGTGATCTCCTCCGCGGTCCACGGGGCCAGTGCCGGGCCGGCCATATCTCCATGCCCGAGCGCGAACACGGCGGTCTGCCCGGCGGCCAGCCGGATCCTGCCGGTCGCGCTGTCGTCCTGCACGGTGAGGCCGACCGACGTCGACAACAGCAGCCGGGTGGCTCCACCGCGGGCGATGAGCCCGCAGGAGACGGGAAACAAGATCGGGTGGACGAGCCCGTACTCCGGCCGGGGCGCGTAGCTGAGCTCCGCCTCGATCTCGCCCTGGGTGCAGGCCAGCGAGCGCAGCAGCGTACCCGGGGAGTCCGCCCCGAGGTGGTGGCCGCGCTCGTCACGGCCGGTCGCGAGGGCGTCGGTGAGTACCGCGGTGCCGCGCGGGGTGGTGAACGTGGTCTCAAGCACCATCGTCTGGTCCACGTACCGGCGGCTGACTTGGAACTCGCCTGCGGGCCGGATCGCGAAATGGCCGCCGGCCGGGTCCAGCAGGCGGCAGAACACCGACGGCGCGTCGAAGCGGGGGATGCAGAGCCAGTCCACCGAGCCGTCCCGGCTGACCAGCCCCGCGGAGTGGCAGTCCGAGAGCAGCGCATACTCGCCAATCGGCAAGCTGTCCATCACGGTTTCCTCTCGCCAGCTATCGTCAGGCACTTGCCCCTCAGTAGTCATTGACTAACCCGGAGTTCGATCGCGCCGGCTAACGGCGTCACCGCCCCTATGACGGATTGGTCACCTTCGTGCCGGTTTCTGGCTCCAACGCCCCACGACCCCTACCGTGGAGGGGTGCGCTGGGTGCGGTCATCGTGGGTGGACATCGTGTGGGCGGTGTTCGTCGGGGTGAACTTGCTCGGCATGCGCGAGATGGGGGCCTGGTCGACGGTCCCCTTCCTGGTCATCTGGGTGAGCCTGACCCTCGTCTACGGATGGCGGATGTGGCGGCTGCAGCCCGCCATCCTGACCGTGGCCGTGGTGACGCTGGCGACCGGCGGGATCATCGTGGGACAGGTAGTCGACGGTCAGCAGGAAGCCGACTACCTGGTCGAGGTCCCGCTGGTCGCGCTCATGTTCCTGGCCATGGTCTGGCACGGGCGTCGGCGGCAGGCCGCGCTCCTGGAGCGGCTCGCCGCGATGGAAGAGGTGCAGCGCGTCTCGCGGGAGAACCTGCGCCTGCTCGAGCAGCAGCAGCTGTTCCTGGTCGACGCGTCACACGAGCTGGGCACGCCGATCACGGTGGCGCTCGGCCACGCGGAGCTCATCGGGCAGTCGGCCACTGACCAGCTGGTCGCCGAGGACGCCCGCGTGGTCATCGGCGAGCTCGCCCGACTGCGCCGGCTGTCGAGCCGGATGCTGCTGCTGGCCTCGGTCGGCAGCCCTGGCTTCCTTGACCTGGCGCCGGTCGGGGTCGACTCGATCGTGATCGAGGCGCTAGACCGATGGGGCTACGCGCCGCGCCGGTGGCGGCTGGGGGAAGTGTCCGAGGCCACCGTCCCGGTTGACCGCGACCGGCTGGCGGTCGCGCTTGACGCGCTGCTGGAAAACGCCGTCGCGCACACGGATAAGGACGACCGCATCGAGCTCAGCGCCCGCGTCGAGGACGGGCACGTCATCCTGGCGGTGACGGACTCCGGCTGCGGCATCCCCGAAGGCGACCTGGAGCGGATCTTCGGCCGGTTCTCCCGCGCCACTCCCTACCTGAGCCGGGAGGTCGGCGGGTTCGGCCTCGGGCTGCCGACCGCGGCGGCGATCGCCGAAGCCCATCATGGCTCGGTCCGGGTGAACAGCACCGTCGGCCAGGGCTCGACGTTCGAGCTTCTGATACCCGCCGGGCCGGCCGTGACCGGGGACTCCGGAGCCGGCGGGGCGCCCGGCCCAGCCGCGGCCGGCGCCTCCTGAGCGCTGTCGGTTTCAGGCGCCGGCGCCGCCGTCTACCGGCACGATCGCGCCGGTCACCATCGAGGCCCGGTCGCTCAGCAGCCAGGCGGCCACCTCGGCGACCTCGCGCGGCTCGGCCATCCGGCCGAGCGGGATGCTCGCGTTAATACGCTCGATGACACCCGGGGACGCCGCCTCCCACTGGTCGATCATCTCGGTCGCGGTGCCGCCGGGGGTGATGCCGTTCACCCGGATCCCCTGGGCGGCCCACGTCACCGCGGCGGTCTCGGTGATGCTGTTGAGCGCGCGCTTCATCGCCCCGTAGGCCGGCAGGGCCGGGTTCGCGCGGCGGCTGCCGATGCTGGACGTGTTGACGATCGCCCCGCCGCCGCTCCGGCGCATCAGCGCGGCCTCGGCCGTCATGGCGGCCCAGTGGCCACGGAAGTTCACCGCGAACTGCTCCTCGACCTCTTCGTCGCTGGTTGTGTCGAGCGGTCCCGGCTGCTGGATCGCCGCCCCGTTGTTGAACGCGCCGTCGAGCCGGCTGTGCAGCTCGTCGACGCGGTCAACCGCCGCGCGGATGCTCGCCCGGTCGGCCAGGTCGACCGTGACAGCATCGGCGACGCCGCCGTCGCGGCGGATCTCGGCCACGATCTGCTGGAGGGCGCTGGTACCGCGGGCGGCGAGCACGACGGCGGCGCCCTCGGAGGTGAAGAGGCGGGCGGCGGCCGCGCCGATGCCGCGGCTGGCGCCGGTGATGAACACGACCTTGCCGGCGAGCAGGCCGATGGGTGCGATGTGAGTCATGGCGATAGTGTCCGTCGGCCCGCGGACGGGATTCAGGCACAGGCTGTACCAGGATCCGCCGCCGCCCGGCGGGCATACTCAAGGTATGGACAAGCAGGAGCTGGGGGCGTTCCTCCGCAGCCGTCGCGAGCGGCTCCGCCCGGAGGAGGCCGGCCTTCCCTCGGGTCCGCGCCGCCGGACACCGGGTCTGCGCCGTGAGGAGGTGGCGGTCCTCGCCCACATATCAACCGAGTACTACGTCCGCCTCGAGCAGGGCCGGGCGCCGCGCCCGTCGGGCGAGGTCCTGGCCGGGATCGCCGACGCGCTCAGGCTGACGGACGCCGAGTCCACTCACCTCCACGTCCTCGCGGGCACCGCGCCACGCCGCGCGGGACTGCACCGGCGCGACGTCCGCCCGAGCATCCTGGCGCTGCTCGAGCGGCTGCCGCAGACGGCGGCGTTCGTGACCTCGGCCGCGTTCGAGGTACTGGCCTGGAATGACCTCGCGGCCGCGCTGATGGAGGACTTCGCCGATCTCGCCCCCGAGGACCGCAATCTCGCGCGCCGGGCGTTCCTCGGGCCGGGGAACGCCGCCGCGCCGCTGTACGGCGTCTCCGACGCCGCCGAGTTCCGGCACCACGTCGTCATGACGCTCCGGATCACCCTCGCCCGGTACCCGTCCGACCCCATGGTCACCGCACTGGTCGACGAGCTCCGCGAAGGCAGTCCCGCGTTCACCCGGCTGTGGGAGCGGCACGACGTTCAGACGGCGCCGGTGCTCACCAAGACCTTCCGGCACCCGGTGGTCGGGGACATCACGGTCGACTGCGACTCGCTCACGCTCACCGACCGAGACCAGCGCCTCGTGCTCTACACGGCGCCGCCAGGATCCCATGACGCCGAGGCGCTGGCGCTGCTGAACGTTCTCGGACCGCGCTCATTCCCGCCTGGTTATCCCGGTGACCTCCCATGTTCGGCCGAGGGCGCTGCAATACAGCGCCACGATGATAAGGACCAACGCATGTTGCAGGGCCGCACTCTGGGTGTTGACCAGGAGCGCCACGGCGACGGCGAGTTGCGCCGAGTAGCCCCCGACTGAAATCGACGCGAAGGCGATATTCAGCCTTCCGGTTTCAAAGTTCGGCGAGAAATTTCCGGCCTGATTTGCCCTCGATATCAGCCGTCTCGATGTCAGCAGGCCGGCAATCGCCATTGTGAGGCTTGACAGCCCGAAGACGACTGCGCCCCCGGTCAGGGGAACGAGCGAGACGATGAAGATGTCTGACAGGGCAATAAACGCGGTCCCGGCCAATACAGTTCGCCGCTCGCGGGTTGCGGGGTTCCCGTCGTCCGCGTTGACGACCGATACGGCCACGACCAGCAACCCCAAGATGGCGGCGGAGGCGCCGGCGCTGGCGATAAAGAAGTTGTCATAATGGCCCACTATCAGAGGCTAGCCGTGCAGTCCCTGCGCCGCCTGGCTGATCACGGCGGCGACGACCGCCGGGCGCGAGACGAAGACGGCGTGGCTGCCGGGGGTCTCGGTGACGGTCGACTTGGCCCGCTCGGACATCGCGCGCTGGGCGACGGGCGGGATCATGCGGTCGTCGGTGGCGACCAGGTACCAGGACGGCTTGCTGCGCCAGGCGGGCTCGGTGACCGCGCCGTTCAGCGCGTCCAGACCCGCCGGGACCTGGGAGTTGGCCATGAACGCGGCCAGTTTCGCGGGCACGTCGGCCGCGAAGGACGCGGCGAACTTGTCCCGGTCAAGGAACAGCAGACCGTTGACCGGCGGCAGGATCGGCGGCACCGACGCACCGGGCGGCGGGTTGGCGATCAGCGAGCTGACCGACTCCCCCTTATCGGGCGCGAACGCCGTGATGTAGACCAGCGCGGCGACGCCGGGGTGGTTGCCGGCCTCGGTGATGACGGCTCCGCCGTAGGAGTGGCCGACGAGCACGGCCGGGCCGTCGAGGCGGTCGAGGACCTGGCGGGCGGCGGCGACGTCGCCGTCGAGGGAGAGGGTGGGGTTCTGCACGACGGCCACCCGGTAGCCGTCGGCGGTGAGGTGCTCGTAGACGCCCTGCCAGCCTGATCCGTCGACGAAGTTGCCGTGCACGAGCACGATGTTCTTGATGGCCATGGTCGCTCCTGAGCTGGGCGGGACGGGCCCTGACGCCGGTCCCGGCGGGCTCAAGTCAACTAGCGGTGAATCGGCGGCACCACGCAGAACAGCACGCAGAAGTTGTCACCGGGCCGTGTGCGCGGGGGTACTGGGGCTCTGCCAGGACGTCACCCTCGCCGTCAGCGCCGCACGGTCGGCCGGGGATTCCTCCGCCTCGAGCCGTGTTCGAGCGAACAGTCGGACCAGGTCGTGGAACCGGTACCGTCCCGCGCTGGCGTCCAGCAGCAGGCCGAGATCGACCAGCTCGTCCAGCGCATCCCAGGCGACCTCGGTCGGCACCTCGCCGACGACGGCGGCGAGAGCCGCGTCGAAGTCACGGCCCGGCATCACCGCCAGCCGCCTGAATATCCGGCGGGCGGCGTCCGCGAGCTGCTCGTATGACATCCAGAACGCGGTCGCGACCTTCAGGTCGCCGGCCTTGAACTGATCGAGGCGGTGCTCCTCGTCCGCCAGCCGGACCGCGAGCTCGGCGGCATTCCAGCCGGGTCGGCTGACCAGCCGGTTCCCGATGATCCGGAGCGCCAGCGGCATGCCCTCGCACAGCTCGGCCAGCTGGCTGAGCGCCGATTCGTCGTCGCCGGCGGCGCGCTGGCCGAGAATCCCGGTCAGCAGCTCCGTGGCCTCCGGCATCGACAGGGGTCCGAGGCCGAGTCGGCGGACGCCCTCCAGGCCGGCCAGCAGTCGTTTGCTCGTGATGAGCGCCCGGCTCCGGCCGTCTCCCGGCAACAGCGGGCGCACCTGCTCCTCCGACCCCGCGTTGTCCAGGACGACCAGCGCCTGCCTGTCCCGCAGCAGCGACCGGTAGACCGAAGCCCGCTCAGGGAGATCCCCCGGGATCTGTTCGTCGGCGATGCCCAGCGCGCGCAGCAGCAGCCGCAGGGCGTCGTCGGCGGACGCGGGCCGCGGGGACATGCCGAGCAGGTCGATGAAGAACACCCCGCCGGGGAAGCTCGGCCGCAGCAGGTGCGCCGCCCGGATGGCGAGCGTGGTCTTCCCCATGCCCCCTGAGCCGGTGACGAGCCCCACCAGGGCCGCCCCGGGCGCGCTGTCGGCGTAGCCCAGCTCGGTCACCCAGGTTAGCTCGGCCGCACGGCCGGTGAAGTCGTCGACCAGCCGGGGCAGCTCGCACCGGCCGGACGGGCGGGTCCAGTGATCCCGCAGCCTGCCGTCCCGCGCTAGCTCGAACAGCTCCTTCCGGGCGCCCTCATCGAGCGCCAGCGCGTCGGCCACGGCGGTGACGGTCCGGTGCTGCGGCCCCTTGCTCCGGCCGCGCTCCATGTCCGACAGGGTCCGCGCGCTGACCCCGGAGACGTCGGCCAGCTGCTCAAGCGTCAGCTGGGCCGCGCGCCGGTGACCGCGCAGCGCCGCTCCGAAACCCAGACCGCCCATGATGGAAAAACTACACAGAAAGCGGCCGTTGCGGAGGGGGGTCAGGCAGACGTCGTCAGCGCATCCGTCAGCAGCGCCGCGAGCGCTTCGACCTGCACGTCGGACGACGAGGAAATCTCCTCGTCGGACCCGTCGAGCGCGCGGGCGGCAAGCCCCGCCTTGCCGTCGATCAGCTCGGCGATCCGGGTGTCGATGGTCTGCGCGGCGATGATGCGCCACGCGGTGACCGGTTCGGTCTGACCGATGCGGTGGCTCCGGTCGATCGCCTGGGTCTGCTCGGCGTTGGTCCAGGACAGCTCGGCCAGCACGATGTTGGAGGCGACCTGCAGGTTCAGGCCGACCCCGGCCGCGGTCAGCGAGCACACCGCGACCGCGACGTCCGGGTCGTTCACGAAGGCGTCGACGTTGGCCTGCCGCACCTTGGGCGTCTGGTCGCCGCGGATCGACGCGAAGCGGATGCCCTGCCGGGCGAAGGCCTCCTCGGCCGCGTCCATCACGTCGATGTGCTTGGCGAAGAAGACGACCTTGCCGGTGCTGCGGGCCAGCTGGGCCGCGTAGTCCGCGGCGAGCTCGGCCTTCGCCTGGCCGATGCGCCGCATCATCGTGAACACGTTCTCGCCGGATTTGGCGGCCGCCGCTTCCTTCAGCTCCGAGCGGGCGATGCGGAGGACCAGATCGTGGTCGATGCCCTCGACGGCGGCGTCGGCGGGCCGGTTCGCGACCGCCGTCTCGTACCGCGCCACCATCCGGCTGGCCAGGTCCCGCTCGGCCGCCCGGATCGACCGGCCGGCCGCCCCGTCCAGCTCGACCGGGAGGTCGGCGATGCGGCGGGCGGGGATGTCGGCCGCCACGTCGACCTTGCGGCGGCGGACAATGCCGAGATCGATCACGCTCTGCCTGGCCGCCGGGTAGAAGGCGTGCTCGGCGGGCGTCAGGCCGGTGTCCTCGAGCGCGTCCGCCAGCTCGGCCAGCGGCTTGCTGTCGTCGATCCAGCCGAGGAACTGCCAGATCGCCCGGAAGTCCTCGATGTCATTGATCAGCGGGGTGCCGGTCAGCGCCATCAGCAGCGGCCGCGCCGTACGGGACCGGATGCGGCTGGACAGCGCGAGCACATGCTGCGAGCGCTGGGAGCTCTCGTTCTTGATGAAGTGGGCCTCGTCCACGACCATGCCGCGGAAGCCGAAATCACTGAGCCACCCCCGGTGCCGGTCGAGGACCTCGTAGTTCAGCACGACGATGTCGGCGAACCCGTCGACCGCCTCGCCATCGCCCTGCACCACGGTGACCGGGCGGTGCGGCGTCCAGCGGCCTGCCTCGCGGGCCCAGTTGGTCTTGACGACGCTCGGCACGACGACGAGCAGCGGGTAGGCGTTGGCCGCCTCCGCCGCCAGCAGCGCCTCGGCCGTTTTGCCCAGACCCGGCTCATCGGCCAGCAGGAACGTCCGGTGGCCGGCCACGGCGGCGGCGACCACCTGTCCCTGGTGCGGCATCAGCTCAAGGCCGGCCGGGGTGAACCGCGCGGTCGGCGTCGGCAGCTCCATGCAGGCCGGGGCGCCACCGCTGGCCCGCTCGAACGAGCTCAGCAGCGGGCCGAGCAGTTCCCAGCCGGCCAGGTGGCGCGGACGGGCGGCACGCTGCGGTGCGGCCGAGAAGTCGGGGGCGAGGAAGGGGTTGGCCAGCTGGCGGGAGATCACCGACTGCGGCACGACCCGCGTCGGCGGGCTGGCCGGCCGGATCTGCGGGCTGGCGGGAGCGGCGGCGGTCTCGGCCGACTGGGTCTGCGCGCGGGCCGGCTCGACGCCGGAGTCCCGCACCGTCTCACGCTTGGCCTGCCGGGCGCCGTCGGAGAGGCCGGAGACGCCCGAGTCCTCGGCTAGCAGCGCCAGCAGCCCGGGGTCACGGACGGCGGTCGCCGCGAGGATGGCCGCGATGCCATCCAAGCGCTTGAGCTGCTCGGCCCGGTGGCTGGCGCTGCCGGCCGCCGCCAGGACGCGGGCGCGCTCCTCGCGCAGCATCAGGGCGACGGATTGGAACTTCTTGCGCACGTCGGGTGTCACCCGGCCGCGCTGGGCAGCCGCCTCCACCTCGCGGACGGTCCGGGAAAGCACCGAGAACACGTCGCCGCGGGGGCGGACGCTCTGCTGCTTGCGCGGAGCGCTACGGCGAGCGCCCTGCTGACGCTGGCCTGGTCGAGCCAAAACTCCTCCTCTGCGATGCCGGGCACGGTGGCCTCGGCAGCATGCCGCTCAGTCCCACGGACGGGGCGGGAAACGCCCGCGATCGGGGGACCGCAGCCCTCCGACGCCTAGCCGACTTGCGGATCTCCAAGGATCTGACGCAACTGGCGATGGCAAGCGTCTCACGGGGACCGGGAGCCGCCGACGGGAGGGCTGGAGACTACGATACGGGAAAATCGTCGCCCGGCGACCGGTTCAGCTCTTGGGTCCTTAAATGTATTCAACGCGTGCCAGGTTACATAATTCCCGGCCGCGGTGGAGCGGCGGGCCGGCCCGGGCGGGTGCCGGGCCGGCGCGCCGCGTTCTTGGTTACGCTCCCCGCTCTCGGGGGCTAGGCGCTATTGGACGACGGACCACACGAAGGTGGCCGAGCCCGAGACTCCTTCCGTGTCGGTCGCGGTCACGGTGACGGTGTAGGTGCCGAGGGTGGTGCCGGAACCGGAGATCGTCCCGTTCGAGGCGATCGAGGTGCCGGGCGGCAGCCCGGTGGCGGTGAAGGTGAGGGTCTGCGAGGCGTTGGAGTCAACCGCCTGCATGGGGAACGAGACCGCCGCGCCCTTGGGGCTGCTGTAGCCGAAGGGGTTGACGACGCCGACGGTCTCCGCGCCCGGCACGCCCGAGTTCGGGGTGACGTTCGCGCTGACCGCGGTGTTGGTCAGCGAGACGCCCGCGCTGGAGGCGCCCGCGGCGATCTGCCCGGTCAGCTCCTGGGCGAGGCTGGTCGAGCCGGTCAGCGACAGGTTGTTGGAAGCGTCCCCGACCTTGATCGAGTACGCGCCCGCCTGGGCCTCCCACTGGTTGTCGGTCGGTGACCAGGAAGCCAGGTCGTGGATGGTGAGCGGGAAGGTGACGGTCGCGCTCGCGCCGGGGTTGAGCGTGACCCGCTGGAAGCCCTTGAGCTGCTCGGGCGGGTCATCGCTGGCGGCCGGGTCGCCGACGTACATCTGCGCCACGTCAGCGCCCGCCACCGATCCGGTGTTGGTGATCTTCGCCGTCACCGTGGCGTTGCCGTCGGCGTTGAAGGCGCCCACGGACAGGTTGGAGAAGGAGAAGTTGGTATACGACAGCCCGTACCCGAACGAGAACTGCGGGGTGATGTTCTGGGACTGATACCAGCGGTAGCCGATGTCCACCCCCTCGCTGAAGTCGATCCCGGCCGTGGTGCCCGGCCACTGCGCCTGGGTCTGCGCGGGGACCTGGCTGAGGCTGACCGGGAACGTGACCGGCAGCTTGCCCGACGGGTCGACGGTGCCGAAGATCAGCGCGGCCATCGCCGCTCCGGTCTCCTGGCCGCCGTACCAGTTCTCGAACACCCCGGCCACCGAGTTGAGCCACGGCATGACGACCGGGCCGCCGCTGTTGATCACGACGATCGTGTGCGGGTTGGCGGCGGCCACGTCCGCGATCATCGTCTCGTCCGTGCTCGAGAGGTCGATGCTGGTCAGGTCGGTCTCCTCGCCCTCCGGGAGGTTGACGTAGATGATCGCGTCGGTCGCGGCCTGGGCCGCGGCGACCGCCTGGGGGATGTCGGTGGTGCCGTTGTCGTTACCCTGGGTGTAGGTGACCTTGACGTTCGGCCCGACCGCATCCTGGATGCCGGTGATCGGCCAGATCGTGTTCGAGCTGGTCACCGTGCCGCTGCCGCCGCCCGCGAGCTCGACCCCGGCGCCGGCGTCGGTGCCGATCACCGCGATCGACTCGGTGCCGTTCGGGTTGAGCGGCAGGATGCCGTTGTTCTTCAGCAGCACGCTGCCCTCCTCGCCCAGTTGCAGCGCCGTCTGCTGGTGCGCGGCGCTGGTGACGGTGGCGGAGAGGGAGCCGGTCTGCGGGTTGTCCAACATCCCGAACGCGAACATCTGAGTCAGGATCCGGGACACGGCCTCGTTAACCACCGCCTGGCTCAGCGTGCCCGCCGCCAGGGCGGGCTGCAAGGTGGTCGCGTCGGAGAACGGCATCGCGACGTCCATGCCGGCCTCCATGGACGGGATGCTGGAGTAGTCGGCGCCCCAGTCGGAGGTGATGAAGCCGCCCCAGTTCGCCTGCTCGTCGAGCCCGCTCTGCTCCATGTCGGCGTTCTGGCAGGAGGCATCTCCGTTGACGACGGCGTAGGAGCACATCATCGAGGCCGGAGCGGCCTGCTCGGCGGTCGTCTGGAAGGGCGCCAGGTAGAGCTCCTCCAGTGCCTGCTGGCTGACCGTCTCGTTCTTGTTTCCGTTGGGGTACTCCTCCTGGTCGTAGGCGGCGACGTGCTTGACCATGGACATCACGCCCTGGCTCTGCAGGCCCTCCACCTCGGCCGAGGTGATCTGCCCGGCCAGGTAGGGGTCCTCGCCGTAGGTCTCGTAGGTCCGGCCCCAGCGCGGGTCGCGCACCAGGTTAGTTGTCGGGCCGAGGGCGACGTTGACGCCCTTGCCCGCGAACTCGGCTCCCATCGCCGAGCCCTCCTGCTGGATGAGGGTCGGGTCGAAGGTCGCGGCCGCGCTCTCGCCGTCAGGGAAGGCGGTCACGCCGCCGGCCCCGTCGCCGACACCGTTCGGGCCGTCCTCCAGGTTGGTCGCGGGGATGCAGAGATCGGGGACCGCCGGGATGTGGCCGATGTAGGACGAGGTGCCGTCTCCGGCCACCAGGTCCAGCTCTTCGGCCTGGTCCATGGTGTTGAGCACCTGCTGGACCCGGGTGGCGACCGGCGCGGTGGAGCCGACCCAGGGGCAGGTTCCGTTGCCGCCGTTGCCGTTGCCGCCGGTGACCGGGGCGGTGGTGGTCAGGCCGTAGACGTCGAACTCGAAGATCGAGTCGCCCCACTGGGTGGCGCGGACCGTGGCGTACATGCGGATGTAGCGGGCGGTCGTGGTGATCGGGAACGTCTGGTTTCCGCCGGTGCCGGTGGTCGTGGAGTAGACCGTGGTCCAGGTCGAGTTGTCATTCGACACCTGGATCGAGAACGCCGAGGCGTACGCGGTCTCCCACTGGATGCCCACGCTGCAGATCTGCTGCTCGGAACCGAGGTCGACCTCCAGCCACTGCGGGTCGCTGGCCGCGCTTGACCAGCGGGTGCCGGGGTCGCCGTCGGTCGCGTCGGACGCCGGGTAGTCGGTTGCGTCCTGCGTCGAGGAGGCCGTGGTCGGCTGGTCGAGCGCGAGGTCCTGGGTGCCGCAGTACTCGGTCGGGCCGGTACCGCCGCCGGGGGGAGTGCCTCCGCCCGATCCCTGGGTGAACGCCAGGTAGTGGAGGTTCCAGCCGGCCGCGTCCTGGTCGACCGTGAGCGTCTGCTGCCCGGCCGGGAGGGTGACGCTGGCCGTGACCGTGGCCCAGGTCTGGTACGAGCCGGTCGCGGCGATGGCGACCGAGCCGGTCAGGTTGGTGCCGGAGGCGTTGTCGATGTGCAGCGCGTCGGCGACGGCGGTGGGCGCCGCCACCCGGAAGCTGGCCGTGTACGTCCCGGCCGTCGCTACCTCGACGGTGTACTTGAACCACTGCCCGGCGGCCGTCCAGCCGATGTCGTAACCGGCGCCGGCCGGGCTGGTGTCCGACGTGTCGGCGGAGGCCTCGAGGTCGACGCCGTCCGAGCGATAGCTGTTGGCGGTGCCGTTGGCGGCGGTGACGTTGTAGGCGACGCCCTGCCCGCCGGTGTCGTAGTTCGCGGCCTGCACGGTGCCGGGCACTGCGGCCGGGGTCCCGCCGAACGGGGCGTCGCCGCTCGGCGGCGGGGTCCCGCCGCCCCCGGAGGTGAGGGTGAACGTCATGTAGTGGAAGTTCCACCCGTTGGAGTCCTGGTCGACGGTCAGCGTCTGCTGCCCGGCCGGGAGCGTGACGCTCGCGTCGACCGTCGTCCAGGTCTGGTACCCGCCCGTGTTCGGGATCGTCACCGAGCCGGACAGGTTCGTCCCTGACGCGTTGTCGATGTGCAGCGCGTCGGTGATCCCGTACGGGGACGACACCCGGAACGCGACCGTGTAGGTGCCGGCCGTCGCCACGTTGACGGTGTAGTTGAACCACTGCCCGGCCGTCGTCCAGCCGATGTCGTCGACGCCGGCGCCGGTGTTGTTCGTCGTGTCGGCGGTGGCCTCGAGGTCGAT
>Ga0302325_10016163_pt1 | contig 15835 bp, 12 predicted proteins | sample Palsa_T0_2_FD_201948 | JGI IMG/M metagenome (GOLD analysis project Ga0302325, IMG submission 201948) | Peat permafrost microbial communities from Stordalen Mire near Abisko, Sweden - Palsa_T0_2 | ecosystem: Environmental > Terrestrial > Soil > Palsa > Peat permafrost | place: Sweden: Abisko...
GCCGAGGCCGTAAGACCCGGTGCTGAGCTTTCCGTGGTACACGGCATTGATATAGGTCGAACCGCTGTTGAACTGGCCGTTATAGCCCAAATACACGTCGTCATTTTGCACGGTGAAAACGTCCTGGGCCTTCGCGACGCGCGCGAAGCCGCCCATAACCATAGCCGTCAAAGCAAGCGTCAGAAATACTTTCAGAGCGTTACTCATATCACGAGTCTCCTTTCCTTGATTGACTTAATTTCCCTCAGGCTGGATTTCTTAATTTTTCTGAAGGTGCGCAAATGGGCGAGCCGAGGGCCGGAAAAACAAGTCTTTGCTCGATACGGCCGTGTTTCGAGGCCATTGAATCGAACTCACCTTCGTGAACCGAATTTTAGTACATCAGGCGGCAAATGTCCACGTGTTTAGTGGAATCCCAAATGCACCCGCGTTGCGATTTATGGTATCCGAAAAAAAAGAGGCGCCCCGATTGATCGAGGCGCCTCGTGCCGAATAGGTTGCTGTGTAGCCTTCGGCAAGCCGAATGTTTACTCCGCGATGGACGCGGCGGACAGACCATACTCGGAGTTTGTATCAGTGCCCTGCTTCTCCGCCGACACGCAGACGTTGGGTTCGCGCCCGGACGAGGTTAGAAACTCAATGTAGGAGTCTGCCGTGTAACCGAAGCCGGCTTCGGCAACTACGGCGCCGTCCCCGCCGGTTTTGCCGCCACCCACATTAATCGATCCAGGATAAATCCACTGAGTACCGTAGCCGGGAAGGCTGGTATTGCGGCAATTGTTCGCCCTGACGGTCGTCCCGTTCACGCTGGCAGTCTCAACGGAACCGCTGAAAGTGCCGACGATGTAGAGAATCTTTCCGTCCGGGCTGAGGCCCATCGTGTTGGAAGCATAGATGGCCGTGCCACCCGCCGCATTCAGCGGGCCGTTGGTCACGGTCTGCGCAGGAGTGTTGACATTATAGGCGTCAATCGTGGCGGCCTCGCCGCCCAGGCAATCCATATACACATATACGCTGGTTGGGTCGATCGCGACGCCCGTAGGCATGAGGCCCAATGTATTGTAGCAACTCGAGTCATGCGGGCCGGAAAGGATGCCGAGATTTGCCCCGTGCAATGCCACGGCACTATAGGAGCCGTCAGCATAGGTCAAGGCAATGAATTTACCGTTCGGGGCAACTGCAAGGCCGTCAATCGAGCCGCCGTTCAGGCCGGATGTAGTGATTGAGGTGCCCTTGGTGAGCGTGCAGCCAGGGCCGATATTGAAGGTTTCGAGTGTCCCGGAAGCCGTCCAACCGGCGACGAGAACGCTGCCGCTGTCCCCGAGGGCGATGCCGTAGAGGTCGCCATTGCCGCCGAAGTTGGAGGTGTAGTTGGCTATGAAGTTAGGGAAGTCGAATGAAGCGATGTCTCCCGGACCGTCGCCGCTGACGCCAGCCGCATCCGCGATGAAGACACAATTACCGCCGGTGTTCAGGTCCAAATTGGCACGGGGCGTGGCGAAGTAGCCGCCGGCGAGGCCGTAAGAGCCTGTGTCGAGCTTATCGAGGTAAACGGCATCAATGTAGACGGAACCGCTGTTGAACGGACCGTAGCCTGCGGGTATGTCGTCATTCTGCACGGTGAAAACGGTTTGTGCCTTCGCGACGCGCGCGAAGCCGCCCATAACGACAGCCATCAAAGCAAGCGTCAGAAATACTTTCAGAGCGTTACTCATATCACGAGTCTCCTTTCCTTGATTGACTTAATTTCCCTCAGGCTGGATTGCTCAATTTTCCCGAGAGGTATGCGCCAACGATCCCGGAGCGGCTGCCACAGCCTTCCTGCTGGGATCATCGTCGTTGACGGGACGATAGTACATCAGGTGGGAGATGTCCACGTATTTATTGGTGACGCAGCGCGGCGCTGGGGGGATGCCATTCACGACAATGTCCATAGGAATAGGGGTATGGCTCTCGCGGCGGGCGTACCAGCAAGGGGTATAGCCGAAATGCGGGAAAAGCGAGCGGACGCAGGCCTGCGTCTGCGGATCCTGAAAAACCAGCTCGGCCTTTCCGTCCTTGTGGGGAATCGAATAGTAGTGCTGCACCGTCACCGTGCCGAATGGCTGGCCCGCTTTGGGGTTGTGCTTTCGGATGATGGCGAACAGATAATCGCTCGCATAAAGAATGCCAAGAAGCAAAACCGCTGCCACGAGCAAGCGTTTCACGTTTGGTAGTGTGCCACGCGCCTGCGCGCGCGTCCATCTTGCACATCTTCGAACATCGCGGACCCATCGCGCAGGCTGCGTCGCCGAGAAGAGCGACCCTCCCGAATCGCCGCGCCGAACCGGCAGCGGCGCGATCAACCGTCGTACAGGAAATGCCCGATAGCACGAATCGCCAGCGTGGGTTAAGCTTTGCGCGTAGGTTTGGGCTGGCGGTCCTGTCCCCTCGGGGAGTGACTGCACACGGTGGCCCGGGCGGGCCTTTGCAGTTTGACCGACCTGGAAGCTGCTCCGGCCGCCAGCCGGGCCGTAAACTCTTAGTGTGCTGTCTCGATCCAGCAGTGCTGCAAGCAGCGGCTTATTCACAGCGCAGGGCCGTTTAACTCACGACTTCTTGTATTCCTTCCATTCGCGCATCGTAGCCTTGGCCATGTCTTTGGCTGCTGTGCGCAACCAGTTCGGTTTCCGGCGGCGCAGATCGCCGAGAATGCTCTTGGCCCGCTTGCTTCCCAGATGGATATTGGCCACTTCCGAACCCATGGCATATAGAAGAGTTTCTTCGTCGCGCATTGCGGGCGGCAGGTCCGCGATATGGATGGGGTCGGAATCCGGAGAGAGGCGACGCAACAGCCATCTTCCCACAATCCTTTGAAAAGGATCGTGCGATCGCACAGCGGCAGTGATAATCGCGCGATAATTTGACTGGCCGCGCGCTTCCCGGCCCTCCATCCAAACGCTGGATGAGGGAACCATGGCTTTGGCCTCCCGGGCGATGCAGCCTCCATCCCAATTGGCAATGGCGACGAATCGTTCCTGCCCCAGGCTGCCAATTCCAGCTTTGCGGCGCACGATTCTGTAATCCGGTTTCGGATCCGGCAGCATCTTGCGCAACGCGCTCTGGGCATCCCGGGGCAATCCGTGGAGCGCCGTGGGCAGCGCGTTCAGCTTCCCCCAGAAATCATCGGGCCGCTTGATTTGGATGATTCCCAGCTTGTCCAGATGATTTTCGTGTTCCGCCAGGACAATCGGACACCCGCCTTTCCTGAGTGTTTCGCGATACCCCTCCAGAATGGCTGCGCAGCCGCTTTTCAGCCTAATGGAGAGGCCGGCACATCCACCGGCGATTTTGACGCTGGCGGCCAGGCGCACCAAGTCATTCGTGTAAGGCAGTGGGTAGGCTTCGTCGAAATCGTCCACACCCCAGGCCAGGCGGCCTTCGGCGTCGCGCCAGGTGCCGAAATTGCCGACGTGAACGTCGCCGCTTGCCAGGACTTTGGGAGCGCGGTGAAGGTCGCTGCAAACCTTCGGCCATAATTGTGCCCAACGGTAGTAGGTTCCGCGGAGAAACAGGTAAGGGTCATCCTTCATCTGCTGGTGCTTCAGCCGTAAATCGGATTCGATGACGGCCGTGCACCTCCGCATCCAGTTCTCGTAACTCGTCGTCGCTTGCTTGATATCCATGACCGCCTCTTCCCAAGTATCGACCGATTCCGGCCCGGCATAACATTAATTTTGATGCGCCTGCCGCCAGTGCAGGAAGACGAACGGCGTTCCATAGCGCGCGATCTGCATGACGGCACGGGACAGGTGCTCGCATTGCTGAGCGCGAATCTGGTGGCCCTGGAGGCAGCCGCTCGTACGCTGAGTCCCGAGCTGGCCGACGGATTGTCCGAGAATGCCGTAATCGTCCGCCAGATAACCGCTGAGTTGCGAACGGCGTCCTACCTACTTCATCCGCCGCTGCTTGATGAACTGGGGCTCGAACCCGCTATCCGCTCCTACGCCAATGGATTTACACAAAGAAGCGACATCAAGGTCCATTTGAATATCCCCGGCGATTTGGGGCGGCTTCCCAAGAACCTGGAGATCACCATCTTCCGCGTGATTCAGGAGTGCTTCACAAATATTCATCGCCATTCCGGGAGCCTTTCGGCCGGTATTCGTCTTTCCCGCCAATGCGGAATGCTCATTTTAGAGGTAACGGACGAAGGAAAGGGCATTTCCGAGGAGAAGCTCTGCGGAATTGCATCCTCCAGCGGCACTGGCGTGGGACTTGGGGGCATGCGCGAGCGTGTTCATGATTTTAACGGCTCGCTGAAAATATCTTCCCGCGGCAAAAGAACCCAAATTAAGGTCTTGGTTCCGTTGGATTCGCTGCCCTCCAAATTTCCCCTCGCGGCAGCCCCGGAAGCTGTCATGGGCGAATTAAGATTCCCGGATAATTCCGCTGGCGTCCCTGGCTGCACGCAAACTCCCTCCTGATGTCGCGGTTTTTCGTCGGGCGTATCCCGCGACGCACATGTTCCGCAATGCCTCCGGAGTTTGTTCCGCCTCCTTGCTTCCCGATGCGTCCGAGGAGGACTTTCCGGAATCGCCTTACATCATTGCCGGAATTCTTCATTGGCCGCGCATCAGGGTTAGACGAGAGTCAGCCCAAGCGCTTGATGATGAGTGTTGCGGACATTAGGCCCCGGTCGTTTATCCAGGCACGAGTTGAGAATAAGAGCGCGCGGTCGGACCGCATCGCGGACAAAAAAAACGGGGCGATCCGGTTAGGAATCGCCCCGCCAAAACTAACCTTTGTGACCTGCTATTTCACAGCCGCCGCGAATGCCTCCCCGGCAGGGTTGAGCGCTGAACCGTTGTATAACGTGCCTTCGGTATCAGACTCCTGGCCCTTCGTCTGCCACGCCCACCAGATTCCCACGATGTGCCCATTCTGCACGGCGTTGATCCAGGCAGTCGCGAAAACCGACTGCTCGCTGCTTGTAATCTGTGAGTCGGGCCCCCAGGAGCTTTCCGTAAGCAATACTGGCCTGCCACCCGCCACGGACTGGACAGCCTGAATGTTGGCCGGAAGCGCATTTACACAAGCCAGCACCGTTGAAGGCGTGCAGTCCCCGCCGGTTCCTGTACGGGGGTACCAGTGAAACGCGATGGCCTGCTCCCAGATCCCGCCCTGCGCGACCTCCGCGTTAAGCAACGCCTGGATGTGGTCAACCTGAAAGATGATGCTGTTGTTGTCCTGCACTCCTGGTGTGGAGAACTGTGCGGCAGGATCGATGGCGTGATAGGTTGTGTAAATGGACTTATCCATCGCCACCAGGTCAGCAAGCATCTTCGTTACACCCACTACGCTGATTTGTTCAAACTGCCCCGGCGAGTCGGGTTCGTTCCATTCCTCGATCATTGCGAACTTACCCTTGTAGCGAGTTGCCACGGCGGTAACAAACGCAACTAAGTCGCTCTGTTTGTCTGGTGGGCCCGCGCAGTAATTAGTGCTGCACTGGGCGCCGGAAGCCCCTGCCCACTTTGGGACACCGCCGAAGGTAAAGATAATGGGAACCCCGCGTGCGCCGCACAGGGCAACTTGGGCGTCGGTATACTTCCAATTAAACGTGCCCTTCGATGGCTCCAGATATGTCCAGTAATCCAGCAGAATCTGCTTGCCGCAGACTTGATCGGGAGCCAATGGCCAGTTCGTCATGTCGGCGGACGACAGGCCTACGGCCGTGGCGGGGAAGGCATTTGCCGGTGCGTCTGCGTGGAGCGCGGCGGCTTCGGTTTTTTCATTGATATTGGACTGCCCTAAAGCCATGGGGGCCAGAGCCATTACCGCGAGTGTTGCGAGTGAAGCTATTCTTTGCCAGTTAGTCATCGTATTTCTCCTGTTAGAAAGCGTGGCGAATCGTCGCCAGATGGTGCTCGCTACAGAACTAGCATAGCGTGAGTGGCAGCTGTAAGCAGCTGGTCAGAGTGCCAAGAATGGGACAGCAGTGTGTACTGGAGACCTACCTGTACCTAGGACCAGTAAGCAGAGAATAAGGCGCTTAGCAGCTAGTTATGTAAGTTGGCATAAGAGCAAGCGAAGGTATTACGATTACCTAATCACGGCCTCTCTGTGGAGATGCCGAATGTTCAGACGGCACGAAACGAGAACCAAGCGAAAAGTCGATCCCGCTCGGAGGCCATCTCCTGCTGGTGACGGAAGTGCCGGCCTCCGGGAGTAGTTGGCGGCGCGGCGAGAATTAGTTGCAGGCAACGTTGCACCTTGGTCTCGTCATCCACCAAAGGAGTGCAATTGCAGGCGCAGGGCCGGTACAATAAGGAATTCATGACAAACGGAAAATTGCGACGAAGGACGGTGTTTGTCAGCATCCTGTGCTGCGCGGCAGGCCTGGGAATGCCGCGGCAGATTTTGCGTGGAGCGTCCCCTCAAACGCAACTCCAACAACCAACTCAGATTCCGGGCTATACCACGGCTGCGCCACAGGCGCGGCCACGGACTGTGTCTCCGGAGGATTTGAAGAAGGCGCAAAGGGCGTTTGAAAAGGGTGGTGCCGCCGAGAAGAATGAAGACTGGCAGTCAGCATTTGATGCCTACGCCGAAGCAGGCCGGCTGGCGCCTGGCCGCTTGGAATACTTGCAACGTCTTGACGTGGTTCGAAGCCGCCTTGTACAGGGGCACATAGACCAGGCGGAACGAGAAGCCGCGATCGGCGACATAGCGAAGGCCCGGCAGGAAATGCGAATCGCCAGCGCCTTGGACCCGGACGATACCATCATCACGGAGCGGCTGCGAGAATTGCGCCGCCTGGCCCCGGACATTCCGCTGGAAGAGCCGGAAAATATCAGTCACGAAGTACGCCTCGAGCCGAGTGCCGGGAAATTTTCATTGCAAATAAAGGGAGATACGCGAAGCGCCTACGAGCAAGTGGGCCGCCTATTCGGCCTGCAGGTTTCGTTTGATCCTGACTTACGCGCCCGGCCCGTCAGGGTGGAAGCAGATGATCTGGATTTCGAAAGCATGATGCGCGTGCTGAGTTTTCAGACGGGCACGTTCTACCGGGCCATGACACCCAAGCTGTTCTTCGTGGCGGAAGATACCGCAGCGAAGCGGCGCGACTACCAGCAGGATGTGGTGCGCACAATCCCGCTGTCGAATTCCTCCACGCCGGACGAGATGACCGAAACGTTTCGCGCGGTCCGGGAGATCAGCGGCGTTTTCCGGCTTCAACTGAATTCGGCCAGCCATAGCATCACCGTGCGGGCCTCGCCGCAGGACGCGGAACTGGTCTCCGAACTGGTGCAGTCGTTGGATCAGCCGCGGGGCCAGTTGGTGTTGGAGATAGAGATTTTGGAGGCCGACCGCAATGCGGCCAGCCAGATTGGTCTCATCCCACCGCAAACCGCGACGATTTATGCCCTCAGCAGCATGGAAGTAATGGAGGCGCAGGCGTCAGCGACAGGTTTGGTAACTGTTCTGCAGCAGCTTTTCGGAACGCCCTCGAATCTGGCGGGATATAGCACGGCCCAGTTGGGCTCGCTGGCAGGGGCGGGACAACTGAACTCCTCGGGTCTGATACCGCCAGTCATCGCATTTGGCGGCGGCTTGTCCACATTCCTGGCCACTCTTCCGGGCGCATCCCTTAATTTTGCCACCATGCTTTCCACCGTGAAGAGCGGCCAGCGAGTGTTGCTGCGCGCACAGGACGGGGATCCGGCTACATTTTTTGTGGGTGATCGCATTCCGGTTTCGCTGGCGAGCTTTTCCGCCAGTGGGACGACGGGCACATCGTTCACTCCGGGGGTCAGCGGAGAACAGTTTCCAACGACCAATTACGCTTCCGGCGTTGGCCCCGCGGGAATTGCTTCCGCGGACTTCAACAATGACAGCGTGCCCGACCTGGTCACCGCGAATCAAACCGCCAATACGGCTTCAATTCTGCTGGGCAATGGCGACGGCACGTTCCAGACCAACGTGGACTATCCGGTGAGTCAACTGCCTGTGGCGGTGGCCACCGGCGATTTCAACGACGACGGCAATATGGATATCGCGGTGGTCAATTCCTGCGGGTCTGATTCGACGTGCAAGAGCGGCGTAGGGAGCGTCTCGATTCTATTGGGCAACGGGGACGGTACATTTGGAGCGAAGACAGATTTTCCTACTGGAAATTTTCCGACGTCCATTGCCGTCGCGGATTTCAATGATGACGGGTTCCTGGACCTGGTCGTCACAAATAACAAGGGCAACACCGTATCCATTCTGTTGGGCAACGGTGACGGAACATTTCAGACGCAAGTTCCCTATTTTACGGCGACCGGACCAATCTCCGTGACCACCGCCGATTTCAATCTGGACGGATTCATTGACCTCGCCGTCGCCGATAACACCGCCAATACCGTTTCGATTCTCCTGGGCAATGGTGATGGAACGTTCAAGGGCCATGTCGAGTATCCTACTGGCAACGGTCCTACCGCCGTGGCCACCGCCGACTTCAATCTCGATACGTTCCCCGACCTAGCCGTCACCAACGGCACGGACAACACGGTTTCGATCCTTCTCGGGAATGGCGACGGCACATTTGGCCTACAGACGGCTTATCCTACGGACACGGATCCGGTTGCGATCGCCATCGGTGACGTCAATGTGGACGGTCTCCCGGATATCGCTACGGCGGACAAAACCGCGAATGACGTTTCCATCCTGATCAATGCGGGAGCCGGAACGTTTACACCGCCGCTGCTTATTCCCGTGGGAACCACGCCGGAAGCGGTTGTCAGCGCCGATTTCACCGATAACGGTCTTCCCGATTCCGCCACCGCAAATTTCGGATCGAACAACGTTACCGTTCTTCTGGATTCAACCTCGTCAACTCCCAGCAACTCGAGTATCTCCAACCCCCAAACGGCTTATCCGGGCGGACAATACGAGGATATCGGGATCAAGATAAAAGCCACGCCGCACCTGCACGCCGGAGGCGAGGTCACTCTGCAGTTCAGCGCGGAAGTGAAGAGCCTGTCGTCGCAGACATTCAATGGCATTCCTGTGATCAACAACGGGAGCATCGAGCAGACCGTTCGCGTGAAGGACTATGAAACCAGCATCTTGGCGGGATTTCTGGATGATCAGGAAACGAGGACGGTGAATGGCTGGCCTGGGGTAGCCAACCTCCCGGTGCTTGGCGATGTGCTGTCCAATCATTCCAAGACGGATGAAGCCACGGAATTATTGATTCTCATTACTCCGCATCTGATCCACCAGGCGCCGCGAGAGAGTCGCATGTTGTACGCGGGACACGGCTCCGCCGGCGCGGGAGTGCCTGGACTTTTTCCTTTGCGGCCAGGTGGATTTCCCCCGGATCGTTTGCCTCCGCCTGCTCAAGGACAATCGCCACCTAGCGGTGCCCCTTCACCTAGCGGAGAGCTTCCCGGCGTGGTACCGGAACAGGGGGCGATTCCCGGACGAGCGCCCGTCCTACCACAGGAGGGGTCGCAAGGCCCTCCAGCGGGTGTGCCGTAGCATCCCGGAGAGTCCAGGTGCCGGTTTTGCTTCCGAAAGCGCGCGCATCGGCTTACAATTTGGGTTTCACTTCAGGCAGAAATTCGAGGAGCAGGGCGTGAATCTGGAATTGACACCGGAACAGAAACTGCTGCAGCAGACCGTCCGCGAATTCGCAAATGCCGAAGTGAAGCCGCTGGCGCGCGAACTGGACGAAACAGGCCACTTTCCCCGCGAGACGTTCCGGAAAGCGGCGGAGTTGGGCCTCACGGGTGTGTCGTTTCCCGAAGAGTACGGCGGCGCAGGTTTTGATCACGTGGCTTACAGCATCGTAATCGAGGAAATTTCCCGCGTCTGCGCCTCCACAGGCGTGATTCTGTCCGTTCAGAATTCTCTTTTCTGCGACCCGATTTATCGTTTTGGTGACGATGACCAGAAGAAACGGTTCCTCGTTCCCTACGCCAGCGGCAAAAAAATCGGTTGCTACGCGCTAACCGAACCCCAGGCGGGTTCGAACGCCGCCGCCTTGCGCACGGTCGCGGTGCGTCGCGACGATCGGTACGTCATCAATGGGACGAAGGCGTGGATCACCAACGGCGGCGCGGCTGATGCGGCTATCGTTTATGTGAACACTCAGCCTGAGAAGGGTGAGAAGGGCATCACAGCGCTGGTGGTGGAAAAAGGCACGCCCGGCTTCCGCGTGGGAAAAGAAGAAAAAAAGCTGGGCATCAATGCCACTGCCTGTTGCGAGCTTTCTTTCAGCGATTGCGAAGTTCCGGAGTCCAACCGCATCGGCGCCGAGGGGGAAGGGTATAAGGTTGCGCTCTCCACGCTGGATGGCGGGCGCATAGGTATCGCTTCACAGGCTGTGGGCATTGCACAGGGAGCGTTCGAGACAGCGCTGGCCTACGCCAAGGAGCGGCAAGCGTTTGGCCATCCCATTGCCGATTTTCAGGCCATCCAGTTCATGCTCGCGGACATGGCTACCGAAATTGACGCGGCGCGCCTGCTGGCGCGCAGGGCTGCCTGGAAGCAGGACTCCGGCGCACGCTTTTCGATGGAAGCTGCCATCGCCAAGCTCTATGCCAGCGAAATGTCCACGCGCGTGGCCCACAAGGCCATCCAGATTCTGGGCGGCAACGGCTACAGCAGGGAATATCCGGTGGAACGCGCTTATCGTGACGCGCGCATCACCGAGATTTACGAAGGCACCAGTGAGATTCAGCGGTTGGTGATCTCCGCCTGGGTCCTGAAGCAGTACTAAGAGTCGCGCGCCGCCGGGCCTGAAACTGTGCTGGAACTGGATCGCGCTTTGCAGTTTGAACCGGCGCGGGACGCGGAGTGTTTCGCTGAGGTCCCCGCGCGCCCCGGGGTTCTCCTGATCAATCTGCGCTCCGCCGGTGAAGCACATGGGGAGCCTTACCTGGTGCGTACGGCGAACTTGCGGCGTGCCGCCGAACGATTGCTGGGCCGGCCGGACGCATCCTCGCGGCGGCTGAATCTGCGAGATGTGGCTGCGGGCGTGCTCTTCCGCGTCACGGGTTCGCGTCTGGAACAATCTCTGACGCATTATCAACAGGCGCGTCGTCTTTTTCCGCAGCGATATGGCCATTTGGTTCGTCTCCGGCCACCAGTGCTGCTGAAAGTGAACCTGCGGAGCGAATATCCGCGTTGCTACGTCACCCGCAGAATCCCGTCCGACGGCGGTTTTTACATGGGCCCGTTTGCAGCGCGCAAAAGCACGGAAGAATTCGCGAGCCGCTTTCTCGACCTGTTCAAGGTGCGTCGCTGCCAAATTCGAATTCGTCGCGATCCACAGTTTCCCGGCTGCATTTATTCGGAGATGAAGATGTGCCTGGCGCCGTGTTTTGCCGGATGCACGGCGGATGAATATGACGGGGAAGCGGCAAGAATGGTCGAGTCGCTCGCGAGCCGAGGGCAGACGTTATGCCGCGCGCTGGAACTAGAGCGGGATGCCGCGAGCGAGGCATTGGAATTTGAGCGCGCCGCAACGGTGCAGAAGCGCATCGAAAAAATGCAGTCTGCTTTCCGCGGATGGCCGGCCGTGGCCCGGCGCATCGAAGATCTGCATGCCGTGATTCTCCAGCGCGCGGCGGAAAAGAATTCAGTCGCCGTATTTCCCGTACAGGCGGGCGTGATTGCGGATCCCTTTTTCCTGAATTTCAGCGAACATGCCAGCCAAGAACGTCCAGCCGAAGTCACTCTGCGGGAACATCTGGAGCAGGCAGAAGCATCAAGCATGGAAGCATTGACACCGCGAGGTGCCGCCGCGGAAATTCAAGCGCCCCAAGGCCTCGACGAATCCTTGACCGCGGCAGATCAATCCCCGCCGGGATATCGCCAGCGTTTTGCCCTGAAAGCGCCTGCTGCGGACTTGCGCGAGCATCTATCGCTGCTGGCGCGCTGGTATTATTCAAATCCTCGCGAGGGTAAAATATTTTTTCGCGATTCCAGGTGGCCCAGCCGGCGCATTTTGCGCGCCTGCTCTCGCATTTTGGGCGCCGGCGGCCAAGAGCCGGAAGCGGCGGGAGTATCACAAGCTCCCGAAGCATAGATTCTCGTTGTACCGCGCTGTACCGCTGCCTCACCGCATCCGCTGGTCGAACAAACCACCCTGCACGAATCGGAAAAATTAGCGGGGCGTCTTACAATGGAACATGATGATGCCCGCCGTGCAGACGCCGGAATCCCCTCCTTCGCGTTCGCGCATACCCGACGCATTACGCGCGTTGCGTCACCGTAATTTCCAGCTTTTCTTTAGCGGTCAGTTAATTTCGCTTATCGGCACATGGATGCAATCCGTAGCCCAGGCATGGCTCGTCTATCGCCTGACGGGGTCGGCGCTGCTGCTGGGTACGGTCGCATTCATGAGCCAGTTTCCGGTCTTCCTGCTGGCAACCCTCGGCGGAATGGTGGCAGATCGAAAAAATCGCCACCGAATCGTCATCACCACGCAGACGATTTCCATGATTCTCGCCTTGATCCTGGCGGCGCTCACGCTCAGCGGACGTATCCGCGTTTGGGAAATTATCGTGCTGGCGACGCTTCTCGGCGTCGTCAATGCCTTCGACCTGCCCGCCCGGCAGGCATTCCTCGTCGATATGGTGGGCAAGGATTACTTGATGAACGCGATCGCGCTGAATTCTTCACTTTTTAATGGGGCCCGCGTGATCGGTCCCGCGATTGCCGGAATCCTGGTGGCATGGATTGGAGAAGGGTGGTGCTTCTTCGCCAACGGCGCCAGTTTTATTGCGGTCATTGCCGGATTGCTGATGATGCGCCTGCCGCCCTTTCAGCCTCCCCAACGGAAGTTGTCCGCTCTGGAGCACGTTTCCGAAGGATTTCGGTTTGTGCGCGAGACAGGCCCCATTCGCGCTCTGCTTCTGCTGCTCGGCTTGGTAAGTTTGGTAGCCATGCCTTATGCCGTGCTCATGCCGATCTTTGCCGACCGCATTCTTCATGGCGGTGCTCGCGGCCTGGGCATCTTGATGGGCGCGACTGGAGTGGGAGCCGTTTCCGCGGCGCTGACGCTGGCGGCCAAGAAGGGATTGAAAGGACTCGGCCAATGGGTGCCCATTGCCGCGGCTTGCTTCGGGCTAAGCCTAATTCTTTTTTCCTTTTCCCGAATATTTTGGCTGTCCGTGGTTTTGCTCGTGCCCGTCGGATATAGCGTGATGTTGCAAATGTCTTCCACGAACACATTGATTCAGGCGATGGTGCCGGACCATCTGCGCGGGCGCGTGATGGCTGTCTACGCCATGATGTTTATGGGCATGGCGCCCATGGGTTCTCTGTTGGCGGGAGTTGTGGCACACCACATCCAGGCGCCAATGACGGTTGCAGCCGGTGGAATGCTCGCAATCCTGGGAGCGGGAATCTTCGCCCGCAACATGCCCAAGATCACGCAACAAGCGCGCGAACTGATGACCGCTCAGGGTCTTTATGCCGCCGAGGCGCCGGCGGAGCTGAGGGCGCGAAGTATTTCTTGAGGTCGCGCCCAGGCGGGGCTTGTTACCTGCTAGAGGATTGGCGTCAGTCCGTGCTCATGCCGCCGGGGCCGGCCGAAGCCGATTGCGAATCCTCTGGGCGCGGTCCGAAACGCTCGGAAAGCCACATCTCAAGCGCCGCCGACATTTTGTTGATCCGTCCTTCAAAAAAGTGATCGGCTCCTGGAATAACAACAAGCTGCTTCGGCTTCGGCATATTCGATACCAGCACTGCCACCCCGGCCAATGAACCGAATTGATCGAATTCCCCCTGCAGAAACAGCTTGGGCTTCACGCAGAGGGCAAGCGCCGACAAATCGGAAGCGTTTACGGGAAGCCCCAGTCCAATTACCTCCGAGACTCGTGCATCCTGGCAGCCAACGCGTAAGCCCACCGCCGCGCCGAAGCTGAAACCGGCTAATACGATTTGCTTTCCTGGAAAGGTACCCGCCAGGTAATCCAGCGCGGCGCGGACATCGTCCATCTCGCCACGGCCCTCATCGTGATTTCCCCGGCTCAGTCCGGCGCCGCGAAAATTGAAACGCAGAACGGGAAAGCCCTGATTATGCAACGCGCGCGCCACGTGAAATACGACCTTGTTGTGCATCGTGCCGCCAAAGAGAGGATGCGGGTGGCACACGAGTGCGACGCGCCCTGGCTCCAACACTGGCGAGGTCCAAAGCATGGCCTCAAGCCGTCCGACGGGGCCCTTGAGAAAAAACGTACGGTGGAAAGTGCTGCTCACTAGATGTGAATAAATTCTAGCGGAGCTTTCCCTGACAGGCAAGTTCCCGTTGGACTGCCAATGAGGCGAAGAGGGCCTAGCGGAGTAAAATGATCACGGGATGCGCTATCCGGGAGGAAACTGTGTATCACTATGATCCAAAGACGGCACTGGATGAGCTGCGGGACGAGGCTGCGCTGCCGCAGGTTGTGCATCTGCGAGATATGATTCTGCGGACTCGCCTCGATGCAAAGGAGGCGTTGAATCTGAACCGGGAATTTCAGGAATATCTGTCGCTCTACGGCGAATTGCACAAGCTGGGTCAGCAGATCCTCGAAAAACTGGCAGCCGGCTCTCCAAAAAACGGCTGACCTGCCCACGTCGAAGGCAAACCGTGGCTCGAAAGACAATCTTGATCGATGCGGACGATACGCTCTGGGAGAATAACGTCCATTTTCAGCAGATGATCGAGCATTTCATCGAGCGCATCGAGCCGCTGGGATATGCCCGCGAATACATCCGGCATATCTTGAACGAGACGGAACTGCGCAACATTCGCCAGCACGGATACGGAGTTAGTTGTTTTCGACGCTCCCTGGAGGAAACCTATTCAAAACTTGCGGGTAGCGTGGCGAGCCGCCAGATGCTCCAGGAAATCGCGGAACTGGGAGCGGAAATGGAATCGGCCACTCCGAAAATCATGGATGGCGTTCCAGAGACGCTGGCATATCTGGCCTCGCGCCACAGGTTGATCCTGCTGACGAAAGGCCAGCCGGCGGAACAGGCCGGAAAAGTGGAGCGCTCGGGCCTGCAGGTATATTTCGACGCGATTGAAATCGTGGCGGAAAAGAACCCGGAAGAATATTCGCGCATTGTGGATCATTTTCACATCGTGAAATCGCACGGCTGGATGGTCGGCAATAGCCCTCGCAGCGACGTGAATCCGGCTTTGCGCGCCGGACTTAATGTGGTTTTCATTCCGCATGCCGGCACCTGGGAGCTCGAACACACGGAACTGGAAAGCGGTACGGGCAGGCTGCTGATTATTTCCAGCTTCCGAGATTTGCGCAGGCACTTTTAGTCATAGGCCGCTTCCTACCGCGGAGGGATTTGAGGACCCGTTTGATAGCTAGACATTTTGTTGGCAGGCGTCAAAGCGGCGCGTTCGCACGGAACGGAATGCGGACAACGCTTTCAAGTTCCACAGGTTCGTTGTGGCGCAGGGCCGGGCGGAATTTCCACCTGGAAAATGCCTCCATGGCGTTGCGGTCCAACTCCGGGTCTATTCCTTTTATAAGCTGAATGCTATCCACCGAACCATCCTTGCGAATAATGGCGTAAAGAATCACCTCGCCCTGCACATTTGAATGCACGAGGTCCGGCGGATATTTCGGGTCTACCTTGCGCCACGGCTGGGGGCCCGAAAGCCCATCGGTTGTGAGGGCAGGCGTGCCGTCCGCGGTCAACTCCGCAAAATTCAAAATCCAGCTTCCGGTGGCGCTGGTCAAATTCGGCATATTGACGTACAGCGTAAAAAATCTCTTGGTTCGCAGAATGTCGGCGGCTTCCAATAGAGGCGCCGAAGGCGGTGGCGGCGAGGCGTCCGGCCTGCCACGAG
>Ga0302325_10016164_pt1 | contig 15834 bp, 12 predicted proteins | sample Palsa_T0_2_FD_201948 | JGI IMG/M metagenome (GOLD analysis project Ga0302325, IMG submission 201948) | Peat permafrost microbial communities from Stordalen Mire near Abisko, Sweden - Palsa_T0_2 | ecosystem: Environmental > Terrestrial > Soil > Palsa > Peat permafrost | place: Sweden: Abisko...
GCTCAGCGGATGAGCGGCTCGCGCAACAAGCCGAGCAGATACCGGCCGTATGCGTTTTTCACCATCGCCTCGCCGAGCTTCTGCAGCGCGGCGGCGTCGATGTAGCCCAGCCGGTACGCGATTTCCTCCGGACAGGCGATCTTGAGTCCTTGTCGGCGCTCGATGGTCTCGATGTATTGCGAGGCCTCGAGCAGCGTTTCGTGGGTGCCGGTATCGAGCCACGCCATGCCGCGTCCGAGCACTTCCACCGCCAGCTCACCCTTGGCCAAGTAGCTGCGGTTGACGTCGGTGATCTCGAGTTCGCCGCGTGGTGACGGCTTGAGCGTGGCGGCGATATCGAGCACCTGGTTGTCGTAGAAATACAAACCGGTCACCGCGTAGCGCGACTTAGGCCGCTCCGGCTTTTCCTCCAGGCTCAGCACCTTGCCCTGGGCGTCGAACTCGGCAACCCCGTAGCGTTCCGGATCGGCGACCGGATAGGCGAAGACGGTGCCGCCCCCGGTGCGCTGATTGGCTTTCTGTAGCAGCGGCTGCAGTTCGTGGCCATAGAAAATGTTGTCGCCGAGCACCAACGCGCAAGCGTCGCGCCCGACGAAACTGCGGCCGATGATGAACGCCTGGGCGAGCCCATCGGGCGAGGGCTGCACGGCGTACGAGAGGTTGATGCCCCAGCGCGCGCCATCGCCCAGAAGCTGCTCGAATCGCGGCGTATCCTGCGGCGTCGAAATGAGCAGAATGTCGCGGATGCCGGCGAGCAGCAGGGTCGACAGCGGATAGTAGATCATCGGCTTGTCGTATACCGGCAACAGCTGCTTGGAAACGACTTGCGTCACCGGGTACAGGCGCGTTCCCGACCCGCCAGCGAGAATGATGCCTTTGCGCACGCTCATGCGGCCGTCGAGAGGGCGGCGTAGTTAAGCGTGATCCACTGCTGGTATTCCTTGCTAGTCACCGCGGTAAGCCAGGCCTCGTTGTCGAGATACCAGGCCAGGGTGCGCGCAAGTCCCGAGGCGAAGGTCTCGGCCGCGGACCACCCGAGTTCGCTGCGGATCTTGCTGGCGTCGATCGCATAGCGGCGATCGTGGCCCGCGCGATCCTTGACGAAGGTGATTTGCGCCGCATAGTCGCGTCCGGGCTTAAGTTCCGCCAGCAGTTCGCACAGCGCCCGCACCACTTCCAGATTGGTCATCTCCGCATTGCCGCCGATGTTGTACGTCGCCCCGGGCTGTCCGCGCTCGAGTACGGCGCGCAGCGCCGCACAATGGTCGCCGACGTAGAGCCAGTCGCGCACGTTCAGGCCATCGCCGTAGACCGGCAGCGGCTCGCCGGCGAGCGCGTGGTGAAACATCAGCGGGATCAGTTTCTCGGGGAATTGCCGCGGCCCGTAGTTGTTGGAGCAGTTGGTCGTCAGCGTGGGCAGACCGTAGGTGTTGCCGTACGCACGCACCAGATGATCGGAGCCGGCCTTCGACGCAGCGTACGGGCTGTTCGGGGCATAGGGCGTCGTTTCGCAGAACGCCGGCGCGGTCGCATCGAGCGAGCCGTACACCTCGTCGGTGGAGACATGCAGCAGGCGAAATCGCGCGCGCTCGGGGGCAGGCAAGGCGCTCCAATAGCCGCGGACGGCTTGCAACAAGCCGAAGGTGCCCACCAGGTTGGTCGCGATGAACTCGTTGGGGCCGTGGATCGAGCGGTCGACGTGGCTTTCGGCAGCGAAATTGAGCACCGCGCGCGGTCGGTATTGCGTGAGCAGCGCCTCGACCTGGGCGCTATCGCCGATATCGCCGCGCACGAAGATGTGGCGCGGGTCGCGCGCCAGCGAAGCCAGGTTGCCCAGGTTGCCGGCGTAGGTCAGCTTGTCGAGATTGACCACCGGCTCGGCGCTCGTCGCACACCAGTCGAGGATGAAGTTGGAGCCGATAAAGCCGGCGCCGCCGGTCACCAGAAGCATAAGCGCTGCCTAACGAAGGGGCGCGAATTCTACCATGTGCGGCTTGCGGTTTCGCCGTCGTAGTACGCGCGATACCAGGCCACAAAGCGCGCCAGCCCTTCGGCGAGCGATGTCGTCGGCATGAATCCGGTTGCGGCCGTCAGCCGCGCAATGGAGGCGAAGGTCGCCGGCACGTCCCCCTGCTGCAACGGGAGGTAGTGCTTGATCGCAGATCGGCCGAGCAATCGCTCCAGTTCGCCGATGAATGTCTCGAGCGGAACCGCCCGATGGTTGCCGATGTTGTAGATCGCGTAGGGTGCGCTGTTCGTGTCATCGCCGTGCGGCGTATGCGCGAGCACGCGCACGACGCCTTCGACGATATCGTCCACATAGGTGAAATCGCGCTGCATGTCGCCATGGTTGTAAACCCGGATCGGCTCGCCGGCGAGGATCGCCCGGGTAAACAGCATCGGCGCCATGTCCGGCCTGCCCCAAGGTCCATAAACGGTGAAAAAACGCAGCCCGGTTGTCGGCAATGCGTACAGGTGGCTGTAGCTGTGCGCCATCAGCTCGTTCGCCTTCTTCGTTGCCGCATACAGACTGACTGGATGGTCGACGTTCTGCTCCTCGGAAAAGGGCAGCGCGTGATTGGCGCCGTAGACGCTCGAAGAGGACGCGTAGACGAGGTGGCCGACGCCGCCGTGACGGCAACCCTCGAGCACGGCGCCAAAGGCGTCGACGTTATTGCGCAGATAGGCTGCGGGATTGACCAGCGAATAACGCACGCCCGGCTGCGCGGCGAGGTGCACCACATGCGAGAAGCCACCGCGGCGCAGCAACTCGTCGCTGCCGACGGCGAGATCGAGCGTCTCGCAGCGCACGCCTGCCTCGCCCAGGCGGTCGGCGCGGGCGCGCTTCAGGGCGACATCGTAGTAGGGATCAAAATTGTCGACGCCTGTTACCTGGGCGCCGTCGCGCTTGAGCCGCAGCGCGAGGTGCATGCCGATAAAGCCGGCCGCGCCGGTAACAAGGACTTTCATTCGCGACCTCCGCGCCGATCCGCCTGCTGCATCGCGCGCAGCTTCGCGTACTTGCAAAAACTGTTGAAGCTGCCAATGGCGATATGCACCAGCCCCGCGGTTCCGTCGAGAAAGCCGGCACGCAAAAGGTAGAAGCGGAGGAACCGAAGAAGCGGCGCGAGCACCAGGCGGATGCGAGAAAAACGCTCCCCGCGAGCGTGCATCGCCGCCGCCTGCAGCGTCGTATAGTGGTTCTGCTTGGCCAGATAGGCGTCGAGCGATTCCGCAGACGCGTGCAGCAGATCGCCCGCGAGACGGCCGACCGGTGCGTCGCTGACGACCCGCTCGTGCACGCTGTCGTCGCTCCATCGCGCGTGGCGACGGTCGAACAGTCGCACATTCCAGTCCGGATAGCCCTCGCCGTGAGCGAGCCAGCGGCCGAGGAAGCGATTGCGCCTTGGCATCGCATACGCCTTGTGCTGTGGATTCTGCATTACGGTCCGGATCGCCGACGCGAGTTCCGGCGACACGCGCTCGTCGGCATCGAGACAGAGAACCCAGTCATGGGATGCCTGCGCGACCGCAAAGTTTTTTTGCGGGCCGTAGCCAAGCCATTCGTGCGCAACCACGCGTGCGCCCGAGCGGCGGGCGATTTCTACTGTATCATCGCGGCTGCCGCAATCGACGACGAGTGCTTCGGCAGCGAAGGCGGCGGAAGCAAGACAATCCGCGAGCTGTGCGCCCGCATCGCGCGTGATAACAACGATCGACAAGGCAAGCGGGGGGAGCAGATCGGACATCGCGTCGGACGGGATGGCGCGGCAACGATTCTTGCTCATGCACCGCGCAAGGTTCCCGAAGGCGCCGCCCATTCTACGTCCAAACCAGCCGGCAAGCCACCGGCCGCATTCGTGCCTGCAACGCTGTTGCCGGTGCGCTACGACGCGCCCATCATGCAGCGTGTTCTGATCATCCGTTCCTCGTCGCTGGGCGATATCGTGCATGCCATGCCGGTGGTCCACGACATGCGCCGTCATTGCCCGGATTTGCTCATCGACTGGGTTGCCGAAGAACCGTTCGCGGCGCTGGTGCGCTTGAATCATGGCGTGCGCCGCGTCGTCCCGGTGGCGCTGCGGCGCTGGCGGCACCGGATCCTGTCGCGCGCAACCTGGCGCGAGGCCAAGGCGTTCCGGGACGAGCTCGCGCATGAACACTACGATGCAGTCATCGACCTGCAGGAGCAGGTCAAGGGTGCGCTGATCGCCTGGCTTGCGCACGGGCCGGTGCACGGCCCGGATCACGCCAGCGCGCACGAGGCAATGGCGGCGCTGTTCTACCGCCACCGCCACCGCATCGACGCGCGCCAGCATCTGCTCCTTCGCTGTCGGCGCCTCGCGGGCAACGTGCTGGGCTACGAGCCGGAGGGTGCGCCGCGTTTCGACCTTAGCCCGCCGGCGCACAACGGCGCGCCGATCGCACCCTACATGGTGTGTCTTCACGGTACCAGCCAGGATGAAAAACTCTGGCCGGAGGCGCACTGGCGGACGCTACTCGAACACTTCGCTCACATCGGCACCCCCGTCGTACTGCCGTGGGGCAACCGTGCCGAAGCGGATCGCAGCGAGCGGCTCGCCGCAGGCCTGCCCGGCGTTACCGTGCCGTCGTGGCGCGCGCTGCCGGAGTTGGCGGCGATGCTCGCGGGCGCGCAACTGGTCATCGGTGTCGATACCGGGCCTACCCATCTCGCCGCGGCGCTGGGCAGGCCGACGCTGGCGCTTTTCACGGCCACCGACCCGCACTACAACGGCACCGAGCCATCCAGTACGCTGGCACGCGACCTCGGTGGACCTGGGCACGCCCCCGGGCCGGCGGCGGTGATCGCCGCGGCCGGAGGCATGCCGGGCGCGCCCCCTGCCGCCTGATGGAAACCTCGCGCAAGGCCTACACGCTGCTCGGTCTGGCGATGTTGCCGGCGCTGCCGCTCAGGCTGTGGTGGCGAGGGCGGCAAGAGCCGGGTTACCGGCGCTGGATCGGCGAGCGCTTCGGACGCTACCGCGGCACGGTCGCCGGGCCCACGTTCTGGATCCACGCGGTGTCGGTCGGCGAGACGCGCGCCGCGGCGCCCCTCGTGTCCCGGCTCAAGGCCACCTATCCGCAGGCGAGCGTGCTCCTCACGCACATGACCGCGGCCGGTCGTGACACCGGTCACGCGTTATTCGGCGACAGCGTCACCCAGGCCTGGCTGCCGTATGACGTGCCCTTTGCCGTGCGCGCCTTCTTCGACCATTACCGACCGACGGCTGGCTTTCTACTGGAAACCGAATTGTGGCCGAACCTCATCGCCATGGCGCAGGCAGCGGGCATTCCGCTGTATCTGGTCAATGCGCGGATGTCGGCGCGCTCGGAAGCGCTCTATCGCAGCTTTCGCGCGCTGACGCGGCCGATGTTGCAGCGGCTCACCGGGGTCGCGGCGCAGACTCCAGCCGACGCCGCACGCCTCGGCGCATTGGGCGCGCCTGAAGCGATCGTCACCGGCAACCTCAAGTTCGACGTCAGCATCCCCTCCCATACACAGGAGCTCGCCGCCGGCTTGCGCCTGCGCTTCGGCACGCGGCCGACCTGGCTCGCGGCGAGCACTCGCGACGGCGAGGAAACGCTGCTACTCGATGCCCTTGCGCTGCGCCCCCTGCCCGGCAACCCGCTGCTCGTGCTGGTACCGCGTCACCCGCATCGCTTCGCGGTAGTCGCCGATCTGCTGCGCGTGCGTGGCATTGCGTTCGTCCGCCGCAGCGACGGCGCACCGGTTCCCGTCGATACCGGCGTCATGCTGGGTGATTCGATGGGTGAAATGGCGGCCTATTGCGCCGCGTCCGACGTCGCCTTTGTCGGCGGCAGCCTGGTCCCGCTCGGTGGGCAAAACCTGATCGAAGCGTTGGCCGTTGGCACGCCCGTCGTCGTCGGGCCGCACACTTTCAATTTCGCCGAAGCGACGCAGGGCGCGATTGCGGCGGGTGCGGCTGTGCGTGTCGCCGATGCCGAGGGGCTGCTCGCGACACTCGCCGCGCTGCTTGCCGATCCGGTTCGCCGCGGCGCGATGAGCGCCGCCGCGCATCGCTTCCACGACCTGCACCGCGGCGCGGCCGATCGCCTGTGGGCATGGCTCCTGCCGCGGTTGCCGGCAGCCGCGGCGCTCAACCGCCAAATGCGCGATTGACCTCGTCGACGTCAGCCTCCGAGAGCGTACCGACTGCCTGCTTGAGCTTCAAGCTGCTCAGAATGAAGTTGTAGTACGACTGAGCGAGATTGAAGCGCGTCTGGTAGACCTGCTGCTGCTGGTTGAGCACGTCGAGATTGGTGCGCACGCCGACCTCGAGGCCAAGCTTGGTCGAGTCGTAGGACACCTGGGCCGAGACGAGCGCCTGCTTGAAGGCATTGATCTGCGCCACGCCACTGGTCACCCCGGTGAACGCGGTCTGTGCCAAAAGCTCGGCCGCGCGCCGGGCCGCCTCGAGATCCTGACGTGATTTCTCCTGCAGAGCGACTGCCTGCCGCACCTTCGATTCGATCGAGCCGCCGAGGTAGAGCGGCACGTTGAGCTGTACGCCGATCTGGCCCTGGCGCTGGTCGTTCGCCACAAAGGAGCTGATCGTCACCTGCACCGCGGCGCCGGCGTATCCCTGGTTGAAGCTCGCCACCAGATCGAGGGTCGGGTAGTGGGCGGCGCGCTGGCGCTCGACCTCGAGCACGGCGATGTCGTAGTTCGACTGCGCGATCCGGACTTGAGAATTGTCGTGCAGCGCGGCGCCGATCCACGTATCGAGCGCATTGGGCGTCGGCAGCTGGGGATCGTACTGCGCTTCGAAGCGACGCAGCTCCTTGGGCTGCCGGCCGATGATCGCCCGCAGCGCGGCAACCTTGTTGTCGTAGTCGTTCTGGGCGGCAATTTCCTGGGCGACGATCTGATCGTACTTGGCCTGCGCATCGTTGGTATCGGTGATGGTCGCCGTACCGACCTCGAAGTTACGCTTGGCCTGCGCCAGATTCTCGCTTACCGCCGCCTTCTGACTCACGGTCAAATCGATGGTGAAACGCGCCAGCAGCACGTCGAAGTATGCCTGGGCCACGCGGATGATGAGGTCTTGTTGCGCCGAGCTCAGCACATAGTCGCTCTGGCCGATGGTTTCCTTGGCCTGGTCGAGCGCGACCGAGTTCTGCTTGCGGTAGAGCGGTTGGCTTGCCGTCACCGTGTATTGGTATTGCGGAAAGTTCTGCGTAATGGAGACCGACGGGTCGGTGTGCAGCCGTTCGTAGAAATTCGTTTCCGTTGCGTTCGCCGCAAGGGTCACCGACGGCAGCAGGTTGGCGCGCGCCTGGGGCACGTTTTCCTGCGTCGCCATCCAGGTCGCGCGCGCGGACGCCAGGGTCGGGTCGTTGGCGACGGCCTCGTGGTAGATCTGCACCAGGTCTTCCGCGGCCGCGGCGGGCAATACGGCACCCATAGCGGCGCCGAGCGCGATCGCAAGCGTGCGCCTTAGCATTGCTCAGAACACAAAGCGCGCGGGTTGCGGTGCGTTCTTGAGCGGCGCTACAACCGTCTCGAACAGATCCTGCTGGATGATCGCACCCGGCGCGCTCCAGCGCGCCAGGCGAGCCGTCATGACCGGCGCATCCCCGACGATGGCGAGCAGCCGCCCCCCGGGCCTGAGTTGGCTAAACCACGATTCGAGCAGCACCGGCGTGGAGCCGGTAAGGACAATCGCGTCGTAGGTCTCGTCGCGCCAGCCGCGAGCACCGTCGCCCTTCTCCAGGCGCACGTTGCCTATCCCCGCGCCCGCGAGGTTGCCGCGGGCCTGCAGCAGAAGCCGAGGATTGATCTCGACGCTGGTGACGTCCGCCGAGCGCCGTGAGAGGAGCGCCGTCAGGTAGCCGCTACCGGTGCCGATTTCCAACGTCGACTCGTCGGGCTTGAGCTCGAGTTCCTGCACCACCCGGGCTTCCATCTTCGGCGTCCACATAAACTCATTGTCGCCAAGCGGAATCTCGAGATCCGCAAACGCCAGGGCCCGGTAGGCAGGCGGGACGAAATGTTCACGCTTGACCGTGAAGAGCAGGTCGAGCACTTGCTGATCGAGAACATCCCAGGTGCGCACCTGCTGCTCGACCATGTTGAACCGTGCCTGTTCGAAGTCCACGCGTTGCCCTCACGCTTAGCAGAACCAGATTCGATCGATGCGGCCGTGTGCCATGGTCACAATTCAGTCGCCGGGCGCTGTTGCGTCCGCCGCTGCTGCGACGCCGGCAGCACGCGCCGCGCGTCTCGCCTTCCGCCATTCGGCGAAGCGATCAAGATAAGTGTAGATCACCGGCACCACGACGAGCGTGAGCAGCGTCGAGGTGATCACTCCGCCGATGATTGCGCGCCCCATCGGCGCCTGCGTCTCGCCGCTTTCGCCCAATCCCATCGCCAGCGGCAGCATGCCGAAGATCATCGCGGCGGTGGTCATCAGGATCGGGCGCAGGCGCACCTGTCCGGCAGACATGAGCGCATCGTGCAACGATGCGCCGCCGCGGCGCGCGCGGTTGGCGAAGTCGACGAGCAGAATCGCGTTCTTGGTCACCAGCCCCATCAGCATCACGAAGCCGATCATCGACAGCATGCTGAGCGTGGTGCCCGTCAGCAGCAAGGCAAGCAACACGCCGATCAGGGTGAACGGCAGCGAGGCCATGATCGCCACCGGCTGGGTAAAGCTCGCGAACTGCGAGGCGAGCACGAGATAGATGAAGATCACCGCCAGGCCGAGCGAGGCAAATAGCGCAGCGCTCGATTCTTCCGTGTCTTCCTGCTGGCCGGCGATGGCAAAGCGATACCCGGGCGGCAGTTCCATGGCCTTGGTGATCTTCTTCACGTCCGCATTGACATCACCGGAAGCGCGACCCTCGGCGTTGGCGTAGAGCGCTACACGCCGCTGCAGATCCTGCCGTTTGATGATCTGCGGGCTGGTGCTCTCAACGATTTCGGCCACTTGGCGCAGCGGCACCATGCGCAGCTCGCCGTTCGGGCCGCGCTGGTTGGTCGACAGATAAAGGTTGCCCAGATCGGACGCCAGGCGGCGCCCGTCCCTCGGCAGCTGCACGTTGACCTCGTAATTCTGCCCGTCGGGTCCGAGCCAGTAGCTCACCGTTTGGCCCGCCAGCAGCGGGCGCACGGTGGCGCCCACCTGCTGCACCGATATGCCCAGGTCGGCGGCGGCATCGTTGTTGAGCCGGATCGACAGCGCCGGATTGGCAGCCTTTTCCGACGTTTCCAGGTCCGCGATTCCCGGTACCTTGGCGACCTCCACCGCAAACTGGGCGATAAGCGTTTTCAACGTGTCGGGGTCGGGTCCGAGGATATTCACCCACACCGGCCGATCGTAGCCCAGCGCAAGCTCGATGCCCGGAATCGGTCGCAACGCCGCACGTATGGCGCGCTCGAGTTCCTTCTGTGTGCGGGCGCGCTTGGCGCGGTCGGTCAGTTTCAAGTTGACCCGCGCGTAGTTGCGCCCATCGTCGGTGCCGATCGTAGTCATCGCCAGCACGACCTCGGGGAATTGCTTGAGCACGGCTTCCACTTCGCGCACCTTGTTGTCAGTGAACTCGAGGCTCGTGCCGACTGGCGTGTTCAGGCGCAGCGAGATGAAGCTCTCATCGACCTGTGGCATCAATTCCGTGCCGATGAACGGGAGCAGCGCGAAGCTCGAGAAAAAGATGAGCAATGCCGTCCACAAAACGATGCCGCGATGGGTGATCGTCGCGCAGCGCGGTTTGAGCGCGCTAAAGCTGCGGCTCCGCCATGCGCCCACGAAGCCGAAGACCGGCACGTAAACCCGGTGCCTGGTTTCGGCAAGCGCCCATTCGAGCATCCGCCCGTAGATCGCGTGCACCCGCTCGATGAGCCGCTCGACTCGATCCATGAATCGTCCCAGCCACGGGACGCGGCGAAAACGCGAGCCCGGCGGGTCGCGCCAGATCGAGGACAGCATCGGATCGAGCGTGAAACTGACAAACAGGGACACCAGCACCGCGACAGCGACGGTCAGTCCGAATTGGAAGAAGAATTGGCCGATGAGCCCGCGCATGAAAGCAATCGGCACGAACACCGCGATGATGGCGAAGGTGGTCGCCATCACCGCCAGGCCGATCTCGTCGGTCCCCTCCCGCGCCGCCGCGAGATGCGTCTTGCCCATGGCCAGATGGCGCACGATGTTCTCGCGCACCACGATCGCGTCGTCGATGAGAAGCCCGATGCACAGCGACAGGGCCATCAACGTCATCATGTTGAGCGTAAACCCGAATGCGTACAGCGCGATGAACGTCGCGATGACGGCGATCGGCAAGGTCAGCCCCGTGATGATCGTGCTGCGCCATGAGTGCAGGAACAGAAATACGATCAGCACTGTCAGCAATGCGCCCTCGAGGATCGTGCTCTTGACGCGGTCGATGCTCCGCTGCACCTCCTCGGCCTGGGAGTGAACGATCTGCACGTCGACGTCGGCCGGCAGACGCGGTTTGAGCGCCGCTAATGCCGCGTCGACGTTGTGCCCGACCTCGATGACATTGGCGTCCTGCGCCTTCTGCAGATCGATCGTGATCGACGGCCGGTCGTTGATGCGCGAGATCGAGTCGAACTCCTTCTCGCCATCGATGACGTCGGCTACCTGATCGAGATAGACCGGACCGCCGCCCTGTTGTGCGACGATGATGCGCCCGAACTGTGTGGGGTCCTTGATCTTGCCTTCGACCCGCACCACCGCGTCGTTTTGTCCGCGGGTGACCCGCCCGGCGGCGACGTCCTGGTTGGCATTCTGTATTGCCGTCATGACCTGATCGATGCCAATTCCGAGGGCGGTCAGCGCCGAAGGCTTGATCTGGATGAGAATCTGCCGTGTCACGCCGCCGTTGACTCTCACCTGCGCCACGCCGGGGATGTTTTCGAGCGACTTGACGATGGTCTGGTCGGTGAGCGAGGTGAGCTCGCGCAGGTCGACGGTAGGCGACAACACGGCGAGCGACACCGTCGCCTCGCTCTCGTCAATCTGCTCGCGCACGATCAGCGATTCCTTGACGTCGCGCGGAAAACCCGGACGCACGCCGGCAATCTTGTCGCGCACGTCCTGGATCGCGCGCGTGGCGTCGGTACCGAGACGGAATTCGACAAATACCTGGCTCTGTCCCTCACGCGAATTGGAGAGGATGCGCTTGACCCCGGAGACCGTATTGGCCGCATATTCGATCGGCTTGGTGACATCGGCCTCGATCACTTCGGGCGATGCCCCGGGGTATGCGGTCAGGATGAGCACATAAGGCAGCGTGACCTCGGGCATCTGTTCGACGCGCAAGCGCGCATACGAGAACAGCCCGAGCACGACGATGCCGACCATCACCATGGTGGCAAAGACGGGGTTCTTGATCGAGACTCGGGTGATCCACATAGAAGGTCTTTCCCTTTGGGCGCGGCGCTAGCTCGCGCCGACCGGCTTCTTCAGGCCCGCGGCGCGCACCAGTGCCGGCGCGCCCGCCTTGAGGTTGTCGTAGGGCGCCGCCAGGATGAGCAGATTGGGGTCGAGCGCCGTCTTGATCTCCACCCGCCCGGCACTGTCATCGCGACGGCCCACCGTCACAATGCGCCGCGCCAGTTTGCCGTTCTCGATCGTCCAGACGAACGCCTGCCCGGCCTCGGTCCGAATCGCGACCGCCGGTAGCGTCGGCAGCGGCGCGCCGGAGGCGAGGGTCACCCTGCCGGTGCCGAACATCCCGCCGCGCAGTTCCGCATCCGGGTTGGGAATATGGATGAAGACTAAGATCGACCGCGTGCCTGCCTCGGTCGTTGGATTGATCCGCTCGATGGTGCCCGGGAAGCGCCGCTCGCCGAAACCGTCTATCGCCACGTCCACCTTCATGCCGATGGCGAGCGCAGGAATGTCGTTGGCGGGTACCATCGCCTGCAACTCCATGCGCGCAAGGTCGACGATAGTGACCAGCGGCGCGTCCATCGCCACCTTCTGCCCGGGTTGGACGTGGCGCTTGGCGACCACGCCGGAAAGCGGCGCGGTCACAACCGCGTAGTTAAGTGCGATCCGGGCCAGTTGCGCCTGGGCCTCGTTGGATTTGAGCGTCCCCTGGCTCACCGACAGGTTGCTCTCCGCGCTGTCGTAGGCGTTCTGGGAAATGAACTTCTGCTTGAGCAGCAGCTGATTCTGGGTCCGCGTCTTCTCGGCGAGCGCAAGCTGGGCCCGGCTTGCCTCGAGCGAACCCATGCGGTCGGTTAGCCTCGCTTCGAGGTCCGCGGTGTCGAAGCGCACGATAACCTCGCCGGCCTTGACCGCCTCGCCATCGCGCACGGTGACCTGGCGGATTTCGCCGGCAACCTTGGCCGTGACGGTCGTCTGGTTGACGGGCTCGAGCGTGCCCGAAAGAGGCAGCCACTCGGTGAGCGCATGCGGCTCGACATGGGCCAGATTGGTCGCGTCGAACTCGAGTGTAACCGGCGCCTTCGGATCCGGCGTGTCGGTAGCTCTCTTGCTCGCCCTCAGCGCCACGCTTCCGGCCAGTGCCCCCAAAAGCAGCAATGCAGCCAAGCCACCCAGCGTGCGCCGCCGTGTGAACCATCCTGCCATGAGCCAACCTCTCCCGTAGACGCCGCCCCGATGCGGCCGATCGTCCCCAAACCGGGCCGGACGACGTTCATCTGCCTCGTTCCCCGCTTGGATGCGGCGAACGGACGCGCCGGATTCGAAACTGCGCGAGTCTAGGTCCCGCCTCGGCGTTCGGACAAGGCGGAGGCGACGAAACGCCGTCTTGCGGTGGGCAGCCGCAACTTGGGCCGACGGACCGTCGAAGGCGACCACCGCACGCCGACGTGGAGCCTGCCCCGAATTGACAGGCAACGCTTGCCAGAGAATAATTCAGGGTTCAGTTCGGCATTTTAACCCGTTCGTCCGTTTACCCTCGTTTCATTTACCCTTTTTGGGAGGAAGTTCATGACACTTAACCGCTCGCTCGGGCTTACGCTCGTCGCCGCGGCCCTGCTCACCGCCTACGGCTGTGGCAAGGAAGAACCGAAGCAGCAGGCTGCCGCAACGCCTGCTCCGACTGCCGCGCCGGCGACGCCGGAAATTGTGGTCAAGATCGGGCATGCCGGCCCGACCACCGGCCCGCAAGCGCACCTGGGCAAGGACAACGAAAACGGCGCACGGTTAGCGATCGACGACGCTAACGCCCAAGGCATCGTGATCGATGGCAAGAAGGTCAAGTTCGAGCTCGATGCGCAGGACGACCAGGCCGATCCGAAGCAAGGCACGATCGTGGCGCAAAAGCTGGTTGACGACAAAGTTGCCGGCGTGGTCGGCCACCTGAACTCCGGGACCTCGATCCCTGCCTCGAAGATCTACAACGACGCCGGCATTCCGATGATCTCACCCTCGGCGACGAATCCGAAGCTCACGCTGCAAGGGTATAAGGACGTCTTCCGCGTGATGGCCAACGACGTGCAGCAAGGCAGCGTCATCGGCAAGGAGGCCGTCACCTCGCTCGGAGGGAAGAAGATCGCGATCATCGACGACAAGACCGCGTACGGTGCGGGTCTCGCCGACGAGACGGAGAAGGCCGCCAAGGCCGCCGGCGCGACCGTGGTCGCGCGCGAGTACACCACCGACAAGGCGACCGACTTCAAGGCGATCCTGACCAAGATCAAGGCAAAGAACCCGGACGTGATCATGTACGGCGGGATGGACGCGCAAGGCGGCCCGATGGTCAAGCAAATGAAGGAACTCGGCATCAAGGCGAAGTTCATCGCCGGCGACGGCGTATGCTCGGCCGAATGGCCGAAGCTCGCCGGTGGTGCCGCCGAGGGCCAGTATTGCACCCAGGCTGGCCTGCCGCCGGACAAGATGCCCGACGCGAAGGACTTCGTCACTCGCTTCACCGCCAAGTACGGTCCGATCCAGGTTTACGCGCCGTACGCGTACGATGCGGCGATGACCATGATCGCGGCGATGAAACAGGCCAACTCGACCGATCCGTCGAAGTATCTGCCGGAACTCGCCAAGATCTCGTACAACGGGATCACGGCCAAGATCGAGTTCGACGACCATGGCGACACCAAGAACGGCGCCATCACACTCTATAAGGTGGAAGACGGCAAGCTGGTGCCCATGGCGATCAACGTCGGTGGAAAAACCGAGAAGGTCGCCGCCGACGCGCCGGCTCCCGCGATGGCACCCGCGGCACCGAAGATGGACGAAATGAAGAAAGACGATAAGAAGCAGTAAGCGCAAGCGCAGACCTGAAAACGGCGCCAAGCGGCGCCGTTTTTTTATCTGCCGAACATGATCGCGGCCGCGGCAGGGATTGCTGCGCCGCCGCAGGCAGTGGAGAATCCAGACTGGCGCCTTCGGGGCGGAAGGGGAACCCGCGTGGACATCCTGCTGCAGCAGTTGATCAACGGTCTTACCCTGGGTAGTGTCTACGCGCTGGTGGCCTTGGGCTACACCATGGTCTACGGCATCATAGGCCTGATCAACTTCGCCCATGGCGAGGTGGTCATGATCGGGGCCATGGTGTCGCTCTCAGTGGTCACGGGTCTGATCGGCATGCACGTCCCGCTGCCGCCGATCGTGATAATCCTGGCCGGACTTCTGGTTGCGATTCCGATTTGCATGGCGATCGCCTATACCATGGAGAAGGTCGCCTATAGGCCGCTGCGCAAGGCGCCCCGCCTTGCCCCGCTCATCACCGCCATTGGCATGTCGATCATCCTGCAAAATGTCGCGCTGATCGTCTGGGGTCGCAATTACCGTACCTTCCCGACGCTCATCCAGCCCACACCCTACAACCTCTTTGGCGCATCGATAACCGACCTGCAGGTGGTGATCGTTGGGCTCGCCGGGCTGCTCATGGGCGGTCTGGTCTTCGTCGTGCAGCGCACGCGCCTGGGCATGGCGATGCGCGCGACGGCGCAGAACCCGCAGGTCGCGGGACTCATGGGCATCGACATCAACGTGGTCATTTCCGCGGCCTTTGTCATCGGCGCCGCGCTGGCCGCGGTCGCCGGACTGATGGTGATGACCTACTACGGCATTGCCCACTACTACATGGGCTTTCTGCTTGGCCTGAAGGCGTTTACCGCGGCGGTCCTGGGCGGTATCGGCAACCTTGCGGGGGCCATGCTGGGGGGCATCCTGCTCGGCATCATCGAGGCACTGGGCGCAGGCTACATCGGCGACGTGACGAATATCTGTGGCTTCCCGTTTCTGTCCGATTCGCTGCAGCAGCAGTGCGTGTCGAACGATGGCCAGGTGAGCCTTTTCGGCAGCAACTACCAGGACGTGTTCGCGTTCTTTGTGCTTATTCTCGTGCTCATTTTCAAGCCGTCGGGTCTGCTCGGCGAACGCGTGAGCGAGCGCGCATGACCACACATCGGCGCAGGAAGAAGGCGATCCCACCCAAAGCCTGGGCGGGCGTGGCGCTGGTCGCGCTGGCGCTCGCGGTGCTGCCGTTCGTGGCCGGCTCGGTGGGCCAGGCGTGGGTGCGGATTCTCAACTTCGCGATGATCTACATCATGCTTGCCCTGGGGCTCAATATCGTCGTCGGATTCGCCGGCCTGCTCGACCTGGGCTACATCGCGTTCTACGCGGTCGGTGCCTACGTGTACGCACTGCTCGCGTCGCCGCATTTCAACATTCACCTGCCGTTCTGGGTGATCCTGCCCATCGGTGCGTGGCTCGCCTGCCTCTTTGGCGTGCTGCTCGGCGCGCCGACCCTGAAACTGCGCGGCGACTACCTGGCGATCGTCACCCTGGGTTTCGGCGAGATCATCCGCATCTTTCTCAATAACATGAACGCGCC
>Ga0302325_10016165_pt1 | contig 15834 bp, 15 predicted proteins | sample Palsa_T0_2_FD_201948 | JGI IMG/M metagenome (GOLD analysis project Ga0302325, IMG submission 201948) | Peat permafrost microbial communities from Stordalen Mire near Abisko, Sweden - Palsa_T0_2 | ecosystem: Environmental > Terrestrial > Soil > Palsa > Peat permafrost | place: Sweden: Abisko...
AACTGCTCTCTCTCGTCGCGCATACTGGATCTGATATAGGCATGGAGGTCTGGGAGCCTTCAGAGGGCGGTGAAGACTGGGCACTCATGATCGAAAAGTTCTCGCAAATCGAAACTCTGGCCAAAGAATTTACCCATCCAAACAGTCCACCATGGCTTGTCAGACAGCCTCGTTATCTCTGGATCGATGCGATATGCATAAACCAACAGGACATTGCTGAGAGAAATTCACAGACTCGATTCATGGGAGAGATCTACCTCAAATCATTCGTATTAGTCGTCTGGCTAGGCATCGGCCAAGATAGCAGTGACCTAGCTTTCAAAACCTTATCTGCTTTCACTCACGATTTCCGAGCTTTGCAGCGCCGTGGTGGTATGGAGGAGGTTGTTTATGATTCAGCTTTTGATAAGTGGATGAACTTTCGTGACTTCTCAGCCGACTTTCAAGAGAAAATACGTCATGCTATCGTTCAGCTTTACGGCCGACCATGGTTCACACGCGGTTGGATCAGACAGGAGTACATACTCGGGTCTCTGGAACTGGAGGTTAAGAACCATCGTGTACTTTTTGCCTGTGGAACTTCAAGGGCTCGAAATCTGATCGAGGTTGCTAATCCTATACTTTCCCAATGGATGAGAGACAAGACGTGCAGCCAGCTCTACTTATCGAACTCCACTTTTGCGGGCTTTGTCAATGCCGACAGCATTGCTATGGCCCGAAAGCGCTTTAAAGTCGCCCTCAGCGGAAAAGGTGGACCAGTAACTGCCAATGACAAGGAAAGAGGGACTGCTCTGCTCAAACTTATGGTAGAAACACGTTCCTTTCACACAAGTGACCCTCGAGACAAGATCTACTCAGCCCTTGGACTCTTCCAAAAGTATTCAGGCATGGGGGTTTTAGATCCTCTTCCAGCAGGTCTATTTGTTGATTACAGCGCACCGATACAGGCGGTGTTTTCAACCTTTATGAAGTGGATTGTGGAATTCACTAAAAAGCTTCATATCTTTATCTTTTGGAGCGGGCCGCATAGCAACCATGTCAAAGTATCATGGTGCCCTGATTGGTCTGTCGACTCTTCCAGGCGCATTCAATATGGTTGTTTGGGGGTGGACATAGAGATAGGAAATTTTGACTGGCCAGAAGACCTTTCCTTTGACGCCACTCCAGGCTCGTTATGCCAGGTTAACTTCTCTGAAATTTTGGATACTATTACAGTGCACGGACTCGTCTGGGATGTTCTTCTTAAGTATCCAGTCTCATTTTTAAAACCAGACAGTTTATATGAGACTATTGTGGACGATTCAAAGAATCAGCAACTCACGAAAGATGCCACTCATAGAGCTTGCCAGCGTCTCATCGCATTTGTACAGGAACGAACGGTTTCCCAGCTCCAGGAGTCTTCTTCGCAAAAATTTTAGAGGCTCTTATGTATACGGCACAGTTTGATCAGCAAAAAATCCTGGAATTCCAAACTTGGTGCTGGTCAAATGTTTTGAATGAGGAGCTAGCACAATGCGAAGACTCAGCTCGAGATACTCCTCAGGATGACTTTCTACAACGAAACTCTGGCCTTGAGGAGATCATTACTGCAGAGCCTGGGACAACTCTTGTTCTCACTCAGGAACATAATGTTGTACGCCCCTTTTATGACATGACACAACCTGGGGATCTTATTTGTGTCATCCTTGGTTGCCCTATCCCAATGATGCTGAGACCTGTTGAGGAACACTTTGTACTCGTGGGTCCAGTTTATGTGCCTGGGATTATGCATGGAGAAGCTATGACTGCTCTCCAGGAGAAGAAAGTCGAGCTCCAAGCGTTTGAGCTTCACTAACTGATTCTCGGTACGATAGCATTTGTTGAAAACAGGATTCCCGATTAGCAAAGATCCTCGATCCGAATACTTACTTTCTTCTTTTTGAGGAGTTCGTTCCTCAGCTCAAGATTTCGTCGTGGTTGCTCTTGTGATCCATTTCTTTTCTAACTCTTCTCCTGTCCATTCCAGAGAACGATGGCTCGCAAGTATTAGTTTATAAATTTGTAATTCTGTTCAAAAACTTGTCTTCAGCTTGTTCAGGAAGACTTCAAATATTCTGTGATTAATTTCTGGTTATAGACTAGCAATAATATCTTGTTGCTTGCTTGCTGATTGCTTCACCAAGCATCCCAGTAGAATTCTGGAACCCGTATATTGAAGCTGCGAGGCGTTGAACCTGAACAGCTACTTTACCGAGACACAGATCCTGCCGACTTGCTCAAACACTTTCAGGCGAACCACGACATCATCTTTCTTGTGCTGTACTGATCTTCCTCTAACCTCGCTATCGGTTGCCGTGCTCCTACCAATCATGACTCCCTCGGTCCACGGAGAAAGTAGCTGCGCTACACTCTAGCATTGATTTCCCAGCAATGTATATCGCGAATATATTGCAAATACCAAAAGGGTACTAGTGACTAGCAACACATGTACTTCGACGACGATGACCACAGCAGCAAAACCATGGTGAGATTGTGGTAGTAGCGTGGGTGTGAAAAACACCTGAGTTACATTGTCCGTCTTCTGGAATTGGGGTATCTGGTCACAGTATGCCATGCTGGTGAGAGTAGTGAGGAGCGTAGACATCGTTCATGCGATGGATGCGTGGATAGGAAGACTATTTTCGGTTATGCTATGTTTAATTTCGTAGTCATCGAAATATCTGATACTCTCTCTACTGCTAAGAATTCCCCAATTTGTTTAAGCAAGTCTTTGATGTTTAGGATCGTGATGTAACCAAATTGATATTCCAGAATATGAAATTTGGAAATGACTCCTGCCAAAACATACTTAGACTTGGCTTTGAGATGCTTTCCGAGACTTCCATATCTCGTAAAACATGACTCAAACTACCATTACTATGAAAGTTTGCCCAAGTTTCCAAGGCCTTTTATTGTTACATAACTTCCTCAAGCTGAGCCTCGGAAGGCGACTTGAGGAGGTGTAATTTTGCCCCACTTTCGCTTAAAAAGGGGCTACACACCATCGAAACATCTCACTTCCAATTCTCAATAATGATTGTTCCCAAGCACGTTGAATTCTGCCAAGACTTATATTCATCTTGAAACCCTTCTTCAATTTACAAATCTGGTGTTAATATCTTTGCGGAAAACATTCCACGGGTGCTGTAGTAAAATAATTGACAGGGCAGTGAGTCGAATCAATGTGCAACCAATACGTATATTGGGACAGCAACCTCATCAATTAAACAAATAAGTCACGGACGTAAATAGGAGCAATTATTCTTCGGTCATGTTTTCTTCTTACCTTCTTTGTGTGTTGCCATCCTCCCATCTACTATAGGACTGAATCCTATTGCTACGCTTCCACGCAGCCATTCACACCGAGGCTAAGCTGCTGAGGGTGCTGTAATTAGTTGAGAACCTGGATGTCAAGGAGGAAGGACTCATGAAAGAAAATTTTATTGGAAGGTTGAAGACCGAAAAGGGGGTTGATGCCAGAGCCAAGCCACTTGCCAAAAAAGGAAAGGTGGACGACCCCGCCAAAGTGGACTCGTCGGCGATACTGCTTCTGTGTAACTCAACCTCGAAGACTCCACCATTACACAACAGGCGCCCACCTGCTTCCTCCAGACCGCCAACTTCTCAATCAATCCATGAGCAGGAACATTTAGATCACAAGCAGCTCAGAAACGTGCCGCAAAGAGAGAACGAAGCAGTCAGCCCGGCGCATTTCTGGAACTTAACGTCAACTGACCAAGGTGCCAGGTCTCAACCGCAACGGCACGCACACGAAGCATCCGCGAAACCCACAAATACAGCCCTCCTCGATTCCTCTAAGGAAACTTTACTACTTAACATACTTTGCGGGTCTCTCGAATCTGTGGACACGCTCACCTCGCACACGCGACCCCGAAAATATACATACCCCGCTTCTGTGAAGGAAGCCAAAATGCCTGCAGCCCCGGCCACTGGAGCCGCCGGGCTCCTGGCGCGACAGCTGAAGGGAATGCAGCAAGCAAAAGACCTTCCAGGAATCTCGTGCGGACTGGTAAATGACAACGTGTTCGAGTGGGAGGTGATGCTCATGATCTCAGACGACTGCAAATACTATGGCGGTACATACCCCTCCTTCCCCATCTTCATCGTATCAAGCAGAAATCTAACGCCCAATTCTTCTTCACAGGAGGCAATTTCCGCTGCCACCTCAGCTTCCCACCTGAATATCCCCTCCTGCCCCCTTCCCTCAAATTCCAAACACCGATCCCATTCCACCCCAACATCTACCCCGACGGCCGACTCTGCATCTCAATCCTGCACCCACCCGAAGATGACCAATACGGGTACGAGAGCGCGGCAGAGCGGTGGAGCCCGGTGCAAACACCAGAGACGATATTATTGAGTGTAGTCAGTCTGCTGCATGATCCAAATGATGAGAGTCCGGCGAATGTGGAGGCTGCGAGATTGTGGAGAGAGGAGCGGGATGGATGTTCGAAGGACTTTAGGAAGCGATGTAGGAAGGTTGTTAGGGAGAGTTTGGGCGAGGACTGAGGGGTAATGGAGGATTGAGAGATTATGGGGAGGGATGGCTATGTTGAGAGGTGAAAATCACAACACATTGATTGATGATGGAGCATAGAGCGCAAAAGGCGTTGGTTTGAAACCTCATAATTGGAAATATTGTAGGTACCAAACCTACGGAACCAGCAACAAGGAAATACCAGTAAATACCACAACCTAAACATATGGAAGATACGAAAGCTTTGAATTTTCTTTCTGTTTCTTGATGCTGGAGTACAGCAGGGCCCTGAAATCTACCCTTAAAGGCCTTTTCTGGCCTGCCCCATATCTTCTCTCCATACATTGCTTCATGGTCTACAATCTCCTTGACGCAATGCCTCTAAACCGTTCATTTCTCCCCGTCTTTCATAGCCTCACATATTCGCCGAACTAAACCAGACACCCCACGTCAAATCGGATCGGACGGGTAGAGCCCGGCATTCTCTCCCCTCGTGTTATTTATATGTTGCTTGAAGAGAAGAGTGAAGTTGGTTTTAAGTGTTACCGTATGTTCAGCCTTGTGGAGCTAAGCTTATTTTGGAGGTGTCAGCCTTGCGCTAGACCTCCGGCCCTCGACTTCACGACAACAGCATTTCAGTCTTCTGCAAGTACTTGCTTCACCTCCCCTTCAGGCCCAGCCCACTATGGCTGAAAGTTTGTGCTAACACGCATGCCGTATTTTCCACGAGTCGATCCAGTCTGAGGCCTGCCACCACTTACAATATGCCGATCATTGACGAATTCCTCTCCTCCATCTCGAACTTCCTCAAAACGAAGGATGCTTCACAACTGCAGCTCTTTCTCAGAGTCGAACCCCCTCTGCCAGATCAATTCTTGCAGCTGAGTCAGGAGCTAAAGGCATCTTACCGCGATGGCGACAAGCTCGAAGCACACATAGCGAGGCTTGTTCCCGAGGCCGAAGATGGGAATTCTGAAGTGGGAGGGGCGTGGCCGGGCTTTCTTGCTTTTCTGAGGGAATACTTGGAGTTCTGGAGAGATGTCAATTTCGAAGATCTTCTGGAGACACATACGCAATTGAGCAACTTGGCGAAGTAGGCAGACCCGTTTAATAATTGACAACAAAGGCTGACCGAGTCTGAGTACAGCGCATGCATCACGGCATTATCAAATGCAACCTTTGGTATCATTGTGCTGCCAGCCACGATTCAATTATCGTCCACCCTAGCGAGGCTTGCTATGATGCTTGACAAGAGGCCGGACTTGACAAGGAAATTGGTGAAAATTGCCGATGTTGATCAAGAGGCCAGGAAAACATTGGTCGAGGGAACAGCGGAGTCCATACAGAGGGCATTCACGATGTGTTTGACAGAACGAACCGCCAACAGAAATGGTATAGGCCGAGATGGAAAGCCGGAGGGAAAGAAAGTCGGCATATATTCATTCGCAAACATGGTCCTGAGACTCCTCTTCCAGGTATGGCACATTTCTATCTTGAGATGCCATGATTCTAATTGGAACACAGTGCAAGAAAACCCGATTGGCGAATCAGATGTTCACCAACATATCCCAGAATTCTCCCCCGCTTGGTCTGTATCCCGCAAGCCAGCGTGTGACATATCTCTACTACCTCGGACGTTACCATTTCGCGAACAGCCACTTCTACTATGCAGCACAATGCTTGCAATCAGCGTACGACCAGTGTCACGCCAAATGTCTCAGCCAGCGCCGAAGTATACTAATATTCCTGATTTCTGCCAACATGATTCTTGGCAGGTTTCCTACCCGTGCGTTTCTCGTTCGACCAGAAGCCGCTGATCTCCTCAACAAGTTTATCCCAATAGCAAATGCTATTCGGAAAGGCAATATGATTGCGTTCAAGCAAGCGGTGGGTCCCGAGTGTGGCAATGAAGAGTGGTTATTTCAGCATGGAGTCCTCCTTCAGCTGAAATCTCGCTGCGAAGTATTAGTCTGGAGAACGTTTGCACGTCGAGTGTTTCTTCTTACGTATCAATTTCCCTCGGATCCGAATTCGCGCAGAGCACCAACACTGGATCTGGACGACTTAGTCGCTGCAGCTCAGTATTGCCAGAAGCTTCTTGAGGGCTGGGTCAAGCCTGTCGATTCGATGACTGCAATGCAAGCGGGAAGGATGCATCCGAACTCACTGTTCATGAAAACACCTGACCTTATTGTGCCTCTAGAAGGGCCGAAGAAGCTCGGGGCACAACAAGGCATGGTGTTTGGGAATACAATGCCTAATCTCATGGAAATAGAGGCGATAGTTGCGAGTCTCGTCCAACAAGATCTGTTGCATGGATTCATCAGCCACAACCAAGGGAAATTCGCGATCTTAGGAGCAAAGCAGAGAGGTGGGCCGCTTAATGCAGGATTCCCACCGGTCTGGGAGACGCTGAAGGCTAGAGCGGATCGAGAAGCAAAAAACGGCGAAATCCCCGGATGGGTCCAAACCGAGAGAACGGGAATGATGGGCGGAGTTGTCAATCTCACTGGGATTGCCAGACCGGTAGGCAGTGGGGAATGAAAAAGAACAGCACTTTGTTCTCGGTCACGCCAGCATCCCAGTATTTTTGACCAGTTGGACGTATGAAATGGGCATTCCTCCACATTCTCAAAAAATATTAATGCCTGTCCGGGCACGGAATACTTATCTCGAGAGCGCTTGCGTTCGTTTGCTTTCGCTACAACTGAGCCTCTGATCAACATTCCGGGAAGTGCACGAATGAGAGGACGAGAAGGATGGACAGATAAACCTACTGAGATCGATTTTGGTGGCTCTTGGGGGGTGGCGAATGAGGACATGGGTCACCACGGTAGGCGAGCAACTACGTGACATACTACCCCTCTTATCGCGCCCTTTCGACTCCCGATTTTGCATCAAACCCGACACCTTATTATGTGAAGTGAGATAGATGTATGTTGTCGTATGTGTGTGGAGCCTCTGGGGTCAAGGGTTTGAACGCTGGACAAATCGTCGGGAGATCGGGATCAGGCACCGGTGGCAACTCCCTTCGATCACGAGCACAGGTTTCGAACTGAGGAAAAAAGTCATGTCTCAATGCAAATAACTCAAGCGGAAGGAGTTCGTAAATGGAATCTGATTTCTACCCTTACCATCAGTAAACTCGCTTCGGCAGACTAACAACTAGGTGCTATCGTGGCAGATGCTTCAATCACAGTATCCGCTGCGTATGCCGGAACCTACCCCGAGGTTGATGAAACCCACGACCAAAATGCAAATGTAAAACCTGATAATTCAAGGCGCAAATCCTCTTCTTCCTTGCCTTGCGTTCGCTTCTTTTTGCAGCTTCGTTTTTCTCTGCAAACTTCCCCAAAGCACCCCCTTTTTTGCATCATCCGATTGTGCAGCTCCCTATTCCTCAGCTGTCTCTGCTGCAGCCTTCCTCTTCTTTCCCAAATCAATTTTCAAAGCTCTGTTCTCGATTCCTCTCCTCGCCCAGTTTTCGTCGAGCAGGTTGTCACTGACATCTGCCTCTTTTGGCCAGGAGTCGTCGAAAATATCATCTTGCTAGCGATGAAGGCGTTATTTCACGTACGGTCGGGCGAACCCCTGAGGCCCATGATTGACAACGACAGCGACGTGGAGCTCCTCTCCAGCGATTACCGGCTCTCTGAGTTCCTCGAGCAGCGATGATTGAGATCTGTGGCCGTGCTTTCGTGTTGGCTTCGGTGTGGAGGTGGCCTGGGTGTCTCTTGCGCTCAAGGCTGTTCCAGTTAGCTTTCCACTGCACACTATGAGTCGCCATCAATACCTTGCAAACCACTTACCTTTGTTTGCTCCTTTTGGCCTTGGTTGCTTGAGAGCTTTCGATGACTCCAGCTCGATCAACCTCTGTTTCTTGATCTCCTCGCGATGAACCTCGTGGAGGAGGTATCTTGGGATCTGCTCTCAAAGCAGACACATGTCCTCATAGATTTCATCATCTTGCCATTCTTGATCGTTCGAGGATGTCTTGAGCTCGAATACGAGGCTCAAGAGGCCAAGCTTGTTTCCGTCAACTCTGTAAAGCCTGATGTTCTTTACGAGCCCTTGTTTAGTGATGCGTCCATCTCTCCCTGCCTGTGATAACGAAAGACTTTATCCTCGGTAGTTCCCTGGGAACTTGAAAGTTTGATAAATAAACTAGATTGTTTGGCAGGATTAGAATCTTTTTCGTGAAGGCGATTGATAATCTGGTTAATGAACTCTTCGGCCGTCGTCGGAAATTCGATTGTCGTTTCGGCTGCCGTGAACCCGCTCAGAAAAGGCTGGTTGTTAAACTCAAAGTAGTTTTAACGGTAGAGCGATGTCGGTATGTCGTCTGGTTCGAGGACATCCTCCGCCAGCTCAGCGGGGGTCGAAGAATCTGCAGAAAATAAGATGATGATCGTACTCTGATGGATTTCGGTCTCTTGGTGGGCTTGAGTTACCTGGCTCAGACCCCCTACGATTGGTCATCCTGGAAGAAGACGCGGCTTGGTTGTGGTTACTCAGCACGCGATAAGGGGTAAAACCTCGTGTTCGTGGGGAAATACAGATCTGTTGGATCGCCACTGATTATTTTGTGTTTGATGTCTCCACCGTTGCACCGAAGTGGTTCCGTGGTAGGTGTGGTACTTGTGGGGGGTTTTGTTGTTGTGGTTGTGGTTTGGATCCAGAACTCGAGGCTCTCGAATAGTATATTTCTGCCCTATTGCTGGAAAGTTCCGCCTAGCTGGATGTATATAGAAGAAAATTTCAGAGAAAACCTTCCATAACATTCTAATCTCATCTTCCAGTAACACCAACTAAACGTTCGAGTTTGTGAGCAAGCGATGACGCAAGAAGCTTCAAGGTCTGGAATAAAGGGGAATTTGACTTGACTGGCAAACAAAGAAAAATCTCGGTGATGCTTGAAATGAAAACCAAGACTGTGGGTGCTACAGAAATGCCAGAATAAAAAGACGCCGCTGAGCAAGAATCTCAAAGATACCCAAAGGCTTCAACCAACGCCAACACCTTTACACCTGCAAGTTCCAAAGTTATTTGGATTCTTCTCCAATCTCCTTCGTCGTATCCCTACTCGAAGATTCTGGGTCGACCTGGAATACCGTCGCAATCCTCGCCAGACTGTAGTAGAACCCCTATCTGAAGTAAGATCTAAGTGTCCTCCATGGTCGGGAAAGTACTTGCCTGCATTGTTACCACCTCGACCAAAGCCTGGTCGCTGAAGTGTTTCTTCGCATTCTCGAACACCGGATCGCTGACCTCAGGGCCCTTAATGACCTCGTCCAGAAAAGCTAACAGAGCTCTCTCAACCTCCGTGAACTCCTCTCCGGTAATCCGATCCTCTTCGATGGCCTCGATCTTGGCTGCGGATACTCCTGTCGCTTTGGAAATTTGGACATGCTGCTTCCACTGGTAATCGCATGAGAATCGGTGTGCGGTCAAGAGACAGACTAATTCACGATTGTAGGGATTGAGTGATGTGTCCCGAAAACAGGCTGTTCCGAGGGAGATTGCGTGAGGCAGAGTTGAGGGGGAATGTGCCCACATAAGGAAGAGATTCAGTGGAGGAATGCCTTTTGGGAGGCATGAAGCTGGACGATAAGGAATTCGTGCTCCTGGCATGGTGAATGCTGCTGAAGACTTTGAACAGTGACTTCAATCGCGGGCTTACTGGAAGTGCTGTCCAAGACTTTAATAGTTGAAGCACCACACTTGACAATATCAATATTGGAAGCTTTTGTTAGACAAATCATTACCAATAGGAGGCGATGTTACATTGTTGCACACATTATTGGTTGGTTATGGTCAAGAGGTGAGGGTCGTTTTTCCAGCGAAGTCGTCTTCTGTGCGGACGGCACCGGGGCCACTGTCTTACAGCGCAGTGGCAATTCCCGCCCAAGCAGCTGGGTCGAGTCGCTCTTGAACCCCAAACTTAAATCAAGCCCAATACTCCCTTATTCTAGTTTTCGGCAGCCTCCTTGGAGTTCCGTGCTATGCAGGAGGCCATCTTGGCCTACCATCTTGCCAAGTCTCACATAATATGCTGGGTATATGGTTTAGGTATTGCTACAAGGAACATTTCCTATCTCCACCGGCCGCGGAAATGGAAACAGAGACGGCCGCCATGATCTTGCGCCGTTTCGCGAAACTGCTTAATACAATTGCGTAACATGGTGCACAACGCTAACTGGTTGTTGACAAGCATGAAGTCGGACCCCAATCTGGACGTCAGCTTGCCCTTTTTAACGCCGTCTCCCAGGCTCCAAGTTCTTTCCACACACTTGAACCACACAAGATGCGACAAGATCCATTCTGGAAGGGCGCTAAGCGACAGGAGATTGATGACAATCTGCAAGTGTTGGGGGCGCGGTTCCAGATACCCATTCCTTTAGATGGCACCTTTCCACCTGCTAGGTCTGCTTTTAGACAGTGTCCTGTCCAATCATGTCTGCGTAATCAGCGCTTGGCGAATCTAATCACCTGCTGCTTTGTCTTCCGTATTCAAGCTCAACCCCTATCCAGCCCTTGTCTGCGAGTAAGTGGCGTCCATTAATAATCGAGGTGCATTGCTGGTTCCTGCATGACCACCGCTCATCCGGCACTCGTAGAAAATAAGAAAATCTACGATGGGATCGAGATCTCTCTTAAAACGCCGTAAGTATCGGTACTTGGGAGGGAAATGGAGGAATAGTATGGGGAAATGATAGTTAGGCACCGGCATTTGCCGCTGGCGCATGGGGGTTTGCCCGTAGATCACTAGATTCCTCGAATTGGAGAATGGCTGCTAGGTTTAGAGTCTTTTAAGAAGGTGGTCCGGGAACTACTAGCTCAAATGCAGAGTGATCCCGATTGAGTTCTAGGTTCTGCTTGGTAAAAATCGTACGATTCTTTGCCGTTCCGTACAGGGAGATAACCTTACCAGCCTCAAGCTTGGCGTTACTCTAGGACGTCTAAGGAACGTCATAGCCTATCGTAAAAACTTAAGGTATCTTGATATTGATTATAATTAAGAGACATTGAACTGCCAGGAAAGGCATGAGAAAGTAAGTAAAAGTTACGCTAAGCACGAGACAATTTCTGCAGTCACTTCATAGGCGCAGGGACAGAAGCTGTCTTCCTAACCCACCCTTCATTTATTCCCAAAAAACGTTACAGAACTTCAAGCCGTATTAACAATAAGATCTCAAGAATAGCAACACCACACAACAAGAGGCACCACCGCCGCCGCCATATATCGAACCACAAGGCCAGACCGGTCGTTCAAATATCGCTAAGAAGGAACTCGCATTGTCAGCAGTATCAGTCGGAAGAAAGCAAGCTTCCTCTGAGAGCATCGAATCCGCGAAGGGACCGACCAACTCATCCACCCGGCTTCAGAGTGTGCTTCACCTGTGAGGGGATCGAACACTCATCCACTCCCAATGTCAGAAAAGAGATTCGTTGATCCCAAGCTTATCAGAATCTCTGGGGAACTCGTCAAAGCCCGGCGAGCAAGTCTCAGCGTCCGAAGACCGAACAACTCGCCCGCTCACAGTATCAGCGCTTCAACATCGCCGAAGCAATGATCCACCACGTCAACTGCGGACCCCCAAAACCGCTAAGAAGAATGCAAAGCCCATTCAACGAGTATGCCGAAGCACCCTGGGGCCTCCGGTCTGTCTCTTCTCTCACAAGGTTGGAGTGAAAGTTGCAACATGCCAACATCCCCCGACACTACACAGCGCAATAGTATTGCCGAGCCGCGGGATCAACTCCTTTAGACATCGCATGAATGTGCAGTGGCGGAGAAAGGCTATTCCACTGCGCAACTCGACTGACGCAAACTTTGTTCAACACCAGGATTCCAAACAAACTGCAAGCAGAATGCCCGACACTCCCCGGGCCGCAGGATCAACTCCGTTGGACACCGTATGGAGATGTGCGGAGAGGAGCTGGATCAGAAACTCCGCTACGCAGACGACGAGATTTGAGTAAAGGAACACTGCCGTTGCTCGCCCCGAGATCCTAGCCCGCCGAAGAAACGTCACCCAGACAAGGAGAGGTGTAGGGGACACTTTTTCGTGGACACGAGAACCAGAAGATGCCATGGACCCGGTGTCCATGACGTCCCTTGCCTGGCCTCCGGCTATGAATACTATGAAGTCTCGAGGTATCAGCTTTGTGTTCGCAGGAGAACATCTCAACCACTAAGTGAAGAACGGAACGAACTTACCATTTCACCCACGCTCTGGATTCCCCCACACACATCCAAGTTGAGTTCAGCATCTGCATAGCCGTGTCGGACCTGACTTGAGACAACGGGTGAAACACAACAGACGTTCTCAGTTCCCAACTCGCAGAATGAACTTACCGTTCTCCGTCGCTCCCCAATCATCCACTAGCTCTCGACTTCATGATACTGTAAGACGCAGCAGAGAACCTACCTCGCTCAACTTGAACGAACCGATCCGCCGAAAAAAACAACACCAAGCACATGAGTACCCGAAGAAGTGTGAGCAAGTCCGCGTGTACAAGGGGGAAACTTGATTCGAAACACATATCTGTCCTTTGGTGATCGATCAAACATTTGATCTTGAAGCTGCTGCTGCTGGCGGATTTGCGGTTAAGACTTGGCACAAGATTTGCACAATTCAAGCAGCGAAGCTGAGATCAATTTTCTGCTGTCGCTTTGATATGAAAAACTGACTGTGCATAAAGATTGCAGCAAGTCCAACAGCGCAGGTGATGAAGAATGACGATGATCGAAGTAAGTAGTGGAAACACAGAAGAAAGACATTGTGATCGAGAGAATGATGAAGGATTTGCGGCGAACTTGCTCACACTTCTTCAAACGCTTTGAGAAGTGATGCAGTTGAAAATTCATGCAACGCAGGTGCTGAAGAGATGGTTATGAAGATGAATTTTCTGATCTCATCGTTGGATTGTGGAGAGATGGTGGTTGCGACCTGCGATGCGAAATGGAGTGTTCGAGAAGCCGTGCAATGCAGAGGCTGAACACGATGGACGAAGAATGAGACCAATCTCATAATGAAGGAGTAGAGATCTGATGGCGTAAACAAGCTTGGGCCTTGATCTCGGAAGCAGTGATTGTGCTAGATGAGAGTAGGTACTCATGTGCTTGGTCTGCTTGTTGTAAGCATCATGAAGGTAAGCTATGAAGAGAACTGATCTTACGTTGTAGTGCGCGAAGTACGCTGTGAGAAGTGGCTGGCAAGCAGCAAGTTGGATTCTCATAGTTGATGCATGAGGAAGAAGCAACTACTACTGCGAAGCCTTTCGATAAGAAAGACTTAGTGCAGCATGCTATTTGGAGAAGATGCGAATTTGGGCTGCGAAAGTGCCTGCACCGTTGTGAATTTTGCAATATGGTGCCTCGAGAAGAAGTGCTTTTGTTTCTCGTCAGAAGGGATGAAAAACTGAGAAAGCTTAGAAACTTAAGCTTACTGCTTGATCGGCCATGTTGCAGACAAGAGGCTGCTTTGCAAGTAGAATTACTTGCAGAATGTGGATTCTGGACTTCAATGAAAAAAGAAAGAGGAGGCATTTCTGGATGTCGTTAGTTTTGATACGTGAGTGGAAATTCGAGTCAACTTACTTTGATTTTTGAAATTTTTAGTTTGAAAGAAAGGTTTCCTTTGGAACTGCAGCATTTTAATTGCGGAGAGAAAGTTATTCCTGTAGCATGTTAGTTTCAAGCTGCAAGTGAGAAATTTAGAACACTTACATGAATTTTTTTTTGGTTCTTTTCGAAGTTCTTGATGTCGATGCCGTGTACTTGAAGGCCTAGAGAAGACGGCAGAGTTGTTTTAGCTGGAAATGTGAGGGTGACGGAAGAGTTTGACGTTTAGTGCTAGGCACGGAGCTTTTTTCTTTTTGCTTCTTGATGGGACTAGCGTTCATGAGAGAATTTGACAACTGGTCAAGGTAGGAGGCTTTGGAATGCCATTTGGAGCTTTTTGGTAACTTGAAATGGCGTTAGAAAGTGATTTTGTCAAAAATGGGGAGGACTTACGTGATTGTGGTAAATTAACTCTGAAATGCAATTCTTTTTTGGGGGGGATCTTAGAGATCTCGAATTTGCTCGTGAATTGATGGTGCCATATTGAGCAGTAGCAAGGAGTGGAGAGGGGAGATCTTTGAGATTGAAGGGTGATCAAAGCTAGCGGAAGAAACTGAAGTTTCAGTTGGATTCTCGAAACTCGAAAATGGGGTGAGAGGCAGGTACTTACACTGAATCCAGCCATGAAGCCATTTGAACAGAAACCTAGCTGGTTTTCCTTTTTCTTTTCTTAATTTGGTTTTTTTTTTTTTTTTTTTTTTGGATAATGGAATTCACAGATTTTCATCGTCTTTTGCGAGGAGCTTTCAGGAAGTGTTTTTGGAAGTGAAGTTGTACTTTATCGCGCTTTGCAGTATCAAAGCCGAATTTCGTCTCAAGGGGAGCACTGATTTGAGGATGTGGAAAAACACTCGATCTTGATCGACCGGAATCGCTCTTGTCTGAAGTTTTCAATCAGCCGCTGCTAATGAATTGAATCAAGTGAGCGGATAATGTGAATCAAGAGATGAGAAGATGTGGATACAAGGACGTGGAACTCATTTTCATCGAATGTTCGGATGAGGACGAAACGCTCTTGCTCCAAGTCCACCGAATGATAATTAGTTTTGAAGGTGAATCAGGGTCTCAAATATTGAAAAGTAATTATATTCATGTCAAAGACCTCGAGAAGCGGGGTAATTGAGCGTTCTCAAGTCTCCAAGCTCGGAGAGAAGAGAGTAATCAGCCAAAGTCGTACAACAGAGCTCTACAAGCTCAATAATAATGATAAAGTACTTGAAATGTCTGATATTGCAGTGTTGCATTGATTTAAAATTGCGCCATATTTGTTTCACGTTGAGGTTTCTCAGAAATATATCGAAAATGGTGAAGTGATGGAGGGGAGGGGGAGTTGTGAAAATGTTCAGTCTCCTTCAAAGCACTTGCGAGCATTCGAAAGTGACGAGAACAAGCGTAGAACATCAAGTGAAACCGTCCCAGAGGGATGCTATTATGGTCACAGCCTTGGGGGGTCCAAAAAAGGTGAAAGTAATGGAAGTGATGGAGGGAAAAGATCACTAAAGTCCCTCCTACGCACTTGCGAGCATGCAAGAGGGACGAAGTAAGAGCAGAAGACCAATTGAAATAATTAGGAAGAGGCAAGAGTAATGTCGAGGCTTAAAGGTGAAAGTGGAGTACGGTCAAGCCCAAGATGCCCTTGGCATCGAGGTGACTGCAATGGGAAGTGCAGATTAAGTGGGAAACAAACCGT
>Ga0302325_10016168_pt1 | contig 15831 bp, 12 predicted proteins | sample Palsa_T0_2_FD_201948 | JGI IMG/M metagenome (GOLD analysis project Ga0302325, IMG submission 201948) | Peat permafrost microbial communities from Stordalen Mire near Abisko, Sweden - Palsa_T0_2 | ecosystem: Environmental > Terrestrial > Soil > Palsa > Peat permafrost | place: Sweden: Abisko...
CGGCGGAGCAGCAAGCAATCGGTGCCGCGGCGCTCGACAAGGCGCTTGAATTCGATCCGACCGACCTGCATTTGCTCGCGGCGAAGTCGCTGTTGTTTGAGTTGCGCGGGCGTTACGAGGAGTCGCTGCTGCTCGCGGACGCTATCCTCAAGCGCGACCCAGAGCGGACGACCCCGCTGGTCATCAAGGCCCGGGATCTGCTTAAGCTCGGCCGGCCTAGCGAAGCGCTGCCGTTCGCGATCGAGGCGCGTGAGCGCATCCCGACCGGCCGTCCGACGTGGGTCGCGTTGCTCGCGAGCATCCGCTACGCGCTCGGTGAGTACGCGCCAGCGGCTGAGCTTGCTCAGAAGGCAGCGATCGAATACGACGCGCGTGAACTGAGCAACGGACTGACCGGGCCCGTGCGCCTGACACTCGCGGCGGCACAGGCGAAACTCGGCGACCTACCGCGCGCCAAGGCGGCGATCGCCGATTTCAGGGCATCCGTGCCCGGCGTGCAGACGGTAGCTCAGATAAAGAAGTGGATTCAGCCGGCAGCGGACCTGTCCGGCTACGAGCCGCTGTATGACGGCCTGCGCTTGGCCGGCGTGCCGGACTGACCTGAACGACGCCGTCAATAACTTTGGTCCGTGCGCGTTACCGGCATCAACCTGAAATCAGGCGGGCAGCCGTCGCTGTGCCACATTTTCGGTATCGCTCCCCCCGGACTTCATCGCGATACTATGAATACGCGGCAGATTGAGCGGACAGAGGCCGACGTGCGCGGCTAACCGTCGTTCAAGATTCCAGATTCCTGAGGACAATTTCGATGCCCGCTAGCCGCCGCTCACGATAGACCGCAACGGGTCAGGAAGCGACGGTTGTCGCGCAACTCGGTACTGACGGTCGCTGCTCGGCCAAAAGCAGGCGCTTACGCTGCGATTTCAATTTTCCCGATAGCGGTCACTGACTTCGCAGGGGAGTCTTGCAGAGCCTGGCTCAGACGATAGGGAAGCGATTTGACTGCCGTGTTGCTCCACGGGGTACTATTGGCGGCACAGGGGGTAGGTGACGCTCTCGGAAAGCGCACCAGCGTGCACGACAACGAATAAGGCCTAGGGTCAAATGCCCGTGACGGAGTCCTCGCGCGCTGTGTTTCTCAGCTACGCCTCTGAGGATGCGGAGGCGGCGCAGAGGATTTGCGAGGCATTGCGCGCCACCGGCATCGAGGTCTGGTTCGACCAGAGCGAGCTTCGGGGCGGGGATGCGTGGGACCAGTCGATCCGCAAGCAGATCAAGACCTGCGCCCTGTTCCTCCCGGTCATCTCGCAGACCACGCACGATCGCCGTGAGGGCTACTTCCGTCTCGAATGGAAGCTAGCGATTGATCGCTGTCACCTTATGGATGCGAACCTGGCCTTCCTGTTGCCCGTCGTCATCGATGACACGCGCGATGATGATGAACGGGTGCCGGAGCGCTTTCGGGAGGTGCAATGGACGCGCGTGCCGGGAGGCAAGACGCCGCCCACTTTCATCGAGCGTGTGCAGCGGCTGCTGTCGGGCGATACCTCGAGTGCAATCCGGACAGCTAGTTCCGGGACCCTACCCAGCGGGAGGCGCCCCCCAACGTCGTGGAGTCCAAAGCGCGCCCTACCTGTGGCCGTCGCCTTTGGTGTCCTGACTGCGATGACGGCCTACTTCGCCATCCACAAGACCTGGACCTCGAAGCCGGCGGCCTCGACACACTTGACTCCGACTGCAGCAGCCTCCATCGCGGTGCTCCCGCTCGCGAACGAAAGTGGGGAGGCGGATCAGCAGTACTTCTCGGACGGGATCTCAGAGGATCTGATCACCGCGCTCTCGCAGTTTCCGGGGCTCAAGGTGATCGGGCGCACTTCGGCGTTTCAGTTCAGAGATCCCAAGGAGGACAGCCGCAGCATCGGTGCAAAGCTCGGGGTGGCGCATCTGCTCGAGGGGAGCGTGCGGCGGTCAGGGGAGATTGTGCGGGTGAGCGCGGAGCTCATTGACACCGCTGACGGGACCACGCAGTGGTCGGAGCGCTACGACCGGCCATACAAAGATCTCTTTGCCTTGCAGGATGAGATCACGCGTGCGGTGGCGGGGGCGCTGAAGACTAAACTCCTGCCGGGTGAGCATGCGGCGGCGCAGAGCGAGCAGCCCCCGAGCGGGAACCTGGAGGCCTACAACGCACTGCTGCAGGGCCGGTTCTATTCCCCCCGCGGTACGGAAGCCGATGATCGCAAGGCGATCGAATTCTTCGCGCAGGCCACCCAGCTCGATCCGCGTTATGCGCTCGCATGGAGTGAGCTATCGCGTGCCTGGATCGCCCTCAGTGGGGACTTCCTCGAAGGTGCAGCGGCGCAGGAGGCTTATGCGAAGGCGCGTGAGGCGGCCGGCCGTGCGCTCGCCCTCTCACCCGACCTTGCGGCCGCGCACAATGCCCGGGGTGATCTGCTTCAGTTCGTCGACTTCGATTGGCGCGGAGCGAAGGCGGAGTATCGGCGTGCGCTGGAGCTTGCGCCCAATGACGCCCAGGCGAAGTTCAATCTCGGCAGTGCGCTCGCTTCTTACGGTGAGATGGATCAGGCGATCGAGCTTACGCGGCAGGCGCTCGTGACGGAGCCACTGCGGGCCTGGGGGTACAAGACACTCGCCACGTATTTCTTGGGACTTCACCGCCTCGATGAGGCCGAGGGGGCGATCAATAAGGCCGTCGAGCTGCAGCCTGCTTCGGAGCCCTATCGATCATGGCTCACGATCATCGAGATTCAGCGCGGTAACGCGCCGGCAGCGCTCGAGGCCGCGCAGCAGGAGCCTCCCGGAATATTTCGGGACATGTCGCTCGCGTTCGCACGGCAGATCGGTGGCGACCGGAGCGCGGCCGATGCGGCGCTTCGGACGCTGATCGAGAAGCAGGCGAACAATTCTGCTTACCAAATCGCTGAGGTTTACGCGCTGCGAAACGACGCGAAGGCAACCTTCGAGTGGCTCGATCGGGCGTGGAATAACCGCGATTCGGGCATCCAGTACCTTCTCTTCGACCCCTTCATTCTGCGCTACAAGGACGATCCGCGCTTTGCCGCGTTCTGTCGCAACGTGGGCCTGCCGGCACCGACAGAGACTGCGTCGCGCAAGTCCATATGACCCTGTGCCACGGCAGATGTCCGCTCTTCGCAACCTGAATGGCGGCTTTTCGGACTGGCGACCGGCCGCAACGGGTCTAGGCCGTGTGAAAACCCAAACCAATTGCCGTGTAGGTTCGATAGCGCGCGATTCGAGTCAACAAAGTCATGTGAAATTGAACCTACGTGCCCGAAAATGCACTGCACCAATAGTGCCTCAGTAGTTTTCACACAGCCTAGGTCAAAACCGGTCTAAGCCCTACAGCCGTGTGATTTTCACTCTCCGCCAACTCGGCGACGAGGCGGTCTTCAGATATCCCTGCAAATCAAGGAGCTGTTCGATTTCGTTTGGTAGGACTGCGGATTCGGTCACGCGGTGTTCGCTCCGGGTTTTCGAGCCCGGCCACTTACCGGAACGGGTTGAGTGCGAGTCCTGTATGCGTGTGATTTCTCGTTCACTGACGAGGCGGCTCGCGAAGCGAGCGGTGCCGCCTTCAGACGCAGAGCGACGCAAGATCAAAGTTGCCACAGTTCTCCACGATGGTCTGCGCTTCACCCTGACCGATGGTTCGCCTAGCAGCCGAAAACGGCATAGGCAACCAGGCAAATTCCCTGGTTTGCGACCAGGTGCCTGGCAAAGGGGTGACTCCGGAAGAAAATCGGGGTCGGTCCCATAGCATCGAGCAGACCGCTCATGCGACCAAACGAGTACCTAGCGAAGGAGGATTCAATAAAGAACCTATTTAGCGGCTCGGCAAGCCGCCAAATAGGCGCAAAACATGTCCCCGATAGCTACCGCCAGCGCGTCCACCTCAGTGCGGGATCGGTTCTGGACAGAAATCCTTTTGCCGGCGGCGGACATCACAGTGCCAACGAGATCTGCCGCAAACGCTCGTTGCCGCACAGACGCTTCTGGGAGCGCATCCCTCATGAATTTCTGCATCAGCTGGCGGCCTTCTTCGGCATGCGCCTTTGCCTCAGGCACCTCGCGATACAACGGCGCGGCCTCTTCCAAAGCGCTTCTAAATGCCGCTTCGTCGCACTCGGAACGAAAGAAAGTTGCCACAGCTGCCCGCAGGCGTTGCTGTGCTGGCATATTCGGATCGCTTAGGATGCGTTCGAGCTGGCTCATCGTCTGTCCCCACTCATCCGCCTGTAGTCGAAAAAGAATCGACTCCTTGTTCGGGAAATATTGATAGAGGGACCCAACACTGACGCCCGCCGCCTCCGCCACGCGCGCGGTCGTAAAGCGGTACGCGCCTTCACGCGCTAGAACGCGACTAGCTGCCTCAAGAATGGCAGCGACGAGGCGCGCGGAACGGGATTGCTGCGGCCGTTTTCTCGCAGAAACAACAGGTTTTCTAGCCCTTGCCATGTGCATGCTCCGAAAGCGAATAGTCAATGCGATCTTTTATTCGTATTCTTTCCAGGACGCAAGACCCAGCAATCATAAAGGACTGAGAACACCTATGACGACGTTAACGACCACGCCATGCGCAGACGTGCTGGCGCGCCTGTTCGCGGAGGCCGACGCCAGCGAAGCTAGACTCGATGAGTGGACCAACGCCCTTCCTGCAGGAGAGCGCGCGGAACTGATGGCTCGCACGGGTGACGTTCGCCATTTCTACGGCCGATTGAAGGAATTTCATCTTGCCGTGTCGCGACCAACCGCATCTTTGCTCTACATGCTGGCCCGATCGTCTCGAGCGCACTCGATCATAGAGTTCGGGACCTCGTTTGGCCTCTCGACTCTGCACCTTGCCGCAGCGCTCCGGGATAACGGCGGAGGTCGCCTCATAGGCACGGAGTTCGAGGCAACAAAGGTTGCCCAGGCACGTGCCAACATCGCTGCGGCCGGTCTTGGTGATTTGGTCGAGATTCGGGAAGGAGATGCCTTGGAAACACTGGCAAGGGAACTGCCAGAACCGATCGACCTTGTGCTCCTCGATGGAGCGAAAAATCTCTATTCGGGCGTACTTTCGCTGCTCGAGCCTCGGCTGCGAGTCGGCGCCTTGATACTAGCCGACAACGCTGACTGGAGCGCCGAGTATCTGGCCCGCGTCCGTGACTCCACCGGCGCCTATCTTTCAGTTCCATTTGCCGATGACGTTGAGCTCAGCATCAAACTCTGACGAAATCACGTGGAGTCGGTCGCTGCCATACGAAAACAACCGGCGCTCGCCAAATCAAGGAGCTCACGCGGTACGGCAACGAGCAGGTGCCCGGCCCACCGCCTCGACAAAGGCGCAACTGTTCATCGCGGAATTTTGAAGGTACATTGGGCAACCAAAACAGTTCACATCGCCGTCCGCGGCACGTTGTCCGTGCGCCAAAGAAGGCCGAATCGGGGTCGTTGTACGAGCCATGGGAGACGGCAAACTAGCAAAACGCGTATCCGCGGAAGCGGCCGCCGAATTGGTGGGTTCGGGCGATTGGGTGGATTATGGCTTTGGTCTCGGCCAGCCCGATGTTTTCGATCAGGCGCTGGCGGCCAGAGCGCAGGAGCTGAGCCGCGTCAAGATCCGCTCGGCTTTAACCGTGCGTCCGCGGGCCGTATTGGACGCGGACCCGCAGGGCGAGCATTTTCTGTGGTTCAACTGGCATTTTTCGGGCTATGACCGCAAGCAACACGATGCCGGACGATGCAACTATATTCCTATGAACTTCGGCGAAGCGCCTGGTTACTATCGCCGCTTCGTGGATCCCATCGGAGTCGCATGCATTAAGACCGCGCCCATGGATGCGCAGGGCTATTTCAACCTTGGATGCAGTACCACGTATCTGCGCGCCATGATGGAACGGGCACGCGTCATCGTCGTGGAAACGACCCGGGCGATGCCACAAGTGCCGGGCCCGGACAATGCAATACACGCGAGCCAAGTAGACTATGCGATCGACGGCGGCGGCGCTCCACTGACGGAAATTCGTTCCGGGCAGGTCAGCGCCGTCGAACGGCAGGTGGCGCAGTTGATTGCTGCGGAAATTGAAGATGGCGCCTGCCTGCAGATCGGCATCGGCGGTATGCCAAACGCGGTCTGCTCCTTGCTACGGGAAGCTAACGTACGCAATCTCGGTATTCATACCGAAATGCTGGTGGACGGTATCGTCGATTTGATTGAGGCCGGGATAGTAAACAACTCCTGCAAACAAATCGATCCGGGCCAGACCGTCTTCTCCTTTGCGCTTGGATCAAAGAAGCTGTATCAAATGATCGACGGGAATCATGAGGTGCAAGCTTGCCCCGTGGACTACACAAACCTACCGCATAATATTTCAAGAAACGACAAGGTCGTGTCAATAAACAACACGACGCAGATTGATCTGCAGGGACAGGCGGCTTCCGAGTCCTGTGGCCATCGGCACATAAGTGGCACGGGCGGCCAGCTGCAATTCGTGCGGGGCGCCTATGCCTCTATGGGGGGCAAATCATTTCTATGCCTTTCTTCTATATACGATAAGGGCCGCGATCGAGAAAGCCGGATTGTGGCCACGTTGACCCCAGGCAGCATTGTGACTACGCCGCGCACGGATACGATGTATGTGGTAACTGAGTATGGGATCGTCAACCTTAAAGGAAAGTCCGTTGCCGAACGCGCCATGGCTCTCATTTCGATTGCCCATCCCGATTATCGCGAACAGCTCGAACGCGTAGCAAGGAATCAGAACATCATTCCAAAGGGTTACTAAACTTTGGGCTGTCGTTCAGCGCCAAACGGCATTGTTGCAAAGTCGGCCTGGTTAAACTTGTCGAAATCGATGACGTGGTCTGCAACGAATCGCGCATCAACAACGCCTAGACCAGAGGTGCCTCGCCTCAACAGCCGGCGTGCGGTGGGGAGGGCCTTCAGCGTCCCGGACTGGAATGACGTGGTTGAAGGTTCCGAACTGATTGCGGCGAAGCAGATGCTCGCGGCTTTGACAACTACAGCTTTCCAACACTAGTTGGGAAGTTGAACGTCGCTGGTCAGGTTGCGAGCGGTCTCCGGCGAATGGGGAACTGGTCCGATGAAGAGTCGAGTCGTCTTACTTGTGTAGTTGTTTCTGTTGCCGGAAATGAGGGCGCAGAGTCGCGCGCTGGGTGAAAATACTAAAGACCCAGCTTATAGATGTTACCGTTGGAATCTTGCGCAATCCCCTTGACTGGTGTCCCTGCGGTCTCGTTATATGACTCTATATGAAACACCGTACCCTTATTACCGGTAAGGATCGCCGTGCAATGAGTCCCTGAGCCGACCACGTGGGCCAAGTAATCGCCCTGCCCGTACACGGAATCCCAGGTCGCCTTGAGATCGTCGTTTACGCCGGCCGGCGATCCGAATGCGCACGGGCCGGAAAACTTTTCGCCATCCTGTAATCGAAACGAGATGGTCGCAAAGACGGGGGCGTAAATAATGGATCCGCTCAAGATCGATTTCTGCGGTTGGCCAACGCTCGAGGCTTCAACCGGGTACAAGTGAATGCCTCCCACAGCGCAGCCGGTGCTGGCGCAGGCGATGATGATCGCAAGGAACAAGCGGAGTGTCATGATGTAGATTCCTCTGATCGATCGACTCTTGCGGCACTTAATTTCAGGCACCCTGCTCGATTACTTGGCGCCGCGCAAGCGTGTTGACGTTCGCGAAGTGTTGCCAAGCAAATGATTTATTGGGTAGGTATTCGCCAGCTCAGATTGATCTTCGCATACTTCCAAACCGCGGTCTCATTCTGCAGAATCTGAGGGCCGTGCAGCTTGTACTTGGACATACGAAGTTGGAAAGCACGGTCCGTTACCTCGGCATCGAGGTGAATGATGCCCTCGAAATGGCCGGGCAAACCGCGGTATAGCTGAGGCGTCAGTGGATCGGGGCCGGTCGGCGATGGATGGGCGCTGAGCGGCCCATGAGCGGCCAGTGCCGGCTCTGAAATTGTCGCCAATTAGCTGCCGTCGGAGTCTCTCGGTAGACTGAACGATCTCGCCCTTGCGCGACACCCAAGACGCTACTCGGATTTGGAGAGTGAAGTGAAAGCAGTTCGATTGTACGAATACGGTGGTCCTGAAAACCTGAAATATGAGGACAATGTTCCCGAGCCAGCGTTGAGCGACGACTCTGTGCTCGTGGAATCCTCGGCGACCAGCGTGAACCCCATTGATTGGAAAGTACGATCGGGCGCGCGGCAAAAGGATTTTCCACTGAAGCTACCGGCCATTCTCGGCAGAGACGTGAGCGGGGTGGTCCGGGCGGTAGGGCGCAACATTCGCACGTTTAAGCCGGGTGATCGCGTGTTGGCATTAGCCTGGGAGGCCTATGCTGAGCTTGTAGCGGTTGAAGGGTCCATTCTCACCCATCTACCTGACGGCTTGGACCTGGTCGATTCCGCGGCCATACCGCTTATAGCGTTGACGGGCGATCAGCTCGTACGGCTAGCGGCTCGGGCGCAACGTGGCCAGACGCTTCTCGTGACCGGGGCGGTGGGAAGCGTCGGACGTGCCGCCGTGCACACCGCCAAGAAACTTGGCATCAACGTGATTGCCGGCGTTCGCGCTCGGCAACTGGCGGAAGCGCGGACGCTGGGTGTCACCGATATTGTAGCCATTGACGATGATGCCGCGATTGCGGGGCTTGCGATGGTGGACGGCGTTGCCGATACGGTTGGGGGTGAAACGGCCGCGAAACTATTTGGCAAAGTGAAGAATGGTGGAAACTTCGGCTATGCCTCGGTCTTCCCAGACAAGGTATCCGAACTGAATCCGACGGTCACCGTCACCCGGGTGTTCGGACGTCCCGATGCCTCGAAAGTGCGCGAGTTTGCCGATGACGTCCGGGACGGGAAATTCCTCCTGCCAATCGGTCGCCGGATGCCCCTTCGCGATGCGGGCGAGGCGCACGCATTGGCGCAAAGAGGTGGGTCAGGAAAGATCGTACTTGTGTGTCGGTAGGACAGGCCGGTCAGTACTGCCAGTCCAAAGGCAAGCAAGTTAGTAAGGCTATGCGTCGGAGCGCACGTTATCGAACTGAGTCAGGAGGTCCCAATGCGCAAGGTTCGCCTTTCGCTGCTAGTCACATTTGCCCTTATTCTTTCCTCCTTCTTTTTTCCTTGCTTAGCACAAACACATCGCGTGGGCACGACTGGCCCTGAAACGCCTGTGCTTGAGGGCGCCGGGCGGTGGCACTATCTGGCGCCATTGCCGCACGCGCGCGGCGAGGTCGCGGTCGCCGAAGCCGGCGGCAAGGTCTACGTCCTCAGTGGTTACGCGGATGGATTCGTTGACCAGCCACTCAACGAAGAATACGATCCGGCCACGAACACATGGCGTGGGCGCGCGCCAATGCCACGCGGCCTGAATCATGTCGGTGCGATCGGCCTCAACGGCAAAATCTATTGCGTCGGCGGCTTTATCGAACAAAACCGCACGCCGGCGGCTGATGTTTCCGTCTACGATCCGGCGACAGATTCTTGGCAAAAGCTAGCTCCGCTGCCTTCAGCGCTCGGTTCGGTAGCACTGGCGGCGCTCGACGGAAAAATTCACGCTGTAGGGGGCCGCGATACGAAAAGCGTCGGTACGCATCGCCTCTACGACCCCGCGACAAACCGCTGGAGCGAACTCGCTCCTTTGCCCCAAGGACGCGACCATATGGGTCTCGTCAACGTGAGTGGCAAACTTTACGCGGTCGGCGGACGGTTCAACACGTTCGAGTACAACACCAACCTGCTCGACGTTTACGAGCCGGCGAAAGATTCGTGGTCGTCTGCCAAGCCCATGCCGACTGCTCGCAGCGGTTCTGCTGTCACCGTGATGGACGGCAAAATCTTCGTCTTCGGCGGCGAGCGCCTCGGCGGCACGTTCAATCAGGCCGAAGTCTACGATCCGGCCGCGAACGTGTGGGCTGAACTTGCGCCGATGCCCATGTCCGTGCACGGGACGGGAGCTGTGACCATCAGCGAGACGATCTACATTCCGGCCGGGGCGACGCTCAACGGCGGCACGGCCCAAACTAACGGCAACCAATCTTTCACGCTGGAATAGCGTGACAAAACGAATCGCGACGGCTTCAGGTGTCAAGGCAGCCGCGATACCTGCGCCAGCGCAGAGGACGGGCGCGCCATTGGAATAGCCGCAGTCGATAGCGTTGGTCACGAGCTCCGTCAAAAACAGATCAATGCGTTCAAGGAGCGGCGGCAGCAAAGAAAATTCCGCCGCCGGTGCCCCAACCCATCCATCCAGATCTAACAGCCGTGCAGGCGTAGCCTGTCTCACGATCTGTGAGGAAGGTTCCGTCGCCATCCGCCGGTCACTCCGAATAGCCACATGCCGGCTCGGCACAACCGCGTCACGGATTGTCAAACGCCCCGCGCGCCGCTTCGATGTCGTGGGCAATCGGAATGATGGCGTCAATTCCGGTTGCCCTGAGAACCTCCTCGACCTGCTCGGTAGGCTTGTACAGCACGATGCGGCCGCCGCGTGCCTTTTGCGCTTTCGCATTGGTGATCAACGTGCGCAGCCCGATGGACGCGATAAACGTAACGTTGGAGAGGTCGACCAGAATCAGCGCCTTACGCGTTGCGGTCAGCGCAGTGAATTTCAGATCGATCTTTTGCGTGCCGGTGATATCCATCCGACCGGAGAGGTTAATGCCCAGGATTCCCGAGTCGAGATCATGAACCACCAGCTCCATAACTTCCGTCCTTCGTTGCGATTTAAACGTAAGTCCATACAGGATACCCGCAACTGCAATATACCATTTGTCAATCCGCACCGCGCTTGTGTCAACGATGACCTGCGTCAGAGTCTAGCCGCATCGCTTGGCATTAGTCGCTGGTGGCCCAAGCCTGTCCGCAAGTCACAGCTTGATCAAAGACTGCCGCGTAACGCCGAGCCGGCGAGCTTCCCGATCTGGAGAATCCACCATCCACGCAGGGAAACCTACGTTGACCAAGCCGCGGGGACGATCGGTAGCGCGAGGGTATGAGCGATACAAATCTTCGTGGTCGAATTCCCGTGCGTATCACCGGGCTTGAAAAGGCTCATTCGCCGAGCGCCTGGTTGGCAACCGGGTGCTTGACTGCGGTCGCGCCCTTGCTCAGTCCGGGAAATTCAACTCCCGCTCGACCCCCTAGAAGCGCGGCTCCCTGCGCATGGGGTCAAGGCGGGGTCGGTCTTCACAAACTCTAGGCCGGGTCACGCAGCCGCAGCGCCCTCTCGATCCATTCGAGCGCCTTCGCCTGGTTGCCCCACTGTGCATAGATCGTGACGTACTGGCACGTATTGGTCCCGCCCCGTGCCGCCGTGGCAGCCCAGAGAAAACGCCGAAAGATTAAGGTTACGCGCTACTATTCGGGGTGTTACTTGAAGACCGAAGTGGATATCAAGAGCTATCTGGAGGCGGTATTCGAAGAGCCGTAAGCGTCCGCGCATCACGCATTGACGAACCGCATTGGTGTTACGCGGCGTCTTTGCGTTCCACGAGCAAAGAGGAGATGTTGACGTTCCATGGCAGTAGTTCCGCCACACGGTTGATCGGATGCTCGGCGATGTGCGTCAGCACGTGTTCCAGATACGCCTGGGGGTTCAGCCCGCACAGTTTCGCGGTTCCGATCAGGGTGTACAGCGCCGCGGCGCGTTCACCGCCACTGTCCGCACCGGCAAAAAGGTAGTTCTTCCGGCCGAGCGCAACCGCGCGTAACGCCCGCTCGGCAGCGGAGTTATCGATCTCGATGCGGCCGTCATCTTTGTAGCGAGTGAGCGCCTTCCAGCGCGCAAGCGCGTAGCGGATAGCGCCGGCAAGTTCCGACTTCTTTGACAGCGTGCGCACCGTGGCGACCAGGAAGCGGTATAAGTCATCGAGTAACGGACCCGCACGTGCTTGGCGGATCGCCATGCGCTCATCCGGCGGTCGACCGCGGATCTGCTCCTCGATCTGGTAGAGCACGGCGATCCGCTCGAGCGCTTCGCGTGCGATCGGCGAGTCGGTGGCGACGTGGATATCGTAGAGTTTTCGGCGCGCATGCGCCCAGCAGGCTGCTTCCAGTAGCGGATTGACCGGGCGTTCATACAGCGCGTTGAAGCCGGCGTAAGCATCCGCTTGGAGCACGCCGGTAAAGGTGCGCAGATGTTGCTGCGGATGAACGGCTTTGCGATCCGGGGTATAGCGGAACAGCACCGCCGGGGGCGTGGTATCGGCGCTCGCTCGATCGTCCCGCACGTAGACCCACAGTCGCCCGGTCTTCGTCGTGCCTTTGCCGGGGCATAGCACCGGAACCGGCGTGTCATCGGCGTGCAGCTTCTGTCCCTGCAGGACGTGGCGGCCGATGAGCTCAACCAGGGGCTCAAGGAGCGCTGAGGATTGACCGACCCATTCGGCGAGCGTCGAACGCGGCAAGTCCACGCCCTCGCGGGCATAGATTTGGCTCTGTCGGTACAGCGGTTGATGATCACAGTACTTCGACACCAACACATGCGCGATCACCGAGGCGCCTGCCATGCCCCGCTCGATGGGTCGGGCGGGCGCCGGTGCCTGCAGGATCTTCTCGCACTTCGCGCAGCTCATCTTCGGCCGCACGTGCCGCACGACCTTGAAGCGAGCCGGGATGCGCTCCAAGATCTCGGTGACGTCTTCGCCGATGATTCGCAGCGCACCACCGCAGTCGGGACAGGTACAGTCGGGACTCACCGGCGCCTCGTGCACGATCGACTCGCGCGGCAGATGAGGGGGCAGCGCCGTACGGACCGGCTGTTCTTTGACGGCCTTCGCGATGAAGCCGGATGCTGGCCTCGTGCTTTGGGCACCCTCGAGCTCTTCGAGGGCCAGCTCCAGTTGCGCGATCTGAAGGTCGAGGGTTTCGGAGCTGCGGCCGAAGCGCTCCTTGCGCAGTCTGCCGAGCAGTATCTTAAGATGCTCGATCTGCAGCTCCTGGGAGGCGACAAGGGCATCGCGCTCCAACACCATTTGTTTGAGCACGTGAACATCGTCAGGTAAATGATCGATGCGCTGCATGTGCCTATATTTAAGCACTTTCCTGCGCAGAACGCACCTTAAGTTTAGTGCTCGATCTACACCGCCAAGTGCGGTTTGAAGCTCTCGCGTACGCGCCGCCATTCAAGCCCTTCGAGCAGCATCGCCAACTGCGCACTCGTCATCAAGATCACACCGCTCTTTACCTGCGGCCAGATAAAGTGCGTGCCTTCCAGGCGTTTGCAATACAAGACAAGACCCGTGCCGTCCCACCACAGAAGTTTGATCCGATCGCCTTTGCGTCCGCGGAACACAAACACCTGGCCCGAGAACGGATCCTCCGACAACTGCGTTTGTACCTGCGCCGCAAGCCCGTCAAAGCTGCGACGCATATCCGTCGCTCCGGCCACCACCCAGATGCGCGTGCCCGAAGGCCACATCAGCGCGCCAGGACCGCGGCAATGATCTCTCGCAGCGCTTCACGCGCCAGCTCACCGCTGATGCGCAACTGCGTCCCATCTGCGCGCTTCAACTCGACCACTGTCGCGCTACTTGAGACGCGTGGCGCGCGCTTCTGCGCCACCGCCTCCGAGGGCAGCAGCTTGATCGGGATCAGCCCCGGCGTGTGACTCGCATCACCGAGGCCTCCTTCGCGATACTTCCGCCGCCATGCAAAGACGACATTCGCATTGAGGTCGTGCCGACGCGCAACCAGAGCCACCGACGCCCCGGCTTGCAGCGTCTCCTCCGCGATGCGCCGCTTCTGCTCAAGCGGCAGGCGCCGCCGCGGTCCGCCTCGACGGCCCAGCGCATCGATCTCCGCCTTCGGTGGATAAGCGTCCATCTATTTCCTAAGCGGACGCCTAATACGCGTCCGTCTATCGCTGGACGCCCATCATCCCTCCCATCGTTCCCGATCGCTATGCGCGATAAGCAGACGCTTACGAAGAGCCTATGGATTGACAAATGTTGATTCGTGCGCTCGGTGTTGTCGCTCGGGCGCGCGGCATGATGAGGCTCTCGAAGGATTAAGGCATCACTCGAGCCGGCCTTTACAAGGCGCTCTCTCCGAACGGCAATCCGAGCTTCGAGACCGTGGCCAAGATTGTTCGTGGATCTGGCATGCGGTTGAGCGCGCAAGCGGCCTGAGTAGTGGTTCGACTACGACACAGCACCGTTGCCATACCTGCCGCGAAGCAGAGCGCCATTTTCGAATCTGTCGATGGCGTAAGGCCGCAGAGCAACATCTGTTGGTTGTTTGAGTGCGCACTGCGCCAGAAGCTTCCCGACGCTCGGAGACAGCTTAAAACCATGCCCAGAAAAGCCAAAACCAACGACTAAGCCTTCATAGCCTGCGACGGCTCCAAGAACTGGGTTCCAGTCCGGAGTGACGTCATATACGCCCGACCACGAAGAGGCTAATCCGGCCACTTCATATGCCGGGAAACGTTTTATGACCTGATCCCCAATATCAGAAATGTAATCGAGCGAGATCGCAGCCTGGTCGGTCTCAATTGACTGCAAGGCTTCGCCTGCGATCCCCTCGGACACAAGCATCTGATGGCCGCCGTAGCTTCGGTAGTAAAGCATTCCCGAGGATCCCAGATCCTTAAACACCGGCATATCTGACGAATACCTCGCATCACATTCCAGTGCCAATACTGCGTGACGCTCAGCGCGCACCGGTAGCGTTGTGCCCATCCAGGCAGCCAGTTCGGAAGTCCAAATATTTTGTGTGCTGATCACCGTGCCGCAGCTGATTCGCCCGCTCGTCGTCTCGACTCCGACAATTCGGCGGCCATTCCAGACTAGGCCGATCACACCAGTACCCTGATGAATATGTGCCCCAAGACGTCGCGCGCAGCGGGCGAAGCTCGTCGCCGCTAGATAGGGATCGGCAAATCCGGCCTCCGGCTCAAAACCAATTAGGGCCGCGTCGGCGAACTGCGCGATCGGCAGCCGCTCTGCGGCTTCTTGACTGGAAAGGAGATTTACCTGTATTCCCATTGTGGTCTGTGCTTCGAGCGCTGCTCGCAGCGGTTCGAGCAACTCTCCTTCCTGAGCACAAATCAGATAGCCGCATTTTACGAGGCCGCATGAGGCGTCCCCGTCGCCAAGGTAACTTGCGAAATTATTGAATATCTCCCACGACATTCGCGCCAGTTCGACATTTTGTTTCACTGAATAATGAGTTCGTAAGATACCTGAAGACTGGGCAGTGGTTCCTGTACCAATTGCCTGCCGATCGAGCACGACGACACTTTTTGCCCCCAGTTTTGTCAAATGGTAGGCAACAGAAGTTCCGACAACCCCTGCGCCGATAACTACGTAGTCATAATTATTCAACGAATGCTCCTGAACAAGACGCCGAGACCTTCAGGCGGCAGTAAAGGGCGGCCAACATCGTGCCAATCCCAAACGCCCATTGAGATCGCCAGTCAATCCACTGCTGCAATAAATCCGTCTGCGAAGCAGCCGCTGGAATGCGCGCGTAAACATGAATCAGTACACTGCGTCGAACCCAGGACCCCGCGGAAGTTTTGGGAGATCTAGACGCGGGTAACCACCTCTATGAGATTTACGACGTCGCGGCGTTGTCCGAAGGCCGGCCTCCGAGGCTAATCCTCAGCATCCGATCTAAGATATTTCGCGGCACGCAGCATTAGCAGACCCGCCGGCAATAAGGCAGGAATTACAAACATTAACGCATAACGCAGCCCATCACCAGGACCATACGTTATCCCGAACCGGTCGCTGAGCGCGCCCGCAATCAGCGG
>Ga0302325_10016169_pt1 | contig 15831 bp, 15 predicted proteins | sample Palsa_T0_2_FD_201948 | JGI IMG/M metagenome (GOLD analysis project Ga0302325, IMG submission 201948) | Peat permafrost microbial communities from Stordalen Mire near Abisko, Sweden - Palsa_T0_2 | ecosystem: Environmental > Terrestrial > Soil > Palsa > Peat permafrost | place: Sweden: Abisko...
ATCGAGAAGACAGCTTGAACTTGGATGACGTTCTCGAAATAACCTTAGGCGTTGGTCCGAGCCACCCTGGCCAGAGCGGGGAGGCAAAAGCGCTCCCCGCCCGCCACAGCCGATTGGAAGTGGATTAGAGTCATGTAATATTACCTTTCTTTCAACTTCTTCTGCAGCTCCTTATCTTAAAAATAAATTCAAAACACATAGATGCTTTCTACAATACTTCAGGGGAGAGAAGAGGTGAAATACTCACGAATCCCGCAACCCGTAAAGACTGAATTCCGAAAGCTCCATGCTTGCTAGTTAGACTCGATGTGGACTCAAATAGACAACTGCCGACCCTACCTAGACTTTCAATTCAACATATTTGGGTATTCTGATCCGACCATAATATAGTCACCGCTATGTGGTATACCCGTCCAGCGTTTTTAAAAATTCAGTCTTTGCCTTTTTATCAACCAACCAACGAGTGGCTCAACTTCTGAGACCACCAAAACCCATCCTATCACAAAGTCAGTCCCGCCCTCGATGTTGGATGGATTTCAAAGGCTCAAATCCTTTTCAGAAATATCGATCAATCGGATGGGAACCCCTCGCTTAAGTTTAGGCACATCAATTCCTCACCAGGAATCCATTTCTACATAACTCAGATTGCCAGAAATTCGATTTTGCTTGTTTCTATTCGCAGTAATACAATCTTCCCAAGTCCAAAATTCAATTTCATCCTTCGGGTCTCATGCACATATCAACGGAGGATGCACAAGTTACATTCGAGGGATGCATGGCAAATCTACTTCTTCGTCTAGTTCCTGCAGGTTTCAAGCATTTGCACACCAAGACAGTGACAAACCTGCATTTACGCTCTACTCTAAGAATGGGAATATTAGCTCCTGGAATTGACATGCCTTGATTACACTTGTAGGACGTCGTTTGGTTAAGATGGCGCGAAAATCACACTTCTTCATCTTTTCATACGTCTTACTAAAAGCACAAAAAACCCAATCACGAATCTCAAACAAACAACTCCATTCTCCTAACCATATCCTCTGATGCAATTCGTGCTCTGCTACCTCTAAATACCCAACAGAGTCTTCCCCCTCTCATAAACATAGAAGCTCACCGCAACCATCGGCACAACCTTCACATACCCAATCGTCAGTCCCACCCAGAACCCACCGAAGCCCCTCTCTCTGAAAATCATCCGCGCTGTCTCTCCAACATGTAATCGATGTCCGTCCCCCACAGCGCCTCCGACTTGCATCCTTCTTCTAATGACCTCCAATGGATACGCGGAAGTTTGGGACACCAGACCCGCGACTCCGCCGGAGAAGAGTTCGGCCCAAGAGCGTAGTGGAGCTGGTTTATTGGGTGGAGAGTTGGAGGGTTTGGGAAGCGTGGTATATGGTGCCAGGGCAGGATTTCGCAGGATATCACCCGCCGTATCGTGCGTGAGGAAGGACATCCCAGCATAGGGCAACATGCCCATCATCGTCGCCGAGAATCCTCGATAGAAATTCGCCAAGCCTGCTCTTGGAGCAACAGCTCTCACTGCTTCGGTCGTTACAGCAAGGACGGCTGGACCGGAGACAGGGCGAAGGGGTGGAGGAGCTTCGTTGTAGATCCGCTTGCAGATTGCGGAGAGGGAGGAGCGGGAGTCCCGTTTTGTTTCGAAGGCTAGACGGACACGGATTACTTCCAAGGGATAGGTGAAGAAGACGCTTGTTACGCCTGCCAAACTCCCGCTCAACAGCCTTCGAATTGGTGTTTCTTGTGCGGGGGAGTGGATGATAACGGAGCGGATCTGCTCGTAAGCCAGGAACTTAATGGCTGCGTAGGGGAAAATCCGTAGTAAGGTTGCAGAATGCCCGCGGAAGAGCCCTCGTGTGCCATCTTCGCGGTATATGTCTTTCATAGCCGTTATCACCCCGAACGAGCTGCCGGCATATTTTGCGAATTGGGGGTTTGAGGCTTGAAAGAGGATTTTGACACGATCGAGGGGAGCAACTAATGTTTTGGCCTGTTTGCTTCATTGTCAGTAGGCCTCCAGGTCATTGAGCTTGGGGGATATGCACAGCGCTACCTGCCAAACCTCCCGCTACGCCAGTCCTCCATATGTAGTCGAAGCTCTGCTTGTGCGGCTTCTTCGTCTTCGATGCTATCGCATCATCGTCTGTTGGACAAATAGCCAGCTGCTTTCTCCGCTCCTCGTCCATCTCTCGTGATTTGTCGGTGAGCAACGAGGGAGGGGAGGCATTTTTCAAGAAGGCCGAGGGCATTCCTTGCCGCCCAGTGGCTTTGGTGGGATTATCTTCTTATGGAGTTTAAGATGGTCATTCCGTCGTGATATAAAGAGTAAGAGAGAGAGGGCTGGCCAGTAAGAGGAAAAGTTTTGGTCGTCGAAAGAAGTTGAATTGGCTAAGTTGGGGTTCCCAAATGCGGATTCTGGAGTAGCCGCGGACGTCATCTTAGCGCATCCCGGTCTCGGCAATTTTCAGTTGCCTTTGACCCGCTGTTTTCCGAGCTGCAGGAGGGAGTTTTCTTTACCCACAGTTGCTCGGATTATTCAGAATTTTTGGCTTCAATGTTGCCTTTTTGCGGAATCTTCTGACTGATTTCTTGGGCATTAGGTATTCAAGTTTCCGCGACATTCTACCAAGTTCACGTGACGTTGGGATATTTATTTTGTGGGCCCTAACTTTCTTTCCCTTCCCAACTTCCTTTCTCTTTTTTCTATATATCATTTCACATTTCTTCTTCTTCTCATGGCATCTTGCATTTTATATCAAAATTCCGATTCCACTGTCATTCTTATCGACATTCCTTGCTCTATTGAAGTAGCTCAAGGAGCAGTGTCGCAGAGATTGTTGTCCTCTAAGCCAATTGAGCATCCATTTCCATCTGTTGAGCCAAGATCCGAGAAAGCAAGAGCGAATCTTGGAGCAGTATCTATAGAAGAATTGTTATTGCAGAAGCATATCCAGCTTTCGTTGGATCATTTAAGAAGCGAATGGAGAGGAGAATGGTGTCTGCCACGGCAGATAAAGTCAGTCGAGGCTGAGAATGAGGAAACCTGGAGGAAGCGAAAGAGAACAGCGGCCAAAGACGAAGATACAAGCACTTCCAAACCAACCGAGACTCCCAAGGCCGTGGAGATTGAAGTTCAAGAAGAATGCTTCTTTAGGAACTCGACGGCAGTATTTACAAATATTTCTGTTGGCAGCGATAAATATATGATACGACTACCGTCCAACTCGACGGCATTATGTGGAGATATCAATGCGACAATTGGTATCTTCCAATCCCATGCACCGAATTTCGATCTCATTATCCTCGACCCACCATGGCCTAACCGCTCAGCACGACGAAAGAAGTCTTACGGGATCTCATACGGAAATCAAGAGATAAAAGCGCTTTTATCATTACTTCCCCTGATCGACCACTTAACAGAAGACGCCTTCATAGGAATCTGGATAACAAACAAGCTTGCTTTTCGTGATATTGTGCTCGGCGAAGGAGGTTTATTTGAAGGGTGGGGTATACAATTGGTTGAAGAGTGGATTTGGCTTAAGGTCACGTCGGCTGGTGAACCGATTTCTGAGCTGGGGTCGATGTGGAGGAAACCGTATGAGGTTCTACTCGTAGGCAGAAGAGGAGCATTTCCAGACAGTGATGTGAAGAGGAGAGTACTTGTTGGCGTTCCAGATCTTCATTCTCGGAAGCCCAATCTGAAACGTATTTTCGAGCAATTGATGAAAGAGAAATACGAGGCGTTGGAGGTCTTTGCCCGGAACCTTACATCTGGATGGTGGGCCTGGGGGAATGAAGTATTGAAGTTCCAGAGCGACGAGTGCTGGATAGATGCAGACCATTGATACCCTTTTGACATCTCATAATATAACACATATTGTACAACCATCCGTCTATTCCACATGCTTTCCTCAGCACATCTTCAAGCCCCAGTCTTAGGCAGCTCAACATCCGTCTCGACCTCAATTTCTTCCCCGTCTTCAATCCATTCATTGCTCTCTGACGGCGTCCTCCAGCTCTGCTTCCCCTGTAATAATGCCTGCGCCTGCTCCGCAATACTTTCCCTCTCTCTGCTTGGCTTCTGCTTGAAATCAGGACTGAACATCTCTTGCTGACTCGATCGATCCTTATTCGCCGCATCCTTTGTCTTCTTATCCCACCTGTTTCAAATTAGCTCCGTCCTAACTCCGTCCTCTTCAACCCGGTGGGAATGTCAAAACATACATATCAAAGTCCTTCGGCTCCTCCGGCCACACAAACGGCCGTTCCATCTCCACCATCATCTTTTTAATACTCTTTGGCCTAAACCACTTTCTTGGTTTCGGTCGCTGGGCGCCAGTTTTATCTTGCTGAATCTTCTGCATCTGGATGTAGGAGCGCACGCCATGGACGCGGATGCCGTACGCGTGGAAGAGGTAATCGCGGAGATCGAGTTTGTTCAGGGAGAGGGGTACGAGGAAGGTGGCGAAGTTTGGAGGGTTTTTGGGCGTGCGAAGGAGGGTGAGGACGAAGTTTGGTCTAGAGGGTTGTGAGGTTAGATATTGGAGAAGATGCAGACGTGAATTGTCAGATTTGGGAAAGGATTGAGATGCAAACGTACAAGAATATCTCTTTCTTTCCGAATACTGCCGCTTTGAGCGGCCGTTGACTTGCCATTGTGCCAGTTGAGGAAACAGTAGCTTACAAGGATTGAAAAGTGAAGCCGTTGATACCTCTAGCTAGCCAACTGTGAAGTTGCATGGGCGACAATTTTCCGCGTTTAAGTGGGGCGAAGGCTGACCAATAGCAGCGCCAGGCTTTAATCGGACATAAGGCTAACAGCTCCCGCAAGGCTGCGACCCCCTGACGGAACTAACGGAACGTCACTCGGGTACCTCGGTGCCGTAATTCCTTAGAAATCTAGAAATGTACCCCCACTTGCCCCGCCGTTGATAACCTTCTTAAACCAACAACTTCTCCTTTCCACTTTTAAAAACAGTCCAGTTCGGATCAATTGACTTCGTCTATATCAAACCAACTTCAAAGAGAGATCAGTTCAGCAAAAATGGCTTCTAACCCCCCTGCTCAATGTTGCACTGTTGGTGTTAAGCACGAGTAAGTCCTTTGACCTCCCTCCACTTTCGTCTGCATCACAACCAAACTTGAAGCAATTGATCCAACAATATGGAATATACAACTAAAACAACTAAAGCGGCGAATCAACCGGCAAAACCATTAAAATTGGCTCCATCGAAGCCTACGTAGCCACGCCCACCGGGAAAACAGTCCACAAAGACACCGCGATCCTCTACCTACCCGATGTGATTGGCATCTGGCAAAACTCAAAACTCATGGCCGACCAATTAGCCGCTAATGGGTATTATACTCTGATGCCAGATCTGTTTAACGGTGATCCGCTGTCGTTGAACAGGCCTGAGGGTTTTGATTTCATGGCTTGGTTGACGAAGGGGACGGGTGGGAATAATCCGCATACGACAGAGCAGGTGGATCCCATTGTTGAGAAGAGCATTGCGTATTTAAAGGAGCAGGGTTATAAGAAGATTGGGAGTGTGGGCTACTGCTTCGTAAGCTCTCCTTTCTCCTCATTTTATGATTTTTTTTTAGGGTTGGATGCTGATTTGGAACACAGGGAGCAAAATACACCATCCGTTTTATGGAGGGAAAAGGTGTCGATGTCGGCTACGTTGCGCACCCGTCTTTTGTCGAGGAATCCGAGCTCGCTGCCATCCAAGGCCCGCTTTCCATCGCAGCCGCAGAAACCGACCAGATCTTCCCTGCTGAGAAACGCCACAAGTCCGAGGAAATCCTTGTTAAGACCAAGCAACCGTATCAGATCAATCTATATAGTGGAGTTTCTCATGGATTTTCGGTGAGGTGTGATACGAGTAAGAAGGTTGAGAAGTTCGCCAAGGAGCAGGCTTTCTTGCAGGCTGTGAACTGGTTTGATGAGTATTTGGTTTGACTACATGGTAGTGGGATTTCAGGGAAGCTATGAAGTGTTATTGATTGCATGGTGGCAGAGATGGGGAAAAACATGGTGGAGCTGAGCATGACTCGCTTGCTGACGACTTGAGATGAAAAAACGTTGTATCGTGAATGAAAAGTAGTACAACACTTCCCCCTTTTGTCCCATTCAGTACGAAATGTGCACTTCGGATGTCCGAGGGAGACCACTTTGACCTAGTTTTATACTGGAATTGGTAAATTTGACTACCCTTCACCTCGACAGCCGTCTTTCAGTGCTGAAGCATATGGACATAGTCCGCGTGTGAAATAGGCTCGAGAATATGGGAAGGATTTCAAACAGCACTTTGGTCTTGGCTAATACTCCTAGAATATCCATCTTCATCCTCGTGTTCCCGTCTCGTTCTGGAATAAAGGCGAGTTAACTCTTTCGCACTTTCCCAAGGGGAAGCCACGGCAACCACCAAGTTCTCTTCCATCTTTCTGAGCGCTCGTGCATCTTTCCAGCCGTACTAGGGAGAGTCGACTGCCAATGAATTCCCAGAATGCAAAAACAACACCGAGGATGAAGAAGCCGCAAAATGTAACTGTGAACACGCATTTCAACGTAGAAGAAATCAGAGACAGAGCAGCGATGACAAGTAAGCAGTCGGGACAAGATATGCAGTATCAGAACTCGGATAGGATATGTTAACGATGGGGACGAAGAAGGTGGCATTCTTGGAACAGGGCCGTGACCATATCGCTTCCATCAAGCTGGATGGAAGCAGTGGTTTACTTACCTCTCCATGACCCGAGAGTTGCAGCTCGAGGGTGGAGGTTTCGAAATCAGGATCTGGAGTACGAGTGATTGGGGAGCTGGGCGACGACAAATAAGTGTCGACCAAGCCAGTCTCTCCCCAAGAGTCCACACAAAGAACAACTTGATACAAACTTGACGCTACTCGGCGTAATCGAATTATACTCTATGGGACCAGTTGAGAATGCTCATTGCGCTTGGCCCTGGCGGGGCGCTGCCAGACGTTTGAAGGAATGGACTGACAAAAGATACGATTCGGCCACTCCTTGGAGACAAATCAGCTTTCGTTATAGACAAATTTGACCTTATTGAGGCTCAGAGGCATTCTCAGTTGGCATCTCATGTTTCAAGAGTGAATTTGGAGTGTTTGAAGGTTGGGATGAAAGGAAGAGATGTCAGCTGAGAAATAGTGCTTGTTTCGGCGATAAGGAGTCCTTATCGCTTCACTGCCAAATTAACCGGGGTAGAGACAGAGCTCTCATCTCGAGGACTTCATTCTCCCGCTTCCTCAATGCAAGCCGCACGCGACTTTCTTACTGCGCGGAGGGCGAATTCCTTGTATGAGCCTCAGGGGAATCGCATCCATGAATGACAACCTGTAAGCCTCGCGATTGAAGCGGCGCTGCCACAACCCACCTTCCTCGCCGACGAGGCTAAAGCTTCGTCTTCAAGCACTATCCCCGCTTCCAAGCCAGTCCAAGCCAGGCACAAAACGATGTCATCGGGGTCAGTGCCAGAAGATCAGCAAATCAATACTAGAGTATGTGGATAAGGCTGACGACTTCTGCAGATCCTTCAAAGACCTCTCCAAAGCGATTTCCTCCCATGCCTCGAAGCTCACTGTCCCCCTCCCAGACGAGCTCCAGCGAGTGATCAATGCCTACCTCGACAAGCACCCCGACCCCGACGAGACAGAATCCGAACGGTTGCAAGATGACCTTCTGACTGTCTATCAGTCTTCCATACGGGACGTGACGCCGCGGCTAGCTCCTTTCCTCGCTCTTCTGCTCCCTCTGAAGCCGAATATCAGCGGCTCTGGCAGACTGCTATCATGGTGGGACAAACTTTCCGCCCCGGTCCTGAACAATATTGGGGTCGAGAAGGGACTGGCAATTGTGGCGAGAGAGCTTCTGCTTGCTATATTAGTTTATGAAGAGGACGAGGACAATCCAAAATTCCAGGAAGCCAAGGAGACGAGCAATACACTGGCGGAGACCTTATTAGCTACATGGCTTGCGCAAAGTAAAGCGTCTTTGGAGCAATTCGATGACCATGCCAAGTTTGTGGCGGAGCAGATACAGTTAGTTCTTGTTGCTTTTGGGAAGAGGAGACCGAAGGTGAGTGCTAAGTGTTTAGTGAAGGCTGGTTCTGACACGACCTAGGACTTTTTGACTACTATTGATAAGTTCTTTGTGAAAAAATATACCAGAATACTGGTACTTTCTTTTCTTTGCGAGTTCATTCGACACCAGCCTCCGCATTTACATCAGTTACTTCAGACACCTCTTTTCGACCATCTCCTCAAATGCCTGCAAAGGGATACTTCGACGAGGGTCATATCTCTTGCAATGACAGCTCTGGTTATGTTTCTCCCTCATATCCCGAGTTCGACGGCGCAGCATCTCCCCGCACTCTTTAATATCTACAGTCGAATGCTGTTCTGGGATCGGGAACGCAAGATCACTGAACCTGAACCTCGTGATGATGATGACGAGAAGAGTGAAAAGCAAGTTCCCGAGGATAAATCCTGGGACAAACTGTCCTATCTTCTCGAATCTGAAGACGAACAGGTTCCAGAACTTCTGCACTATTTTACGTTCCTCTACGGCCTCTATCCTCACAACTTCATGAGCTATATCCGAAAACCACAGAGATACCTTCGGCATGCAAATTTTCCTGGGGCAGATGACTTGGATATCGAACCTACCGAGATTAGACAAAGATCTGAACCTTTCAGAAGAGTGCATTTGCTACACCCGAACTTCTTCCTGTTTACAATTGATTCAGAAATCAACGACAATAATCGATGGGAGAAAAGTGAAGCGGCTGATGTTGTTGCGGAGTGCATGGCTCTTTACAGCCCTGGAGAAGATATTCAAGGACTTGCTCAGCGATCTAAGGCGCCAGCAAAGAAGGTTGAGGCAGATACGGACATACCTGAATTACCCCTGTTGGATCACGAGGAAACTGTCACACCGTACCAATCGCGCCATACCAGCTGGAGAAATACGACATCTACTGCAGTAGCATCTCCTATTGATTTCCGCCATTCTGGCTTGCACCGGAAATACTCTCAGACCTCTCAATCAATGCCATCCATTGCCGACTCTCCCACCCTTCAGCCAACTCATTATCATGATAGCCCCACGATTCCACCACAGATGATGGCTTCTCCCTCCAACAATCAACTCTCAGACATGCTGAGTACTCAAAAGTCAATCAGAGGCAGTTTATATCAATCCTTGACAAACGAATCTGTCAACTCTCTCACACCATCCAACAACCCTCACGACCCTAGTCATGTGACTGCCTACCTCGAATCTTTAGGTCCCCAGCGCTCCCCGTCCCTCCGCCCGGCAACCAATGATCCAAACCTCAAGGTCGCCTACCTCCAACGTGAGATCCAACTCCTGCGCAACGACCTCAACTTCGAGCGCTACCTCAAACAGCAGCATCTGTCGCACATCGGGCAGCTACGCCGCAAGCAAATCAAAGAAGCACGGGTGGAAGCTGATACGCAAAACTTGCTCAACACGAACCGTGGCTTGAGAAGTAAGTTGGACGAACAGAAGCGATTGAATGTGCAGATGAAATCAGAGGGTGAGAAGAGCAAGGCTCATTCTAGGAAGTACGAGGCCGAACTCACCGCCAAACTTCGTGGACTCAAAGAAGAACAGAAGAAATGGCTCATTGAGCGCGCAGACTTGAAGAGAGATCTCGAAGTCGCCGTGGATAAAGCAGAGAAGCTCAAACAGCTTGTTATTGCCTCGGAGAGACGTGAACTTGCTGCACGGCAGAAAACAATGAGCGTAGAAGCCTCTCTCGATGAACTCGAACGCTTACGCGAGGATGTCGAGAACCTCACTCTCCGCATCCGCAAATACGAAGCTCGTGATCTGGACGTACTTCGCAACCAGGATGCTGTAGCAGAAGCTACCACGCGCGTCGCGCTTCTTGAAATGGAGCTTCGCGCCCGCGATTCGGAAATTGCTCACGCTAAGCAGGCTTTCAAGGACGAATTGCAGGAGATTGTAGAACGAAGCAAAGAGGAGAAAGAGGAAGCCTACGTGCAAAAAACCACCCTCTCACAGGAAATGCTGGATTCCGTGCTAGAGAGCAGCAGGAAGAAGATCGCGGAGCTGAAGAGGCAGCAGGAGCGGCTTTTGCGACGTTACACCAATTTGCAGGATGCATATATGGATATGAAAGAGCGGCTTCAGCAGCATGAGTACGCCAATCCAGATGAACCTCTTCTGGGTGGTGGTGCCTGGACCGGGAAGGTAGAGGAGGGAAGGATGAGTCCTAGTCCGCCGAAGGAGCCCAGGACGCCTCCATCGGCGTCGATGAGGCATAGAAGGCGAGCACATAACAATTCAGACCCAGAGAGATACGACGCACCTAGTACCAGCCCGCCAAATATACCGCTGCCTGCTAGACCCATAAGAGTCGACACAAGTTCTACTTCCGGTGGTATCAGTCCTGTTGAAGGGGCCGGGCCTCCACGCAGTCCTGTCAGTCCTGTTGAAGGAAGTGGAAGGAGTGGAATGGGCGGGTTGGTGAGTCTAGGTGCTGGCTATGGAGGACACTTCCATGCGCCGCAGCCGTTCAATCCGAACCCGGGTGTTGGATCTGGGAGCGCGAGCTTGAAGGGGAGCTTGGATGAGGAGGGAAGTGCCAAGAAGAAGATTGTGCCGGCAAGTGAGGTGAGGGTTTATGGTCGTGGTGAGTTACCCCTCCTAACGCAATTTTTGCGTAGTGCTAATCAGAACAGGGGGTCCTCAAAATATAGGCAAAACTCCAAAAGATAAGAAGGAAGGTAAGGGGAAGGACAAAGAAGGCACGGATTCGAAGACGGGGGATAAGAAGGAGAAAAAGGGTGGTGGTTTGAGGGGCATTAGGGGATTTGTATAACGAAACCAATCAGCAAATCCTTTGGGGGAGAGCGAAGAACGTTGGTTTGTATATCACTGTTCTAATAGTAAAAGTACATTGAGCGTGGGCTGCAGGGAGTTGGTGCTAGCGCACTTGACAAAATGAATTGCGAAAAACACTTCGGAGACAAATCTGTATTCGATGTTCCCGAAGTTAGGTGTATTCATTGAATGTTGGCATTTATATGAGGCTCGCAAATGTGCAGTTTGCGCTCTGCGTTGAAAATCAAAATGACCTATTGATTCACAAAGCCACCACGTGTCGGTTGCATCGTGTTGAGGTCCTTTCCTCGCCTTTTAATCTATATTTGAGGCGTGCAAGTGTGCTTTACTTTGTATCCCGTGTTAAGAGTACAGTACAGAGAGGGTAGTGTCTTTCATCTTCCTCTTCCTCTAGCTTGAAATCTCTGCTCTCAAATCCCCTGAACTATGATTCTTCTCTTCTTACTCTTTAACGCTCCAGCCACTCCTTGCTCGGGTAAGCCTCTCAACCTTACGTCGAAAAGCATCCAATGATATTACTGTCGTTTTCCCTTCTTGTTTACGTGCATTTAAAACTTCTGCTCTGAGCTAGGTGGGACACTAACGAAGTGTGTGTGGAGGGCGGATTGCATGCGGTATACAGCCACTGGTATCACTTGGATACGGCGGGTGTCTCTTGCATTTTGTACGCCGCTAACCTTCTCCTTGGCGAGGCCACAGGATGCGGGCATCAGAATCCTTCAAAAACTGACATTGTACATTGGTCCACGCCGCATACGTGGCGTGTCCAATTCGGTAGCGCAACGAACAAGAATCGTAAGTCCAACGCCTTCATGTCTGCGGTGCAGATCATTAAAAAAAGAAAATTGCCAGCCAGGTCACTACTTATGAACAAGGCTGTCCCTCAAAAAATTCACAGCTTGACCATTCGCTTGTTAGGCTATCCCGGGATACCAAGATTATGTCCGCCACTGCTTTTCGACCGAATGACGAGACACTTTGTGATTATTACGCCCTTCTACTCTATAGCGCCAATTCTTCAGTCACTCAGTTTTACTTAATTCAAGAAATTGTCACACTGGCATTTATAGGCGGATCTAGCCTGCCAAACGCCTCACAAAGCCTCACAGGAATTCTCAATCCCGGAACTTTCCTGAATACCAGTGTGGACCTTGGAGGATTCTTCAATGCGTCGCTGCTCTCTTCCAACGTCAATAATGGACCTGCGGCAGTAAATTGGCTAGATGGGGGAGGAACTCAACCGCTCGTTGACTTCGTGAGCGGGAAGACGGCAAACCTTACTCTCGCAAATACCACCAATGAATAGTGAGAGTAACCAAATATCTACCGCCCACAATATACTCACTCTTTTTAGTTTCCTCTTCTGGACCTTTTTCGCTGTTTTCAGCCGAATATTCGGGTGCACACTGCTAAGCTTGACTGATCCAAGTGCATCCCCCACTTCTTCTTCAAGTAGCCCATTTCTCGGTATGGCTGCCACACATCGCTACATGGATCTTAATAATCACCAAATTAGCCATTTCATAAACCAGATCGCCTTGGCCAGTGCTCATTTCGGTTTTTCGGCCAACGATAGCGCAGCAATTAACGTACAAATGAATACCCAATTCAATACTCGTTGTAGCCCGCCCATCTCAGATACTGAAGGCGACTACCTCTATTCGCTATGCCAGGACCCTTCGTGTCCGCTCGCATTCCCGAGTCCAGATTGTGGTGATTACCCTCCTTCCTCAGGGCCACCAGCGACGAACCCCAATGCAACGCAGTTATCAACCAGTAGCACTAGCCTCTATTCAGCTTCTTCGACAAGCACCACATCAAGTTCGAACAGTGCTACCTCATCCAATATTTCTCCTTCACATCGGGATTCATCCATCAGTACTGGTGGGATAGTTGGAGCCTCGGTGGCCGCGGTAATTGGGCTATCCGCGCTCATCGGCTTTGCAGTATTCCTGGTGCGGAGGAGCAGGTCAAGGAAGAACCCACAGGCTGCTGAATTGAATACAACGACCCGTCAGGAGATGGATAACCAGCATTATAGTGGGATGCGTGAGATGGATAGTAATCAGTTCAAAGTTCCTGAGATGCCTGGTTGAGGTTACTGAGAATAGTCTTTCCAATAGAGAAGGTTCAAGAGCTGCGGTAATGAAAGGCGTCCCCAAAAAAAATCCGTAGACTCATGTCGCTATGTTGACCATTCCTAGTCTGGCACTATGCAATTTAATGGATCAGAAATCTTGAAACGTGTTAGAGCGTGGGACCCGTCAATTAGAAGGGCCACGGAAGTTATTAGGCTACGATCGCTCCAATAATGGGATCCAAAGTGAGTTTTAACAATATGCATCTCTTCGTTGTACAGTTTACACTGTCTTGGCTTGAATATTGGAGAAAAACTTGTCATATCTCTTAAATCGAGACTATTTTTCACGTGGGCAAGTTGTGTGTCCTTAGTCTGACTGGTTGGGGAGGGGAATTCAGAGGCTAAAAAAGAACATTTGGAAAAACACTACCAATGACATTTTGAAACCTTTGAACTATTTCTCGAAGAGCCTTCTCGAGAAGCTCATTTATAAACTGTGCAATTGAAAACATAGAGGATAGAAGTGAAAAAGTAAGCGAACTTTGCCTAAATTCGAGAATACCCTTATATCATTGAGAACATTGAGATTTCATCAAAAACGCCGAGATTGTCCCCATGCCGGTTCAAATTGTGACCGACAAAGGACTTGAATTTGGGAAAAGCTCGGTACTTCGGCAACGTTCATGCATCAAGTCATCCTATTCTGAGGAAAGATGGTTCTCAATGGTAAGGCGCTTCATATAGGAGATCTAATGGGAGGATAAAGTTCGCAAATGATTGCCAAGAAATTTAGGATAAGGGGTTCGCTTAAGGGTACTAACAGTAAGCGGGCAGCTGGCTTCCTGCCACGTGACTAATATTTCAACCTCGGCTTCAGCCTTGCCAGCCGCGACATCCAAAGAACTTCAATTTCAACACCTCACAACATTCTCTCCTCCATTTTTCAACCGTCAAGATGGAGTTCATGACGGCACTCCACTCAACCTTTGACGATGCGAAACCATCTCTCTTCGAACTCCTCTCCGAAGCCCAACTCGCCTCTCTCCTCCCGCCTTCACTGCGATATCTCCTCGCCGTCGCAACCCACCGACATCCGCGCTACCTTCTGCGCGTGCTAAACTCCTTTGATGAAATTTACGCCCTCCTTATGCTCCTTGTTGAGAAGCATTACCTCAAAACACATGGCGGAGGATTCACAGAAAATTTCTATGGCCTCAAACGTGAAAAAGCGTTGTCCGTTGGCGAAATCCCACGCGCGAGCATTGCAGCTCCATCCCATGTCCGCGAAGCCCTCACACTCACCTCAAGGGATATATGGAAGAATTTGGCCGTGATGGTGGGCCTGCCATACCTGAAGCGGAAGCTGGACGAGAGTTATGATATCAATGCACCGAGGGCGCTGCTGGGTGCGAACTACACGCGCATGCCGCCGAACCCGACGTTGAAGCAGAGATTTATGCATTACTATCGTTGGTTCCTGAGGAATGTGTATCCAAGTGTTAATGCCGCGTACTATTTCTCGATCTTAGCCTTCAATGTGGCATACCTGTTTGACAACAGCAAATACCATTCGCCATTTATGTGGTTGATCGGGACGAGGATGAGGAGGTTAGGAGAGGCCGATTATAGGGCTATTGCTGCTTTAACGGATACGAAACCGGGAACTGCGGGCAGCAATTTGGGAGTTACAAGTATAATGAATCCTAGGGTGCTAGTGAGTAGGGTATTAGGGAGTTTGAAGATACTACTCCCGACGAGCATATTTGCGTTGAAGTTCTTGGAATGGTGGCATGCATCAGATTTCGCGAGGCAGTTATCGAGGAAAGCTGCGGAGGGCATCGAATTACCTCCGCCAGTCACATCAGGCCTCTCGACCTTGACAATCAAGTTCGGACCATCATCAAAGACGAAGGGAACATCTTCAACTGAAGAGAAGTCGAACGAGGAGAAGCCAGAAATTGAAAGTCCACCAATAGCGGCGCTATCGCTACTACCGGTATTCACAGTTCCTCCGCCTCAAGATTCCGACTCGTGCCCGATCTGCCAGCAAGAGATCACGACGGCAACAGCGTGCCAGACCGGATTCGTGTTTTGTTACACATGCATCCATAGGTGGATAGAAGGGGATCATGATAAACAAGAAGAGTTCATGAAAGATAAAGAAGGTAAATGGGAAAGTGGTAAGGGTAGATGTGCTGTAACTGGGAGGAGAGTGCTGGGTGGAACGGAAGGCCTTAGGAGGGTTATGATATAAGCAGAATGTACCAAAAGCAATGACTAGATGACGAAACATGTACAAAATAGAAGGTTTTGGAATGGACTATGCCGCCTTCTCTGGCGTGGAAGGAGTCAGGTCAGCCATCCATCCCTTTTATGCACAGAAGCGATAATTCTGCACTTGTAAGATGTCTCGCAAATATTCGGTGGCTCCATAAATTTATATCTAACAATGAATAGAATCTTGGTCCATTCGAAGGGGCAAAAATTTAGCGATTTCAATATTTATTCTCGGTATCCATCGCCTTCAACTCTTAACTCATTTCTCACAGCCATTTGCACCAACAGAATCACAAACAACCAAGACTTGGATGATCAGCCAACCGATATCACTATGGCCAGTCTCGAGAACCCATTTACTTTTGTCGAAGAAGGCGGCACAAGAATCATCGTAACCTACAAGAAAAATCGAGTCGTGGCCATGGTCTCCCCCCTTGCGATGGCGCTTGCGAGTCCTGTCTGGAAGAAGTTCATATTCCCTCCATTCCGTCAGATGCCTCCAAACAGCGACACTGCGGTTGTTCTCGAGAGGGCTG
>Ga0302325_10016170_pt1 | contig 15831 bp, 10 predicted proteins | sample Palsa_T0_2_FD_201948 | JGI IMG/M metagenome (GOLD analysis project Ga0302325, IMG submission 201948) | Peat permafrost microbial communities from Stordalen Mire near Abisko, Sweden - Palsa_T0_2 | ecosystem: Environmental > Terrestrial > Soil > Palsa > Peat permafrost | place: Sweden: Abisko...
TGCCCATGATGCCGTAGACACCCGGTGTGAAAATCACCTTTGAATCAGGGAGATAGCAGGCTTCGTCGGGCCCGGCACAAGATCCCATCGTTATCGAGTGGTAGGTGCCGTGATGAAAGATCACCTCTGAACTGCCGTAGGTGGGATTCTGAGTTATAACCACGTCGGGGCACGACGGGACATCCCCGTGGCCCGGAGTTACATTGTACGTACGAGTGGAGTTGTTCGCGCCCCCGGTTATAACGTATAGGTTGCCGGTAACACAGGACATTGAAGCCGGCGGGTTCAAATAAGCGAACGGATCGCTTACCGGCGGGGATGGCTGAGGGTACATCGTCACAATTGGGTAGGTTGGGTCATAGCAGCCTGGGTCTCCCGTGCCGACCGGTTCATCACCGGTGCCGCACATATATTGCGACGCCGCATCGCCGAGGAAATTCGTTTCAATGCTCCCCCACTCAATCCAGAGGCTTCCTGGGGTCGTCGAATTAACCTGAACGCCACATCCCGCCGCGCTTACGATACTGTTGCCGCCCACGAACAGGCCCGAGGAACAATCGGGGCACTCACCATTAAGTCGGATGGTTCCGGTCGGCCCCGCCGTGGGGGACAAAGCGATGATACAGTCGGGCGGTGGACCGGTGGCAGCCGTAACCGGCCCTGCGACGGGCTTTGCGCCGTCCCCACCAGCAATGCGGTACGGCCGGGTGCGATTCTGCGCAGGCAGCGCAATCGCCGACGTTGTGTACAGCGCAACAATAGCACACGCCGTCTTCCCCGAGTTCAATTTGCCTAACGTGTTAACGAGTCGGCTCATCGATGTGCTCCTTTCTTACACGGGAGATCCCCTTTTCGGTCCTAGCGTCGAAGTATATCACGCCCATCGAAGGAATTTCGCCAGCAAACGCTGGTTGGCCTGCGGTACCTTATGGCGGCACTCTGAACTGCACGTTGCTCGAAAGTGTGCTGTTAGGCGTCGCTACCTGAACCGTGCCGGTGGTCGCGCCAGCGGGCACAGTGGTCGAGATAGCGGTACCTGTAGAGTTGAGGGTAAACGCTGCCGCCGTGCCCGTAGAGGTCCCCATTGGCGGCCTGGACTAGCACCGCCATGGGGTCCACACCGACGGTGTTGAGCGTGGTGAAAGTCTGCGCACGCAGGGCAATCGCCAACGTGGCGCACAGCACAAGAACAGCGCCCGCCCGCTTGACCAAGTTCAGTTTGCCCGACGCCCTAAGAGACAGGTTACACTCCATCGAGTGGCGAAGGGCCTGGTTCTCCTAATCTTCATTTCTTCCATAGCCTCGACCTGGCCGGCTATATGCGCCACGCGGGATGGGCTACTGCTGCACGGTGAGCAAGGTCGTCACGGGTGAAGATACTCCGTTGACTCTCGCGACGATTGGCAGGTCGCCGTTGGGCGCCGATAGGGGCACCTGGATGGCAATCTGGTAAAGTCCGCCGAATCCGGGCGAAAGGACCGAGCCGTACACGGTGGCGTCGATGCCACCGATGGTTACGGTCACTGGGTTGGCCGTCGAATAAAGAGCGCTGCCGGGCACTTCCCGACCAGGTGTGGCGGCGGGATTAGTTGGGCCGAATCCAGTGCCCCACAGGACTAGCACGTCGCCCGGAGCCGCTGGTACCGTGGTAACACCTCCGATAGTTCCGTTCTTCGCGGCATAGGTGTAGTCGGTGTACGTCGCTACCGCGTAGGTATACGCCCAGAGGAAGAAAGCGGGCCCGTCGACGGCCGCAGTCGCCGATACCGCCTGGCTGGTGCCCATGCTGTTGGTCACGGTGACCTGCACCAAGCCGGCCGGAATATTAGGCGCCAGCACGTTGATCTGGCCGGTACTGACGAAGTCGACGTACGCCGGCTGTCCGCCGATGGACACCTTCACACCGTCCAACTCGGTTGGAAACTGGCCGTTGTCGATGGTCCAAGAATCGGTAACTGTCGATAGATTGGCGCCATAAATCGTCACCCAGGAGTTGGGCACGATGCCGGTCTGAAAACTAGCGCCGCTCACTACGCCGTTCGGTGAGATCGCCGGCAGCGGCGCGGCCGTTTGGATCTTGGCAATGAAGGCGTCGGTATTGCCCTTCACGGCGGTTTGGAACGCGCCGGCAGTGGTGGGAAGACCGGGCGTGGAGGTGTAACCCGCCACGTACAGGTTGGCCGATGAATCGACGGCTACGCCGCTGTTGAATATGCCGCTATTTTGCGCCGGGTTGTAGATGATGGTCGAAAACAGAATGGTGCTGCCGGTGGGATCGAACATGGTCGCGTACACACCGCCGAACTCATTCTGGGGTTGCAACGGATTCACGAGGGGATAATAGAGGCCCGTGCCCGCAATGCCACCGATATATACGTTGCCCTGAGCGTCAAGTTGCGGGGGACTGATGGTGTCGGTGACGCTCTGGTCCGGGTTGGCTTCGTTGCCGACAAACGTGGCCCATAAGAGCGTGCTTCCGGCGGGATTGAGCTTGGCCAGAAAACCGCGGTTTAAGCAATCGCTGTCGGATGGGCAGGGAGTGGAGTTCGCGGACCCGGCCGTAACCGGGAAATCGTAAGAGGCGTTGCCGCTGATATACGCATTGCCGGCCGCGTCTACTGCAATGCCGGAAACGTAGTCCGCATAGGCGTTCTGGGTGGGGTCGGTCCCGCCGAGGTACGTGGTGTAAAACAACGAGGAGCCGGAACTCACCGGATTGAATTTGGCGACGTACCCGCGCGTGGCCGTTGAAAAGCCGGGAGTGTCATTGCCGTAATAAGTGGTTTGAAACGCACCCTGGGTTACCGGCAGTTGATTGCTTGCGGTGGTTCCCGCGAGATAGAAAAATCCGGACGGATCCACTGCCACACCGGAGCCATAGGTAGGGTGACCGTTGCCCGTGGACTGATCGCCGTTGCCGCCGAACAGACTGGAGTACAGCAAGTGGGCGCCGGCGGCATCGAACACGGAGATGAAGGCCGAGCCCTGATTATCGTTGCTGGTGTTGACGGTTTCGTTAAAAGTGGATCCCGGCAGGACCGCATTGGGTGTGGTAGGGAAGCAGGCAATTGGATTGCTGGAGCCGCATTGGTCGACCGTGCCTCCCGCGACATAGGCCTGGCCGTTAGCGTCGACGGCGATGGAAAACCCGATTTCATTGCTGTGTCCCAGAAAAGTGGAATACACCAAGCCGCCGGTGGGACTGAATTTGGTCACGAATACGCTCTGGGCCCCTGGGCAGTTGCTCAATCCGTTCGTGCCGAGGGCTCCGCAAACCGTCTGGTAGGCTCCCGCGGTAGCCGGAAATTTGGGCGAATTGGTAAATCCGGTGATGTAGGCGTTTCCGGTGCTGTCGACGGCGATGGCGTAGGGCAGGGTCTCCGTGGCGTCTCCGAAGACGCTGCCGCCAATGTAAGTGGAGTAGATTATTTCCGAGCCGGCCGGGTTCAACTTAGTCACAAAGCCGGTGTTCCCGTTCGAAGTATTTGCGGCCTGGATGGCGTTGAGCACCGGAAAATCGGTGGATAGGGTGAAACCGGTTACGTATACATTGCCCGATGAATCGACGGCCACGCCCTGGGTAGGATTGCCGCCATAGGAAGTGTAGCCAACTTGCTCCATGTTACTGCCACCCAAGTAAGTGAGATAGGTCAGCACAGGATCGATGACCAGCGGAAGGGCGTGGTTGTAATTGCCCAACACAAATTGCGCACGGTTTCCGGTGAGGCGGAAGTCACAGGGGACGGTCTGCCGCCGGCCGTCGATTGTCTGATAGACGGTGGGGCGGCGGAAGGTAAGCGGCGCGCCATCGAGGGTGAGGGACAGGCTGCCATCGGGCGTGAGCTTCGGCTCGGCACCGGCGAATTCGACGGCGATGCGCGCGGGATCGGCTCCGGGAGAGACGACGAAGTCGAATTCCAGTTGGCGAGCCGTGTTGTTGGCGGCGCCGTAAAAAACGAGATCGATGCCTGGGTAGACCTGTTGGTAGCGAACCTTGCCGAAGGTGCTGGCGCCGGTGGTCCAATTAGCGGGGTCGGTGCCAATGAAGTAGTTCACCGTGCCCGGGAGTTTGGCGTCGCCGGAGACTTGGGCGGCGGGGTTGGCGCCGGCGAGTTTCATGCTGACGGCAGGGGCGGAGTGGATCCGGAATACGGCGCTATCGACGGTGAGGAACAGGGCGTATCCGTCACCGCGCGCGAGGAACTTCACGCTGGGGGCGGCTTGGCCGTGGTTGGCCTCGAAACGCAGGGGTGGGCCCGCAAGGTTGGGAGTGGGCGCGGCAAATGCCATGGCTACGGCGGCCAGAAGCCAACATAGCGGTAGGGCTGCGGTCGGACGTTTCATTGGTTTCTCTCGAATTCTCAGGCATCAAAACGTTGCTTTTCGGGCGCGTGCGGGGCGGTGGCGAGTAGTCTTTATTAATTGTACTTCGCGGCGAGGAGTAATAGGGGATGCGGGCGTGCAGGCGACGGAGTGGCGTGTCCGGCCGGGTCGTGGCTAAAATGCCACTGCTGCACTGGGCCATGCCGTCCCAAGTACCACTCGATCCACAAGGACGACCTCGCGTGGTCTCCGCGTCGCCGGCTTTCAAGGCGTACGGCGCGCTCACCAGCAGCACCCGCGGCTGTTCGGCCTGTCCCTGGACCTGCACGCCCACCCAGTGCGCCTGCTCGCTAGTGAACAGCTCGGCCGGCAGCCCGTCAGGTTTGGTCGCGCCCAGCAGAGCCGTGTAGCGACTGCTGCTATCTACGGCGACGTTCTGCGTCTCCAGCCAGAGCGGCGCGCCGCCGGTTTGCTCCGAGTAGAGGGCAAACGTGATGCCGGCCACGCGAGCGAGCGGACTGCCGTCGGCGCCCTTTACGGTGCCGCCGTGCGCGTCGCGGCCTCGGACCGGCGCGGCCTGCGGCTCTGGAGCATGGCTGGCGCTTCGCGCCGCCTGATGTCGACGGCTAGTCGGCGTCAGCCGCCCGTCGTCCGTCGCCGCGACCACCAGCGGGCGGATGGGCGACGCGATGGGCGACGAGAGGCTGTGCGAGGCGACGGCCTTTATCCGCCGCTTGGGCGCACGCTGCTCGACGCGATGACCACGCCCGAGGGGCTGGCGCTGGGGGCGTGCGGGCTGTAGACCGAGCGCGATACGTCGCCCGGCGGCCGTGCCCCTTCCGCGATGCGCCACGAACTCGCTCGAACCATGCGCGCGCCACGGCGGCAGGCCGGGGGTGGCGAGCCCCAAGGCCGCCCCAAGGCCCCCAGCCCCCGCGTGGGAGGCTAATGATGGCGGCGAAACGACGATGCCGGCGTTCAGATCCGAGAGAGAAGAGGCCGAGTGGCGGGATGCACATCCCGAAGTCATTACCAGGCTGTTCCTGAAGGCGAAGAATGAAGGAAAAATCAAACGGTTGCCGGCGGTTCGCGGCGCAACGAAGCCCGTGACGATCCGCATGCCGGTCGCCGACCTGGAAAGGGCGCAAGAGATTGCAGACAAGCGCGGCCTGCCTTATCAGACCTATATCAAAGGGCTGCTCCATCAGGCGCTGGAACGCGAGCGAAGGGTCGGATAGCACGCTGGATGGTCGGCGCGCGTCCCGAGCGCGTCGCGGAACATGGTCTGTCCAAAACGGGCAGGCGGTGGCCGCCAGTTCGGTGGCGCGCTCCAAGTTGACGCGCTTGCCTCTCTTCGCCCAGGAACATCTGTCCGCCGCCCACGCGCGCCGGACCCGCCACTCCGCCCCGGCGTGCGATTACCTCCCGCCGCTCTTCATAAACGCCGCGATTGCGATTCCGCCCATCAGGCACGCGCCCACGGTCGGGCGCCGCGCTTCATCGCCATCCCGACGTGTCCGCCAGACCGTACCAGCGGTCCTCATGCTCGTTCTTCGAGACAAGCTCCGATTGACGTCGCGCCTCCGCGGCAAGCGGCTGCCGTTCCATCGCATACAAGTACTGCGCCAGCGCATCGACGATAATTGCGCTCTTCGGCTTGCCGGTCCGCTCCGCCGCGTCCCACAACCGACGCTACAGCTCCTTGCTCATTCGAAAGCTGCCTGTGACGGAGGCCATGCTCGTAGTGTAACAAGCGGACTTCGGCGCAGCGGAGGACTCGCTGTTGCCTTTCAGGCGTGGGGGCGGATAATAAAGTTGAGGTGCCCAATGTCTCTCGAACAGGCAATTCCGGATGCGGTCCGCGCGTTGCCGGCCGAGAAGCAGCAAGAGGTCCTGAGTCATGCTGCCCGCCTCCGCGCCGAGCGGCCAAGAAGAGGCCGTTCAAGAGCGTGAAGGGCCTTTGGGAAGGGCCTGGGCATTTCGCTCTCGGCGAGCGAGATCGAGGATAACCAGCGCGACATGTGGAGCACCTTTCCAGGGATTCGGAAAAAAGTGGCCGGCGCTCTCTCTAAAGCAAATCGCGGAACCGCTGGGGCGTGAGGCCGGCGTCACGGACGATTCCCCCCATTGTGTGCGCGTCCACGGGATCGTGCCTTGGGATGGTCAGAATACGGACGCCGTCCGTCATGACAATATGCTTGCCCTACCTGGCAACCTGGAAACCGGCCTTTTCGAGTGCCCTGACCGCGCGGAGATGCGAGATTTCCTGGTATCTTCGGCACACGCTACGCCGGCACTTCCACTTCTCTCAAGTTCCGCTCCCCGGCCAGCTCTTTCGCCATCTCGAGGTAATCGTGGATGGCGTCCCGAATATTCGCCAGCGCTTCCTCTTCGGTCGCGCCCTGCGACCAGCAGCCCGGAAGCCCTGGACAAGAGACGCTGTACCCCTCTTCCGTCCGCGTCAAGGCTACCGGATATTTCATACCTTTCAATCTAGCATTTCCGCACGCGGTTGGCTGAAACCTCACGGCCTCTACTGAAACCGCTCGCATGCAAGCCCCTTCGCGTTCGCTTCGTAAGCGGAATCGAGAACTTTGAACGCCGCTTCGATTGCCAGAAAACCGGGCAACGCTCGCCCTCGGATCGTCAATTATAGAATTCGAATACTCTCGACGACCCAAGGGTCGCCTGCTCTGCCAATTGAGCTACACGCCGCTCTAACCTCGGCGCGCCAATTCCGGACTACACCATCCCGCGTCCCGCTACGGACTCAATCGAAGCCGCCGCGATCTGCGCGATGTCCAGCAACTTGGGCGGCGTCTGGCTGATCGTCCCCAGCGCGTCGCGGAACATCGTTTGGCAGAACGGGCAGGCCGTCCCCACCACAGCCGCTCCGGTGGCCGCCAATTCGGTGGCGCGCTCCACGTTCACGCGCTTGCCCTTCTCCTCGCCCAGGAACATCTGTCCGCCGCCCGCGCCGCAACAGAACGACCGCTCGCGCGCGCGCGGCGGATCCGCCACTTCGCCCCAGCGCGCAATCACTTCCCGCGGCTCTTCGTAAACGCCGCGGTAGCGTCCCAGGTAACACGGATCGTGGAAGACCACCGTCTCCCGGCCGTCCTCACGCCGCGGCAGCTTCTCCTGCATGCGCGCCAGCAGCTCGCTGTGATGCTCGATCTGAAACTCCGCGCCGAACTCCCCCCAATCCTCGCCGATGGTGCGCACGCAATGTGGGCAGATCGATAGCAGCTTCGTTGGCTTCGCTGATTGATTAGCGGACTTCAGTTGCTCAATGTTCGCTTCCGCCATTTGCTGGAACAGCAGATCGTTGCCCAACCGCCGCACAGGGTCGCCCGTACACTTCTCCTTGCGCAGCACGCCGAACGTCGCGCCCAGGTGGCGCAACACCGCGACCAGCGACAGCACGATTTCGCGGCCCTGCGGATCGTACGATCCCATGCAGCCCAGCCACAGGCAATACTCCTGCGTGCCGTCGTAAATCGGCAGATCGTTCTTCTCGATGAATTGCAGCCTCTCGCTGGATGCGAATCCCAGCGAATTGCCGTTGCGCTCCATCGCCAGAAACATCTTCGAGCCGTAATCGTCTTCCCACTTGCCGGTATTCACCGCGCCGCGCCGTAGTCCGATAATCACCGGTAGATGCTGGATGCCCACCGGACACTGGAACTCGCATGCGCCGCAGGTCGTACACTGGAACGCGGCTTCCATCGAAATGTGTTTGCCCAGCAGCGGCTCTTCGTTGCCCGGCCCCTCTTCATTCAGATAATGCCGCAGCCCCAGGATGATTTCTTTCGGGTTGAGCGTCTTTCCGGTGTTGTAAGCCGGACAATGCTCCGTGCAGCGCCCGCACTCCACGCACGAGTAGGCTTGCAGCGCGTCCAGTTTGGTGATGTCCTTGCCGGTGTCCAGACCGAAATCCTCGTCGCCCACCAGCGGCGGAATCTTGCTGAATCCGTCGCGCCGCAAGAAGACGGTCGCGGGGCTCAGCAGCAGATGCAGGTGCTTGGTGTGCGGAATCAGCGGCAGAAAAGCCAGCAGCGTGAAGGTATGCAGCCACCAGTTCGCGCGTGCCGCGGTGGTGCTTTCATCCATAGTCAGGCCGGCCAGATAAGTGACCATCAGGATGAAAATCAATAGCGCAATGCCGCCCGATTCAGGCGACACTTTGCCCAACCACTTCGGTTGCGCCACGAAGCGGCGGATCGCCAGTCCGGCGATCGAAACCGCTACCAGCACGGCCCACACGGCCACGAAAGCGAAGTAAGCCTTGCCGAATCCGCCTTCGCGGCTGAGGAACGGCAAGCCGAATCCTGCCGCAATGTGGTTGAGCGTGATCAGCCCGAAGGCGCAAAATCCCCAGAAAACGAACGCGTGCGCAATGCCGGGCAGGGGGCGCTCCCGGATCACTTTGCCTTGCAGCATCACTTCCCAGACGAATTGCCGGATGCGCGGCGCGAGCGGCCGCAGGTGAAAGTCGGGATTATCGCGCGCGTGGCGGATGGCATCCACCGGCTTGCGGAAGCGGCGCCAGAACAGCGATCCGGAGATGCACAGCAGTATCGCGAGGATCGCGATTTCCAGCCAGGATGGGTGGACCATGCGGTAACCTTTGAATGTAGCACAGCGGTTCGCGATGTCCGCTGCAAATCAATCACGGGGTATTAGGCTTGCGCATTTTGGTTTCGGGGGCTGCCGGGTTCATCGGGTCGCACATGTGCGACCGGCTGCTGGCGGAGGGCCACGCCGTGGTTGCGGTTGACAATTTCCTTACCGGCGCCGAGCGGAATGTGGCGCATCTTCGCGACAACCCGAAATTCCGGCTCGTCCGTCACGACATTACGCAGCCGCTCCCGGTGGACGGCCGCCTGGACGCAGTGCTGAACATGGCGTCGCCCGCCAGCCCCAAGGATTATATGCGGCACTCCATCGCCACGCTCGACGTAGCCAGCGCCGGCACGCGCAACATGCTGGAGCTGGCGCGCGCCAAAGGCGCACGGTTCCTGCTCACCTCCACTTCGGAATGTTATGGCGACCCGCTGGAGCATCCGCAGAGCGAGACTTATTGGGGTAACGTGAACCCCGTGGGGCCGCGTTCCTGCTACGACGAAAGCAAGCGTTTCGCCGAGGCGCTGACCATGTCTTACCATCGCACCTACGGCCTGCCTACCAACATCGCGCGCATCTTCAATACGTACGGGCCGCGCATGAAGCTGGATGACGGGCGCGTGGTGCCCGCGTTCATAGACCAAGCGCTGCGCGGTGAAGAGATCACGATTTTCGGAGATGGATCGCAGACGCGCAGCTTTTGTTATGTCAGCGATCTGGTGGACGGCATCTATCGGCTGATGCAGGCCGAGGAGCGCTATCCGGTGAACCTTGGCAATCCCAATGAGATGACCATACGGGAGTTCGCGGAGCGGATTTTGCGGGCAACGGGAAGTTCATCGCCGATTGTGAATCGCGCGTTGCCGGAAGACGACCCGCGGAAGCGCCAGCCGGATATTTCCAAGGCTCGCCGCCTGCTCGGCTGGGAGCCGCGCGTGACGCTCGACGAAGGACTGCGGCTGACGCTCGACTATTTTCGCCCATGAAACGCGTCGTCCGCTGGATTGGCATCGTCATCGTCGTACTGCTGTTGGCAGTCGCCGCGGCCTGTTCCCGATTGACGCGAACCGGTTTCGCCCCGTGCTGGAAGCGTAGTTTACCAGGCGCTGGCGCGCGACGTTAAGGTCGGCGATCTGTATCTGGCCCTCCTGCCGGGAAGCTGGAGAACCTGTCGCTTATTAAAGCTAAGTTACCCAGTTGACTTCTCACGCTTTGCGTTTACTTTACTAGCGGCGGCGTGACGCCGACGATCCGGCCTTCATCGGCACACCCTTCTTGGATACGAGTCTCTGACGCTGGGCGTGGACTTGTGGCCGTTGATCCTCTCGCGTCAACTGCGCTTGACCGAGCTCACGCTGGATCAGCCGGTAATCGACCCGCTGCAATCGGCCGCCGACGGTTGAAATTTCTCCAGCCTGGGCCGCACGTTTGCGGCGTCGCCGTTCCTCCTGGTGCGGGCTTGAATCCTTCCGTAAGACCTGCCGGGCGAACGCCATGCGTAAATGCGCGTGCTAGAGAACGTGAGTGTGGAACTGGACGGCTTCGATCTGGGTTCACGCCTCGCCTCTTATGGCTTCGGCGTCTGGCTGCGATAGCGTTAGGGCTTTACCGTAAGCGTAGCCGTTTCGGTAACGCCGCCATAAGTGGCCGAGATCGTCACTGGGGTTTGTGTGGCGACAGCGGTGGTTACGATATTGAATATCTGCGAATACGAGGCGCCTGCCCGCGCCGTCACGGATGCGGGGGCCGAAGCCACCGAAGGGTCGCTGCTCGTCAGCGTGATTACGGCGCCGCCCTGTGGGGCAGGCCCGGTGAGGATGGCCTGGTTATCGGTGGTGGATTTGCCGCCCACCACGGTTGTGTGCGGAAGCTTCACCGATTCCAAAGTCACCGGCGGGTTGATGGTCAGCGAGAACGCCGCGGGCGCCGACCTGCCGCCGGCGCTGTCGCCGACCGTGACGCCAAAGGTAAACGGACTGCCGGAGGTGGTGGTAGGAGTGCCGTGGATCAGCCCACTGCTGGGATCCAGCTTCAAACCCGGAGGCAGGGTGCCGGAAGCGACTGCCCATTTGCTGTAGGGCGGCGTGCCCCCGGATGCCGCCAGCGTGAGTTGATAGGGTGAAGCCATGTAGCCGGCCGGCAATGGCGAGGTGGTGGTAATGGTGAGAGGCGGCCTTGGAGTATTGGTAAGCGAGAAGGTCGCTGAGAGGCTATACACAGTGGCTGTCACCACGTAGGATCCTCTGGTGGCATTGGCGGTCGCGGTGACGGCGGCTGTCCCATTCGCTCCGGTGACCGCGCTGCCGGCTGACAATGTAGCGCTCGCGCCGGACGCTGGCGCCGCGAAGGTCACGGTCACCCCGCTGAGAGGCGTTCCGCAAGGATCTGTTAGCGTTACCGTCAAGGGATTCGCAAACGCGGTTTCGACAACCGCCGATTGCGGCGAACCGGACGAAGCGGCCAGACTCGATCCCGTGGTATTCAAGGTGGCCTCATTGATGGCGAATTCGCCGGGAGGGGTTCCAAAGCTGGAGAGCGTGAAGAATTCCACGCTCGAGATACCCCCCGCGCTGTCCAATACGCCGATGAACGGGGCGGAGTTGTTGCCCGAATCGCTTTCCGTTCCCGACACGTCATAGGAGCCCAGCGGGGCGTTTCCCTCGCCGAATACGCTGATGCCCGCCAGAAAAGCGCCGTTGGCGCCATAACCCATCTGCGCGCCAACTCCCCACACCGGCTCCGGGAAAGTGATCTGGATGGGCGCGTTGGAGCCTACCAGGAAGTCTCCCGGTCCGAAATTCCCGTTCCAGAATCCGGAAGCTTGCTCGTCGGAGAACACGGAGCCGCCGTTGGCTGTAAGAGCAGCGTGAACTCCGTTATTGGTGATGACGCTCACGGGCGTCGGCACCGTGGCGACGGGCGGCGGCAACTGGTTCCAATTGATGAGGTCGTTGCCGCACAGACCCGAACCCGTGGTCGCCAGTTTCAGAGTGCCTGCTGGGGGGCTCGCCGGCGCCATCCCCCATAGATTACCAGGGGCCGGAGTTCCAGACGGAGTCGAGACCAGCGTTCCCACTCCGGTGGAGGTGTTGAGGGTGTAGATCTGGCTGGTGGGTTGCGTGGCGGCGGCATACAGCAGACCGTCTTCGTACACCATCGACCCGAAACCATTCACTCCCGTAGGACCAATCAGGGTTGCCTGAGCGGTAACGGTGTTCAGCAAATACAGATTGCCGTTGACGGTATAGTAGAGCGAATTCGCGTTGGTGGACATCCCGAGCGTAGCGTTCGCGGTCAGGCCGGTGGATCCGATCAATGTGGCGGCCGCAGTGGACCGATTTATGGAGTACAGCTTGCCATCTGTGTCGACCGCGTAGAGTCCGCTGAGGGTGGATCCCAAATCGTGGAAAGTAATGCTGCTATAGGCCACAAACGTGAGACTGCCGTTAGCCGGGTTCACCATGTACAACGCGCTGGTATTCAAGCCGGCAATGTACAGCGATCCGCCCGTCACTGCCATCCCGGCCGGCTGCTGGTTGGTACCGCTGAACTGAGTGAAGGCGCCGGTATTCAGGTCGATGACTCCAAACTGATCCGACTTAGTGAAGACATACGCGAGATCGTCGGCGGCATGAACGGCGCCTCCCGATAAACTCACCAAAGCCAGGAAGGCGAAGGCTGCCGGAAACGGTTTTGAGCGCGTCATAACGAGTAGTCTCGGGCTACCCTGCCACGCTACGCAAGTATACCGACGCACCGAAACGTACATCCTTTATTATCAAGAACGTGCATCGGACACCGTGCTAAGCTAAAACCTCGGAAAAGCGGGTATCACGCATGGAAACAGACGGGCTTCAAGCGTGCGTGGATCGGCTGCTGGCTTCGCCGGAGTTTCGTATTCCAGCTCGGCGGGCGCGCTTGCTGCGCTACCTGGCCGACCGTACCGCGGCCGGCCAAGGCGAGCGGATCAACGAGTACGCGATCGGCGTGGACGTCTTCGAACGGCCCGAATCCTTCGATCCCAAGGTCGATGCCGTAGTCCGCGCCGAGGTCAGCCGTCTTCGGCAAAACCTCAAGGAATACTACGCCCGAAACGGCGGGGCCGATGGCCAAATCCTGGATTTGCCGCCGCGCAGCTACGTCCCGGTGTTCCGATTCATGCCGCCGGCAGCGGAAAGAGCGGAAACGCGACGAGTTCCGCGGCTGGCGAGGCGGCCATGGATTTGGGTTGCTGCCGGGACGGCCTGCGCCCTGGCGGCTTTGATAGTTTTTGAGTTCATCAGCCGGAAAATCCCCGAGCCTCCCGCCTTCTCGCTCGCAGTGCTACCGGCAACCGTCGCGCCGGCTGCGCGAGATTTTCAGGAGAACGCGGACACGTTCTCTTCCGTACTGATATCCGCGCTATGGCGCACGCCTGGCCTGAGCGAGCTCGACTGGCCGTCGGTGAGCGGCTTTCGCGGCGCTGGCGCGGTGAGCAGTGCGCGCGCACGTCTGCCCGTGGCGTCCATTCTCGCGACCGAGATCGACCGGCGCAACGGCGCGCTGGTAGCGAGCTTCCGTCTGTACAACCGCAAGACCGGAAGCCAATGGTGGTCGGCGACCGCCCCGATCGGCGACTCCAACCGGCTGGAGGCCAGCGTAGACGCACTCGCCGATGCCTACCTGTCGCCGGTGCTGGAGCGTGAGTTTAATATCCTTTCGTACCGCTCCTCCACCGGAAGAACGCGCATTCAGCCGTCCTTGAGCGGCTTGGCTATGCCCGGGAACCCGTGCGCCGCAAGGCCGCCCTGGTTAACGGGAATCGGCCGGCCCGCGGCGCAGATAAACATCGGAGGGGTGGCTCTGGGCGCGCGCAGCCGGGATACGCGTATCGAGATTTTCGCGGATGGCCGGCGCGCCTATCCGCTGGCTACCATCGGCGCCAAGGCGGGAGTCCCCGTATCGCTGCGCGCGCCGGCGCTGGTGCAACTTGCGGAAGACACCTGCGTGGCGGCTGCATCGATGGGAGACACTCCCGTGTATGGAGGCAATTGCGTCGTGCCGCCGCCAGGCGGTTCGCAGGTCAGGCTTCTGTATACCTGCGTGCCTAAAGCCCGGCCCATCGACATCGGCAAGTTCGCGAACGACTGGAGCGCGTGGAACGAAGAGACCTATCCGGCGGGACCTCGCATCCTGGACGGCGTTCCATTTCTCATACCGGATGGGGCCGACCGTTTGTGGCACGCGGGCGCCGGGGTATTCGACGCACTGCCTATCACGCTCGCGATTCCCGTGAAGCAGCCGGCGGTGTCCGCGGCGTTTTTCCTGATGAACACGTTTTGGGGACAGGCGGGGCCGGAGAGCTATCTCACGGTGTCGTTCGACGGCGATGGCGGCGCGCATTTTGAAAAGAAACTGATCGGCGGCGTGGATATCCGCGATTACAATCGCGGGGTCTACACCAATACGATCAATGGCACGACCTCGCGGCCGGCATTCGACGACGGGCAAGGGCAGCGGATGGATTTGGTGCAGGTGGACCTGCCGCTGGAGTTCCGGCGGCAGACGCTGGAGACTATTACAATTCGGGACACCGGACGCTTCAATTTCCAGCGCGCGATCTTGTGGGGGGTGTCGGTGCGGTAGTAGTTCTTGCCCGCCGCCGCGGCTTTATGCAAACAACCGAAGAATGAATTGCTCCTGGTCTTCCACGAGCTCCGGCTCCGTGCCGTTGTGTATTTTCATCCCTTGAATGATTTTGCGCGGAATGCCCATACCCATGTGCTCCAGGTAGCCATAGTCGCGCATCACATCTTTGAGTAGTTGGTTCCGGGCCGCGCGGCACCCGGTGCGCATCCGAGCCGGGGTAATGCCATTGGGCAGCCTTCCGGGCGAGACGATCTCCATGCGATCGCTATAAATGGCCAGCTCGATATCCGTGCTAGTAAGAAGATAGTCACGGTGGATGAGCGCGTTGACGACCGCCTCGCGGAGCACTTCCGGCGGGTAGGTCCGCCGCTCGATCCGTCTTGCCTCATCCGCAAGAGTGGCCGTCACGGGAGTGTTTCGCCTTACAAACTCCAACGCCTGCTCGACAAGGCCGTTTTCAACCACTGCGCCATCGGCGGCGAGCAACGCGGTCATTGGGCCGCGTAGCGACACCCGTTCACGGGCAGCGTAGTCCTTCTCCGTTCCCGGAAATGCGGCGGCATCGATGCCGCTGTGCGGCAGGAAGCGCTTTGGGCGGGCCCCGAGGCGGTGTGATGGCTGCCTCGCGCGCAAGCAGGTCCCCCAACTACCCCCGTCGAAGCCACTTCACCCGCGCCAGCAGGCCGTAGAACACCAGGCAGCACCAAAAGTCGATGGCCAATCCCCAATCGATCTTGTAAGGCACATGCCGGCCGGAGGGCGGTAGAAACCGGTCCAGGCTGAAGTAGACCGCATTGCCCAGCAACACCGCAGCCAGGCTGTGCCAGAATTGGCGCATCGAAAAAATACGGCGCTCAGCCATCCGCGCGCCTTCCGGTGCGAAAGCCATTCCAGGGCGCGTCGAGAACCTGCCGGACCTTCTCCACCAGTTCGACCGAAGTGAAGGGCTTCGGCAGGAACGCCACCGGACCGCGTCCCAGGCGCTGCACCACCGGCCCATCCGTATAACCCGACATCAGCAGGATACGCAAGCCGGGGCGCTCATGGCGCAGCCGCTCAGCCAGCTCCGCCCCCTTCATATTGGGCATCACCAGATCGGTCAAAACCAATTGAATCGGCCCGGGATGCGCTTCGCAAACGCGTAACGCCTCGCGCCCGTCGCGCGCTTCCAGCACTCCGTATCCGTTCTGCACCAGCATCAGGCACACCAGGTTGCGAACGGCTTCCCCATCCTCGACGACCAGGATCGTTTCT
>Ga0302325_10016173_pt1 | contig 15827 bp, 16 predicted proteins | sample Palsa_T0_2_FD_201948 | JGI IMG/M metagenome (GOLD analysis project Ga0302325, IMG submission 201948) | Peat permafrost microbial communities from Stordalen Mire near Abisko, Sweden - Palsa_T0_2 | ecosystem: Environmental > Terrestrial > Soil > Palsa > Peat permafrost | place: Sweden: Abisko...
ACGGCCGGGAGCGGGTAACACCCGCTCCTCCCTAGTCCCGTCCCAGGAAGCGCGTAGCTGGGGTTGAGCTGTGGCGTTCGCTCGCTGCAGCAAGTGCCGCGGTGGGACGCCGAGAGGCGAGCGCGCAGCGCTCTGCGCGCGCCGCACCCCGCTAGGGTGCGGAGGTTGGCTACGCGTCTCTCGGCGTTCCGCTTCCTTGCTTTCTTTTCTTACAGAGCATGACCCGGAAAAGTGGATACCGGTTTTCCGATAAGGTCATGCTCCACTTAAAACGTGGCTCGAAACACAGATCGTGAGACGACCGGCAGCCACCGCCGGTATTCTCTGGCGAAGATCGGTGCGGAGAGCGAAGAAATTCTTGCCGCGTGACGAAGACTCGGGTGCGGACTGCATCGCGAGAATGCTTTCCCATGTCGTCATTGCCGGACTTGATCCGGCAATCCATGCGGCGGTTCAGCATGGACCATCGGGTCAAGCCCGATGGTGACGAAAAGAAAATACGATTGCTTCGCGGTACTCGCAAAAACTAGGCGTCGCTGTTTGACAAGTGAACCGGAACTGACTTTGCCAGCGCCGCTGGGCTTCCGGAGAAATTACCGCCGCAGCTTTGCCGTGAACGAAAAGCCCCCGCCCCCGCAGCACGCGCAGCTCATGCCGATCAGGATGCTTTGCTTCTGCTCCTCGGAAAGGTCGGCGCGATCCAGCATTCTCGAGGTCTGCTGCGCAAACAGGTCGTGCAGCGAAAGATTGCTGGCATAAATCTGTTCTTCAGATACGGCGACCGGGGTTTCACCGTCGGCGGCGGAGAACACCGCCATCTTCGGCGACTTTTTGCTTTTGGTTTTTTTGGTTTTGCGCATCGCCGCTCCAAACCGTCATACGCGGGCTTGACCCGCGTATCCATGCTGCGCTTCTGCAGTTTCAGCCGACCCACCAACCTACCATGCCTGGCCGCCGCATGGATGGCCGGATCAAGTCCGGCCATGACGAAATGTCCTACTTGTTGGCAGCCTTGATATAGTCAACCAGGAAGCTTCGCGCACCGGGCGGCAGCGCCACCGCCGCCTGCACGGCGCCGTCCACATCCATCCCCACCTGCCATACCGGGGCGAAGCCGATGGTGCGCATCGCTTCCTCGGCATGATCCTTGTCAGCGTTGAGCGCGACGACAGCGGCCGTCAGCGCCTCACGCGCGGCGCGCGGCGTGCCGGGCGGGAAGCAGATCACCCGCAGCATGGCGCCATCGATGGCGTTGATCGCGTTGTAATTGTCCCACAGCACGCCGGACGGCGGCGCGCCCTTGATCTTCGCGTACAATTCACCGAACGGCAGGATTGGCAGGCCCTCCATCTGCGAGGACGACGGATGCGCGAAGTCGCCGGCGTCGTACCACAGCGGAATGGCCTTGCCGGTGGCTATCAGGTCGGGAACAACGATGCTGCGATAGCTCGGCGTCGATTCCGAGAAGATGTTGATCTCGCCTTTCTCGAAGGCGAGCCGCGCCGGCGCGCTGGATCGATAGCCGGTGACGTATTTGTATTTGACCCCGAGCATATCCAGCGCCAGCCGCATGCGGATGTCCTTCGAGGTATCGACCGAGAGCCCGCCGGCGACCAGGCCATCCGCCTTGACGATATCGGTGGCGGATTTCAGACCCGGCGGTACGTCGCTGCGCGCATAGGCCACGGTGGCGCCGCCTTGAATGGCGACGAAACCATAGCTCTTGAAATCCGGATCGAACCGCGACGGATCGAGCGCATAGATGAAACCGGTGCCGGTGAAATAACCGGCCATCGTCCCATCCCGCGGCGCCACCGCGCCGAGATACTTGGCGCCGACGATGCCGCCGGCGCCATCCATGTTCTGCACGATGACGTTCGGATCGCCGGCAATGTGGCGCCCGATATATCTTGCAAACAGCCGGCCTTCGACATCGGCCGGACCGCCGGCAGCGAAGTTGATCAAAAGCGTCAGCCGCTTGCCTTGATAGAACGGCTGGTCGGCATTTGCCGCATAGCCAGACAGAAAAGCAGCGAGTGTCGCAAAGGTGATAAGCAGCAGCCGCGACATCGTGCACACCTCCCCACCTCTCCCCGCGAGCAGGGAGAGGAAGTTATTTGCCGCCAACGGCGGTATCATTCGTTATCTGCGATGATGACATGGAGCAGGCGTTGGACGCCATTGCCATCGGGGACGCAGGCGGCGCGGCGTTCTACTCCGACGTGCCGGTGTTTCGCGATTTCCGCAAGCTGATGGACGCGGCGATGTACGTGCCGCTGCCGGACGACTGGTCGGTCGGCATCGCCGATGTCGTGCAATCGACCAAGGCGATCGCCGAGCAACGCTACAAGGCGGTCAACATGGCCGGCGCCGCGGTGATCGCCGCGGTGACGAATGCGCTCGGCGACCGCGAGTTTCCCTTTGTGTTCGGCGGCGACGGCGCAAGCTTCGCTGTCGGACCCGACGATCATGAGAAGGCGCGCGCGGCGCTTGCCGCTACCGCGGCGTGGACCGACAGCGAGCTCGGCCTCACCATGCGCGTTGCGCTGGTGCCGGTCGGGGAAATCCGCACGGCAGGATTCGACGTGCGCGTCGCGCGCTATGCGCCTTCGGCGAATGTCTCCTACGCGATGTTCTCCGGCGGAGGCCTCGCCTGGACCGATGGCGCGGTCAAGCGCGGCGACTTTGCTGTCGCGCCGGCGCCGCCCGGCAGTGGGCCAGGTTCTTGGCCCGATCTCACCGGCCTGTCGTGCCGGTTTCAGGAATTCCGCGCGACCCGCGGGCTTATTCTTTCGGTGCTGATCCTGCCGGCGCCCGGCGCCGATGCCGGCGCGTTTCGCGACCTGATCGAGAGCATCGTGGCGCTGGTCGAGCAAAGCCCCAATGCCGGACGCCCGGTACCCGATAGCGGCCCGCAGATGCGATGGCCGCCGCAAGGCGTGGCGCTCGAGGCCCGTGCGATCGAAGGCGGCAGCCGTGCCGGCGTGCTCGCCAAGACGCTCGCAAAGACGCTGCTCTATTTCCTGATCATGCGATGCGGCATTCGCATCGGCCGTTTCGTGCCGGCAACTTATCTGCGTGAGGTCGTCGAGAATTCCGACTTCCGCAAATACGACGACGGGCTGCGCATGATCCTCGATTGCACGCCAAGCCTCGCCAGCGAGCTCGACCGCAAGCTCGCCGCCGCAAAGGGCATCGCGGTCTACGGCCTGCACCGGCAGAACGCGGCGATGATGACCTGCTTCGCCCCGTCACCGACGCGAAGCGATCACGTCCATTTCATCGACGGCGCGCAGGGCGGCTACGCCGCTGCGGCGAGCGCGATGAAAGCGGCTTTGGCGGCGAGCTAACACCAACCGCTCGTCCCCGCGAAAGCGGGGACCCAGTTCGCAATCGTATGCGTGGAGTACACCTGCTGGATTCCCGCTTTCGCGGGAATGAGCGGAGTTGATCGTGCCTTGAAAGTTACCGGGTCAGCGCGTCGGCGCCGGCCTTGGCGATCTGCGCATCCTGCGATGACAGTGCGCCGGAGACCCCGATGGCGCCGATGATCTTGCCGTCGACGATGAGCGGCAAGCCGCCCTCGATGGGCGTGATGTTCTTGAGCGCCAGCAGCCGCATCCCGGCACCGCCCCCGGCGATGGCATCGTCAAGCGCCTTGCTCGGCCGCTTGAAATCAACCGCGGTTCGCGCCTTGCCCTCGGAAAACTGGATCGAGGACAATTGCGTGTTGTCGAAACGGTGGAACATCACCCAATTACCGCCGCTGTCGAGAATGGTGATGGCGACCTGCAAGGAGTTCTTGGCGGCTTCGAGCTCGGCGGCCGACATGGCGCGCTTGGCCTGATCGAGCGTGACCGGCGGCCCGTAGGGCAGGTTGGCGGACGAGGCCGGCGCCGCGGGCTGCTGAGCCAAAGCCGGTCCGACCGATAGCGCGACCGCGCAAGCAAGCGCGAGCAATCGAAACATCTGAAAAGCCTCCTTGACCGCGCGCCGCCACGACACGCGGGCGGCACAATAAGGTGCAAAAGCGGTGGGTGGAAGTCGCCCTCCTAGGGCGAATTCAAGGCGGGGCGGCGTAATCGTGATCATTTCGCCCGGTGCGCCTTGCCGGTCAAAGACCTATATTTGGCGGACCGATCAGGAGAGGCTGTCATGTTCTCATTCCGCAAAAAGGTTGAAATGCCGTCTGCCAATGAAGCCCTGCCGGGACGTTCGACGGCGATCCCGACCGCACGGCAGCACTTCGTCAACGGCCATCCACTCAAGGGCCCCTATCCGGAGGGCTCCGCCATGGCGATGTTCGGGTTTGGCTGCTTCTGGGGCGCGGAGCGCAAATTCTGGGAGCTCGGTGACGGGGTCTATGTGACTGCGGTCGGCTATGCCGGCGGCCCGACGCCCAACCCCACCTACGATGAGGTTTGCAGCGGACGCACCGGGCACAACGAAGTCGTGCTCGTGGTCTATGACCCGAAGAAAATCTCCTACGAGAAACTGCTCAAGACGTTTTGGGAAAGCCACGATCCGACCCAGGGCATGCGCCAAGGCAACGACGTCGGCACACAGTACCGCTCCGGCATCTACGTGTTCACGCCGGAGCAACGCGCCGCGGCCGAGGCCTCGAAGGCCGCCTATGCCAAGGCGCTCGAAGCCGAGCGGATGGGTCCGATCACCACCGAGATCCGCGATGCGCCGCCGTTCTATTTCGCCGAGGATTACCACCAGCAATATCTGGCGAAGAAACCCCACGGTTATTGCGGCCTCGGCGGCACCGGCGTGAGCTGCCCGATCGGGACTGGCGTCGCCGCATAACTTTTGAATGAGGAGTAACGAACAGCGCGTGGCTTCGAACGCCATTCGCTGTTCGCGATGCGCCGCGTATACTCACAGCTGGCGGTAACGGGCGGGGAAACTTATGGCTTGGCCGGATGGGCGGTACATACAGGCTGCGATCTTTTTCAGCCGCTGGCTGCTCGCGCCGTTCCTGCTGGGTTTGCTGCTCTGTCTGGTGCTGCTGATTTATCGCTTCTTCGGCGATCTTTACGGGATGGCTCTCGAGACCCGCGGCGAAAGCTGGCATGACCTTGTGACCAGCGTGCTCAACCTTGTTGATCTGGCGTTGACCGCGAACCTCGTTCTGATCGTCATCTTCTCCTCGTATGAAAATTTCATCCGCCGTATCGATCCGGCCGATCATCCCGACTGGCCCGAAGGATTGACGCAAGTCGATTTCGGCGCGCTGAAACAAAAACTGCTGGGTTCAATCGTCGGCATTGCTTCAGTCGATGCGCTGGCGTGGTACTTCGACCTGGAAAAATACGGCGATACCTCGAAACTGATCTGGGCGCTGTCGTTCCCGCTGGTTTTCGTCGTCATCATGCTGGGACTGGCGATAGCTGACCGGATCGGGCACGTCCCGAACAAGCGCCCGGATTAGGCGTTCGCTCCGCTCCAGCCGGCCCGTTTCGCGCAATTTTCCAAGTGTTTCCTGCAAGTTAGGGTTTGTTAACCATAACAAGTGCTTAATCCGGCGTCGATATTCGCTCGCACGGGGTCGGATCAGCGTATGCGAGTTACTCGCTCTCTTCTTGTTTTGCTGGCTGCGGCATTCGCTATGGCAGGATGCGCGGCAGAGCAGCCGTATGTGCAGATGCAGCCGGCGCCCTACGGCATCGATAACGTCACTTACGGCACGCCGCAGCCCGGCTACCAGGCCGGTTACGCCCAACCCGCTTATGCCCAGCCTGGTTATGTCCAACCTGGCTATGCCCAGCCTGCTACGCGTGGTTTCTTCCAACCCGCTTATGCTGCCTCCGGCTATGGCTATGCCCAGCCGGCGCCAAACTATCCGAAGCCCGTGCAAGGCTACGCCCAACCGGCGCAACCCGCCGGGTCAGCACTCTATTCCTATGCTGGCGGGGCGCCGCCCGGCTCCAGTTATCAAATGCCGCAATCGGGCTACACGCTGGATTCCGGCGACCGGTTGCGCGTCGTGGTGTTTGGCCAGGATGGCTTGACCAATTCCTACGTGGTGGACGCGAGCGGCCATATCGCCATGCCGCTGATCGGCTCGGCGGCGGCGCGCGGCATGACCACCGACCAGCTCGCGAGCGCCATCAGCGAGAAGCTCCGCAACGGCTACATCCGCGAGCCGCACGTGGCCGTCGAGGTTGAAGCCTACCGGCCGTTTTTCATTCTCGGCGAGGTCACCCAGCCGGGACAATATCCATACGTCGCCAACATGACGGCGGAAACAGCCGTCGCGATTGCCGGCGGTTTCGGCCCGCGCGCGTTGCGCAAATCCGTAATCCTGATCCGCAACTATATGGGCCAGCAGACCCGCACACAGGTGCCGCTCAACTATACGCTGCGCCCCGGCGACACCATCAATGTGCAGGAACGCTGGTTCTGATCAGGCACTTGCCCGCGCCGGCGCGGGCGATGCGGCACCATCGAAATACCGGCTGCGATAGCTGTGCTCGTCGATGCCGCCGGCCAGCGCCCAATTCGCAAGCTCTTCGTGGCGCGCGAACCAAACGTCCGGTGACTTGCCGACATATTTCAGGATTTCCTGAACCACTGACGTCATCAGCGGCCGGCCGCCGAACTGGCTGTGAATGACCATGACCATAAGCGACATCGGCTCGTTTTCGCGTAGATAATCGAACGTGCCTTTGTAGGTGTCGAACAGATCGCGCGGGCTCGCGCGCATGACGCGATTGTCGGAAAAGTCGGTGGTCGGAACGCCAGCGATCGTGCCGTGCGGCGTGTGGATCAGGACAGGAAGATCGGCATAAGTCACATCGCAGGTCCACTTTAGCCCGGCCTTCGCCAGGAAACCGGCAGTCTCCGGCGTGAACGCGACAACCGGACTGCCCCACCCGGTGACTTTCTTGCCGCCGCAGTTTTCCAGCATCTCGACGGTTTGGCGGATCGTCTTTTCCTGGTCCTCGAGCGACATGTAAGCGAGCAGCTTGTCCTGCGAATAGGAATGCGCGCCGATGTCGTGGCCCGACTTCACGATCTGCTTCACCGCGTCGGGATATTCCTCGGCGCACAGCCCGTTGGTGAAAAACGTCCCCGGAATCTGCAGGCGGTCGAGCATCCGGATCAGCCGCCAAACGCCGACACGGCCACCATAGGTCGACCACGCCTTGCTGGCATGATCGACGGTGCCCGACTTCAGGTGCGTGGTTTGCACCGAGTAATTCGGCGCATGGTCTTCCGACCAGGTCTCAAACATCACGGTTACCGAGACCGCGATTTTCTTGCCGTTGGGCCAGGTAAGCTTGCTTGTCATACGCGTCGCTCCTTCAGTCGATGAGTGGAATACCCAAGGCAGGAATCAATTTCTGCCATTTCTTCAAATCGTCGGCGATAAATGTCGCAAATTCGGTATGCGTCTTATAGGCCGGCGCGCAACCGATGCTCTCGAGCCTCTTGCGGAATTTCTGGTCTTGTTCGACGTCGGCGGTGACGCGATCAAGCCGTTCGACGATGGCGTCGGGCGTCTTTGGCGGCGCAATGAGACCAAACCATGTGTCCATCCGCACCTCTGGCAAACCATCCTCCGCGGTTGTCGGCACGTCAGGGAACAACGGATGCCGCTGCGGACCGGTTTGCGCGAGAATGCGGAGCCTGCCGCCTGCCGCCATCCGCGCGGTCGAAAGCCCGAGCGACGCCATGTCAATCTGACCGGCCATGGCATCGGTCGCGACCTGCTCGCCGCCGCGATACGGCACGTGAATGATATCGATGCCGGTCTTGAGCTTGAGTAACTCGACTGCGATATGCAGTGCGCCGCCGACACCGCCACTGCCGTAGCGCAACTTTCCCGGATTGGCTTTGGCATAAGCAATGAATTCCGGGAGCGTCTTGATCGGCAGGCCGGGATAGACTGCAAACACTGTCCATGACGTGGTGACCAGTGCAACCGGCTTGATGTCCCTGGTCGGGTCGAACGGATAGTTTTTTTTCAGGAACGGCAGCATTACCAGTTCGGACGGTCCGATCATCAGCGTATAGCCGTCCGGATCCGCGTGGGTCAGCACATCGGTGCCGACCTGAGTCATGGCGCCGGCTTTGTTGTCGACGACGATCGGTTGGCCCAGACGCACACTCATTTCCTCGGCGTAAAGACGCCCGAGCACGTCGACCAGCGATCCCGCTGGCGAGGTGACGATGAGGTGAATGGGCCGCGAGGGATAATCATCGCTATGGGCCGAGTGCGGCGCGCCGACAAAAATCAGCGCAGCCGCGACCCATAGCCACCGGATTGCCGTCGTGCTCGGCACACTCCCCTCCCTCGCGAACCGAAGCTGACGCTAACCGCGCGGCCTTATTTCTTGACGTTCTTGGCCAGGAACGCCGTCGAGCGCTGCCAGGCGAGCTTGGCGGCGGCTTCCTGATAACTGCCACGCTCGTCGCAATTGAAGCCGTGCTGTGCGTCCGGATAGACATAGATCTCGCAATCGCCACCGCGCTTCTGTTTGATTATGTCGACGTCGCTCATTGGGATGGAGGCGTCTTTCTCACCGAAATGCATTTGCACCGGGATCTTCGGCTTCTCATCCGCGCTCTTGGCGATGTTTCCGCCGTAATAGCAGACCGCGGCCGAAAGCCCGTTCAGCTTGCACGCCGAGAGAAACGAAATCGACCCGCCCATGCAGAAACCCATGATGGCAACCGGACCGTCTTTCTTCAGCTCATCGATCGAGGCCTGCACGTCTTTAAGCATCGCGCCCCAATCCGGATTGGCGACGAACTTGCGCGCATTGGCGATCTCGTCGGGCGTGTAGCCCGATTCAAAATTCGGCTGCTGGCGGTCGAACACAGCAGGCGCCAATGCTGCATAACCTTCGCCGGCGAGCTTATCGCACACCGCGCGGATGTGATGATTGACGCCGAAAATCTCCTGAATGACGACGATGCCGCCCTTCGACGCGCCGACGGGATCGGCCCGATAGGCGCCCAATTTGAAACTATCCGATGACGTGAGCGTAAAATGCTTACCCAAGACGATCCTCCTGTTTACTAACGGCCAAAGCTATTGGCGCCGCCGGCCGGAGTTCCGGCAGCGGCAGCGCACACTATCGCTTCATGTGCCGCTGTTGAAGCGGCACATTTGCCCAGGCTGCGTTGTCAGATTTTTGTCAGATCAGCGGGAGACGACGACGAAATCCGTACCCTCACCGGTCTCGTCGCCGAGACCCTGATCGGAGACGATCAGCGAAGAACCCGGAACCATCATTTCGGATATCCGGTCCACGATATCCTGCGGAATTTCGAGGCGCGCCAACGCCTCAGCAGGCGCCGGTAACGGACCGCTCTGCTTCTCGACAACTTGTTCCCGCCGCACCACGCGACCGTACCTGTCCTTGACCTCGATCTGTTTCGCCTTCGGCGGCGCGCCCGGAAGCGAGACCACGTCCCAGCGGAACGTCGAACCGTCAGTCAGATAGCTTAGCGCGGTGAAGACATGGGTGCCGAGCGGTTGCTCCGGATTGTCGACCTTGATGGCAGCGTCGAACAGCGGAGCAAAATTCTGACGCACATAGATCTTTTGTGTCTTACGGCTCACAAAGATCGAAATCGGCGTCTTTTTTACCACCGCGGGCGTAACCGCAGCAGCGGGCTTGGCGGACGGCAGCGGCACGACGTCGCTGGAGGTCGCAACCACGAGTGTGGGGTTGGCGTCGGTACCTCGCAGATTTTCCGAAACCAGGTGTTCCGCGACCATATTCATGACTGGCCGCGGCGCTACTACCGCAAGCTGCTCGGTATGTTGAACCGCGACCATCGGCTGTGGCGCTTGCGCGGCGTCATTTGCCTTTGCGCTGTCGCTAGATTGTGGTGGCGTCGCGGCTTTCGATGCTGCGGCCGGCACGGGAGGTTCGCCGAACGGTGCATCCAGCTTGGAAACTTCGGTTTTGGAAGTTTCCGCCTTGGCGGACTCGTTGTCGGACGCTTCCGTCTTGGGAGCTGCCGTCTCGGGAGATTCTGTCTTAGAAATTTCCGCCGCTGAAGCCACGGCCTTATCGCTGGGCTTGGCGTCGTCGCTGCTCACTGCGGACGCCGCACCCGAAGCAACTACCGGCGAACTCGCGTCATTGGCTGGCGCGGTCGCCGATGAATCTGTTTTCGACGCTTCAACGGCGGGAGTTTTCGCATCGTCACCGGTTTGCGCCGCCTTGACGGGCTCGGCAGCAGTCACCGGCGAAGTCGTTTCATTCGGCTGTGCTACGACCGGGCTAGCCGGTTTTGGCGTTTCAACGATGTCAGCTTTTTTGCTGTCGTCATTTGCCGGTTGTTGCTTCGCCGGATCGGCAGCAGCGACCGGCGGCGCTGGCGGAGTCTGCGGCGGCGCGACCTTATGGACGAACAGATGCGGGTCGGCGATTTCCGAAGGCTTCAGTTCAGCATCGGCGACAATGACGCGCGCACCAAGTTTCGTGAACTGATACAGGCGCGCGGCAAAATCATGCGGCATGCGGATGCAGCCGTGCGAAGCGCGATGGCCGATGTTCTCGCCCTCGTGGAGCGCGACTCCCGACCAGGTGATGCGCTGCATGAACGGCATCGGCGCACCGCTATAGATGTTGGAGCGGTGAAACACCTGCTTCTGGATGACGTCAAAAAAGCCGAGCGGGGTCGGCAGGTTCGGCACACCGGTTGCCACCGACGTATCGGCGACATGCTGGCCATCGCTGTAGACATGCAGCTTCTGCTGATCGATCGAAACGATGATTTCCACCGGCCCTTTCGGTACATCGCCGAACGGTTCCTTGCTCGCGTGCTCGGCTTCCTTCGCCGGAGCCTTATGCTGGTTCATCGCGCTCGCGGAGGATAAGCCGAATGCAAAGGTAATCGCGAAAGCGTATACGCCGCCGAGCAAGGCGCGATTTCGCCGGCCGAGAGAAGGCGTGAGCATGTTGGACGCCTGTTCGTTGTTCAATTTTATGCCCCAGTTACAAAGATGACGCGAATTGACCCGCATATTGTACCGAACAGTTCTTTCTGTAGCCATAACGACAGCCAAAAAAGCCCCTATCGGTTTATGGGCCCTCAAAGACACAACCGTGACGACAGCCTTCACGTTCCGAGCCTATTGGTCGAAATATAGGCGCGCGCGGATCACATTCGCGGTGCAAGTCCAAAGGCTTGCGCCAGGACTTCATACGAATGCCGACGCGCGCCGTGATCGAACACCATCGTCGTAATCATCAGCTCGTCGGCGCGGGTTTTTTCCACAAGCGCAAGCAACCGATCTTTCACCTTTTCCGGTCCGCCGATCACAAGCCGCGTCCGCTGGCGGGCCATGCGTTCGCGGTCGACCGGCGTGTAATCATAAGCTAGTGCCTCTTCCGGCGATGCCAGCGGCATGTATTCGCCTTTGGCGCGCCGTACATAATGCAGCTCGGCGCTGCTGGCGATGCGCTCGGCCTCTGCGTCCGTATCAGCTGCGATAACAGCCGTACCCAAGATGGCGTACGGCTTAGCCATCGTTGCCGACGGCTTGAAATGCTCGCGGTAGCTCAGCATGGCGCTTGCTGCGTCGTAATCGGCAAAGTGCTGGGCGAAAGAAAATCCCATTCCGACAGAGGCGGCGAGCTCAGCGCTGTAGCCGCTCGAACCCAACAGCCAGATCGGCGGCAAAGGCACATCGGTAGGCACCGCATGGACGTTGCGGAACGGGTGTCCGTCCGGGAAACCGCCGCGCTCGAACAGCAGCAATTCCTGGAAGCGCTCCAGGAAGTCATCGCCCTGACGTGGATCCTGCCGCACGCGCAGCGCGTACGACGTGACCGAATCGGTGCCCGGCGCACGGCCGAGACCGAGATCGATACGACCGGGATAGAGCGCCTCCAGCACCTTGAAGCGTTCAGCGACCATGAGCGGCGCATGGTTCGGCAACATGACACCGCCCGAGCCCACGCGAATGAACGACGTGCGCGCCGCGATCTGGCCGATCATGATTTCAGGGGTAGAGCTGCCGACGTTCGCCAGATTGTGATGCTCCGCAACCCAGTAGCGCGTGTATCCGAGCCGATCGGCGAGCTGCGCCAAATCAAGGGTATTGCGTAGCGCCGCCGAGCCGGGCGTGGCCGTGGTGACCGGCGACAAATCGAGGACGGAAAGCGGGACCACTCAGGATAATGCTTTCAGGAGTTGTCTTGAGCGGCCGATCTTATCAGGCTGCGGCAGCGGCGTCTGTCAGTTCTGGCGGCGCGCTTTGGCCGGCACCGGGACGAATGGTCCGCCTACCGCTTGCTGTGCCGGCTGGGAGCTGGTCTGCGCTGGGGGTTGAAAATTGGCCTGCGAAAACAGACTGTTCTGATTAGCCGGCTGTGCCGCGGCTAACGCCCGCGCGCGGCGAGCCCGGCGCGCCGCAGCAAGTCGTTTCCGCTTTGCTATCTCCCGAGCAGATACCTGTTCATCGGCGGGTGCTGCCGTCGCTGTAGCCGTCGGGGTTATCGCGGCAGTGACGGTCGGCGCGGGGTTTGCCGGCGAAGCGGCGTCTGGCGGAGCTGATTCCGGCTGACTGTTTTCTACCGCCGGCACAATTGCGGCAGCCTGATTGTTGGCTTGATCGCTTGTCGGCTCAACTGCGGCGGTCTGTGGCGCTGGCGTAGTCATGGCGTCAGGCTGCGGCGGTTCGGCGTTGCCAACTTTCGGATCAGCTTCCACGGCGGCAACAGACGGCGGCGCGGCGCTATCGGCTTTTGGATCGAGCTCCGCGACGGTGGCCGGCGGTGAAGCATCATCGGTGTTCGGATCAGCCTCTTTAGAAGCCACTGGGGGCGATGCGCCCTCGGCTTTGGTATCGACCGCAGTCGTCGTTGCCGGTGGGCTGTCGGTGGAACTATCAGGGGCGACGGCCGCGCCCGGAGGCTCAACGGCATTGGCTGAGGACGGATTATCTCCGGACATGCTTACCGTATTGATCGCGACCAGGGCGGCGTTGCCTTCCAGGCGGGAACCGAACGATGGCTCCGAAGCAAAGCTCAGGGCGCGCGGAGGAACGTCGTTGTTGGCTAGCACGAACGGCGTGGCTGATGTCGGTAATTGCGCCAGTGGCTCATGATTGACGCGAAAAGCGGCGAACAGACCGAAGCCGCCGACGAGGGCCATCAGGGTGAGTAACGTCGCCAGGATCATGGAACGGAAAGTCGGAATCATTCGAACTCCCAGTGCGCCCCTGCGCAATCCCGGCTCATCACGCGTTACGTTGATTTGGAGCATCGCGCGGCAGATACAGGCCGCATTCACGCCAGCTTGTGGACCAGCGCCATCGAGCAGACACTAACTGAGTCGCAGAAAAACCAGCGCAAAAAATCCGGCTGACGAATCAACGCCAGCCGGATGTTATTTCCGCGAATAAAATTGTCGCTATTGCGTCACCGTCGCCGGCGTGGCGGCCGATACCGGCGCTGACGCCCCCGGCAACACGACCACGCGCGTGCCGACAGTCACACGGGTGTAGAGGTCGGAGATGTCGTCATTGGTGAGCCGGATGCAGCCCGACGACACGAAGGTGCCGATCGTGGACGGCTGATTGGTGCCGTGAATCCGGTACAGCGTATTGCCGAGATAAAGCGCGCGAGCGCCTAAGGGATTGGTATCGCCGCCTGCCATAAAGCGCGGCAGATACGGCTGGCGATCGATCATTTCCTTCGGCGGGAACCAATCCGGCCACTCTTTCATGCGGCTGACGCGTTCCGTGCCCGTCCAGGTAAAGCCTTCGCGGCCTACGCCGATGCCGTAGCGCATGGCCTGACCGTTGCCGAGTACCCGATAGAGATAGGTGTGCGGGGTATCGATGATGATCGTGCCCGGCGGCTCGACGGTCTGGTAGTTGACAACCTGACGGCGGAACTGCGCCGGCAATTCCCTGCGCGGACCGGTTTCGGGTTGATCCTCCGGCGGCAGGCCGGCGACCGGGCCATGGCTGACGGTAGGCGCGGGCGCCGCGTTCATCGGAGCTCGGATCGATCCGGTCACATCGGGACCATAGCCGCCGACATTCGCCGGAGGCCGCAATGGGCCGCCGCCAACGTCCGGCATCGGCTGCGGAGCCAAGTCATCACTGTCGTTGGACGAGAAGCGGCCGGGATAGGGCACGAACGGCCCGCCAACTGGCGCATTCTCGCAGGGATCGCAGGGCGGCGCAGCCGTTGCGTTACGATAGACCGGAGCCGGCTGGCCATACGGCGCGGCAGGGCCGTTTGCTCCCGGAGCGGGTAACGGCGCGCTGGAATAGGTGGATGTCGGATAGTTTTGCGCCGCAGCCGAGCCTATGGACCCGGCAAGCGCCAAAGCAAACACAACAAAACGAGTGCTGGCACGCAAAGGTATGTCCCCCAATAACCGCCGCAGTCTGCCGCGGATGTGCGAACAAGATTAGGCGGGAAAAAGGCAATAAAGCAGCAGCGAAGGCCGTGCGCCGGGCCGGCAGCCGCTGTTCTGCCCGACGAGGTAAACAAATTGCTAGCAATCGCTGCTGTCGCGGGATCGGTAACATGTTATTGATATGTGGGGACTTAGAGGCAATCACGGGACGACAGGAGACGCGGCGTGAAGCGCATTGTGTGCGGTTTGATCGCACTGGGTGTGATTCCGTTGGGGCTGGCTCACGCACAGGGCCTCACCATCGACGAGACCAAAGGTCGAATCTTCGATGCCAAAATGCTGAAGCAGACCTTCGCCAACGGGTTGAAATTCTGCAACGAACTGAACGGCAATAATTTTTATTTTCCGCCGCGCGATCGGGTGCTCGATCTGGATGAATATCACCGGTCACTGGAGAGCCTCGCCAGGCAGCAGGTGTTCAATCCGGAACGCCGTAAGCCCTGGACTGAGGAAGACGCCACCGATCGCTGGGAACAGGTGAAGCGGCAGGCCACCAAGGACAAGGAAAATTGTCAGCTCGTCGCCATCCTCCCCGATCTCGAGAAACAGCTCGCCGACATGGAAAAGAAGGCGGCCGAAGCCGCTCCTGACAGGAAGAACTAAATCGCATTCATCCATCAGCGTTTCGCGGACATCGACGCCGCGTGTTAGATCAGCCGGCGGTTAGCGTCGGACATCAGAGGTACAATCATGGATTGGACTGAGCGGCGGGAGCGGCTTCGCTCCATCCTTGCCGGATCGCGCTCAGCGTCAAGCGCACGGTCGAAGAACTGGAAACTGCCGGGGTTGCCGGACTGACAATCGAGGACACACTGTTGCCAACACCCTACGGCAGCAAGGCGGTCAGCCTGATCCCAATCGCCGAAGGCGTCGGCAAAATGAAAGCGGCTCTGCTTGGGCGGCAGGATCAGCGGCTGGTGGTGATCGCCCGCACCAGCGCGCTCTCGATCAGCGGCCTCGATGACACGATTGCGCGCCTGAAGGCTTATCAAGAAGTTGGCGTCGATATGTTGTTCATGGCCAGCGTAAAGACCCGCACACAGCTCGATGCCGTCGCGTCTGCGGTGAAGCTGCCGCTATTTCTCGGCAGCGCCGGACCTGAATTGTACGATCTTGACTATCTCAGCGCGCGCAATGTGCGCGTCTGTCTGCAAGGCCATCTTCCGTTCCTCGCCGCCGTCAACGCCGCCTACGAAACACTCAAAGCGCTGCGCGACGGCACCCCGCCAGCGCAGATCAAGACCATCGCCTCACCCGACCTGATGAAGCTGGTCACCCGCCAGGCTGACTATGCAAAATGGTCGCAGGACTTGCTCGACGCGAGTCTCGGCGGCGGCTGAGCAAATCGCACCTGCGGTGTTATATACAGAAGGGCGATAGCCGGATTTTGCCGCCGGTCCTTCTCGGCTACAATTGAG
>Ga0302325_10016174_pt1 | contig 15825 bp, 17 predicted proteins | sample Palsa_T0_2_FD_201948 | JGI IMG/M metagenome (GOLD analysis project Ga0302325, IMG submission 201948) | Peat permafrost microbial communities from Stordalen Mire near Abisko, Sweden - Palsa_T0_2 | ecosystem: Environmental > Terrestrial > Soil > Palsa > Peat permafrost | place: Sweden: Abisko...
ATGCAATAGCGCGCACTGGCATGAAGCTTGAATACCGGGAACGGCTGGTCGCACAGAACATGTACGCATCCGCATCCAACGCAGTGGTTCGGGGGCGAGAATAACGACGCCCCACAACCACAGAGCGCTGCTGCTATTCAAATTGAAACTATTGATAGTCAAGATCCGCGAGTGATCATTACTTCCTAGAAACATGCTTGCCATTTTAAGTCCAGGGAACCCTGGCACTGTTTTGCGGGGTGCTGTGGCGCCGATATCACTTAGATCAACAAACTTAAAGTGAGGGCTTTCGAGATCTTGAATGGGGCGCTTAGTGGACGATCTAATATCATATTTCGTACAGTATTTCCGGCGGCCTGCTCACGGGTAGTGCGATTGTTGACAGTGCAGATCCTTCTGGATCCAGGCACCACTTCAATTCGTTTGCTGGTTAAAACGCCGATCAGTATGATAAGCGGACATCCGAACTTAGGAATATCCCAGCCAAGGTATAATCAAACCCTGCTCAATCATGCCAGCATGTTCGAGTTCAAAGATCCAGGAGTTACTTGTAATGCTTGAAAAGCTCGTGGTGTAGAGCCTTCCCGAGAGCAAGAGCTGTCGGACGGGGAGGGATAGCAACAAGAGATCCTGGCCCTGGGAATGGGCTGATAGTCCAGAAATAGAACAATCGAGGAAAAAGAATTCCAAACCCAAAATTGCAAAGCATCTTTGCCAGCCCTGGGTGTGTTTTGGTCTTGGACCCTTGCGCCACAGAGCAGGGAGGCATGTCCGGAACTCAATATGGTTTTCTCCACCCCAGAAACCGGGGCGATCGCACCGTTGGTGGTCCGAGCTGGAGATTGGATCGCCTCTGGGCAGGGGCGACTATCGACTATCGAGTATCGAGAGACAAAAGCCAAAGCGAAGAGCCATGATCATGATTTCTACGAAGTATCTCATGACGGACGCCACTGCCAGGTGGAGACAATAGAGTGTATGTTTAAAGATACTGGTGGCACAATATCGTGTTGCTAAGGAGAGAGGAGGAGGAGATTGAGATTAGGGACTAATTGCTTCTCGCCAGTATTCTTTTCCTGTATTAAGATGCTGATTCTCGCTGCACACCACCATCAGCGCTGCAGCACCGGGGAAGCCCCGGCGGGATGGGCGATCGCAAAAGCAACGGCAATGGGGGTCGAGTAACGGGTGGGAAGAAGAGAGGAGGCACTGGGAGAGGTTGACTGTGGAGGGAGGTTGAGGTAGGTAGGTACTTAGTCGAAGGGGCACAAGTCGCCGGCCAGTGGCTCCTGTGCTTCTCGCATCACAATCACCATTTGCATTAGCATTAGCATTACCATGACCAGCAGCGGCCATGATCCTGGTGGTGGCTCGCTCACTCACGGGCACCCTGGTCCATCGGGATGGGATGCATTGTCGTCCTGCACTGGCCAGTGCCAGAGCCAGTGTGCCAGTGCCAGAGCCCGGCGCTGGGGTTTGATATTGCCAGGGGCCCTGGTCGTGAGTGCTTGCGCTGCTCTGCTTTGCGCTGTTCAGCAGACTATGCTCTGCTCTGGTCTGCTCTGTTCTGCAGCCTCTGCTCTGGTCTGCTCTGGTCTGCTCTGTTTTGCAGCCTCTGCTCTTGCCTGACCCCCGGAGCTTACTGTACTTACTGCAAGCCCTCCTCCACAAAGACGTGACCACTGCCCACCAGCATTCCCTGCGCCGCCTCCTCCTCCACGTCCACCTCCACCAACTGCCTCCACCTCCACGGCCCAACCGCCTGCACCGTACCGCACCGCACCGCACCGCAGAACACAGTACAGGTAATCTTCAGATCAGCCTCCCCGTTTTTGACGTGTGCGCTGCACGCCTTACCTGTCTCGGCCAACCCTTCGCTTACCAGCCGTGCTCGCCAAATCGGGACGAGAGTGAGGGAACCAGAGCAGATCTGAAGCAGGGGCAGGGACAAGGACAAGGACAAGGACATGGAACATGGAACATGGACGGGACAGGGAAAACACAGCCAACCGGCGTCACCAACAGCAAACTCGTAAGCCTCGAAGCCCGCATTGTCATGGTCGCTGCCGTCGTCGTTGTCGTCCAAACCGCAACGTCTGCAAGCCACAGCCAAAGCCAAGCCAAGGCGAGAAAGACAAGCAGCTCTTGAACCCGGCTCCGGCTCGAAACGACAGCGACAGCGAGAGCAGCAGCGAACAACTTCTAGCCCAGCACTTGCCCAGTCAGTCAATGACCCGAACTTTTCAAGCAGTACAACAGTGAGCACAGCAGAGCACAGTCTCAACGTGCCCCCGGCCCCAGATACAGGATGAGACGAGACCGAGCGTGGTACTCGTTGCAGCCGGCACCGACAGTCGGGGCCGTGTCCATCCCATTGTACTCTCTCTCTCTCTCTCTTACCAAATCTTCTCCTCTCCTTTGGACCCCACCGCTGCCAGTAACTTACTGTTGACGTCGACGTGACACCGGGTGGAATTTGGGATTGGGAGCGGCAGGCTCCATGGCAGTGGCTCCAATCGCTGACCACTGCTGGATGAAGACTTGAGGACGGCCTGGGAGCCTATCCAACTTTTTTGCAGGAGACAAACTGGGAGCATCCATTCGTCAATTGAGTTGATCTCCGTCATTCGATGCCATGACCATGGCATGGTGCGCAAAATCGCTCGATGCGGCGAAGGGGTTAGATTTGAATCCTGGCCATGGCCATACAGGTAGCCAAACTCAAATTGTGTCTACATTTTCTGACCACGTCTCACTAGAGAGAATGGGGAATGTGGCTACGCCCGAAGGGGGCAATACATGGCTAATACAACGTCGAGTTCATGGCGGTCCCAGCTGAAAGGTCGAGAGGCGCCACCCCGTCGAGGGCCCAGGGATGCCTGGGCAGGGATAGAGGGACGTCCTGTAGGGAGGGCCGTCGACCGGTCGACACGGTGCCCGGCGTACGGGAGAGTCGCTCGAACTTTGTCTCAATTACTCGCACGCCTACAGTACAACCCTCTCTCAATGGCCACTGCAGAATTTCCCCACTCGACCGCCCAGGCCATGGGGCCGTGGGCCATGGCTCAGGGCCCCATGGCTGGTGCTGCTGGTGATACTCTCGCACTCTCTCGCTCCCACTCCACTCACCACTCACCTCCTTCCTGCTCCCCCAGCCGCTGCCTCCCCCCAGTCCAATTACGCTGCGTGCGTACTCCGTACTGAGCTCCAGGTCTTTGCTTCCACATCCCGCTGCCACTTCCACATCCCAAATCCACCCCCCGAAGCCCCTCCCTCCTGAAGTCTCTCCAACCCTCCGAAGAGTCGAGATTATCTCCCGAATCGCTGCTCCTAATATTACCCGCCTTACCACAACATCCCCGTCCCATAACACCAAACCCGGTCGCCCATCACTCCCTCCCCGGACGAAGGCCCCGGCACCTTGCACAAGCCTGATCGTTGCCTCTTTATGTTAAAGTCCCCCACCTCCTCAACACCACTTGTAACTGGCCATCCTCATAATTGTCTTCCACCCCGTCCAACAAGCGCTCTGCGCTCAATCTCGTTCCTTCATATACACCTACGCAGTCACTTGCTTCTCTCGTAGCTCAGTCATCCCTCTTGACAGTATCCACGATCAGTTCTCCATCAGCCTCATCCAGACACAGCCTCCTTCATCTCAATTTGGAAATCTGTGCCATTGACGAAGCAATTCCTGTCTTCTGGTCTTCGCCCTCTACGCCATCGCTCGAAGAAGATCTCTCACTCCCGCCACTTTCCCATAGCTCACGGGAGAGACCCCACTACCACGCCTATCGACTGCCAACATACGTCGACACTCGAGATCCACCTGGCTTGATATCTTGATATCAATCCTAAACAAAAACTCCCACGGACTGCCGCGTCCGTCAATCTCAAGGGTAGGCACTACTGCACTCTATCGACGCCGAAGGTCCTGGCAATATCCTCAGCGGTCACCACTTCATCGCTTCTTCTCACTGGGTTACTGATTCCGTTGACTTATTATTCGCTCCCACACCTGGCACCCAACACTTCCGACATTATTGTCCCTTGGACCTACCATCCTCGAACTACAGACGTCCTGACACTGCACTCTTTTCCTGGCCTCTCCCTACAGAGCATCCAGCGAAACCTCTCACGTTTTCCAGGTGTTCGTCCGTAAACCACGCCCTGTTCGGGGCATATTCATTTGCACCCATTATCAAAACACGCCCACAGGTTTTGTAACCTTTTAGGATCACTGTCATGGCATCGCATCGACGAGGACCTTGGTCTCAGGCAGAAGACGCCTACTTGTGCCAGCTGGTACACACCCAAGGAGCATTGAACTGGGTCCGGATAGCCCAACTCATTACTTCTCGCTCCCCTAAGCAGTGCCGGGAACGGTACCATCAAAATCTCAAACCGTCTTTGAATCACGAACCCATCAGCCCTGAAGAGGGTTTGCAAATTGAGCGAATGGTTGGAGAGATGGGAAAGCGGTGGGCTGAAATTGCTCGTCGACTCCATGGTCGAAGCGACAATGCCGTCAAGAACTGGTGGAACGGCAGCATGAATCGTCGTCGACGCCTCGTCCTCCGACGGCGAACCTCCTCGCAGCACAGCAGTACTTTTGACGAGCGTGCTCAACCGTTGTCCTTCGCGAGACCCCTTGGTACCCCTCTCAACCTCACACCTTCAGGATTCCCGTGCCGACATGGTCCTGATGGACCCCTTCCTTCTCCGGCCGTCTCGGAAGGTTCAAGAGCAGAGTCAGTTGACGGAGCCCCATCACTGGTTTCAGACAATGGCTCTGCCTTCTCGATATCCCCACGCCTGGCTTCCTCGCCTGGAATCGAGCTCCCTCCCCTGAATCCCTTCAGCCGCGATAACCGAAGACCAAGTTTGCCGACTCTCTCCTTCAGACAAAACAATTTCTTTCCGGACGTCGACACGTTCAATTCCTCGCGGTACTCTACCGATGCAAGCCTTCACAGCTTCACAGCGATTTCACCACAATTGCACCGTTCCGAGAAGCAGCTCTCGATGGCATCGCCGCGAGATTACCACTTCAATAATCGGGCGCAATTACCGACAGCTCCAACCACACCAGTTCAACTCCCACCATTGCAATTAAGTACTCGATCGGAGCGACGAGATCAGTCGGCTGAACGTGATTCGAGGATGCATCTCTCTTCACTACTAAGGTGAATCATCCGTTGCTTAGGGGAGCGCTGGGTTAATAAATGGGGTGTTTCGGTGTTTATGTATTTGTCTGAAGCTCCTTATTTGCACTACTTGCTGCATATGAAGACTTCTGGTTGTATGGTCGGGGAAAATCATGAGCAACGTCTCTCCTTTTGTCATAACGAAATCAGGATTTAATCTTGCCTTGTACATTTGTTATATAGATACCCATTTCATAAACTTCGCACATATGTATATATCCCTCCGACTTTAACGATCAGTTGCAATATTAAGATTCAAGTGCATTTGCTGCCGTGAAGCCACTTGAGCTGCACTCCTCCTCGTCCGTGGGCTTGGTCCATCTCCTTCGCCAAAACACTTCCCATCGGGACGATGGACGGAGACCTATAGGTCGATTCCAGCACCTATTCAGCGCACGAGGGACACGGCTCAGCAAGGGGCCACCAATCCTAAAACGCGGGTGGCCCGTCCTGAGGATTGTTACCACTGGTAGACCGAGCACACTGCGTGCCATAGCTACAGGCTCACATTACGAAGAGACTGTGGAATGAACACCGATCGCACTAAACAACAACTTAACTCATGGCACCCGCCATTGAAAGGCGATACCTTTCGACAATTGACGTAATGTCTCGGCGCGAAATCTTGTTCCACAGAGGCGTGTTGATTGCGCAAACTTCGCCGACCGAAGGGCAGGAGGCGCATGAGCCGCAATCCTCCCACATACTTGGGCTCCTCTCGGTCCACAAACGAAGAATCCGTGTTTAGAATGCTTCTAGATGACACGATGAAGTGTACATTAAACAACAAAAACAACTGGAGAAAGGGAACTGGGTTCCCAGATTGGCGACCCTTGAGTGTGAGCTTGGAAGGATCTTATCAGGGCAAAGTGTCAGTCAAAATCCAACATCCAACCTGGTTTCAGCTGCACTCTCTTACGTTGTGTTTCGTCTCTGCTTAGGGGATATTAGTAACAAGACGATGCTACCCATATGAACCTCATTGCCGTGGAGGGTCATTAGCGACTGATGTGCTCTCCTAGACATACAACCTTTAACTTGACTGTACGTGATCCTGCAAGCTGATGTACCAAGGACCATTCTCGCACGCATTGCCTAGAAACCGGCATTCGCTGTATCTTGTGCTGCATGGGCATATACAGAAGAAAAGCACCGAACAACGTTGATCAACTGATAGGTATCTAGCATCATTTGGACGACGAGCCGCTCGACTCCGTATCCAATTGAAAATGCAAAGCCCAACCCCCACGATTTTATACGCTAAGTATTTCCCATGACTCCATCGCTCCGACGCTAAAGGACAAATCATGATCCGGACATATCCCTCTAATATCTATAATCACAAGATTAAAGTCTACATAGATAAATATCTCCTCCCTCATTTGCTACCCACCTTCGCCAGGCTTCATCATAAGCAGCCTCTAAATCAGAAACCCATCTCTTCGTGTCGAACAATGCACAAGTCCAACGACTATCAAATAAGATCTTGCGGAGTTCGCCAAGTCGCCCAACGCCTTCTCCGTAACCAGAAGAATTTATATTGTAGGAAAATCCACTGGCGAGCTTGATCGCAAATTCTTCGTACTGATCATCATCTTTTGCAATAAGTTCGGTAGCTGCCTGAAGGCCTTCGTCACTCTTGGGTAGCGCTCCCTTGAGAATTGATGCTGCCATACGGGAGCACATCTTATACTTATATCGAGGGAGTGTCAGAAGAGGCGTGCTGGACCACAATATATCCGCGGCTGTTGTATGTGCATTGCATTCGGGCGTGTCCAGAAAGAGGTCACAAACGCGGGCCCTGGAAATGTGCTGGTGCTTTGGTGCCACATCCGTGAACCAGATGCGCGAAGCAACGCTCTCACCAGCCCACTCTTGAGCTGTGCGCTTCAAGTTACTCTCTCCGAGGTCCGGGAAACGAAGCAGCCACAGGATTGCCTTCGGAACTTTGTCCAATATCCTCAACCAAGTTCTGAATGTAGTAGGTTCAATCTAAGATAGTCAGTCTCGACTATCTCGCGAGCTAAGTGGGAAAAACAGATCATACCTTATACAGCTGATTGAAGTTTCCCAATATGATCGCGTCGTCTGAGAGACTCGGAAAAAGCTCCTTTCTCATTTCCCATCTTCTGGACTGCTCATCATCCCACGACAGCTGTTTTCCACGTGGTTCAGATTGAGCATGATCACAGCAGAAGAATGTATCGCGGCAAAAGATTATGTTTTCTGAGTAAATCCAGTCGTCTTCCTCCTGGGATTGCTGGTCCAATAGTTGGTCTTCGAGATCAAGATTCCGCCGCCAAGGTCGTAAAGTGTCAGGGGGGATTGCAGTCTCATCTGCCAAGATGTAGTCGCACCACTCAGCCCCAAGTGTACCTGCAAATCCCATAAATGACATCTGAATGGGAGCTGGCCGGGCTGCGAAAATTTCGTTCCTTGCGCCTCTCGTATATCCATTAAGATTAACAAGGATGTGGATCCCATCTTCGATAATCTGCTGTACTAAATGGCCAGCAGACCACAAACTTGCATCGCGGAACACTGGAGCTTCGCGCTCAATCTGCTGTCTATGGACTGAATTGTCACTAGTTGTTGTGGCATAGCAAAATGCCTTCGCTCGGGATGGGTCATGGAAACCAAAAACAGATTGCATCCTTTAGAATTAGTCAGATTATTAGGGAAGACTTCACCAGGCAACTCACAAATGAGCCAGAGGATGATTGTTGAAATCAGACGACACATATCCAATATTCAGATGAGGCGCAGGAGGCGGCGGCGGCACGAAAACCGTGCCCTGCATCCAAGAAGCCCGCAGTGTGGAGCAGGATATCCTTAGGGCATTCCGTTGCGAAATCATTCGTATATCTTTGGCCGACAGAGGGCAAGTAAATGTGTGGAAAGGGAGAACCGTTGGCGCAGATGGGACGCTGAGGCCGCTTGGAAGGAGCGGGCGGGAGTAAAGTGACGAAGGGAGGTCGAGCTTCTTTACGTGCTTGTCGTGATACCATCGATGTATTGTCCGTTTGATTGCGCGCTCTATTATCCGTACGATGCGTGCGCCTTCCCAATGCTGGCCAGCCCACCCAGCCAGTGTGACTTGCATGTTGCTTCTTTTTTCAGGAGTCCACGAACCCCCAGAATCTGCAACTTCCAATTGGTGTAGGAAGTCATGAAGTACCTGATCTTGAAGGGTCCCACGACCCCAAGTTGAGCCATCCTTGAGTTGTTTGGCAACTATGTCAACAACCCGCTTCATCCAACCACCGCCAATCCCATTTGATCTGGCATCCGTAATCATTCCTGTTTCATCAACATGCCATCTGTCCTGCTTGCCGCCGTCAAGAATGACCCCACCTCGACCAGCCCAATCGCACACAGAGTTAAGGGCATTCGCAAGACCGCATACCGCCTCTGCGAAGTCTGGACTTGATGCCACGGCACGTCTGTAATATTCGATGGCATCACTTGTGCGACCCTGATCTTTGACGGCATTTGCAAGGTTCGCAAGAGCAATATCAAATGAGCTATCGCAAGAAACAGCCTTTTCATACATTGTGATCGCGGCCGCGAGCTGGCCAATGTCCTTCAGCAGGCTGCCAAGATTTGTGTATATATGGGCGTGTCTTGAGTCTAAATTGAGGCCGTAGTTGTAGTATGCAAGAGCCAAGGCAACTCCACTCCCTGGAACGACGCCGGGAATGGCGGGGTGAGCAGAGCTATCTCTCTGGACCTGGTGGCGGTGTCCCGGAACTTGCTGAATGCCTGCCAGCAAAATTCCCACGTTATTAGCCGTCGATGGACTTGGCTGCAAGGACAACGAAAGGTAGTATAATGCCAAGATATCGCCAACTCCTGTAGGCATTCTGGAAATTCTCTGCCTAGAGCTGCTGTTCGACATGGCATCCTGGAAAATCTTTGCAAGAGAGAGTAGCGAATTGCTTGTGGTTGAAATGGCTGCTCTTTTGGCAATGCCATCAGGAACCTGGCGGAGGCCTGGAAGGTCGCCGTTCTTGGCAAAAACGAGGCTATTAGTTTGCAAGGCTTTGTCTGGCGGAAGAAGCAGAGGAATTGATCTCGTGCTCTGTGATCGAAAATCCGAGCGCATTGGATTGATACCATCAAGTGATAGAACATCGATGATCCTTCGGATGAGATCCTGAATTCCATGGAAGCTCCTCCCAGTGCTGATTAAGACAGCGTCTTCGAAGGCCTTGGACGCGCCATCAATGTCGCCGAGAGCATAGAGCATATTGCCTTTGGCGTGGACAAGAGCGAGTATACGGCCGTTTTCCGAGGCAGGTACGGAGAAACCGCTGGATCCAAAGCTGGCTTGAGTAGAATAGTCCTCGCTTTCCCTACCGCGGGGTGACCTGAACATTCTATCGCCATCGGCTTCGTAGTCGAGAGCGACTGTTTCCGAGGAAGTACAAGATTCACGGTCGGCATTGCTCGAGGTCTCGCTAAAGTAATCATGAGAGTCTTCGGACCTTGGCAGCCGGAGAGAGCGCTCAACAAACTCGATAATGTTGACGGCTTCATTCCCTCTGTGGTCGCCGCAAAGAAGACCGATAAGATGTTCAACAGCTTCAAAGTAGCTCGGCCGAAGCTTGACGGACTGTAGCCAGTGATGCTCAGCTTCTTCCCGTCTGTTTAAGCACAATAGTGTTGCCGCTAGATTTGAAATGGCCTCTACATGGCTATATGGAGATCAGAATCAGCATGATGGAGAAGAAATTGGTGAGATGGTGCGACTTACTTTGGGTCCAATGCAATGATCTTCGAGTACCAATCAAGCGCTTTGTGGTACTCCTCGAGACCATATGCAAGACAACCTCCAAGCAACATCCCATCAATCCAGCACCAGCCACTTTGATCACAAAGAGTTGTAAGCATGTCCAAAGCTTCCCTTGCTTTGCTGAGGGGTGAGCTAGCATGAGTCGAGGAGGCTTGAAAGGGTGAGATATAGTGTGGAGTATCTTGATTCGAAGATCTCCCGTGGTGCCGAAACTCAATCTGACCGTGTGCACCTGGCCAGATGCCGAGGTTGCCATTTCCAAGGGTATGGACAGAGTTCACTGTGGTGCTTCCAATACGACTCCTGAGATTCGACCCGCCACTTACGCCAGTATCGAAGTCGCCCCAGTGGGAGGCTATGTAAGAGGTAGGCTGACGAGGCGGCTTAGGATATATACTGTTTTTAGAATATGTTCGAAAACCATGAAATTGCCTCGACTGTCTATTTTCCTTCTTGGATTGATGGAGAAACGCAAGAAGATCAACATATATGCTGTGAGCCCAGGAAAGGGTCTTTTCTTTGAACCGCGGATTACCGGACCGGACAGTCGATTGGGCAGAAGAAGTGCGAGACCCGCCAGCAAAAGACGAATAAGTATTTGCATCTGGAAAGTTAGAATTCGACTGAGACAGATTTGAATTCCTATCTTCCAAATAACGCGGGACATGGTCGGAAGAAAAGAGAGAGACATATCCAAGGCGCTGAGGAATTTGGCTATTGAAAGATGATTGTCCAGATGAAGGCAACCGTTTAATAGAAGTCTCGACATATGGCTCTAGCCCTCGGGAGAAATCATACTTATTGTTCAAGTGATGATGACCCTGTTCTCGAACTGCCGCTGGCCTATAGGGAACAAATTTTCCATCAGGCCAGTACGGGCCGTATAAACCCCCATCGTTTGATGCGGTTGGCCCCGGGGACGGCTGGTATGCTGGCTGTAAAACAGTCGGAATCCGAATATCATTATTAGGATAGTACGTAGCGGCTGGGTGTGTTCTAATATGGTCCCAAACATTGAGAGAAGGATCTGATATGGGGGGCAACTGGGGCCAGTTGACAGGATCACAACTCATTCGTACTCCGGAGTCTGGGGCATTGAATCCACCCATCAGAGTTGCTGGCTGCTGCTGATGCCAGCCTAAGGCTCCACATCGGCGTCCGTTGCGGGGGTCGTCCTCTATCGAGGTCGAGTATTTCCCATCCTGGGCGGTAGATGTCACTGACAAGGGAAGCACAACATGTTTCAGTGCAGGTGCTTTGCTAGCCCACTGTACGGGCGTCCCATCGTAGCCTGCAGCGAGTGTCCCATTTGGTGTTTTCCTTCGAAGCATGTGCTCTGAGGGGTCGTCATATTGCCCCCCAAAACATTGCCCCGCCGAGTTACCACGCACAAAGCTGGGACGATGGGCGCCATAATTTTCGACTGGGTATGCGCGCTGAGGAGGCGCCAGCGGGGACGTGTCTGTAAGGTTTCTAGAGCTTCGAAATGGGAGAGGTGCAAGCCGGTCCCCTCGTCGTGGGGTTGAAAGGGGTTCGAAGGGAGCGGTTGCAAATCCTGAGCTGCCGAAGTGCTGCGAAAGATGTCGAGGATGTTGAGCAATTTGGGGAATCATGTTCATTTGCTTGCAGCTATGTCGGATAGCAAAGGCGCTTAGGTGCCAAGGTGGGACCTTCAAATGGTGTAACGAAGATTCATGAGAACTGATCTGTGCCGATGCCTGCACGAAGGAGGGGAGCGTTGACTCTATTGATCATCTCGAGCTACTAACCCGGCAGCCCAAATTGGGCGTCTGGGGATGTTTCTGCCTCTCCTTCAGACACAACAAGACCAGTATAATGAGGCTTCGCGGGGATCGAGAAAGGTTAAGGCGGAGGGCGGATCAGGAAGTGACGATTATCGCATTGCAGGCAGAGAGAACAGGAATCGTGCTGGGGAAAAGAGCACCCTGTTGATCGTGAAGGCTGCAGATGATAGATGGAGCGTCAAACCTCGAATTATGAAGCAGAATGTTGGGGATGGACAGGTAGTCAGCTTGTCGAGGTGATAGCAGGGCGCTGCGCCACCCTTGCAAGGCGTGCGAATACGAATCACATTCCAGTCTGCCATAGACCGCCGAGTTAAAACAAGGGTTCAAAGATGGCCTCTAATCTTTCTGCCGTTCTATTCGCTGTAAAGATGCTACTCAAGGATCTACTCCGGGGCTCTCTTTTCTTTTAGATTTTTCTTTCCATCTGTGGTTAGATGCAGATCTACCCTTTTCAATGCTGCGAAGCGGTGCGCTGATGAAAGCAATGAAACCCTTCCTAATTTCCAGGAGTCGTATAATTCAGTCCCATAGGTATATCCAGGCAGTGAAGGCTCGAGTTCATCTGTATGAATTTCACAATATCAAGGGCATCAATCAAAAGCATGTGTGGACCAGAAACGTTAACGATTAAACCCATGATTATAGTTCATGATGTGTAACCGACAGTACTCAATCCCCCGCGCTCAGCTCAAACAAAGGCACAATACCGTGAATGCAACCAGATCCTCGAGGGGAAGAGGGCAAGGGCCAGAGTATTTTGCAAGATCGTTGGGAATCGGAACTTATTGCATGGGAACTTTTCACGGCTATGCCATATTGCTTCTTGGTGATTCATTGCCATTGCTTACACAGCCTATTGTGAAGTATGCAGCCCGGAAACATGCGAAAGAAAGAAGACCACGATCATTTATTCGTCCGGAACTTGAATCGAGTCAGCCAATGTTCGATGCAACGTCAGAAACAAACACATACTCTCAATCTCCCCACTCTCGATATCATCGCTAACATCCTTTGGACTTCTCCCATCAACCTGGCAGCCAACACTGAAAGCAGTACCGAGAATCTCCTTAACACCACCCTTGAGTTCCTTGGAAAGGGATTTGAACCGCATGGTCCGAGCGATCTCGATAACCTCGTCCAAGGTGATTGACTTGCTGTGCTTGATGTTCTTTTCCTTCTTTCGGTCTCGAGGGGGCTCCTTCAGGGCTTTGATGACGAGCGAGGAGGCGGAGGGGACGACGGAAACGGCAGCTTGTCGGTTTTGGATGGTGAGCTTTACTGTGACACGAAGACCTTTCTGTGAAGCACACTGTTATTGGAATGCCAACCTCGAACTAATGTTCAGAGTTTGTGCCTTACCCAGTCACCGGTCGCCTTCGCAATGTCTTCTCCGACCTTCTTTGGGGACAGACCAAGAGGACCAATCTTTGGTGCAAGGGCCGATGAAGCACCGACTTCACCACCAGTTGCCCGCAGGTGGCTAGAAAACATCTTTTAGTAAACGTTGCTTCCGTGGCTTTCGCTGGATCTGGAGCCATATGAATAGGAGGATTGTGTCAGCATACATCACCTTGATCTCATTCGGGTCGAGCTTTGGAGCTGTGGAGGAGGCTGTTAGCACGAATATCAATGCTGGTAGGCAGTTTTACTTACGCATGTTTGCGATTGATTATGTTCTCACGGCAGTGGTTGACTTTCAGGTATGTTTGCAATTTTCTCGAAAATATCGTGTGCGGGCGGGCTTCATTAGCGAAGGCGCTAGCTTGCAGTGACACAGAAAGCGGCACTCAATCTCCAAATCCCAACTCAACTTGGACTTTTCTAATGGGCTCGCTATGGAGGCAACTCCCTCCCTAAACTTACATTTGTATAATTGAACACTAAGAGAACCTCCTCGTCTCATTTCAAATGTCCCTGAAGTTATAAGTTGTTATTATCCACCGCTAGACACGTATCCAGCCTGAAGAGGGCCATTGAAAACTAGTGCCGCTTTTTCTGTCTTTCGCGAGGCTAGATCTACGACGAGGCTGAACTCAACCTCACATTAGTTCCACCTAGACTGGGTTTACGACGGTCCATGAGAATTATAGAACACTTATCCTCTGGGATCGGGTAAAATTTACTGCTATATGGTCAGATTTGTTTTGGCCATAGGGTGCGTAGCCTCAACCACTGTATCACTTTCGGAATTGGGAGACTTCAAGTTTCGAAAGGCATTATCTCTGGGAATGTCTCTTTCACATTGGATGACATTTCCCATGCTGGGGTTGCTCTAGTATTTTCATCATATTTCCCAACGGCTAGTCTACCCAGCTACACTTGACCTAGACAGCTTCCGTCCAAATGTCTTTAGTCGAATCCCTCCTGCACTGCATGCTAAGTCTAACCCCCAGGCTGCATGTCCGCTTTCTAGCATATGTTCTAATTCGTTCCACTAACAGCCAACCTAAACACCTGTCAGCTAAATTACCATATAGGAAGGGCGACACATACTTCATCAAGTGATCCATGAAAGTCTGCAACGAGACATCGTCGGTAAAAATGGTCTGAGCAGTCTGCGCCCCCACGCCACCCCAAGCACCAGTAGTGTGTGTTGTAGATGGGTTCAGCTTAGATAGCAAAAATCGTGCTTGTGATCCACCTGCGTCGCAGACGATGAATCGAGGCAGTGGGAAGCGATCCGTTATGAGATCCTAGACGATGTCAGCGCAATCGTGGAGATAGAGAAGGGTAAAATACTCTGGCATCTTCCTTTGGCTGTTCTAGTAGCGAGGCAAAGTTCTCATAACCATCCTGCTCCTGGTACCCTGCTTTCCTCCACTCTGCTACTGTTTCGCCGTGGAAGATCAAAATATGGAAGAAGGTATCAAGGAGCAATATGTGGGTGGGCTGAATAGAAGTGGAGTCAAGCAGAACTGGCTGGCTCCCATCTTGGTCGAATGTGTAAGAATCCAACGTCGGCTGGATCATGATCAGAGAGTTGCTGACATCTTCATGATTGAGCACGTGCCTATAAAAGGCAGTTTCGTCAGGCGAGTTATTGAAAACCTGGAGGAATTGACTGCGCCTCAAGTGAAACATGAATTGAGGGTAGAGAGTGAAGTTTTTCTCTAGGCGGAAAGACGATGGATCATCCTTACGGTAGTCGGCAAATCGAGAACAGAGTCGAATGAGCATCCGATCGACCCACCGGAGGACATCTGGACCATCGTCAACTTCAGCCTTGAAAACAGCAATCCTCGACATGAGAACAGCTGCGGCCTCCTGATCAAATGACTGTGCGATTGCGGGATCGCCGGCTGGGCCGCTCAGATTCCGGGACACCGTTGTAACTCGCAGGTGAAACTGCCCGGAAGAGTGTTGATAGTAGGTGAGGAATTGCATCATGCCCTTTTGCGGCGTTTGCTGGTGCTGTGCCGGGCCTCCTTGGCTGGCAATCTCGAAGTAAATTCCGTAGCTAGCGCTGGGATCAATGCCACACATCTTCCACGAGCACGTGTTGCCGATTCCACATTCCGTCTCGCCTACAGACGTTGACTTTTTATTCATAGATACCGCGTGCCCAATCAATCCAGTGACCTTCAATTCCTTTGTCGTAAGAACCTCTAGGGATGCATTAAAACCCATGAGAAGATTGTCGTCGGCGTCCTTTTCGAAAACTCGTACGAACGATTGCTTGAACATAGATGCTGTGAAGCTATCTGTCAAGACCATGTGGCCACCAGTGGAATTGGAGAGACCTTTCATCTCCAAGAGACCCACCTGGTCCAAACAACCAGCAAAGATATCGATAATGTGTCCGTTGTGTGCAGTCCTCTTTGCAAGATTGTCATAGAACTAACTGGTCAGTACATTCTCCGGAGCTTTAAACATATTACTTTCAGCCAGAACAAGTACGTACCTTCAACGCTTTCTTGTAGTACTTGATGTTATCACGATCAATGTCATGATGCGATCTAATTGGTTCTCTGAGCTCTGGTCCAACCACTAAGCCTGGTCCCTCGGTGGCTGGCCC
>Ga0302325_10016176_pt1 | contig 15824 bp, 16 predicted proteins | sample Palsa_T0_2_FD_201948 | JGI IMG/M metagenome (GOLD analysis project Ga0302325, IMG submission 201948) | Peat permafrost microbial communities from Stordalen Mire near Abisko, Sweden - Palsa_T0_2 | ecosystem: Environmental > Terrestrial > Soil > Palsa > Peat permafrost | place: Sweden: Abisko...
GCAGCAGAAATAATGCAGGATGAAGAAAAGCAGCGCGCAGAAGCCTCAAAGTGGAAAGCTACAAAAGAAACGAGGAGCGAGGGAGAACAGGAGAATGCTGCTCAACGCAAGCGGGAAGAAGCACGGATACGGAAAGCAGCAGAGCGAGAAAAGGCCGAAGAGCGGAGGAAAGCCCAGAAGGCAGAGAAGAGGGCAAGTGATGACCGAGTCAAACGAGAGAACGAAAGGAGACGACTGCTGGCTTTTGGTCCCCCTCCTTGTGAAAGTGAGCAACAACCACGGCAAAGTATGTCTTCAACTCCTATCATTAGCGACTCTGGTTCCCAAGCCAGGCAGGTCGAGAGATGCGAGACCGCCCCAGTACAACAAAGGACAGCAGCAGATAAAAATAAACGTCAACTGCAAGATGTTTACTCTCCATCCACTGGACAGCAGATCAAGAACACAGCTAGGCAAGACAGCGCCCCGATAACGCCCCGAAAGAAGGATAATAGCGTTCAAAACATGCCCCCAGAGTTTGCTCCATTAACCGAGGAGAACTTGCGGGCACAGGCAGGATCTGGCGATGATGATTTAGATCCACTGTGTAGGGGTCTGGGAGATAATATGAGAACAATTTTGGAGGGGTTCAGGCTTCCAACAATCTTCCAATCCGATCTCACGCCCTCAGATGAAGAGGAGAATCCATTAATCAGAGATAAGGACAAGGAGAAGGACGAGTAAAAGATCAAGTAGGAAAATTATTCAAAAAAGAGTTATTTGAACACACTTCCTGACTTCTATCATGTGACACTCATCAAATGTCTTCCTTTTACTTGAAAGCTCGGTCGAGATTCTTCGTGTCCTCGAGGAACTATTGTCTGTTTGGAGGCCGAAAAAAAACGTGAGTGGGGGCTGTAGCGTCTATTCATAGTATTAGACATTCCACGCAACTTCCAAATAAGGTCTCTCAATGTTGTGCGCCGTTGTGCCACCCACTTCTAACGCCTTATCCATGTAAATGCTCAACATCTAATCTCAATACCCCCCCTACTGACAGTCAAATATTTTACCCCTTTATACGGCTTAACGCCTTCCCCTAGGCCGCGACTTTTCCTCGTATCAATCACCAGGCTCTCGACCTTAATTCCAGATGCCAACCAACCCTTAACTGAGAAGCTGACCATTGCTGAACTAGGCATAAGAATCTTGTTTTGTGCAACCTTTTTCGCGTCTCTTTGTTCCTCGGTCGCCTCAATTTTGGGGGCTACAACAGGGTGACTTTGATATGCTTCCTCTTCATAGTTGTAACTTCCATCAAGTTTGAACCTGTTTGCATCGAAGTCTTCATCGTCTGCAAGAGGGCCAACGACTGTACATCGCAGCGTGGCTCCACCTGCAACGGCATCTTTCGCTGGAATGTGCCATTCTAGGTTCTTCTCACCGGGATTGTATGTGGTATCACCTCGACTTGCTCGGATTTCTGATAGACTCCTCACATCTGACGGCAGAGGGATCGTGACCACTAAAGCTTCTAGAGCCGGTGTTGAAGAGGTTCCTGCATGACCTCCACTCAGACCAACTCCGAAGCCAGATCCGTTTCGTCCTCCCGGGAGACTACTGCTCCTGGAGGAAGATCCTGAAATCGAGGAGTTGCCTTGGCCAGAGACTTTGGTAATGAAAAGCCTAACCTCGAAGTCGGAACCTGCGGGTCCAAGGCTTGTCTTTACCTCCACATTGACAGGCAGTTTCAAACTCGAAGAGTTAGTCGTTCCAACCTTGCCGTTCTGAAATGGCAGTAAATCAACCTCGTAGCCGGCCAAGACAAACCTTCCATCTGGGGGAACAAAACTCAGTTCCCCTGGTTTTTCCCGCCACCTTGCTAATCTGACACAGGGATGGAACACCGGTAGCTCCATAATGCTGTTGATGTTTTGCCTTCCAGATGGAGTGGACAGATTCAGTAAAAGATCAGGAACTCCTGATATCTTTGAAGTGAAAGCAATGGTGCCATTCGCGAACGCTGCTAAAGGCCGTCCTGAGGGCGCTAGAGTAACTGACAATGTCTCGACTAAATCGACGTACAGCTCATTGGACGTATGCCGTACGTTTGCTCTTCGCCATGGTAAGGCAGGAGTATTTGCTGCTAGCGAACCGGTAGAGGATATGGCAGACATATTTGAGGATGCGGAAAAACCTGGTTTTCTGGGAACACACATGAATTTAAGTAATAAGGATCTGTGGGGAAACCAACCCAGGAATATTGATCCCTCCCAATAACTTCCCAATCCACCCCTCAACTTCAACTACGTCTCTCAAAGCATTCGGTTCTGTCGTGCTCACTGCTCCGGCATCGCACATCTCGTTCAACAGTTGAGCCACCACATCATAGCTGCTTTCCAACTTATGTGCCAGTAACGGGGACCCAACGAATTCCTCGAATACATCTATGATCCGGTGTAGGAACTCCAGCGCTAGCAGAGGTTCAATTTCAGTGGAGGAGGTCAGCAGGAAGAGGAGGTTGGAGTGGATGAGACTGAAGACGAGAGTAGGCGGAGAGGTATTCGGAAGGTATATTAGGTTCGGCCGAGGAGTAGGGTGACTTAGGTACAGAGGGAGAAGCTTGGGAGCAGTAAGAGGCCGCGATAGGTAGGTATGGGTGAGAAGGGGACGGCTTGGAAAGCTTAGCTATTGAATGTCGAGGAAGGGAACCTGCTTACTTGTGTTCATCATAGATGTATAGAGCCTCAATAGCCCCGTTCATTGTCGATTCTTGTCGCTATCGAGACATACCAAGCGTCGAAGTTGATTGAATGGTGTGCTGCTGATGGAATGTGGGGGGCCCAGATGCGGCCGCCTCAGCCCTGAAGCTCTCCCGAGCTACAAATGTTTCTCCTCAACACAACAACACACTGTCACTGCCGAGGGGTGCTCATCCACAATGACAGACTCAACCTCCCCTAGTGTGCAGGCGCTTTCAAGGCCTGAACCGCTGCAGCAAGTTCTCGCACAGGACAAAGTTGACGACTGCATGCCGTGCAGAATGACAGGTAGAGAAGAGCCTAGTTGGTTATTATGAGGTCGATTTTGCTAACGGTTGGTTCAGGAGCTGCTACGTTCCTGGGGCTCGGTGCTTATAGTTACTTCTCTGGACATTCTCAACTGAAAGCACAACAAGCTAAAATCTTGGCCAGTAAGAGCATGTTTGGGTTGAAGAGTCGACAAGCTGGTGTCACTGGAATCGCTCTCACTCTCGCTGGGATGGGCTTTTGGAGATTCGTCAACTAGATCACATACCCACGTCAGGAACTTCAACTTCACCAAGGCATGTTATTGCTCTCAGACCTTGTGTATTTCACTTCGATCTCATATGGGTGTTCCTGCATTGTTGTGACTCTTTGGATCTCCACTCAGTCTTTCCACTCTCAAGAAGCTCCTTGACGGAGGGAACTCTGGCAATTGAAAAGACCGCCGCTCTTGTCCACGGCACACCCTATCCAACAACAAAACCAACATCACGCTCAGCTCCATGACCAGTACCGTTGATCAATTGTATCAATTCTGAAACCTACACCCCAAGCCCAGCCCAATAGTAATATTATGTGTCGAAATGGAGGTCCGACTTCTTATCTTCTCATCACCTGTTTTTGATACTCGATTCCTCCCTGACCCTTTTTTGCCCCGGAATCCTCGACAAAGGCCAGCAAAGCAGGAACGCCATGGCATACCATTTTTGGTCGACGACATGTTGAAAGACACCCTCAGCTGCATCTGCGCGAGATTTGCAGAGCCGACGAAAAGGAAGCCAAGATAAAAGCATATTGTTGGTGACGGCATGTCGCAAAGTTATGCCATTGGATTATTAGGCGCAGGACGTGCAATCAGCTCGATCTCGACGAGGGCTTTTACGATGAGGATGTTGATTTGAAGGAACCTCATCCGATTATGACAGTACGATGGACTACGTGGATAACTATGAATTTACTAATTTCCATTACGTCCATTCGACGTGTCTCCGTTTCCGGTGTCTTCGAACCAGTGTGATAGGAGGGAGTAGTGGGTGAAGCTCTGCAGGCCGAAAGACTCCTGAAGTAATGTCATAAATTATGGAGACATTAGCCACGTTGCCCAAATGAATATCCCTGCAGCATGCTGTTTTGAGAACCAAGTTATTGTCGAGTTCGAAAGAGTAATCGTAGTTTATTGGAATACAGCAGAGATCTAAAACTGCAAGAATAAATATAGCAAGTAATATGAATTGCCTCTTTTTGTACGTTAGACGAAAGTATGGTAGCTTATTGTTGAAGCTCATGGTAGAAGCTCATTGTACGAGAGGGCTGTAACTTCTCCTTTTATTTTATTTTTAATTCCAAACGGTCCAAACACAATAACTGGTGTTCGAATGGTGGAAAAGTGAAAAGAATCTTGAATAGTCGACATAGAGAGCCAAAAACGATTGAGTTCAGATCCAATAACTGTTTTGTAAAGTGCTCGTGTGAGGTTAGCCGCGTACATGAACCCCTGCATCTGCATTGGGCCGGGACAAGGATGGAAATACATTTCTCCGCTGGGGCCACCAAAAAATTACATGCCCTCAGCCTCAGCCTCGTGCTCACTTCAAGGTCGAAGCATGGCGATCACGATTTTGGCTCCAGCTCCGGCTGACCTACACCAAACAGTCAATGATTCCGATGATGATAGTGACAATGGCGGGGTTGATTTAGAGGGAGATTCTGATATGCGGCCTTCGAAACGAGCTCGACGAAGCAAGGATATTGTCACTCCTGGCGAGACGGTCACATATGATCCGCAATGGATGAGGTCTGTATTTCTGCCCCTTGATTTATGTAGACATTGCTTACAGCGTCTCAAGAGGGCACGGTACATACATCGCCTCTTCCAGCACAGAGATCATCGCGACCGTAGCAGGTACAGTCCAAAAAACAAACAAGCTTCTCTCGGTCCAACCTTTACGTGCACGTTATACGCCAGAAATCGGCGATTTGGTTGTAGGACGAATAATTGAGGTCCAATCCAAGCGTTGGCGTGTTGACGTAGGAGCTCCTGTGCTTGCTGGACTCCCCCTTTCGGCCATCAACCTCCCAGGAGGCATTCTACGGAAGAGAACAGAGACAGATGAGTTGCAGATCAGGACATTCTTCAGCGAAGGCGATTTGTTGGTAGCGGAAGTGCAAAGTCTGTATCAAGACGGAAGTGCTAGTTTACACACGAGAAGTTTGAAGTATGGAAAGCTCAGGAATGGAGTATTTATGAGTGTCAGCGGAACAGGTGGTGGAGGCGGTGTAGTAAGAGCTAGGAGACAAGTATGGACAATCGATACTGTTCATGGTGGGGGAAAGGTCGATGTGATATTGGGGGTCAACGGTTATATCTGGATCAGCAAACACGTCGAAGTAGTTGGGAGTGATACTGCGATCACGAGGATTGAAGAGAGTGTCAGCAGCACCGTCTATTCGAGTCAAAATGACGAGATTCCTGGCGAGACAAGGACGGAAATCGCGAGAATTAGAGGGGTTATCACGTTATTGGTGGAAGAGGGTTTGAGAGTCGACGAAGATATGGTCATGAGAGGTTACGAGGCTGCTGTTATGGTTGATGATGAGACTCCAGGCGAGAGTACCTCGTATCTTGGAGGAGAGATGGGGAAGAGAGTTCTAGACATGTTGAGTGGGACATGATGGCTCACGGACTTCCTCGCATGAACTGCATACGAATCTTCACCATCCTCCCGGCTGGTCTAGAATCTTGCGTTTGAGCTTCCCTCTAACTGATTATAAAGCAACCAGCTGTCAAAATGAAGAAAGACAGCGGCATCTCCACACACGTTCCACGGGCCGAGGTAAGAATTCAGAAGCCACAGCTTATTGTAATTGTCCACCGGAAGGCCATGATACCGGTACCACAAATATTTCTGATCTGTGGGCACGTGGTTCAGCTATTTCCCCCTTTTCGCGGTGAGAAGTGCTGCATCGTTCAATCCCTGGAGGGGTGCTGCTATCTCCGATTACTTTCCACCAAAAACTTCGTGAACGACGAAGCTGCTTAATACAATCCATATATGAGAGATCACATAAGCGCACGTGGGCTTACGTATCTCAGTAGTACTATGTGAAGTTTTGAACCCAATGTCAACGAGGGTCTGCAGAGTCTGGATCCCGTTTGAGGTTTTAACCCCCCTATCTTTTTCGGCGATAAAAAATCCTATCGAGGCGAAACGCCAAAGACGTCACTTCTTTCCTCGAATCGAGGGAAGCGATGTGGTGCGAGTCAGTACAGTAAATATCATCCATGTCTTTTTCATTTCAAAGCTGGACCAGCTCCCGAGAAGCCTGGAACCCGCTCTCTTCAGGTCCATAGTAAGGATGCAGAGTGGCCAATTGGGAAAGATTCCAGGAGCGCTGTGTGTGGTGGTGTGGTGGCACTGGTGGGGTCCTCTGTGTGGCTGCCACTTTTCTCCCTGGATCCGCTGCAAACCCTGCAAAACATGTAAACCACGACATGGATGATTCTTCGACAGTAGCAGCATCATTTGGATCCGATTAAAAATCCTGGATGCGAAGCTCCGACGAGTTTATTATTGATCTCACAATCTCCGAAGGTTTGTTGCTGGCAAGTATATTCTTTTATATAAGTAACAAGTCCATCTCTTTTACGTCACCATTCTCTTCACACTTCGACAGACAGCAAAGAGCTCATATCTCCCATCTCTCGAGTTAACCTTTCTTCACACGTTCAATTCCCGCCCCAGATTATATACAGAGCAATCAGTCAATCATGGTTGAATTTACAGTTTTCAAGGGCTCGAAAGAGGGCAAGATTATCAAGAGCACAGCCCAGAGGGAGCTCAAACCAAACGAAGTCCTTATCAAAGTCACCCATTCCGGTCTTTGTGGTACAGATGAGCATTACAGGCATGAAGATATGGGACTTGGGCATGAAGGAGCAGGTATTATCGAGGTAAAATCATTTTTCAGGTTATACTTTCCAGCCATTTTAACGAGCACCTAGGAAGTTGGTGCGTCTGTCAAGACATACCGTAAGGGTGATTCAGTAGGATGGGGTTACCAGTCAGGCAGCTGTGGTCATTGTAAACACTGTCTCACCGGTCACGAGACAATTTGCCCTGAGCGACAGATGTATGGATATGCCAATCGAGACCACGGCTCTTTCTCTTCGCATGCCGTCTGGAACGCCGACTATATCTTCAGCATTCCCTCATCCATCCCTCGCGAATATGCAGCACCATTGATGTGTGGTGGAGCAACAGTCTTTAACGCCTTACACTCATTCGGCGCAAAGAGCAGTGACCGTGTTGGAATAATCGGCGTGGGAGGATTGGGACATCTGGCCATCCAATTTGCATCCAAGATGGGCTGTCAAGTCATCGTCTTCTCCAGTACTGACAGCAAGAAGGATGAAGCTCTCAAGCTTGGAGCGGACGAATTCGTCGCCACGAAGGGAGCCAAAGAGCTCCACGTCTCTGGGCCCATTGACCACCTGCTCGTCACTACCTCTTTCCAGCCCGATTGGAAGCAATTCCTTCCGATTATGTCACCCGGTGGAACCATCTTTCCTCTTACTGTTTCACCAGAGGATTTGAAGATTCCGTATATGCCAATTGTTGCGGGCGAGTTGAGGATTCAGGGCTCGCTTGTTGCTGCTAGACAGGTGCACAAGGAGATGCTGGCGTTTGCTGCGCATCATCAGATTAGACCTATCATTGAGCAGTTCCCCATGACTGTTGAGGGCATCACGGAGAGCATGAAAAAGTTGGAAGATGGGAAGATGAGGTATAGGGGTGTGGTTGTTGCGCAGTAAATATGATGGTGTTGGAGAGCTATAATATAGATGCATTGCAGCGGCGTATGTATGGGAGCGATGGCTACTTAATATATAGGCAATTAAATATCTGATACTTCTGGACTCTAAGACTTTCCATTGCGAGATGTGCGCAGAACGAACGTTCGTAGCTAGACATGAAGTAAAGGCAAAGAGATACAATTATACCTGTCGTTTACCGAATTGCCTCGACATCTTGAGCATTAAAGTGTTGTGCTCACGTATCCTCATTTATTTCACACTGAATGACACAAAGTTTCTTCTAATCGAAAGAAATGATCACCCTCCGGAGAAATACCTTACATGCTGTCTGCACGTGATAACATCTCAAGACGGAACTCCCGGTGCCACCACGGATCAAACTCCGAGGAGCGGATGCAGCCCGCTGCGACATGCAACAAAGCCAATGCAATCTCCAATCCGAAGAATGGCATCTCACTTTAATTGCTTAGTCTTCACTTGAAGAAAGCATGTCAGCCAGTAGCTAGTCATCCTTCAGGCAAGCTTCTCCCCGGGAGTAGTCGATCTGCAGGGCATGGGCTTTATAGGGACAGGCATGGATATAATGTCATCCTAAATTGGATTGGAGATATCTCCGAGGATATCATGAGCGAAAAGCGACCTGCAACAAAAAATTCTTGGCCAGAAGCAGAAATGCACTTTGCAAAAAGATGTGGTGGCTGCCTGGGGAAGTGCTTCCTGGCTTGTAAACATTGCTCCAAACGATCGCCTATTAATCATATATACATGGTCTGACTTCATACGCATGTCAAATTCGACCTGAGCACCCACTATCTCAGCCAAGGAGGTAGAGAACTACTTCCTTGGGCTTTCTTCAACCCAACAGCAACAAGCGCCACCATTACCCACCTGGCAATTGCTCCCTTGAGACTATTGGCTCCAAGGCCAAATACAAAGCTAAGCCAGTACCCAACACCCTTGATCTCCCTTCCCTGACGATCAAAGTTCGGCTTCTGCGTAGTGAGTCGTCTGATTTGGGAGAGCTTGCCAGCATACGGTGGGTACCGGACGCTGATCAGACTCTCCATCCAGCCGGGTGTGGTGGTGACTGAACGGCGATGGGTGAAGGTGTCAAAGGAGGCTTTGCCTCTGTATGCACCTTGCCCCGAGTTTCCGACGCCACCAAAGGCCAGAGTTGGAATGGAGCCGTGATAGTAGGCATCGTTGATGGAAGCACCGCCAGAAGTGACTTCGTTGAGGACTATGTAACGTTAATATGCAGACAGGAGGATGTAGAGAAGGAGTTGTGATTCGGAACATACTCTTACTAGTCTCTGCCTTCGATCCAAAGGCATAGAGACCCAGCGGAGTTGAATGCACCGAGTTGGCCGTGCGAATAGCACTCTCGATGCTATCAACAATGAGGATTGGCATGATCGGGCCGAAGATCTCGTCCACAACTACAGGGTCGTGCTCATCCTCTACCTGAACCACGGTGATTTCCATGAAATTTTGAGACTCATCCATCTCTCCCCCAATAAGTATCTTGCCTCGTGTTTCATCGAGCATCTTTTTGATTCTCTGGAAGTGCCTCTTATTCACTATTCTGGCGTAGTCCTCGCTGTTCTTTTGCCCATTAGGGTAGAATTCTTTGAGCGCAATCTTCAGTTGTTCGACAAATTGTGGGAGAATTTCCCTTTCTACCATGATATAATTCTCGCTCATACACACCTGGCCAGCATTGAGGAGCTTTCCCCATAGGAGACGGCGGGCTGCAAGGCGTGGATCAGCATTATTGGTGATAAAAGCAGGGTTGAGACCTCCAAGTTCGAGAGTAACCGGTGTCAAGGTCTCGGCAGCTTTTTTTGCGATGATTGTTCCAACTCCAGCGCTTCCTGTATAGAAGATCTTATCCCACTTCTCGTTCAGCAACGCAGTTGTTTCTGGAACTCCGCCGTTCACAACAGCAACGCAGTTTGGATCGAGGTACTCCTCAACGATATTCTTGATCACCATAGCCGTTGCTGGAGACACTTCAGAGGGTTTCAGCACAACAGTGCAGCCAGCTGCAATGGCACCAATAACAGGGCCAAGTTGAAGTTGGACAGGGAAGTTATAGGCACCAATGACCAAGGCAGTCCCGAGGGGTTCCTTTCTGATTGTCGGGTTCAGTAATGAATTGGAAAACGCAATATCCGGAGCAGCTTCGTCCTTCATCCATTTCTCCAAATTTTTTGTGACGAATATGATGTCGTTCTTGCACCAGTCTATCTCGGAGATGAAACTCTCGAAGACGGGCTTGCCCAGGTCCTGCTTGCAAGATTCAACCAGTGCATCGGCGTAGTCGTTAATACCCCAATACAACTTGCGTAATTGTGTTAATCGGTATGAGAGAGGCTTGGTCGTTTGTGCGCGGAAGGTGGCTTTGCAGCGATTGACTGTGTCTGGGATGGACTCAATCGCTGTAGCCTCGAAGGGCATTATCTTGCTAACCCCCATGTCGGATGATGAAGCTGTAATCATAGTTAGCGGATTCCTCAAGGCGAGTAAACAACTGGCTCTGTAGTGGATCAAACCAGCTGTGGCAAAGGCTCAAAACAAGAAAATTAAAGGGCTTCTGGATGAAGCATCCACCAGATCACGGATGCGCAACTTTACTACTAGCGGAGTTCCACAAGACGTTGACAGAAAATGGCCGCGGAATAGGAAGTAAGAGACTCACTCAATTCAGTGTTTTGTTCACTTTTGGCTCTCGCGTTTGAAGACAAATAGGGAGGATGATGTTGAATCTGGCGTATGAAGTGTTTCTCCAGAACTGTTGAAGAAGTCGACTTCAATGCATAGACGAGACTCCAGCTTTATTAGGGGTGCTCGAGGCCAGAGCGGAGTGGAGCAACTCGAGTCCGCTTTGGTCGTCCCCGACTTTCCATGTGCTGCCGGTTGAGATTGCCACTGCTTCCCCCTCAATTTCCTGCACACCCCGTTGTGGCAGCTTCCCAGCCTCGGTTCATGCAGTGCTCGTAGTTACGCGCTTAAACGAGATGCACGTGAGATCGAAAAGGAGGCACCATACCTGGGTAGGTAAGTATTGGTTCCCATCGGTGCATCATAATAACGTAGGTAGAGACGTGTTTATTCTTATTAAAAACTCTCTTCAGGCAGAATTTGGTTCCACTCTCTCGGAAGGAGGTCGCTGTCCACAAACGCAGTTTCTCTCAGAATAATCTCTGGTCGGCTTCAAGGATGGAAGATGGAAGGATGGAATGATGAGGTGGGATGCTACCTATCCCAATCGCGTAAAGAGCGAGACAAGCCCCTGCCAGCACACGGCGAATTGAGCTGTCTGTTTTATATATCTACATCTTATTCTTATTCTATTTGAAAAATTAACTGTCACAATATCATACATCCGTATTTGGTCCACAACGTCTATCTAACGTCTGACACCAACTTTCTTTCCCTTCGGACCAGGTCTTCTGGCTCCCAGGAGCATATCAGGTAGCATTTCTCTTATTGGCTCTTGCTTAGCCAATCCCTCCTCAATCTGCTGAATACCATCGATAACTTGCCCCGCAAGCTCTAGTTGCTGGTCTTTCTTCGCAATAGCTTGGCGATACTGAGTCAACTCAATTCGTCTTTGCTCGGTGATCTTCCATTCCTCTGGGAATATGTATTTGGGCTTGAAATTGTGGTGTCTGGTGTCTAAGGGCACGTCTTCAAATGTATCGTTTGGGTCCTGTAATTGTTAGACTTGAGTCAATGGGCTCATGAAGAGAGTTTCTTACCCTTGCTTCTTCCAAAAGCTTATCGACCAAATCTCCCAAATACCGTTTATTTTGAGCTTGAGTCTCAAACATCTCACAGCTCATTTTGACAATGTCCGTCTCTGGATTGTATCTCACTCCGACCAACTTCCTCAATTTATCTCTCTGAATCTCGGTAAGATTTGGCATATCTGCTGGAGTGAACTCTAGGACAACTTTCTTTTCAGCAGGATGTTGTTCGCCCATGTACGTGGTATATCTGAACCTCAAAGGCATATCCGCTGTTGGAGGTTGGAATGGCTTAGCCAATTCTGCCAATCTTTTGTTAGTTTAATTCTCAAATAGTAATCAAGGTTCATCAATAGGAGACCTCTTACTTGACAAAAGAGGCATCTCCCAAGCTGCCAGCCTGGCATAATATCTCATCTCCCGATGTTGCTCCAATTCTCCGTGCGCAAGCGTGGTTATATCATCTTGGTCATCTGGCAACATGCCTTCCTCTTCCCAAGGCTCAGCCTCTCCCATGTTCATAAAGGTCTGCTTGAGCTTCTTCCGTCGTTGTGGTAACACGTAAGGTTGATCATCGATCATTGATTGCTGTAGTATCTCTCTATATTCCGCCTCGATCGTCTCCTGGCCTGACGATTCCTCAAACTCTTTCAAAGCCATCTTGTATTCTGCTACGTCATGGTTGGTAGCTTCCGCTTTCGAGAGTCGTTCGTTGATTTCTTCGATTGAGGGAGCTTTCCACTGTTGAGGCGTGGTCGAGAATTCCCGCCCTCTTCCAGCCGACTTGAACACATGCCGAGGGGCAATATGCCTGCAATTGCAGCTTCTCACAGCAAAGCGGAAGCTTTGCAGCGCTGCAGCCATGGTGGTCCGCTCTCGTGATGTTGATGCTGCTGCTGCTGGAGCATAATTTTAACATGTCGGCGCTCTGCGAATAAAAAGTCCGATGTCTCGCTAAAGTCTCCACTTCTTTTCCACACAGGTTTTTATCGATACACGATAAGGCACTTTCAGTTCAAATCCTTAGCGCACTTGGGTGTATCATTGGCCATGCCCGAATCAAATGGAAAGAATGCGACGGTGATGAAAGTCTGCCTCATTACCACCGGCGCAACAGCCAAGTTCCCAGAACTGATCCAGGCTGCCCTGGCCCCAGACTGTCTCCAAGCTTTTGTTGACAATGGTTTCACACATCTCAACTTCCAATGTGGAGAGAGTTTCAACTCCTTCGATGATTTCAAACCAGCCGACACAAAAGGTCTTGACATCCAGGCTTTCGATTTCAACAAGAGTGGTCTAAATAAGGAGATGAGAGCCTGCCAAGCAAAGGCTGGAATTTCAGACAAAGGACTTCTCATTTGCCATGCAGGTATGTTTTTTGAGTAGTGATCAATTGCAATTACTGACAGTTTATACAGGTGCCGGTACTATCTTGGAGGGGATGAGGCTAGGTCTTGTGTTGGTCGTGGTTCCAAATGCCAGTCTGCTTGATAATCATCAAGATGAGCTGGCCGAAGAACTTGAACTACAAGGTTATGCTACGAGATCCGATACAAGGTTGGCAACAACTCCTTTCCACACTTTAAAATACCAGCTTTGACTTGTCCTGTTCTGGGCACTCACTAACATTTTACAGGGGTCTGGCTAGGGCCATTGGAAACGCATGCGAGAAGCATGAAAAAGCATGGGTTGGGGTTGGCCACAACGCCGGCCTTGCTCCCATAATTGATTCCGTTGTTGGTTATGAGGACGATGTTCGAGCACGGTTGGATTAATGCTTTGGACTTGGCGTTGAGTGGATTCTTGGAATGAATGTCCAAAAGTATACCCCAATGAAATGATACCCTTGCTTCTGGTCCATATCTTGGGGTGGAATTTTGATTTCCAAATGCTTTCAAGTCTTCACTTTTCTCTCATTTCCAAGATCATCTGCGCCTATTATGACAGGATGCCCTCCCTGCAAGTGCTGAAGTAGACCTCTGATCCTCCAAACTTTTGAGAACCTTTGTGGTCAAATCGAGCAAAGCAGCATGCGGTCTCTTGAAGCCCTCCAAATCTTGCCCTTCCAACTTATAAGTATTTTGTTCAAAATCTTGGTGGGTCAGTAATTCTGCTTCTGCTTCTGCTTTCTGATCATTTTCGGAGGTCAGGAAAATACCAAGAGCTTATAATCAAACCAGACATTTTCCTCCCATGCTTATATTACAAGCAATTACATTCTTGCTTTATGTATTACTTATTTTTGATGGCACAATCTCGCAACCATGCTTATACCAGGTGTACTTTCAGCGAATCATGAGCTGTATACTTCCACTCGCTGTTGACCGAGGATTATGAGCCAGCTCATGTGAATTGTCATCAGGAGTTTTACTCCACCCGAAATGCCCGCGAAATTTTGGGAGGCGATGGCATTCGAATGAGTGGATACTTGAAGAAGGTATGTGTGGCACAGGGGTCAGATTGTAAGCTCTTTCTCCAACAGGCTCCTCTTGCTCAACTAATAGATTTTCAAAAGTTTCCTCCTTTTTTGCTTTAAAATCAATAGGAAAGTTTCTCTGCTATCATTCGAATGCAACATGGAACTCGCACCAGGTTTCGAATTCAGCGAGACGCACATGGACGAGTTACCTGCATTACTCTCCACATGAGAACGATGCCTTTGCCAAATATAAAACCTGGAAAATCATTTTCAAGAAGGGTGATTCCAAAAGAATCCTTCCAAGACTCATGAAGCTTTGAGTCCAGGGTTGGGCAAAGGACGACGTTACCAGATAGGAATTACGGATTTCCATGTGGTAACAACGCTCTCTAGCACGAGATCCTTCGGATTCAGCAACTGACGAGGCTATATAGTAGGTAAAACTGTGGCGTGGACTGGTCTAACGAAGTAACATGTCCGTGGAACTTTCCACCATCAATCACAGACGAGCAGAAGAAATTGGCCCACGCTAAGGGCAACCCTCCTGAACGTGACGGAATGAATTTGAAGAAGCACACACTGCAACGTCCAGCAAGTACTAGATATCTGAAGAGGTTCGTCTTTCGTAATATAAAGACTTTCCAATCATCATGTTTTCGAATTCTTAGACGCTAAGTGCTTGTGCCTTGGAAAGGAGGTCCTGTCTATTAGAACTTCATACAAGAAGCGATGATTACATGTTTTACACGCCACGCAGGACAGTATTATCCCTCTCCTCTATAGGCTTATATCGTTCAGCCAGAGTTTCCTCCACAGTTTTATCCAAGGAATTCGGCTTCTCGTATCGTTCGTGAAGAGCTTTCTCAACCGCTGAAGAATGGCTCAGACTCGCTGCCTGTGCTTTGGATTCAATTTTCTCAGTCGCCAAACCAACTGCAGCTTGAGCTTTTCCGATGGCTTCCTTGCCCTTTTCGATTCCCTTGCTGAAAGTGTCTCTTAAAGCACCACGTGCTGCATCAATAGTCCCGCCTGGATGCCTTACGGTCTCCACTGCATCCTGAGCACCTGTCTTTGCATCAGCAGTTAACCGGTCGGCCTTCGCTTTGGTTGAACTCCCAAGTTCTCCCGTATTTTCACCTGCTTGACTTAATTTCTCCTTTGCAGCGGAAGCAATCTGGCTGGCGCCCGCCTTTGCTTGAGCCCCCGCCCTTTCCGTACCTGAGATTGTTGCGGCCGCAGCTCTGTCGATTGCAGCAGCAGCCTCGTCGGCGCCCTTCTTAGCAGCAGCCTTACTCCTGTCAATCGCCTCCTGAAATATTGGAGCAGCTTGTTTCTCTGCCTTTTCAATGCCCTCCTGGCTCTTCTGTAATCCGGATCCAAGCAGCCTCGCGATAGCTCCTTCCATACCCTCCCGCACTCCATTCCAATCAGTCCTTTGCACCCTCCGTACAGCGTTCTCAACCTCGTTGTTCCATCTATCTTTTAAGGTCTCTGTTAATGAACTCCTTTCTTCGCGCGCAAGGTCGGCCCGGCTCTGTGGTGGAGGGACGGGTGAGGGTTCGAGAAGACTGGTGAGCACACGAGATTGTGACCGTAAAGCTTCAGCTTGTGCCCGTCGATTCCGCTCATGGGCAAGAACTGTGAGATACGCAATTCCGAGTGTCAGGGTAACTCCGCCAGTCTGGAGATCAATGTTAATTATGCTAGTGCAGTCGAAGTCTGTTCATAACACTTACAAAGCCGGTGGTGAAGCCCATCTTGACTTACAATTTTCATCAACCAGATCAAAGGGCCCAACTGATTCCGTAAAAGCTCAAAAGAGCTCAAGTGAG
>Ga0302325_10016178_pt1 | contig 15823 bp, 14 predicted proteins | sample Palsa_T0_2_FD_201948 | JGI IMG/M metagenome (GOLD analysis project Ga0302325, IMG submission 201948) | Peat permafrost microbial communities from Stordalen Mire near Abisko, Sweden - Palsa_T0_2 | ecosystem: Environmental > Terrestrial > Soil > Palsa > Peat permafrost | place: Sweden: Abisko...
GTTGCCGCAGCCTTAAGGCTTTAGCTAGGTACGAGGTGTAGCCAATGAGAACCTCCGAAAGCGCAAGGCAACGCAGTGCAATGCACAAACGCAGTCATGTTGCGATCCTTCTTGCCTGCTTCGTCCTTACTGGCGTGTCATTCGTATCGTTTCTTCCCGTGGCGGGGAAGCGGGCTTTGCACACGGAAGGCCGCCTGCACGCAGGCCTGCATTTTGTGGTCTTCAGCGTGGTCGGATTTGTTGTATTCCGTGCGGCGCGTTCGCGGGCGGCGCGGATCGCTGCCTTTGCGGGAGCGGTGCTCTTCGGCCTCGCCATTGAAGTGGGGGAGCATCTGGTATATCGGGGCGATATGGAATGGAAGGACGTGCTTGTCGATACCATTGGCGTCGTTGTTGGAACGCTGCTGGCAATGGTCTCCGCGCCAAGGCAAAGCGTCTGAACGGCGATGGAGTCTGGTGGTTCAGCCGCCGAAAATCCGAGAGGAGCCACTTGCCTGGCTCCTCTTGTCGTTGCTGTAAATGATCCTACCGGACGATCTGCGCGGCAACGCCGGGCAGGGCTTGCGTGCCTTCCAGGCTTACGGCGTCGAGCGAGAACGGATCGATGCCAAGTGCGGTGAGGATGGTGGGCGCGACCTGCGTGGTGGCTGCGGCGTCCGAGACGGTCTGCGCGGTGAAGCGCGAGTTGGCTACGAGCAGCATGACGTTGTTGTCGTCATGGGAAAAGCCGCCGTGGTCGCCGATCATCGTGGTGCTGCCGGAGTAGGTCACGCCCACGTTGGGGGTGACGATGATGTCCGGGGTGCGCGGGTCCTGGCCCGGCTCCCAACCGCCGATGTTGTAATTAACCGCCAGCGTCGGCCCGTAGAGGATTTCGCCCATGCCGATGTTGGTGGCGTTTTTTTCCAGCACCGCGACTGCGGACGGGACGCTTACGCTCTTATTGAGCCAGAGCACCGAAACATCGTCCTCGGTAGCGCCAATGCCGGTGGGGTTCAGCGGCGACTCTGAGAAGGGAATCAAGCTGCCCAGATAAGTAGCCGGAGTATCGGCGCCGTTGGCGATGTAGCGGGTTGGGTCGATCGGTCCTTCGCCATGCTTGGCGGTGATGATGACGAGCGTGTTCTCGTAGATGCCGGCGTCTTTGAGGGAGTTTACGATCTGCCCGATGCAGACGTCTACGTATTGAATTTCCTGCATGAGGATCGGAGTCGGCGAGGCAGCGGCGTTGATGTATCCGCCCTTGCCTACACCGGCCTCATTGACGCTCTGGCCCACGTATACGGACTGAAAGTTCATGCCGAAAACGTTGGGCACCTGGGCTGGCGCTCCATTATGAGTTTTGCCGGCGATCTGGTTGAGCAGTCCGTTGACCTTAATAGCGTCGTAGCACTGGATGTTGGCAAAGCTGCCGTTCCACGCTCCTACGCCGACCTTATCGCGGATCGACGAGCAGGGTACGCCTTCCGGGGTGACTACGCCTGGCAGCGGCACGACAGCCGAGCTGACTTCGGGCGAGAAATAGTCGTTCAGGCCAGTTCCGCCGGGGCCAGCTACGGTCGAGTACGAAGGGTGCTTATCGATCCATGCGGTGTAGCCGCCAGCATCATGCACCACGCTGAAGACAGTGTTGGTGCGGACGAAATTCCACGGCCATACCGGCGCGCAGCCGGCCAGCGGATCGCGGGAGAGCTTCTTCGGGTCGATGGAAGCAACGCCGCCTTCGGTAAGGGCCGCGCCGGGAGCTCCGCCATTCAGCTTGGTGTCGTCCAGGTCGATGCCCTGGTCGTTATCGGTGGTGGTGCCGATGGCGGGGGTGTAGGGCGTGCACTTGCTCGCGGCGAGGCCGGTTCCGGTGGTGATCGTAGGCCCATCAAGCGAGCGGTCGAAGGCAACGTCGTAGTAGATGCCGGTCGACTTCGGCGTGCCGCCGGTGACCAGCGCCATGATGCCGGGGTAGGAGTCGGAGGGCTTGGATGAGGTAGTGTTGACGTAGTTGATGCCCGTCTGGCTGAGAGCGGCCATGTTGGGGCAGTAACTGGATCCGCCGTTCACCCCGGCAACGCCGTTGGCGCAGTTATAAAAATCCACCGCGTGCATGCCGTCGATGCTGATCAGGAGCACATGCTTGATGTTAGCCGAGCCGATATTGTTGGAACCGGCGGCCATACCCTGGAAAGAGTTTGCGAGCAGCAGCGCTGCCGCTGCGCCAACCTGCACAAATTTGCTTGCGTTCATGGAATATCCTCCAGCCTCCATGAATGCCTTCAAGGTTTACGCAATCGTTACCGTTCTGTGAATTCTGCGCCAAACGTGGCGAGACCGGCCGTTTTCCAGTCTGAAAAAAGAGGGCTGCCCGCACGCCGGAGCCCCTCGGAATTCTCGCTCTCGAGTACTGTGATTACGCGGGTCGGGTTACTGGCCCTGACCCTGCACCACGCGTTCCATATCGCGCGAGCTGTGTTTCGGCTTGCGGACCAGCGAATGCGTCGTCAAGCGGCCATACTCCACCGTTTGCAGGGTGAAGTTCTTGTCATCCTGGTTGAAATGCAGAGTCACATTGGTGGGTTGACGGTTGTCGTCGCCGGGAGTTAAAAACCAGTGGAAGCCGATGGGAGCCTTCTCGCTGCGCAGGTACACCAGGTTCTGGAGGAGGTCTCGGCGCACGGTGTACTGGCCTGCCGGACAGACTTTACCATCTACGGTGAAGTTGAAAGGAACGTTGACAACGGCTTCTGCCATCGCAATGTTGGGAGCCAAGGCTGCGGCGGCCAAGAGTGCCGGCGCCAGAACGAGAGAGTGTAGAATCGATCGCATTGGATGTGTCCTCCCACTTACAGGAACCACCTTAGCGATCTTTTGAGATTAAGTCGTCAAGTCGCTGTCCAGAAATCGTCAAACTTTCGTGAAAGCGAGCATTTCCTGGCCCATTAACATGGCAGTAACATGGCGCGCGTGTTGGATATCTTTGGAGATAGCTCCCACGGCTTCTTCCCGTTCCGTTTCGCGCAGCCGCTCGGTAAGCCGCAGCGCGTGATCCAGCAGTTCCGCAGCCTCGGCATAGGCCTGGCGTCCCAGCGCGTGGCGGGCCGCGTTGCGCAGAGAGGCGATGGCGCTCGGCCAGTTGCCGGCCGCTTCGTAATGCATGGCCATCTCGCGGGCCACCTTGCCTTCCCGGCCCGCAAAGAACCTGGCCAGCCGCTCGGCGATGCGATTGTGCCGCCGCGCGCGCTTGGCTTCCGTCTGCCGCTGCCATAGCACTTCTCGATAGAGGCCGTGCGAGAACACGTAGAAGGTGGACCGCGAGCCGTCGGGCAGCTCATCCTGTCCGGCGCGCTGGACAAAATACAAGCGCTGCGCCAGCTCCTGAAAGGCCTCTTCGGTCTCGACCGCGTCCAGTTCGAGCGCCGCCGCAACCGCCCAGGTGGTAAAGGCGATATGCATCAGGCTCGCGCCCTCGAGCATCCGCTGCTCCTGTTCGCCGAGCCGGGCAATCTCGGCCTCGATCATCTGCGCCAGGCCTTCGGGGACGCCGGCTTCCATCTCTTCCGTGGGCCCGGATTGCACCCAGCGCCACTGGCTGCCGCCTGTCTCGCGCGTCAGGTACTCCTGCGCCATCAGGTGCTCCAGAATGGCGATCACGAAGAGAGGATTGCCCTCGGAACGGCGGTGAACAAATGCGGCCAGACCGGCCGGCAGAGACTCCTGATTCAATTCGCGGCTGATCAAATCGCGGACTGCTGTGCGGGCCAGCGGAGCCAGCGTCAGCTCCGCGCAAAGGCGGCGCATGCGCAGATCCTGCTTCAACTCCCGCAGCGGATGGTCGGCCGCAATCTGCTGCGGACGGAACGTCGCCACCACCATCAATTTGGCCTGCGCGCGGCGGCGGGCCAGCGCCGAAAGCAGATGCAGCGTCGAGTCGTCGGCCCATTGCAGATCTTCAAAAATCAGCACCAGAGCTTTCTCCGCGGCCAGCTCTTCGAGCGCAGCGCAGAGATCGCCAGGCATGCGTTCGCGCGGAGCCGGTTGCCCTGAAATGGCGTCGGCGGCTTCTCGCCCAATCGACGCCAGCCAGTCGGGAGCCATCCGGGCCAGGATGCGGCAGGCTTTTTCGCCCTCCGCCGACGCGCACAGTTGACCCAGCGCTTCGGTGACCGGATAATACTGCTCCTTGCGGCCCAGCCCCTCCACGCACTGGCCGTGGGCGACGGTTGTGGTCTGACCGGACTTCAGTTGCGAACAAAGAGCCTCCACCAGCGCGGTTTTGCCGATGCCCGCCTCGCCGGTGATGAAGGCAAACTGGCGCGTTCCGGCGGCTGCCAATGCAAAATGCGCCGTCAGGCTGTCCAGCTCCTGATGGCGGTTAACGATGCCGACGCCCGCGGAGAGTTGCGGCGCGATTTCGGGCGCCGTTTTGGCGGAGGGCTTCGTCCCGTTGGCGCTTTCCGTCACGCCGGCTACAAAACGGTACCCGCGCTTGGGAACGGTCTGGATAAATCGCGGCTGTCCGGCGTCGTCTTCGAGCGCCTTGCGCAGCTCCAGCATGTAGGTCCGGAGCACCTGCGGCTGGACGTAGGTCTCCGGCCACAGCGCCTCCAGCAACTCGTCATGGGTGATCAGGCGTCCGGGATGCTCGACCAGGTACCGCAAAACTGCGAAAGGCTTGGGCGGCAGCGCGATCGGCGTATCGCCGCGCAACAGGCACTCGTTGCCTGTATCCAACCCAAAGACTCCAAACAGCTTCATCCTGCGATGCTCCTCCGGGGCGTAGATCCCCATTGGCTACCTGCAATCAACCTGCCATGAAGGCGATTCCAGACGTTGGACGGCATCCCCACTGAATTGTTGCAGATCGGGGAACCTACAGTAAAACTGCCCGGTCGGTCATCCGCACAGACTGTCCAGATACGAACAGTAGTGTTCGCCAACGTTCATCCGTTTCAATGGACGGCGCGGCCGAGGTTTCCGCTCTGGACTGCGCCCGACCACCAAGAGTACGCGCCCGCCGGCTGGATCGTTCCGCACTTCATGGGATTTTCAAATGCGGGTCTTTCTTTGCGCACAGCTACAATGAATAAATGCAGTCAGGCAACACGGCACAGCCGGCGCAACCTCCTGCCCGCGCAATTTCCGGCAGCGGGAAAGGCGGCGCGGCATGAAGCGATTCTTCCGCCTCGGCCTCTACGTGGCGCCGTACTGGTGGCAGTCGCTGCTGGGCGTGGTGCTTTTGGCCACGGTCGGCTTGCTGGAGGCTTTGCGCCTGGCCATTCTTCAGCCTATTTTTGGCCCCGTGTTGAATCCCGGACCGAAGACATCGAGTATTGCGCTGTTTCCCAAGCTGCACGGCGCATTCCAATTCGACTTGATGAAGATGGTCCCGCCCCATTTTCATAACGTCTGGGCGGTGGTCGCCTTTGCCCTGATCTCGTCCACGGTGATCAAGGGGCTTTGCGATTACGTCGGCACGTACATGGTCAACTATGCCGGCTACGGCATGATCACCGACCTGCGCAACGACCTTTACGAAACCATCATGAAGAGCTCGACGAGCTTCTTCCACAAACACCCCACGGGGACCATCCTCTCCACGCTCATCAACGATGTGGAGCGGGTACAGACGGCCGTCAGTTCGGTGCTGAGCGAGTTTCTGCAACAGATCTTCACGTTCGCATTCACGCTCGTGCTGGTCATCAGCTATGGAGGCAGGCTCAGCTGGGCGCTGCTGATCTTCGTGCCGGTAGTCATCACCTCGGCGCGCAAAATCGGCGGGTCGGTGCGGACGCGGACGCGAACCGGCCAGGATCGTATAGCGGAAATCCAGAACATCCTACACGAAACCATCACGGGCAACCGCATCGTAAAAGCGTTTTCAACCGAAATCTGGGAGATTCTGCGCTTCAAAAAGGCCGCTCGCCGGCTTTTCCGCGCCAATCTGCATTCCGCCCGCGTGCAGTCCATCAGCTCTCCGCTCATGGATGTCATCGGGTCGATTGCCATCGCGCTGCTCCTTTTTGTCGGCCGCAACGAGATCAAGGCCGGCAGGATGGATATGGGGACGTTTGTCGTCTTCATCATCGCCCTCTTCAAGCTCTACGATCCGGTCCGCAAATTCGCCTTCTTTTACAACAGCTTCCAGCAGGCCATGGGGGCGTCGGTTTCCATCTTCGCCTTCCTCGACATCGAGGACGACGTACGCGAAAAGCCGCGCGCCCACACCTTCAAACGATTCGACAAGGGCATTCAGTTTGAAAACGTGGGATTTGCCTACTCGACCGAAGAAGGCGAGCACCAGATTCTCCACGAGATCAACCTCGAAGTACGCGCCGGCGAAATGCTCGCCTTGGTCGGACCCAGCGGAGCAGGGAAGTCGACGCTGGTGAACCTGATTCCGCGCTTCTACGACGTTTCGAGCGGTCGCATCCTCCTCGACGGCCTCGATGTGCGTTCTCTGACGCTTGAATCTTTGCGAAAGCAAATCGCGCAGGTCACGCAGGAGACCATCCTCTTCAACGACACGGTACGCAACAACATCGCCTACGGCCAACCCGACACGCCAATGAAGCTGGTGGAGCAGGCGGCCAAGAACGCGCTCGCGCACGACTTCATCCTGCGCATGCCGCAGGGCTACGACACCGTGATTGGTGAAAAAGGCATGAGGCTTTCGGGCGGCGAAAAGCAGCGCATTGCCATTGCCCGCGCCATCCTCAAGAATGCGCCGATCCTCATATTGGACGAAGCGACCTCGGCGCTCGACGCCGAGAGCGAGTCGCTGGTGCAAGCTGCGCTCGGAAACCTGATGCAGGGCCGGACGGTGCTGGTCATCGCGCACCGCCTCGGCACTATTCGCCGCGCCACGCGCATCGTAGTTCTTGAGGACGGCCACATTACCGCCATCGGTTCGCATGAGGAATTGCTAACTACCTCGCCCACCTACCGGCGCCTTTACGAGCTGCAATTCCTGGGCGGCGCCGATCATGACATTGCAGCCGTAAATGAGATCGCCATCCCCATGGAGGCAGGCCGATAGCTACCAGGAACGCACCTTCGCAAGCTGTTTCCGTCTCCTCCATGACCGGCTTTGCGCGCGTCGCCGTCGAGGTGAGCGCGCAATCGAGCTACGTGCTCACACTGAAGAGCGTCAATCACCGCTTTCTGGACCTGCATCTGCGCCTGCCCTCCGGCTTCGACGAGCTGGAGATGGAGCTGCGCAAGCTGCTCAAGGAGCAACTGCTGCGCGGCCATGTCGAGCTGACCCTCCAGGTCGAGCGGACGGCACAGGCAGCCGGTGGATTCAATCGCGACCTGGTAGCGGCGTACGTGGCGGCGTTTCAGGCCGCGGCCGAAGAGTTTGAGCTGCAAGGGCAGCCCGATCTGAACGTGATCCTGCGCATGCCCGGCGTGTTGCAGGCCGAGTCGCGTCCCAGCGACGAGGATCGCGCCGCTTTGGCAGCCAACGTGCTCCAGAGCACGGGTCCGCTGCTGGCGGAGTTGAAAGCCATGCGCATGAGGGAGGGCGCGGCGCTCGTTGAGGTGCTGCACGCCACGCTCGACCGGCTTGCTCAGGCAGTCATTGGCGTAGCCGAGTTGCGGCCGGAGGTGGAAGCGCGCTGCCGCCAGCGGCTGACCGAGCGGCTTGAGGCTGCTGTCGGAACAGAGGCGGAAGACATTGGTCTGAATCGCCAGCGCCTGCTCGAAGAAGTGGCGCTGCTGGTCGAGCGCAGCGATGTTTCCGAAGAAATTGCGCGCATGGAGACGCATATTCAGCACTTTCGCGACGTGCTTTCTACGGGCGGCGAGACCGGCAAGAAGCTCGATTTTCTCCTGCAGGAGATGAATCGCGAAGCCAACACACTGCTCTCGAAGACCGCTGGCGTGGCGGGTAAGGGAACTCGAATTACCGAGCTGGGATTGGCCATGAAGGCCGAGATCGAAAAGGCGCGGGAACAGATTATGAACCTGGAGTAAGGCAGGGATTAGGGAACAGGGATTAGTAAAAACTAAGCGGTAAGATTGGGAGACAGTGGCAGGCATTCTTTTTATCATTTCGGCGCCTTCGGGCTCGGGCAAGAGCACGCTGGTGAACGGCCTTCGTTCGCAGTTGGGCGGGCTGGATTTTTCTATTTCATTTACCACGCGCAAGCCTCGCGGTTCGGAGGAAAACGGGCGCGAATACCATTTCACGACGCGCGAAGAGTTCGAGCGCATGATCGCTGCGGACGAGTTTCTGGAGTACGCCGCAGTCTTCAGCGACAACCTCTACGGCACCGCCCGGCGCTCTCTCGACGAGGCCAACGCAGCCGGCCACGATTTGCTGCTGGACATCGACGTGCAGGGAGCGCAACAGGTTCGCGAACGCGCACCAGAGGCGGTGAGCATCTTCATCATGCCGCCCAATCCCAAGGCGCTGCGGACCCGCCTGCGCAACCGCAGCCGCGCCGAAGGGAATGTCGACGAGGCAGATTTAGAACGCCGATTGGACGCCGCGCGCAAGGAAATTGAGAATTATCGTCAATACCGTTATATTCTGGTTAACGATATCCTCGAACGAGCCGTCGCACAACTGGAAGCAATCGTCCAGGTGGAAAGAATGAAACAGAACGGTAAACCGCTGGATAAGCGCACCAAACGGGAACTTGAAATTGCGGAAAGCTGCCTCGAAGTCAACTCCAGGGAGCGTTTGCGACCGATACTTGAGTCGTTCGGCATCGATCCTGGGGATGGGCCTCACCAATATCCGCTGTTGTGAACTTAGTTTGTGATCCAAGATACGAAAGAATTTCTGGAGGAAACTGATGACACCCGATCTGCCGATTGAGACCAAGTTCGACTCCAACTACCGCAAAGTTCTGGTCGCCGCCCGACGCGCCCGTCAAATCCAAAGCGGAGCCAGTCCGCTGGTGCGCAGCACCTCCAATAAGGCCTGCCGTCTGGCCCAGGAAGAGATTCAGGCCGGCAAAATCGCCTACGTCCACACCGGCCCACCCCCCGAAAAGCCCACCCTCGAAGACCCCGGCATCCCGATACTTGCAGTCTAAAGGCGCTCCATGCACGCCGGCGATCCCCCGCCGGCGGAGCGCGCCCGTTGCAACCCATCATCCACGGACGGTCCCGCACCTCCGGGCTCGTCCGATCGAATTGTTCTGTCCCTGTACGCATCCGGAGCGTCTCCAGATTTGCGTTTACGCGGCATTGCAATCGATCCGATCGGGCAGATCTACCTGAAGCCAAAGCGCTCTTACCTCCAACCTACCCTGGAGGGCCGCGCACGTTCTACAATCGTTCTATGAAGGTCATGGTTGGCGTCAGCGGCGGTATTGCGGCGTATAAAGCGGCGGAAGTGGTGCGCGCGTTGCAAAAACAGGCGCTCGAAGTGCGCGTAGTGATGACGGAATCGGCGCAACGCTTCATCCAGCCGCTCACCTTTGCCGCGCTCACCGGCCATAAAGTCATCACCAGCCTCTGGCCGGCTTCGGAAGACTCCGATTCGTCGATGGACGCCAGTATCGAACACATTGCCGAGGCGCAATGGGCGGACGCGCTGGTCGTCGCTCCGGCCACCGCCGGCCTTCTCGCCAAATTCGCCAACGGCATGGCCGACGACTTCCTCACCACCATGTACTTGGCCATCGACGCTCCGGTCCTGGTCGCTCCCGCAATGAACGTAAATATGTGGGAGCATCCCGCGACCCAGGCCAACCTCGAACTGCTGCGCCAGCGCGGAGTCCGGGTTATCGAACCGGGTTCCGGCGAGTTGGCCTGCGGTATGGTCGGCCCCGGACGCATGGCCGAGCCGGAATTCATCGCCAACGCCGTCCTGAACGCCCTCGGCCGCAGCCACGATCTGGCCGGTGAGGTGGTTTTGATTACCGCCGGAGGCACGCGCGAGGCGCTCGATCCGGTGCGTTTCCTCGGCAACCGCTCCAGCGGAAAAATGGGCTACGCGCTGGCCGAAGCCGCCCAAAGCCGCGGCGCTAAGGTGATTCTCATTAGCGCGCCCTCAGCGCTCTACCCGCCAGCCCATTGCGAACTGGTCAAGGTCACGACAGCGGACGAGATGCGCGCCGCCGTCCTCGCCCGGATGCCGGAAGCTACGCTGGTCATCAAATCCGCCGCTGTCGCCGACTACCGCCCCAGCAACGTCGCCGGGCAAAAGCTGAAGCGCACCGGTCCCATGACCATCGAATTTCTGCCCACCGAAGACATTCTCGCCGAAGTCGTTCGCCAGCGCCGTCCGGGGCAGTTAATCGTCGGTTTTGCAGCGGAAACCGAAAACAGCCTGGAAAACGGCCGCGCCAAACTGCTGCGCAAGGGTGTAGACGCGATTGTCGTCAACGATGTTTCCCGCGAAGGCGTAGGCTTCGATTCCGATTTGAACGGCGCCACGTTCCTCACCTCAACCACCGCCATCGACTTCCCCGAGATGTCCAAGCGCAAGCTCGCCGACCGCATTCTGGACGAAATTGTCGGCCTGCGTCGTCCGCAGTCGCTGCTGGTCGAGCTGTCCGGCATGGAATCCGAGCTGGATGAGCAAGCCGAGGATGAGATCGTTCCCGCAGCCGGACGCCGCGGCCAGATTATCATCGAGTAGAACCCGTGACGCCGCCCTTGAACGCCCTCAATCCAAACGACCCAGCCACGCGCGAAGCGCTGCACGCCCGTCTGCGATTCTATCGCGATCTGGGCCTCGGCGAATTCTATCGCCGTGAAGTGGACGCGAGCGCCTGGGCACAGCCGGAAGCTCCGCTGCCAGTCCTGCCCGCAGCGAAGGCTGTTGCAGCAGCCACGCCGGTTGTGGAAGCCCCTGTCCAGCCCGCAGCCAACCCATCCGCACCCTTCCCCGGCATTTCAGAGGAGACCGAAATCGCACCCCGCAAGCCATTTCCCGCCGCGCCGCCTATCGCCCCAGCCGTTCCGCCGGAGCAGCATTTTGCCGCGCTCAAACTCATCCGCGACGACATTGGCGACTGTACCCGCTGCCCCCTGCACGCCGGCCGCAACAAGCTGGTCTTCGGCGACGGCGACCCCAACGCCCGGCTGATGTTCGTAGGCGAAGGCCCCGGCGCGGACGAAGACGCCTCCGGACTGCCCTTTGTAGGCCGTGGCGGCCAGTTGCTCAACAACATGATCAACGCCATGGGCCTCCAGCGCGAGCAGGTCTACATCGCCAACGTGGTCAAGTGCCGCCCGCCGCAAAACCGCACCCCCGAGCCGGACGAAGCCCACACCTGCGTCCCGTTCCTCTTTCGCCAGATCGACGTAGTCCGCCCGCAAATCATCGTCGCCCTCGGCCAAACCGCCGTAACCTACCTGACCGGCGAAAAACGCTCGCTAGCCAACTGGCGCGGCACCGTCCATCCCCTGCGCGGAACCAAGCTCATCGTCACCTACCATCCAGCATTCCTGCTGCGCGACCCCAATCAGAAAAAACACGCCTGGGCCGACCTGCAAATAGCCATGCGCGAACTGGGCCTAACGCCGCCTGCGCGGAAGTAGACTCTGGGAGAGAGTGGCTGTGGAACTTAACGATTTGCTGCAAAGACAGAACATTAGCCCGGAAGAAGTCATTGTTTTGAGGCACCGGCCCTTCGAGCCGAAACTGAACAGAGTTTTCCCTTGGCTCGCCGCTGACAGGCACGACCTTTTTAACGCCTACCAACAAACACACGGGGAGCGAGTCGAGCGGGCTATGGCTAGCGCTTCTTATATTGCCTCGTTTATTGGGCATAGGCCAGGAGAGGCCTTGTTCATAGGCCTTTACTTGATCGGCACTACGCGATCCCTTACTCCGGAGGAGTATTGGGATATTCCGGCGCACAAAGAACTTAAGGGCCTGGGGATGGAGGGATTTACAGAGTACGACAGCCGCACGTCCATACTCTTATTCGATCTAGCCTTACAGAACTTCTATTCCCAATGGAAGGGAAAGCTGGTTATCGGTTGGCCGCCTCCGGAACGCTCATGGTGGCGTCGAGCGCATAGAAACCAAATGCCGGTTCGTGCCATACTTCCTGAGAGTGCCCTGGACGCCGAGATGCCGGAATGGTACGAAATTAGCTTCACATGGGAACAACTGCGGGTGCTGCCCAACAGATGGCGGATTGTGTTGTGCCAATGGAGAGCGGTTTATTACATTTTCGATGAATCAGACTGTAAGGGATATGTCGGCTCTGCATATGGAGCCGACAATCTTTGTCTTCGATGGGAGAACTACGGGATTTCCGGGCACGGGGGCAACGCTTTGCTCAAGAAGCGTAATCCGCACAACTTCTTGTTTACGATTTTGCAGAGGGTGTCGCCCGATATGAGTATTGAGGACGTGATCCACCTGGAGTCTTCTTGGAAGGATAGACTACACACGCGAGCGCCTTTAGGGCTAAATGAAAACTAGCTTCCAGACCTCGGGTAGCATGACGCGGCGCAAGGCACTCCGCAGCCCTACGGAATCAGGTAAGCCCCAGGAATTTTGCCATCGAGCGTCGCTAGGACTGCTCCATGCGTCGCAGCCAGTTGCACCAAATGCCCGTCCGTGGTTTGTCCTCCCGTTTTCACCCATGCAGGCAGCCCATCGGCATCCAGGTCATCGGGAAGAAATCGGATCGCGTATCGGGGATCGAGCTTGATCCTTGCAAGTTGTGTGCGAGCTTGATCGACATTGGCTAGATATTCGGGAGTCTGGGCAAGAATTCGGACGAAACCTAGCTCCGAGATGGGACAGGTAAGCAGGGCTGCAAACTGCCTGCCTGCAACCCAAGTCGCTACACGCTGGTGGAATTGATGCTGGCGAACTCCGAGCGCAATCAGTGCGCTTACATCCAGCAAGTATGTCGGGAATTTGGCGGGGGCGACTGGTAGGTTGCTCAAGGGAAATCTGCCAGCATTTCGCGCACTTGCTCGTGGGTCAAAATTGGCGCATCCGGTCCGAAGTCGATCACTGGAAGTCCGGTAATGGTATCCTCGACGAGCTTGCCTGCGTACGGTTCCTTGACCGACTGCGCAGTTCCATTGCGCGCGAACTGCACTTTGACTTCGACCACGTCGCCAGGGCCAAAGCCGAGCAAATCCAAAGGCTCTTTAGGTACCAGAAATTTGCCGTCGTTGGAAACGAGCATTTGCATACGACAATCGTATCCTGATCCCATCCCGATCGCAACCGAGGCCGGTCCGAGGAAATGTGAGCAGCTACTCATTCCGCCAAAGCGCCACGCCGCCCAGCAGCCCTTCTTCATTGGGCACAATGCGCACATTCCTGGGCAGTTCAAACTTGATATGCTTGGCGTTGCCGCCGCCCAGGTGCAGATAGTCCCAGTTGAATAACTGGCTGGTCTGCTCAATGGCTTTCTGCACTAACTCATTCCACTTCTTCTTGCCGTATTTATCCAATCCGCGCAGACCAAGATAGTCTTCGTAAGTCTTCTCCTTGCGCCAGGGATGGTGCGCCAGTTCGAGTCCAGGGCAGAGGCGGCCGTCAGTAAAGAGCGATGAACCGAGCCCGGTGCCCAGCGTCAGGCACAGCTCCACGCCCTTGCCGTAAGTTGCGCCATAGCCCTGTACCGAGGCGTCATTGGCCACGCGCACGATCTTCTTCCACTGCACCTGCAGTTGTTCCTGCAACGGAAATCCGGCCCATTTGGGGCTGAGGTTGTGCGCGGCGAGCGTCACGCCGTTCTTGACGACGCCGGGAAATCCCACCGAAACCCGATCGAATTCGCCAATCTGGTTGCGCAAATCGTCCAGGACCGCCAGAACCCGTTCCGGTGTCGGATCTTCCGGTGTAAGCGCGCGAAAGCGTTCCGAAACCGGCTTGCCCTTCACGTCGAGCGCCATCATCTTGATGCCGGTTCCGCCAATGTCAACCGACAAGGTTACGGGGCCGGCTAGTTCGGGAGTGGCGGCGTGTGGTTTCCGGGGAGCGGAAGGGGCGGAGGGTGATTTTGCGGCGCGTTTTTTCATCAGAGGAGATTGTATACGCACCGCGCAGGTCTTTGCGTCCCCTTCCGAACAGCTCAGGCCTATCCCACGCGATGCATCGGCTGGTAGTTGCCCCACGTCGGCGGAATGTTCTCAGGCGTGGAAACAATGCGACCGGTGCTTGGGTCGGTCCACTTATAGGGATTGGTGTTGCTCAGCTTGTAGTCGTTGCCGGTGGCCGCATCGTGATACGTGCTGTAGCCGGAGACGATGTCGTCCATCGACGAGAAGGTCTCGTCGCTCTGGTTCATGCTGCGGATGATCGGCTGCTCCTGCTGGAAGTAGTGCTTCATGTTGCGGTTGATCGCATTGGCCGCGGCCTGGTCCAGCGCGCTCTGCTTCTGCGACCAAGCCGCGTTGTACCGGAAGCTGCCGCCCACATGGTCCAGAATCTCCTGCGCCTTGTCGGCCTGACTCTTCGGAGCAATGAATCCCTTCAGAAAGATCACATTCCACATCGCGCCATCGCGAGCGATGCGTGTAACCACTTCCATGCGCGCTTCCATCTCCTGCCCGCCGTGAGTGCAACTGAAGCGAGCCTCGCCGCCGGAAGAAACCGCAGGAAAGGCGCTCGGAACCAGCTTATCCGCGTTCGCCGCCATCTCCGCCCGCTCGCTACTGCCCGTGAAGCGCAGGTTGGAGCACAAGCCTTGCAGCGTCGTCTGTCCATAGAGGCGCGCATACTCGCTGCCGTTTTTGTAGCGCAGCACCATCGTCAGGCCGCTCAATCCGTTGTCGAACAACTTGCCTTCCGGATAGCCGGCCGCCGTGCGCCAGGGAGCCGGCGGCACATAGCCGATCAGCGTAGGCTCGCCAACCACCAGGTAAGTCATCTTGTCCGGCGAAACAGAGCGCAGAAATGCGTTGATCTGCAGCGCCGCGCGGCGGGCCATGCCGCCCACCGTGTGCCATCCGGAGGGAGCCTGCATGGTGAATGCATTTTCGAGGGGATCGGTGAAAGTCGTGTAGCCCGAGACCGAAATCGGCTTCGCCGGTCCTGAGGGCGCAGTCGCAATCGCAGGCGCGGGAGCCGGCTGCGCAGCCGGCGCTGCGTTGCCGCCGCCAATCACCACAGAGATCGTCATCCGCTGGCCGACGCGCAGGATGCTCAGCCGCGCCGTCTGCCCCGGAGCCAGACTATGCACCGCGTCGGTCATCGCCGTCGCATTTGCAACCGGCGTTCCGTTGACGGCGGTAATCACATCGCCAATCCGCACTCCGGCGCGCTCGGCCGGACCGCCCGGCGTCAGCACGCCAACTTCAGCGCCGTTCGCCGCATCTTTCGCGCCCAGGCCGATCGTGCCCTTGCCATGGCCCTGCGCCCAGGCAGCTTGCGGGTTGAAGACATTGGAAAACATAGCCGCTCCCAGGAAAACCGTTGCCAGTATCGGAGATTTCACAAACTTCGCGGACATCATGCCGAGATCGCTCCTTGCGGCAAAGAGACTCAAGCGAAACTCAGCCTGAAATTCTGGAATTTCAAATCAGCGGAATTGTACTCCCGCAGTTCGCGAATTCCTCTCGTTGCCACTAAGAACTGCGGCAAACGGCATCAAATCTGCTCAAGGGTCTTTCCAGGCCACTCTGGCTCTGCTGCTCCAGTGTCACTTCCAGAACAAAGCAAGCGTCTGCTGGCCGATCAGACCGCAAACCAGCGCAAGAAAGAAGCTGGCCAGCGATCCCAAAACAAAGTAATTGGCCCACGCCGTGTCGTCGTCCAGCTTCTTGGAGCGGGCCAGCCCTTTGGCGACAAAGAAGAACGCCAGCGCCTGTAAATTTCCCGCCGCCACAAAGGTGAGAACGATCGCCCGCTCGATATAGCCAATTAACTCGCCCGGAGCATGGTTGTAGGTGC
>Ga0302325_10016179_pt1 | contig 15823 bp, 15 predicted proteins | sample Palsa_T0_2_FD_201948 | JGI IMG/M metagenome (GOLD analysis project Ga0302325, IMG submission 201948) | Peat permafrost microbial communities from Stordalen Mire near Abisko, Sweden - Palsa_T0_2 | ecosystem: Environmental > Terrestrial > Soil > Palsa > Peat permafrost | place: Sweden: Abisko...
TGAATATTGAAAAAAAAATCAGGAAATGAGGGCCATGGTAGCGATCGCCGGACCCCATGTGGCGGCGGCCGACCTTTTTCCAGATTCGATCCGACCTAATCCCACCTAATCCCACCAATGGCGAATTTTTTTTATGCAAAGCGCAAATCAAAGCGTGAAAACCTGGATGAGAGAATTTCGCTAACGCCTAATAACGCCTAATAACGCCTAATAACGCCTAATAACGCCTTAAAAATATTTTTTTGTGAAAATGTGGCTTAAAAATGTGCGACCCAAAATGGATGTGCTCAAAGAACCATGGCTCGTCCAATCCTGGCGACGAATCGTTTCGACTTTGCATGACCGCGAGCAAAAATGGATTTGCGCCTTCAACAGATCCGTGAAGCGAAAGGAGATTGACGCGTGAAATCTAATGTGGGATTATCCCACTATGATTGTCACGCTTGATGCCAAACGGCGATTCAGTCTTCCGGCGGCCCTTGCGCCAGCCAGTCCGGTCGACCAGTTCGACCCGGCTTTTGACGCGGACGAGGACACGGTGACTCTTGGTCGGATCAAACGAAAATCGAATTGGCTTGAGGTCTGGAAGAAATGCCCGGTTGCCATGGATGACCAGCCGCGCCGCAGCCGGGATTTGCCGAGTAGAGTCAAACTATGAGTTGGCTGGTGGATATAGCATGTGGGCGTTGTTCAAAGAGTTTCTTAGGTTTTGCCGGCAGGAGAAGAAGTGGTGGCTGGTCCCGCTGATTGTCCTGTTGCTGGTGATTGGCGCCATTCTCGTCTTTACGGCCACCTCGGGCATCGCCTGGGCGCTCTATCCTTTCATGTGAACTGGATTCTGGGCATTTCCGCCTATTACCATGACGCCGCCGCCGCGTTGCTGCGCGATGGCCAGATCGTCGCCGCCGCGCAGGAAGAACGGTTTACGCGCATCAAGAATGAGCCGGATTTTCCGGGGCAGGCCATCGAGTTTTGTTTGCGTTACGGCGGGGTGACGGCCGCGGACCTGGACTGCGTCGTATTCTATGACAAGCCGGTGTTGAAATTTGCCCGGCTGCTGGAAACATATCTGGCGGTGGCTCCGGGTGGATGGCGGACGTTCCCGGAAGTGGTTTCCAACTGGTTCGGAGGTAAATTGGACCTGCGCAAAACCATGCGCGAGGAATTGCCGGATCTGCGCAGGGAATGTCCGATTCTGTTCACGGCGCATCATCAGGCTCATGCCGCCAGCGCGTTCTATCCGTCGCCCTTCAGCGAGGCGGCTATTTTGACCATCGACGCGGTGGGGGAATGGGCCACGACCACCATCGGCCACGGCCGCGGAGATACGATCAAGTTGCTGAAGGAATTGCGCTTCCCGCATTCGCTGGGAATGCTTTACTCGGCCTTCACCGATTATTGCGGATTTCGCATCAATTCAGGGGAATACAAACTCATGGGACTGGCCCCCTACGGCGAACCGATCTACGAGGAATTGATCCTGCGGGAATTATTGGATCTCAAAGCCGACGGTTCCTTTTGGATGAATCTGGACTGCTTCAATTTCCTGCGCGGCACGACCATGACTAACGGGCGTTTTCATCGGTTGTTCGGCGGGCCGCCCCGGCTCCCGGATGAACCCATCGAGCAACGCCACATGGATGTCGCGCGCTCGATTCAGGCGGTGACGGAGGAAGTGGTGCTGCGTCTGGCCCGCCACGCGCGCGCACTGACCGGGGAGAAATATCTTTGCCTGGCGGGGGGCGTGGCGCTGAATTGCGTGGCCAATGGGCGCCTTTTGCGCGAACGCATTTTTGAACGTCTGTGGATTCAGCCGGCGGCCAACGATGCCGGGGGCGCGTTGGGCGCTGCCTTGGCCGCCTGGCAGACGCAAAGAAACCAAACCGGCCCCGTTGCGGCCAAGGCGGATGCGATGCGGGGCGCGTTGCTGGGACCGGAATTTTCGGACGAGGAAATCGAAGCGACGTTACGCAGCCATGACGCCGCGTTCAAACGTTTCTCCACGAACGATTTGCTCGATGCCACCGTCCAGTTGTTGCAAGCCGGGAAGGTGATCGGCTGGTTCCAGGGGCGAATGGAATTCGGACCGCGCGCGTTGGGCAACCGCTCGATCCTGGGCGATGCCCGGTCGCCCCGCATGCAATCGGTCATGAATCTGAAAGTGAAATTCCGCGAATCCTTCCGCCCCTTCGCGCCCATCGTGCGGCGCGAGCGGGCCGCGGACTACTTTGACTTGACTGAAGAGTCGCCCTATATGCTGTTGGTGGCGCCGATCAAAACGGCCTTTCGCCTGCCCGTGCCGGCGGGAGTGAAGGGACTTGATTTATTGAAGCAGGCGCGCTCCATGCTGCCGGCGGTGACGCACGTGGATTACTCGGCGCGCATCCAGACAGTGGCGCGCCAGGACAATCCCCTGCTCTATGAATTGTTGCTTCGTTTTGAATCCGCCACGCAATGCGGCGTTTTAGTCAATACTTCGTTCAATGTGCGCGGTGAACCGATCGTCTGTTCGCCGGAAGACGCCTACCGGTGTTTCGTTCACACGGAAATGGATTACCTGGTCATGGGGAACTTCATGCTGGACCGTGCCGAACAGCCATCGCGCCCGGCCCATCGGCGGGTGGAGCCGCAATTAGACTGAATGAAACTGAAACTCAAGGAGGAGCCGAAGGAATGGCGCAAGGCGGCCTGGATGAGCGCGCTGGGTCTGGCGATTTTCAGCAGCTTGCTGCGCTGGCGGCGAGTTCTGCCCGTGACGGGATGGGCGGTGGTGTTGTGTGTTCTGGCGGCGCTGGTGTTGGCGGCGGCAGTGCGGCCGAACTGGTTTCGAGGATACTATCGCCTTTCGGCAAGGCTGGGATTTGTCATCAGCCGGATTACGGGATATGGCGTGCTGGCTCTTATTTTCTTCGTCGTGGTCACGCCGCTGGGATTTGGGCTTCGGATGCTGGGCAAAAAGGACCCTTTGCGTTTGCGCCGCGCGGCGGACGCGAAGAGTTATTGGAAGGAAGTCCGACAAGAAACATCCTTGGAACGACTTTTCTAAGGTTGGCCTAAGGCGCCGCCTGGAACGGCGTGTATGGGTCAAAAAGGTTCGTCGGCGCGCTGCGGCGCAATTCGACATGCGAATCGAGATAGACAAGATTGGCCCGGCCGATTTTGGGTTTCTGGCCTGGCACGCCGCCTTCAACATTGATGGTGGAATAAACGCTGTGTTCGTTGCCGCCGAGGTGGCGGTAACAAACATTGCCTCCGTACGGATCGGTGTCCGCATAGAGACACGCGTCGTAGCCGTCGCTCTCGCCGAACATGATCGTCCACGAAGGGTGCGGGATGCTCTTCATCGACATGATGGTTGTGAAATCGGAGGCGTTAATCAGGTTGTTTTGAGCGTAAGTCAGGAATCCTGACACGCCGTTGGAAGGGCAGGCTGGACAAATAAAAACAAAGTTGGTTTGGTCGGTTGTTTTTAATTGCCGCCCCAAGTAGGGTTGTAGGGAGTTATACCAGTAGAACTGAAGCCCAGAGATCCCGTCGTCCGGCGGATAGCCCAGCGGAAGCGCTTTCTGATCGTCCTCGTAATTGATAGTCGCAATAATCAACTGGCGCAGATTGTTATTGCAGGCGGTGGCCTTGGCCTGGTCCTTTGCCAGCGCAAGGGCCGGCAGCAACAAGCTGGCCAGGATAGCTATAATGGCGATCACCACCAACAATTCGATCAGCGTAAATCCGCCCCAATTGAGGCCAACAGAAGTCGTTCTGTGATTTTTGTAGTCTTGCATACGCCCGCAGCAGAAACCGCATAAGAGCCATTTAAACACACACTTTTCCCAAGTCAACGAAAAACCGCCGCCATGGAATTTCCTCAGTCGCGCCGCCGGAAAATGAAAATATTGCCAGGCAGTCGCCGGGTGCCCTCCAAACGAATGGTGGTCTCGTTCGCGAGGACCTCCGTTAAGCTCTGCCCCGCCAGCGACCGCAAGTATGAAGGCGAGTGCGCAAAGCGGCCCGATGGCTGGAGCCGATATCCCTCTCCCGTCCATAATTCAGTGCTAAAAGCAAAAAGTCCGAAGGAACTCAATGCCGAGGTGACCGCCGCAAAAAGCGGGGCCAAGTCGCCGAAATAAATCGTCAGATCCGCCGCCAGGATCAGGTCGAATCGCCCTTTGGAGCGGAGGAGGAAGGCCGTCAATTCTTCGCAGACAAGAGCGTCATAAAATCCCTTCCTGGCAGCCTGTTCGAGCATTTTGGGCGAGAGATCCACTCCAGTCAGCGTCTGGCTAATCGGGCGCAGCAGTGGCCCGCACAACCCGGTTCCACAGCCGGCATCGAGCGTATCACGCAGGCGCCCCTCGCCGATGACGGAGCGCGCCGCCTGGCAGATTTTCTCCGGCACATCATAGCCGAGCGCCTCGACAAGTTGCGCATCAAACCCCTCAGCGAAGGAGTCGAAATGCTCGACGACATATTCCGGCGGCGAACGATCAATAGTTTGATCCCCGGCCACCGCGCTCATCAAGTAACTCAAAGAATGATTTGGCGGCCAAAGTTCGATTTGCTTCTTTCCCACTCGAAGGGCCGCCTCCTTGTGCCCAAAGCCGCCCAGGACGGAGAAGGCCGATTGGAGCAACTCCATCAAATCCTTCTCCGAAGAGGTCTCACCGGTTGCAAAGGATTTCTGGAAATTGGCGATGGCATCATCCATCGGAAGACCTTGGAGCGTGTCGCGAAGAAATCTCGTTTTGCGCGCCAATTGGCGATAATGCGTATTGGCCGGTTCCAAGCGCGAAGCCGATGTGTAGGCCTCGCATGAGTCGGCGTATCGGCCGGTTTGGTAATGCAATTTTCCTAAATTGGCCAGGATGGCGGCATTGGCGCCGCCAGCCTTGATGCAGGCGTTCAGACACTCGGCGGCGCCGGCAAAGTCCTTCTGCTCCTCTTTAAGGATGGCGATCAATTTCCAGGCGGCGCTCGAATCCGGTTTTTGCTCCAAAGCGACGCGATAAGCGCGTTCTGCCCCGCTCAAATCGCCCAGCTTTTTTCTGGCCATGCCCAGCATGAGCCAGGTGGAGGGTTGCTGCCGAAGGAGGTTGACCGAGTATTCGAGGCTCGCGGCCGACTCACCCGACGCATTTCCCTGGGCCAGCGCCATGCCGTAATTGGCCCACAAAACCGCATCGGTCGGGGCCAAAGCCAGGGCGGCACGCAGCGCGGCCGTGGCCTCGGGGATTTGGTTCGCACGCAGGAGGTGCAAGCCCCATCGGGGCAGCGCCCGCTCAACCGGCACGCCAGCGTTCAGCAACCTGGCGAAGGCGGGCTTGGAGGAAGCCCATTCCTTGACGGCTTCAGAAACTGCCTGAGCATCCGGCAATGTGGGTTTAGTTGATTCCACGGCAGAAATTTGTGCATGGAGTATTCATCCGCCGATTCCGAATTGAAAGAAATTTCGCTTCTTCAAATTTCCGTGAGGCCATGGCTGGAGTTCGTGGCGGAGGAGGTCATTGCCCAGAGCGAATTTATGCGCGCTAATGGCTTGAATTACTTGAGCCTAATTCGTGAAAAATTTCACAAAGTCGCTTGCCAGCCGCCAAGGAACTGTTTAAACAAGAGCCATGGTTCAAAAGGATTGCTTATCCTTTGGCCGGAAATATGGTTAGTTTCGCTAATGCCGGTCGTTGGGGCATTGGATGATTTAAGTTGACGAATATGGATGCGGCCACAACAATCGCCGCCGATTCTGTTTTTGTCCTTGGTTTTGTTGATGAAGTTAATGCGCTGAGATGTCCGATATTTTTCCAAAGTGGACCAACCGGCTTCCACGCCAAATCATTATTGGCGCGCTGCTGATGGGAACGGCGACCATTGCCGGTGTGACGTATTATTTCACGCCCCAGTACACGCGCGTGGGGTATGAGCCAATTCAGCCGGTGGCTTTTCCGCACAGCGTCCACGTCAAGCAATTGGGGCTGGATTGCCGCTATTGCCACAACGGCGTTGAAAAATCATGGTATTCCAATATCCCGGCCACTTCGGTCTGCATGAATTGCCACACGCAAGTGCTCAAGGATGATCCGCGGCTGGCGGTCGTGCGCGAAAGCAATGCGACGGGCAAGCCCATTGAATGGGTGCAGATTCACAAGCTGCCCGATTACGCCTATTTCAACCACTCGGTCCACGTCAACCGGGGCGTTAGTTGCGTGGAGTGCCATGGGCAGATCAATGATATGGACGTTGTTTACCACGCCAAACCGTTGAGCATGTCTTTTTGCCTGGATTGCCATCGCGATCCCGCCATGCACTTGCGCCCGCTGGACAAAATCACCGATCTCGATTGGAAGCCGACGCAGGATGCCCGCGACCTGGCCGCCAAACAATTGACCTTGGGCTCCCAAATCGTCCACGACTGGAAAGTTCAGTCGCTGCAAACCTGTTCGACCTGTCATCGATGAAAACGATCCCCCCAAAATGTCCCGAGCCTGAGACTGGCCCAAGATACTGGCGCAGTATGGACCAACTGGCCGAGACACCGGAATTCCGCCAGTGGGTGGAGCGCGAATTTCCGTCCGGCGCGAGCGAATTCAACGACCCATTTTCGCGGCGCGCTTTCGTCAAAATCATGTCCGCCTCATTCTTGCTGGCGGGCTTGGGGGCGACGGGCTGCCGACGTCCCGTGGAGAAGATTTATCCGTTCGCCCACATGCCGGAGAACTACGTTCACGGAGCGCCGCAATACTTTGCCACTGCCTTTCCCACGCGGCGCAAGGCGGTCCCGCTGGTAGTGAAATCCAGCGATGGCCGCCCGACCAAGATCGAGGGAAATCCAGACTTGCCCGGCAGCAACGGCGGCACGGACCATTTGTCGCAGGCATCGCTCTTGGGACTTTACGACCCGGATCGCGCCATGCATTGCACCAAGAACGGCAACTTGGAGCATAAGCAAGCGGCGCTGGATTATTTGTCGGGTTTGAGCAAGACAATGGGCGACGGTAGCGGATTGGCCTTCCTGCTTGAACAGAATGATTCCCCGTCGCGCGCCCGATTGCAACAGGCCATTGCCGCGAAATTCCCGGCGGCCCGCTGGCATGTCTATGAGCCGGTTGATCTGGATTTGGGCCGCACGGCGGCGTCGCTCGCTTACAAAAGCCCGGTCGAACCGCTTTACAAATTGGACCAGGCGCAGGTGATTGTTTCCCTGGACTGCGACTTCATCGGCAGCGAAGAAAATGCTTACGCGAACATACGTGATTTCGCCAAAGGTCGTCATTTGAACAGTGCCGAAGATCCGATGAGCCGCCTTTATGCGGTCGAAAGCCTTTTCACCTTAACGGGTCTCAACGCGGATCATCGTCTGCGCGTGCCGCCCAGCATGGTGGTGGCCGTGCTGGCCAAATTGGCTCTTGCCGTCAACGCCTCGACCGAGGCGCGACTGACTGAATTGGCCGCGCCGGCCCAGGCGCATGACGCGTGGGTGGCCGCATGCGCCAAGGACCTCCTCGCCAACAAAGGCAAGAGCCTGGTGTTGGGCGGGTATCGCCTGCCATTGGCGGCGCAATTGTTGGTGGTTGCGATCAATGAGGCGCTGGGGGCGGTCGGTCATACGGTGGAATATATTAAGACGGAAGAAACCAAATTCGGCATGTTAGCTGAATTGGCCACGGCTCTCACAGGCGGCCAGGTGCAGACGCTCGTCATCCTGGGCGGCAATCCCGCCTACAATGCGCCTGTTGATTTGAACTGGCCGCAAGCGCAAGCCAAAGCCAAGACCGTGATCCGCCTTGGTTATTACATGGACGAATCCTCTTGGAATGCCACCACGCATCCCGACACGCAATGGGACCTGCCAATGGCGCATTATCTGGAGTCCTGGGGCGACGCCCGCACATCCGACGGCACGATAGTTCCCATCCAGCCGCTGATAGAGCCGTTGTTCGGCGGGATCACGGATTTGGAAGTGCTGGCCTTGGTCGGCGGCCAAACGCCGAGCAGCCCTTACGAAATCGTCCGGGAAACCTTCCGCAAAATGGGCGGCGACGATGAGAATCATTGGCGCAAATTCCTGCACGATGGATTTCTCGCAGATAGCGCCGCCAAAGCCGCCACCGTGCAATATGATCCATCGGAGATGAAGCGGGCCATTGACGAATTGAAAGCCGCTCCACCGCCATCTACGACAAGCCTCGAAGTCGTTTTTTATCGGGATGCCAAAATGGACGACGGCCGGAACAACAACAACGGCTGGTTGCAGGAATTGCCCGACCCGATCACCAAGCTGACGTGGGACAATGCGGTGTTGCTCAGCGCGGCCACGGCCATGGAGTTGGGAGTTTTCACCAAGGAGCGCCTGACGGGCCAGAATCAGAAATTTTTCAATTACAAAGTAGATGTCACATTGAACGGGCGCAAGATAACCGGTCCGGTTTGGATTCAGCCGGGCATGGCTGATCATACCATCGGCCTGGCCCTCGGGTACGGACGGGAGAAGACCGGACGAGTGGGCACAGGCGCCGGCTTCAACGCTTACAAGATTCGGCCCAGCGACGCCATGTATTACGCCACGGGCGCCGTGGTCAAGGACACGGGCGACAAGAGTTACGAATTGGCCACCACCCAGAGCCATTGGAGCATGGAAGGCCGTCCCGTTGTGCGCGAAGCTAATTTGAAGGAATACCGCGAGCATCCGAAGTTTGCCCAGCGGATGAAACCGGCGGACCCCGAGGACACGGAAGGAAAACCCATCGTGGCGCCTCTTTATCCCAATCCATTGGATACAACCAAAGCCCATGGGTTGCATCAATGGGGCATGTCGATTGATTTGAACCGGTGCGTCGGCTGCTCCGCGTGCATGATCGCCTGCCAGAGCGAAAACAACATTCCGATTGTCGGCAAAGAGATGGTCGGCAAGAGCCGCGAGATGCATTGGATTCGTTTGGATCGTTATTACGCCAGCCCGGCTGGAACGCCGGAAGACAAGAGGATGGAAAACCCGCAGGCGGTCGCGCAACCCATGCTTTGCCAGCATTGCGAGGCGGCGCCGTGCGAGAGTGTTTGCCCGGTCAACGCCACGTCGCACGACGACGAAGGCTTGAACGTGATGACTTACAACCGCTGCGTTGGCACAAGATATTGTTCCAATAACTGTCCATATAAGGTCCGGCGCTTCAACTTTTTCGATTACAACCGGCACCCGGTCACTCACGAATTCCTTTATCGCAGCCCGCTGATTGCTCAAACTGACGGTGAGTGGGAATTGATGCGCTGGCTCAAAAACCCGGACAAAGGCAATCTGCCGGAAGACCAGTGGCAATTGGCCAAACTGATCAAGAATCCGGACGTTACCGTTCGCATGAGGGGCGTGATGGAAAAATGCACCTACTGTCTTCAGCGCATTGAGCAGGCCAAGATCGCGGCCAAAGTCAAGGCGCGCGACACCGATCACATCCGTTTGTCCGAAAAGGAAGGCACCGTTCCAAAGACCGCCTGCCAGCAAGCCTGCCCTGCGGAGGCCATTGTCTTCGGCGACATATCCGATTCCGAGAGCAGCGTGACCAAAGCCAAGGACAAGGAGCGAACCTACAAGGTGCTGGAATTTCTGCTGACCAAGCCGCGCACCACTTATCTGGCCAGGGTGCGCAATCCCAACCAGGACATGCCCGATTACAAAGAACATCCCCTGCCCCACACCACCGACGAGTTCAACCAAGGCCCGTTCGCCCCGGCGGATGAAGGCGCGGAGGAACCCGCCGGGAAAGGAGCCACGTAATGAGCGACCAAGCCGTCATCAACGTCAAGGCGCCGCCCGTGGAATTAGAGCGGGTTCCATTGGTTTCGAACCAGCGCGGACTGGGTTGGGTAACAGACCGCATCGCCGGAGTCATCGAAGGCGAAACGCCCGCGTGGTGGAAGATCAGTTTCGCCATCAGCGGGACTATGATGACCGTCTGCTTTGTGATGATTCTCTACTTGATGTCCACCGGAGTGGGCATCTGGGGATTGCAACACCCCGTGATGTGGGGCTACGCGATCATCAACTTCGTGTGGTGGATCGGCATCGGCCACGCGGGCACCCTCATTTCGGCCATTTTGTTCCTCCTCCGGCAGAAGTGGCGCACTTCGATCAACCGCGCGGCCGAAGCCATGACCATTTTTGCGGTCATGTGCGCGGGCATCTTCCCCCTTATTCACATTGGGCGTATTTGGTTTGGATGGTGGCTTTTCCCCATCCCCAATTCCTACAGCATTTGGCCGCAATTCCGGTCGCCCTTGATGTGGGACGTGTTCGCCGTCTCGACCTATTTCACGGTTTCGGTGCTGTTTTGGTACATGGGTTTGATTCCCGATCTGGCGGTCATGCGCGACCGCGCCAAAACCAAGATTCGCAAATTCAGCTACGGCTTCTTCGCCCTTGGATGGACGGGTTCCAACCGCCATTGGAGCAATTATGAAAAGGCCTACCTGATCCTGGCCGGACTTTCGACGCCGCTGGTGCTTTCGGTTCACTCCATCGTGTCCCTGGATTTCTCGGTTTCGCAATTGCCCGGATGGCATACGACGATCTTCCCGCCCTACTTTGTGGCAGGCGCCGTGTACTCCGGTTTCGGCATGGTGCTGACGTTGTTGATTCCATTGCGGCGCATGCTGCATTTGGAGGATATCATCACGGTGCGGCACGTGGAGTTGATGTGCAAAGTCACTTTGGGAGTCGGCTCGATTGTCGGCTACGCTTACGCGATGGAATTCTTCATCGCCTGGTATAGCGGCAATCCTTACGAGAGGTTCCTGTTCCTGCGCAATCGCGCGGCTGACCCGTTCATTATCGGGCCGTTGTTCCATGTTCCGCCAGCGCCGTATTGGTGGGGATTCTGGACGATGGTGATCTGCAACGTGGTGGTGCCGCAATTTTTCTGGTTCAAGAAATGGCGCACCAGAATGTTGAGGGTTTTCGTTCTCTCCATCCTAGTCAACGTCGGCATGTGGTTCGAACGGTTTGTCATTGTCATCACGTCGCTGCACCGCGAATTCATTCCCTCCAACTGGGGTTATTACGCGCCGACCTGGGTGGATATTTTGCAATTCCTGGGGACCTTTGGCTTGTTCTTCACGTTCTTCCTTTTGTTTATTCGCTACGTTCCATTGATCGCCATCGCGGAGGTCAAGGGCGTCACACCGCAAGCCGACCCGCATCATCCGCTGGGCGGCGCCAAATTGGGAGGACACCACTAATGCCGGCTCCTTACGCCATCATGGCCGAGTTCGAAACCCCCGCCGACATTCTGCAAGCGGCCGAAAGGGTGCGCGAGAACGGCTACCGCCATTGGGACGTATTCACCCCATTCCCCATCCACGGCATGGACAGCGCCATGGGAATTAAAAACTCGATCGTGGGTTGGTTTTCGTTCATTGGCGGTTGCACCGGTTACACCACCGGCATGTTGATGATTTTCTTCATGAACGATGTGAGTTACCCCATCGTCATCGGCGGCAAACCCATGTTCAGCCCTTTCGGGGCCTTTCCGCCGTCATATGAATTGACCATTCTGTTCGGGGCCTTTGGCGCGCTGTTGGGTATGCTCTTCCTGAACCGCCTGCCGCGCCTGCACCATCCGCTTTTGAAAAATGGCCGATTTGCCAAGGTGTCGTACGACCGCTTTTTTGTCGTGATCGAATCCAGCGATCCGAAATATTCGGAAAAAGAAACCCGCCGGCTGCTCGAAACCATCGGCAGCAAGCATATCGAATTGGTGGAGGAATAATGCGCTATTTTCTTCTCCTCTATGTGCTGATGATTGCCGGCGTGGTCGGCATCTGCGGGCTGCGCGGCAGCCATTCGCATCGGCCTCAGATCGAACTATTTCCCGACATGGTGCGGCAAAACAAGGTGCGCCCGCAGACGCCCAGCGAATTCTTCCCTGATGAACACGCCTCGCGGCTCATTCCCGTCGGCACCGTCCCTCGCGGCGGCCCTTACGTCATCGGCGGCGAGGAGCTAAAAGTCGATGGCAAACCGGTTTATCCGTACGAAGATTCTCCTGTCAATACCGGCCAAATCGTTGGAACAACCAATTGGCTGCCACTCAGTCCCGTGCCGCTCTCGCGCCAATTACTCGAACGGGGCCAGCAGCGTTACCAGATCAATTGCCTGCCCTGCCATGGTCCCGATGGCGACGGCAAAGGCATCACCAGCAAATACGGCCTGGTGGGGATGCCCAGTTTTCACGATCAACGGTTGATCAACATGGGCGACGGGGAAATTTTCAACACGATCACCCACGGCAAGAATCAAATGGGTGCCTATGGGCCTAATGTCACCGTAGAAGACCGATGGGCCGTCATTGCTTACGTGCGCGTCTTGCAACGCAGCCAATTGGCCACGCTCGAAGAAGTGCCCGAATCGTATCGCTCGACGCTCAAAAAATAGATTATGAGTTCAAACTCTCAATCCGCATCGGTGGCCAGGCTTGATTTGTCCAAATGGCGCAATCTGCCCGTCATTCTGATCGTGATCGGCGCGATTGGCGCGGGCGCGGGCCTGGCCTTGGGCGGCCTGAAACAATTTGCCTTCTCGTGGTTGCTGGCCTTCATGTTTTCCCTCAGCCTTTGCCTTGGCGGGTGGTTCCTGGTCATGGTGCATCATCTTTTCGATGCCAGTTGGTCGGTGGCGACGCGCCGTTTGTGCGAGCATATCGCCTGCCTCCTTGCGCCCACGATGCTTATTTTGTTCCTGCCCATCGCCTTCACCGCCAAGTCAATCTATCATTGGATGCGTGAAACCCACCCGGATCATTCGGTGCAATCCAAGTACCCGCTTTTCACCATCGCCGGATTTTACGTGACCATGGCGGCATTGTTCGTCATTTGGTGGTTTTATTCCAACCGTCTCCGTCACTGGTCCTTGCGCCAGGATGAAACCGGCTCGGCGGAATGCACACGGCGGATGCGCGTCTTCGCCGCTTCGGGCATCGTCTTATTCGCCATTACGCTGACCATGGCCGCCATGATGCTCATGAAGGGTTTGATGACCGAATGGTACTCGACCATGTATGGCGTCACCTATTTCGCCTCTTCGGTGTGGGTCACGCTGCCGACTGTCTATGTCATCACGCTCATCCTCCAGCGGACCACCGCATTGCGCGACGTAGTCAAGGAGAACACTTATTACATGATTGGCTCCCTTTTCTTTGCCTTCACGGTGTTTTGGGCCTACGTGAATTTTTCCCAATATTTCATCATCTGGAACGCCAACATGCCGGAAGAAACCTTTTGGTACAAACTGCGCGAAGTTGGTTCGTGGAAGTATGTCGGCCAGATCGTTATCATTTTCGGCCATTTCTTCATCCCGTTTCTCATGTTGCTGCGCATCGACTGGAAACTCAAGTTGATACCCATGGTTCCTTTGCTTGTTTGGGCGTGGCTTATGCACTTTGTCGATCTGGAATTTCAAATCATGCCCGCGCTGCACGCCGACGGCGTTCTCACCGGCGGTTTGCTGGTGGATGCCGCCTGCGTTTTGTTTTTCGTCGGCGTGCTCATGAAAGTTCTCATTGCTTCGATCCTGCGGTATCCGGTCTATCCTTTGAGAGACCCGCGCATGTCGGAAATGTTGGGCGTTTACATGCCGCCTGCCACGGGCGGTTCCATTTCACCTGAGGGAGCCAAATGAACAAGGAAGACTACAGCCAAAAAACACGCCTCGGCGCTTACGTCTTCGGACTGCTCGGAACCTTCCTCATCGTCGCGTTATTGGTTCAGTTGATGCGCTCTTATGCCGAACCCCCTTCGATCTCGGCCACGCGCGCCGCTGAACGCTTAAAGATCCTGACCGACTTCAAGGCGGCCAACGCGCCGTTGGTCGAGAATTATGATTGGACGGACCAAGCCAAGGGATTCGTCCGTATTCCGCTTGAACGGGCCAAAGAATTGGCGCTGCAAGAATCGAAGGACCCGGTGACGGCCCGTTCCAATCTCGTGGCCCGCGCGGCCAAGCTGTTTGCCCCTGCGCCAAAACCCCCTGAAAAGAAGAATGTTTACGAATGAGCGCGATGGTTACTCCAGCGCCAATAACCTCCCCCGCCCCGCCTCCTTCGCAGACGTGCGGTGCGGAAGCTGCGCGTCCGGCCGCGATGCTGGCCCTCCTGACTGGCGCGGTGTCGTGGCTGTTGGTCGCCTTGCTCTTCGGGCTGATTGATTCGATTAAGTTCCATGCTCCAACCTTTCTTGCGGGTGAAAGCTATTTGAGCTACGGCCGCGTTCATGCGGCGCAAAACGTCGCATTTCTCTACGGGTTTGGCGTCCCGGCCGCCCTGGGTCTTGGTCTCTGGTTTTTGTGCCGACTCGGGCGCACAACCCTCGCCGGGCCTTTGGTCGTGCTTATAGGCGTTACCGTCTGGAACTGCGCCGTCGCTCTGGGCGTGGCGGCCATTCTTTGCGGGCACGGCACTGGTTTCGATTCCTTTGAAATGCCCCTATGGTGCGCGCGCATTCTCCTACTCGCCTACCTGCTGATCGGCGTCTGCGCGCTGCTGACCTTTCACCAACGCGCGCCGGGACCCCTTTATCCGACGCAATGGTTTGTCGTTGGATCGCTTTTCTGGTTCCCGTGGGTTTTCTCGACGGCGGCGTTGGTTTTGCTCGGCGTGCCTCAACGTGGCGTGCTCCAAGCCTTGTCCGGTTGGTGGTGCGCGCAAAATATGGACGCCGTTTTCCTCGGTTTCGCGGGGCTTGCCGCGGCCTATTACTTCATTCCGAAACTTCTTGGCCGTCCGCTGCACAGTCATTATCTGGCGGGGCTGGCGTTTTGGACCATTGCCCTCTTTGCTGGTTGCGGCGGCATACCCAACGGCGCTCCCCTGCCCTCCTGGATCGTCAGCTTGGCCCTGGTGGGAACGGTGCTGACGGTGATGCCGATTCTGGCCGTGGCCATGAACTTCTATCAAACCGCAAATCGGGAATTCAAGGCGCTCGATTCCGACCCGGTTTTGCGTTTCATTTTCGTGGGCCTTCTCTTTTGGATCATCGCGAGCGCGCAGCAAATCGTCGGCGCGCTGCCCACCGTCAGCGCAATTACCGATTTCACCTGGTTCGGCGCGGCTCAAAAGGAACTGTTCCGCTACGGGTTTTTCACGCTGACCGTGTTTGGCTCGATTTACTACATGGCGCCGCGGCTGCTCGGTCTGGAGCATTCCGTCTGGCATCCGAAAATGCTCAAGCTCCACTTCTTCCTAACGTTTCTGGGGGCGCTGATTTCTTATGTTGCGCTGCTGGTGGCCGGTCTTGAACAGGGCATCCTCCTGGCCAATACCGCCAACACCTTCCCGGATGTGATGCGGCGAACGATGTTTCCATTGCGCATGGGCACGCTGGGTGATTTGCTTGTGACGGCGGGAACCGTTGTCTTTCTGATTAATTTTGCCGGTGTCCTGAATCAAGCCCGCACCCAGTGCTGTCCGACACGAAAGGAGGTCGGATGAACAGCGGCCCGATGCTTTTCCTTGGCTTGTTCGCGACCATGGCCTGCTCGTGGACTGGTTTCATCCTGGCCCCGCAATTGCAACTGGGCGACCTGACCCAGACCAATACTGTGGTCGTGGGCGACGCGCTCTCCCAAACCTATCCGGTGGCCGTGCCGGGCGTCGCCCATGCGGGCGCGGAGGTTTTTCGCGCCAACGGCTGCGCCGCCTGCCACACACAAATGGTTCGCCCAAGCGATTTGGGTTCGGACCTCCAGCGCGGCTGGGGCAAGCGCCGCAGCCTCGCGGAAGATTATCTCTTTGAGCAGCCGGTCATGCTGGGTTCGCAACGCGTCGGTCCAGACTTGGCCAACTTTGGG
>Ga0302325_10016180_pt1 | contig 15822 bp, 11 predicted proteins | sample Palsa_T0_2_FD_201948 | JGI IMG/M metagenome (GOLD analysis project Ga0302325, IMG submission 201948) | Peat permafrost microbial communities from Stordalen Mire near Abisko, Sweden - Palsa_T0_2 | ecosystem: Environmental > Terrestrial > Soil > Palsa > Peat permafrost | place: Sweden: Abisko...
CCCAAACCCGGGCCCGGGCGCCGCGGGCCACCCGCCTGAGCGACGAAGGGTTGAACGGCAACAGCGGGGGAACCCGGGGACGCAACATGCAGCTCGCCTGGGGTTCGGGCATCGTGCTCGGGCTGGCGACGCTTCTGTGCGCCCACTTCGGGAACCTGCCCTCCATGGTGCTCATCACCATCGTCATCCTCTTCGCCGCGGCCGAGGGCTTCGCAGCGTTCCGAACGGCGAAGTACCACCCCGCCACGCTGCTCGGGCTCGTGGGCATCCTCTCGCTGATGATCGAGACCTACAACAAGGGCGTCACCGCCCAACCACTCGTGCTCGTCATGCTGGTGGCGGCGACGTTCGTGTGGTACTTGACCCGGGTCGAGCCGGCCGCTGATCCGGTCGCCGGCATCGCATCGACCGTTTTCGTCGTCGCCTGGGTCGGCGGCTTCGGTTCCTTCGGGGCGCTGTTGCTCAACCCGACCCTGTTCCCGCATCGTCACGGGGTGGCCTTTCTCCTGGCCGCGGTCCTCACGACGGTCGCCGCAGACGTGGCCTCGCTCCTGGTCGGGTCGGCCTTCGGCCGTCACCCCATGGCGCCGTCGATCAGCCCGAACAAGACCTGGGAGGGATTCCTCGGTGGCGCAATCGCCTCGGTGCTGGTCGCGGTGATCGTGGTGCACTTCATCCATCCATGGACGATCGGCAAGGCCCTCGTGCTCGGTCTCGTGGTGGCGGTGGTGGCGCCGATCGGCGACCTGAGCCAGTCGATGGTGAAACGCCATCTCGGCGTGAAGGACATGAGCCGCCTCATGCCGGGCCACGGTGGCATTCTCGACCGGGTGGACGGCCTTCTCTTCGTCCTACCCGCCACGTATTTCGTGGTCAAGGCGTTTCACCTCGGGTGAGCTGATGCGCACCGTCAGCCTGTTGGGATCAACGGGTTCCATCGGCACCCAGGCCGTGGACGTGCTGCTGGGCCAGACCGAGCGCTTCCGGGTGGTCGCGTTGGCTGCGCAAAGCTCGGCGGGCGCGCTGCTGGAACAGGCGGCCCTCCTGCGGCCCGAGGTGGTCGTCATCGGTGACGAGTCGCTGTACCGCCGCGTCTGCGACGGGGTACCTCCCGGCACCGAAGTCCTGGTGGGCGTGGCGGGACTGGAGGTTGCGGCCACCAGCGCCGACGTGGTGCTGAACGCAGTGGTGGGGTTCGCCGGGCTCCCGGTGACCATGGCCGCCCTCGAAGCGGGCAAGCGCTTGGCGCTGGCGAACAAGGAATCGCTCATCGCCGGCGCGCCGGTGGTGCAGAAGGCGCGCCGGACCCCCGGGGCCGAAATCATCCCCGTGGACTCCGAGCACTGCGCCCTGCATCAATGCCTGGCCGGCGTCGACGGGCCGACCGTGGCCCGCCTGCTGCTGACCGCGTCGGGTGGACCGTTTCGCGGCAGGACGGCGGCCCAGCTGGCCGCGGTCACCATTGCCGACGCGCTGGCCCATCCGACCTGGAGCATGGGGCCCAAGATCACCATCGATTCGTCCACCCTGATGAACAAGGGCCTCGAGGTGATCGAGGCGCACGAGCTGTTCGGCATCCCGTACGACCGCATCGACATCGTGGTGCACCCACAGTCGGTCGTGCATTCGATGGTGGAGCTGCGCGACGGCTCGACGCTGGCCCAGCTCTCCGCGCCGGACATGCGGCTCCCCATCGGCTATGCGATGGGCTGGCCCGACCGTTCGCCGGTGCCTTTCGGCGCGCTGGACTGGACCAGGCCGACGACGCTGACGTTCGAGCCCCCCGACCGTACGGTCTTTCGCTGTATCGATCTGGCCTATCAGGCCGGGATCAGCGGCGGGTCTGCCCCGGCCTGGCTCAGCGCGGCCAACGAGATCGCGGTGGAGGCGTTTCTGGCCGGTCAGCTGACGTGGACCGGCATCGCCGACGTCGTGGCCCAAACCCTCGACCACTGGCGTGACGAGCCCATTGAGCAGGTGGAATCCGTCCTGGCGGCCGACAGAGAGGCCAGGGCGCGGGCTCGAGAAGCCGTGGCCCGCCATACCGGTGCCGGGACGTCGGAGGTAGCGTTACCCCTGGTATGACGCTGATTGCGCAGGAGACTGGCGCCTCACCACCACCGACGCAGCCACCGGCTCCGGTCACCAATTCGGGCCAGATCGGGCGGCTCCTGATCGGCCTGGCTCTCGTCACCGCCATCTTCGTGGTGGCGGGCCTCGGAGACCTCCTGCTCTTCATCGTCATCCTGATCGTCATCGTCATGCTGCACGAGCTCGGTCACTTCGCGACAGCCAAATGGTCCGGCATGAAGGTCACGGAGTACTTCGTCGGCTTCGGGCCGCGCCTCTGGTCCATACGTCGAGGCGAGACCGAGTACGGGATCAAGGCCATCCCGGCCGGGGGTTACGTCCGCATCACCGGCTTCACGGTGCTCGAGGACGTGGCGGTCGAAGACGAGCCCCGCACCTACCGCCAGCAACCGTTCTGGAAGCGGATCATCGTTGGCTCGGCCGGTTCGGTCATGCACTTCCTCATTGCCTTCGTCCTCGCGCTCATCTCTGTCTTCGCCTTCGGGGTGGCAACCAACAATGTCCGCATTGGTGCGCTCGAGCGGTGGGACGGGGTGGCGCAGACCCCGGCCCAGCAAGCGGGGATCCGAGCGGGGGACACGATCGTCAGCGTCAACGGTCGGGCCTTGACGAACCCCAATACCGTGCACAATGTCATCACGCACTCCGTGGGCCGATCGGTGACGCTCGGCGTGGAGCGCGACGGACGGGTGCAAGAGGTCGTGGTCAGGCCCAAGGACGGGCGGGGCGTCCGGGCCGGCGGGACCGAGCTGGCCCCGCGCGACGACAAGCACCCGCAGGGGTTCATCGGGATCGAGGAGGTGCCGGCCAACGCATCGGCGAACCCCCTGCGTGCCTTCGGGGATGCGGGCGTGTATCTGGGCCAGCAGACGAAGTTGGAGTTCTCCGCCCTGGTGCACGCGTTCTCGCCCAGCGGCCTGAGCTCCATCTACCACCAGGTGACCAACTCCAAGGCGGCCGCCCACGCAGCCGACAACCCCGGGACCTCGGAGCGACCGGTCTCGGTGATCGGCGCCGGGGACCTCGGCGCCCAGGCCGTGCACGCGGGGATCCAGTACCTCCTGGAGCTGCTGATCGTCATCAACATCGCGTTCGCTCTCCTGAACATGCTGCCGCTGATGCCCTTTGACGGAGGCCACGTCGGCGTAGCGGTCTATGAATGGATCAGGACCAAGAAGGGGCAGCCCTACTATCGGGCCGACATCACCAAGCTCTTTCCCTTCCTCGCCCCTTTCCTCGCCGTTCTTGCCGCTTTCGCCGTCTCGCTGATCTTCCTCGACATCGCGCACCCCATCCAGAACCCCTTCCACTGATCGGATCCGATGGAACTCTCCCCCTCCTTGCTCTCGCCGCGCCGGCCCACCCGGCGCATCACGTTGGGCGGCGTCCCGATCGGCGGGGATGCCCCGATCACCGTCCAGTCGATGACGACCACCAAGACGGCCGATGTGGACGGCACCCTGGCGCAGATCTACGCGCTGGCGGCGGCGGGCGCCGACATCGTCCGCTGCACGTGCAACGACGAGGGGGCCGCCATCGGCCTGGCCCAGATCGTCCCCCGTTCTCCCGTCCCGATCGTGGCGGACATCCACTTCCACCACGAGATGGCATTGGCCGCGTTGGAGGCCGGCGTGCAGGGCCTCCGCCTCAATCCGGGAAACCTGCGCAAGGAGGCCGAGATCAAGCAGGTGGCCGCCGAGGCGCGTGACCGCGGCGTGCCCATCCGCATCGGCGTCAACGCCGGGTCGCTGCATCCCGAGATCTACGCCAAGTACGGCGGGGCCACCCCGGAGGCATTGGTCGAATCGGCCCGGAACGAACTGGCTTACTTCGAAGAGGTCGACTTCACCGACGTCAAGATCTCGGTGAAGGCCTCGTCGGTGGCGTTGATGATCGCCGCCTACCGGTTGGCCTCGGAGACCTTCGATCACCCGTTGCATCTCGGCGTCACCGAGGCCGGGCCGCCTCCCGCCGGGCTCGTGAAGGGGACGGCCGGCATAGCCACCCTGTTGGCCGAAGGAATCGGCGACACCATCCGCTTCTCCCTCACGGCCGATCCGGTCGAGGAAGCCCGGGCCGGCCGCCAGCTGTTGGAATCGCTCGGCCTGCGCGAGCGCAAGGGCCTCGACCTCATCGCGTGCCCCTCGTGCGGCCGGGCCCAGGTGGACGTGATCGCGGTGGCCAAGGAGGCACAAGAGGCACTGGAGAAGCTGAACCTCCCTATTCAGGTCGCCGTGATGGGCTGCGTGGTCAACGGTCCGGGTGAGGCGCGCGAAGCCGACATCGGCATCGCCGCCGGCAAGAAGAAGGGGCACCTCTTCATACGAGGCAAGATCGTGCGCGTCGTTCCCGAGGAGGGCATGGTCCAGGCGCTGGTCGAAGAGGCCGAGCGTCTCGTGGCCGAAGGTGTCGAGGCCCGCATCGCCGCGGCCGACGCCGGGGCGGAGGCGGAGGCGGAGGCGGATCGCCAGGAGCTTTTGGAGAGCACCGGCGCCGACCCGAACCACACCTCGGCGAAGATCGAGGTCATCCATCGCCGGACCGCGTCTTCCTGAATCAGGCGCGGGAGGCCGAACTCCGCTCCGGGGCCTCCCGAGACCCCGGTAACCTGCGCAGCCATGAGCAAGGGCGCGATCGTGTCCCGGGCCGAGGACTTCCCACGCTGGTACCAGGAGGTGATCGCCCGGGCTGAAATGGCGGACAACGGACCCGTACGCGGGACCATGGTCATCCGGCCGTGGGGGTACGGAATCTGGGAGCTGCTCCAGGCCGAGCTCGACCGGCGCATCAAGGAGGCCGGGGCCGAGAACGCATACTTCCCGCTGTTCATCCCCGAGTCGTATTTCAGCCTCGAAGCCGAGCACGTCGAGGGCTTCAGCCCCGAGCTCGCCGTGGTGACGCACGGCGGGGGCAAGCAGCTCGAGGAGCCGGTGGTCGTCCGTCCGACCAGCGAGACGGTGATCAACAGCTTCTTCGCGAAATGGATCCAGAGCCACCGTGACCTGCCGCTGCTCATCAACCAATGGGCCAACGTCGTGCGCTGGGAGCTGCGGCCCCGGCTGTTCCTGCGGACCACCGAATTCCTGTGGCAGGAAGGGCACACCGCCCACGCCACCGAGTCCGAAGCCCGTGCCTTCGCGCTGCAGATCCTCGGCGACGTCTACCGCTCCACCATGGTGGACGTGGCGGCCATGCCCGTCCTCACCGGGCACAAGACGGCACGGGAACGCTTTGCCGGCGCGACGCGCACGTGGACCTGCGAAGGGATGATGGGCGACGGCAAGGCACTGCAGATGGGCACCAGCCACGAGCTGGGCCAGAACTTCTCCCGCGCCTTCGGGATCACCTTCACCAACAACGAGGGCGTCCTCGAGCACGTGTGGCAGACCTCCTGGGGCGTGTCGACCCGGCTCATCGGGGCATTGGTGATGGGGCACGGTGACGACTTCGGCCTGCGGTTGCCCCCCGCTCTGGCGCCGTCGCAGGTGGTTGTGCTCATGGTCAAAGAGGAGCCAGCCGTGCGGGCGGCGGCGGAGGCGCTCGTGGCCGAGTTGCGCGCCGACGGCCACCGGGTGCGGCTCGATGACCGCACCGACACCAGTTTCGGGCGCCGGAGCGTGGACTGGGAGCTCAAGGGCGCGCCCGTCAGAGTCGAGATCGGACCGCGCGATCTGGCCGAGGGAAACGTCACCGTGGTGACCAGGCACCTCCGCCAGAAGGAGTCCCTGGCCCTGCCGGCCGTGCGGGCCGGGGTGGCGCGGATCATGGCGGGGGTCGCCTCCGATCTGTTGGCCGAGGCCACGGCGACCCGAACGGACCGGACCGTTGACGCGGCGACGCTGGAGGAGGCGATCGAGGCGGGGGGCACCGGCTTTGCCCGGATCAGGGTCGGGGCGTTGGGGGGCGATGGCGAGGATCGGTTGGCCCAGCACGCGCTGTCGATCCGCTGCCTCCAGCGGTCCGATGGGAGCCTGGCCGAGCCCGCCGACGACGAGGCGGATCTGACGGCGGTGGTGGGCCGGTCATACTGACCTGATCAGGGAGGCCCATCCGGCGGGGGCCAGGTGGTCGCGTCGGCGGACCGCGCTCGCAGCCGGATTGCTATAATCCCTCGCGCTGTCCAGTTTGAGTATCAGTACCTCGTTGGAGCGTGGGCTGCGGCCCACGCTTTCGCTTTCCGGGGCACGTGCTCGACGCGGCAGAAGGAGAGGTGACCGTCGAGAGGAGGTGGCAGTGATGGCGAGGAGCACGAACGACTTGGTAGAGGCGCTGTCGCCCCTGCTGGCCGATCGGGGGTTGGACCTGGTGGACGTGGAGATTCACGGCTCGGAGCTCACGGTCTTCGTGGATCGCGCCGGCGGGGTGGACCTCGACACGCTCGGTGAGACCACGCGGGCCGTTTCGGCCGCACTCGACGACATCGACCCGCTGCCGGGGCGCTACACCTTGGCCGTATCCAGCCCGGGGCTGGAGCGTCGCCTTCGCACGCCGGCCCACTTTGCCCGGGCCGTCGGAGAGGCCGTGACGGTTCGGGTACACGCGGGGTCCTCTGACGTCCGCCGGGTGAGGGGAACGCTCAAGTCCGCGGACGAGACCGGATGCACGCTGGTCGGACCAGATCTCCCCGATGGATCGCTGCGTATCTCCTACGGGGAGATCGAGCGCGCCCGCACGATTTTTGAATGGGGTCCCCAGCCGAAGAGAGTAAGAGGGTGAGCAGGTCATGAGTAAGACGAACTTCGAGTTTTTGGATGCGCTCGGGCAGATCGCGCGCGACAAGGGGATCTCCGTCGAAACACTGCTCGATGCTCTGGCGAACGCGCTGGTTGCGGCGTACAAGCGCCGCCCCGACGCGGCCGAAGAGGCGGTTGTGACCATCGATCCCGATTCGGGTGAGATCCGCGTCTATGGCCAGGAGCTCGACGAGGACGGTGAGGTCATCCGGGAATGGGACGACACACCCGACGACTTCGGACGCATCGCGGCACAGACTGCGAAGCAGGTCATCCTCCAGCGGATCCGTGAAGTAGAGCGCGACATGAAGTACGAGGAGTACGCGGGCCGCGAGGGCGACATCGTGACGGGCATCGTGCAGCAGACCGACAATCGCTACACCCTGCTCGACCTGGGCAAGGTGGAGGCCCTCCTGCCGCAGGCGGAGCAGGTGTCCTACGAGCGCTACGAGCACGGCACCCGGCTCAAGGCCTACATCGTCGAGGTGCGCAAGACGAGCAAAGGGCCGCAAATCGTCGTCAGCCGCACCCACCCCGGGCTGATCAAGCGGCTCTTCGAGCTCGAAGTCCCCGAGATCTCCTCGGGGGTCGTCGAGATCAAGGCGGCGGCGCGTGAACCCGGCCACCGCACCAAGATCGCCGTCTGGTCCAACGATCCCAACGTCGACCCGGTCGGGGCCTGCGTCGGGGCGCGCGGCTCGCGCGTCCGCATGGTCACCAATGAGCTCCGGGGCGAGCGGGTCGACGTGGTGCCGTTCTCCGACGACCCCGTCGACCTGATCCAGAACGCGCTGGCTCCGGCCCGCGTCCGCGAGGTCCGGCTGGACGAGGAGACTGGGACAGCCACCGTGGTCGTGAGCGACTTCCAGCTCTCGCTGGCCATCGGCAAGGAGGGGCAGAACGCGCGGCTGGCCGCACGCCTGACCGGTTGGCGCATCGACATCAAGAGCGAGACCCAGCTAGCCGAGGAAGAGGCCGGCTACGGCGACCAGGAATGGGCCGAAGGGGAATGGGTCGAGGATGAATCGGGTGAGATGGTCTGGAAGCCTGCCGAAGGAGGGGAGGCCATGTCCGCCGAGGAGTGGACCCACCAAGCCGATGTCACGTCCGACGACGAGCCGGTGATCGCGACAGGTGAGGCTGCCGCGCCAGCCGCTGAAGTCGAGGCCGCGCCAGCCGCTGAAGCCGAGGCCGCGCCAGCCGCTGAAGCCGAGGCCGCGCCAGCCGCAGAGGCCGCGCCAGCCGCAGAGGCAGAGGCATAGTACCGACACGGACCTGCGTCGGGTGCCGCAAGGCCCGCCCCGCCGACGTCTTGTTCCGAGTAGTGCGGCTGCCGGACGGTCAGCTCAAGGCTGACCGGCAGGGCCCAGGCCGGGGTGCGTGGCTCTGTGAGGGCTCGTCGTCCTGCTTGGAACAGGCGGCGCGCCGGCGTGCATTCGAGCGGGCGTTCGGAGCACCAGTTGAAGCCAATGCCATCGACCAGCTGCGAGCCAGTCTGGAGTGCGCGTCGAAGCAGGCCGCAGCCGATGTGCGAGGATAGAGGGCTGCGGGTCACCCCCGGGGCCCAACAGTACGAAGGACATAGAGAACCACTTGCCGAAGAAGATCCGCGTCTATGAACTGGCCAAAGAGCTAGGCCTCAGCAACAAGGAGGGGCTCGACCTCGCCCTGTCCCTTGGCATTGGGGTGAAGAGCCACTCATCCTCGATCGAGGATGCACAAGCAGATCGCGTCCGGCGGAAGGCCGACGCCGAGGGCCTGCGCCGCGCCGTCACGCCCGACGAGCCCCCGCCGGCACCTGAGCCCGCTCCCGACAAAAGGGCAGCTGGCAGGACCGTTACGTCCTCCGCTCCGGCCCGATCGGCCGGCGGCGAGGCCCGGGCGCCGCGCCTCATCAGTAGCCGACCGACGGGTGCCGCTACCGCGCCGGCAGCGACGCCCGGCTCGACCGCGCCGCGCGTTATTTCGAGGCCCGTCAGATCCGATGCGCCCGCCGCTCCCGCCGCGCCCGCCGCCGCTGCCGCTGCCGCTGCCGCCGCCGCCGCTCCCACCATGACCCCGCCCGCTCCGGCACCCGCCAGGCCGGCGCCCAGCAGCCCGACATCCTCGCCGTCCCAGGCGCCGCGCTCAGCGCCCGCGTCGCCGCCGGCCGTGGCACCGGCCGCCGCGCCCGCGCCCGCCGCCACCGCTCCCGCCGCCGCTCCTCCGGCTCCTCCTGCCGCACCAGCCGGCGCTGCGCCCGCGCCGACGGCGCCGCCCGCCGAGCGGGCTCCCCGTCCGCCGATGAGCCCATCCGGCAAGCCCGTTCCGCCGCCCCCACCCCCGCGCCCGCCGATCGGTCCGAGTGGCCGCCCGATTCCGCCGCCACCCGGTATGGGTGGCCGGCGGCCCACCGCTCCCCCCAGCCGACCCGGGGGGACGGGCTACCCCGCACGGACCGGAGGCCGCCCCGCGCCAGGCGCCGGACGCCCCTCTGGCGGCCCCGGCGGCCCCGGGAGCAGCAGCTTCGGGAGCCGTCCGTCGAGCGGCGGTTTCAGCGGTCGACCCGGTGGGGGTGGCCCCGCCGGTGCTCCGCCTGCGGCCGGCCGCAGCGGCCTGCCCGGGAGGCGCCCACCGCAGCGACGCGCCCGCCGCCGCCGGCGCAACCTCGAAGAGCTCGAGCCGACGCAGCTCACCACGTACCAGCCCTCGACCGCGCCCGTGCCCGACGGCGAGGTCATCGTCGAGCGCGGTTCGACGGCCCGCGACCTGGGTCCCAAGCTGAATCGCAGTGCCGGCGACATCGTCCGGTTCCTGATGCTCCAGGGCGAGATGGTCATGGCGACACAGTCCTTGACCGACGACATGATCGAGCTGTTCGCCGCCGAGATCGGGGCCGAAGTCCGCCTGGTCGACCCCGGCGAGGAGCAAGAGGCCGAGTTGCTGGCCCGTTACTTCGAGGAGGAGGACGAGGAAGAGGACGCCGACCAGCGCCCCCGGCCGCCCGTGGTGACCGTGATGGGACACGTCGACCACGGCAAGACCCTGCTCCTCGACCGCATCCGCAAGACCGACGTCGTAGCCGGCGAGGCCGGTGGCATCACCCAGCACATCGGGGCCTACCAGGTGCTGTGGCAGGACAAGCGGATCACCTTCATCGACACGCCGGGCCACGCCGCCTTCACCGCCATGCGGGCTCGCGGCGCCCAGGCGACCGACATCGTCGTTCTCGTGGTTGCCGCCGATGACGGTGTCATGCCGCAGACGATCGAAGCCATCGATCACGCCACGGCGGCCGACGTCCCGATCATCGTGGCCGTCAACAAGATGGACCGTCCCGACGCTGACTCGACCAGGGTCCTCCAACAGCTGTCCGAGCGCGGGCTGGTGCCCGAGGCATGGGGCGGCGACACGATCGTGGTCGAGGTCTCCGCGCTGCAGGGCACGGGCATCGACAACCTGCTCGAGCAGATCACGACCGTGGCCGAGGTCGAAGAGCTCACGGCGCGGGTCGAGGGAGAGGCGCGCGGCGTCGTGCTCGAAGCCAATCTCGAGGCCGGTCGCGGTCCCGTGGCCACCGTCATCGTGCAGCAGGGCACGCTCCGTGTGGGCGACCCCGTGGTCGCCGGCGCGGCCTGGGGCAAGGTCAAGGCCCTCGTCGACGACCTGGGCGATCACGTCAAAGAGGCGCTTCCGTCGACGCCGGTGCAGGTGTTGGGATTCTCCGAGCCCCCGCATGCGGGCGATGAGATGCGTGGGGCGAAGGACCTGGCCCGGGCGCGGACGCTCGGCGAGGCGAGGGCGCAACGCTTCCGGCTCTCGGGGCACAAGCCGGTGGCGTCGGCGGCCACCGGGGCCAAGCTCGAGGACCTGTTCGAGCAGATTCAACGCGGGGAGATGGCCACCCTCAACATCGTGCTCAAGGCCGATGTGCAGGGATCGCTCGAGGCCGTCACCGAGAGCCTCAAGCGCCTCGAGCGCGAGGACGTGAAGCTCAGCTTCGTGCTGCGCGGCATCGGCGGCATCACCGAGAACGACGTGCAGCTGGCAGCCGCATCGAGCGCCACCATCATCGGCTTCAACGTGCGGCCGGACAAGCGCTCGCGTGAGTTGGCCGAGTCGTCCGACGTGGAGATCCGGACCTACGAGATCATCTACAAGCTCCTCGAGGACATCGAGGCCGCCATGCTCGGCCTTCTCTCACCGCTCTACGAGGAGGTAGTCACCGGCGAGGCCGAGGTGCGGGAGATCTTCCGGGTGCCCCGGATCGGCGCCATCGCCGGTTGTTATGTGCGGGAGGGGAAGATCACGCGCGGATCGAAGGTGCGGTTCTTGCGCGACGGCACCGTCATCTGGAAGGGCGCCATCACCTCCTTGCGGCGGTTCAAGGACGACGCACGCGAGGTGGCGGCCGGTTTCGAGTGCGGCATCGGCCTGTCGGACTTCCAGGACCTGCATAACGGCGACATCATCGAGACGTTTGAGGAGCGCGAGATCGCGCGGACGTGACGTCAACGTGAAACGGCGGACGGCGACCTATCCCCGCACCCTGCGGGTGAATCAAGTGCTGCGACAGGTGATCGCGGAGGAGCTCGAGCGGCTGGCCGACGCCGACGAGCGTTTCCGCATGGTGACCGTCACCTCGGTCGACTCGGCGGCCGACATGCGGACGGCCACCGTCTACCTGGCCACGCTGGAGCTCGATGCGGCGGAAGCGCTCGAGGAGCGCCGGCCCCACCTGCAACGCCTGATCGGGTCCCAGGTGACCTTGAAGCGCACGCCGCGGCTGACGTTCAAAGCCGACCCGGCCATCGCCGCCGGCTCGCGGGTGGAGGAACTCCTGCGCGGGCTGGACAGGGATCACGAACCCCCTGGGCCATGAGCACAAGCAGGCAATGACCGCCACCGGCCTGGTCGTGGTCGACAAGGAGGCCGGGTGGACATCGCACGATGTCGTCGCCCGGTGCCGCCGTCTCTTCGGGCAGCGGCGGGTGGGCCATGCCGGCACCCTCGATCCCGATGCCACCGGCGTGCTCCTCGTCGGGCTCGGGCGGGCCACCCGCCTCATGCGGTTCCTGACCGCGCTCAAGAAGACCTACGTGGCCGAGATCGTCCTCGGTACCGCCACCTCGACGCTCGATGCCTCCGGCGAGGTGGTTGGGGAGTGGGACATGTCGTCGGTCACCCCCGGGGAGGTCAGCGCGGCGGCGGAGAAGCTGACGGGGAACATCGAGCAGATCCCGCCGATGGTGTCCGCCGTCAAGATCGGCGGCCGCCGGCTCCACGAACTGGCCCGGCAGGGGATCGAGGTCGAGCGCCCGGCCCGCAAGGTCTCGGTGTACCGCTTCGACGTCGAGCCGGTGCCCGGACGCGCCGGCGTCTACCGGGCGGAGGTGGAGTGCTCGTCGGGCACGTACATCCGCGTGCTGGCGGAGGACATCGGGATCGCACTCGGCGGGGGCGCCCACGTCGGCTCGCTCCGGCGGACCCGCATCGGGTCGTTCGGCGAGGCCGACATGCGCCCGCTCGACCTCTTGACCCACGACGCCATACTCACGCCGGCCCAGGCCCTGCGCGATCTTCCCTTCGTGACCGTCGAGCCCGAGATCGCCGATCTGATCGGGCGCGGCCTCGCCCTCGACCGCGTGCCGATCGGTGCGGTCGGCGACGGCCCGTGGGCCATGCTGGATCCGCACGGCCACCTGCTGGCCGTGTACGAGGCCACCGGCACCGATCGCATCAAACCCGCCGTCGTAGTGACCGGCACCTGACGTCTAACCTCGAGCGGGATGTCCGGAACTGCCGTCACCATCGGCGCCTACGATGGCGTGCATCTGGGGCATCGGGCCCTCCTGCGCGAGCTGTCGGACCTGGCCTCGGCCCGGGGACTCTCGACCGTCGTCGTCACGTTCGACCGTCACCCGGCCAGCGTCGTGCGGCCCGATTCGGCGCCGCTGCAGCTGACGGATCTCGAGCAGAAGATCGAGCTTCTCGAGGCGTGTGGCATCGACCGCGTCCTCGTCATCGAGTTCGACCGCTCGCGGGCCGACGAATCCGCCGAGGACTTCGTCACCGAGGTGTTGGTGGACACGCTGGAGGCCCGGCTGGTCGTGGTGGGGGAGGACTTTCACTTCGGCCACGGTCGCAAGGGAAACGTGGCCCTGCTCACCGAGCTCGGCCGTCAGCACGACTTCGAGGTCGTCGGGGCCCGACTCACCGGTGACGGCAGCGAGGCCGTCTCCTCCACCCGCATCCGGACGCTCGTCGCCGCCGGGGACGTCGTCGCCGCAGCCAAGCTCCTGGGACGACCGCACGAGGTCCGGGGCCCGATCGTGCGCGGGGATGGCCGTGGGGGGCCCGAGCTGGGCTTCCCGACGGCCAATTTCGCCATCGGCGACGACATCGCACTCCCGGCCGACGGGATCTACGCCGGGTATTTCACCCGGGCCAACGGCACCGTGCACCAGGCTGCGGTCTCGGTGGGCCGACGCCCGACCTTCTATCAGCCTGGAACGGCGCCGGTCCTGGTCGAGGCCTATATTCTGGACTTCGACGGCGACCTGTACGGCGAGGAGAGCGCGGTGTCGTTCGTGCAGCGGCTCCGGGGCGACCACAAGTTCGACTCCGTCGGTGCCCTCGTCGCCCAGATGCGCCAGGACGTCGCCGATGCCCAAAGGGTGCTCTCGGCCGATCGCTGATCACCTGCTACGATATTTGCCGGTTGGGGCTGGTCCCCACCGCATTCCGACAACGTCTCCGAGGTTCTTCGATTTATGCCCGACACGCAGGCCACTATTGCCGAGTACCGGCTGCACGAAAGTGACACTGGGTCACCAGAGGTGCAGATCGCACTGCTGTCAGGACGGATTAACCATCTCACGGAGCATTTGAAGGGTCACAAAGGGGACCACCACACTCGACGCGGCCTGATGAAACTCATCGGCCAGCGTCGGAGGCTGCTCGACTACGTCCGAAAGAACGACGTCGAGCGCTACCGCACCATCATCGGCCGTCTCGGCATTCGACGGTAACGAAACACATCCGGGCGTCTCGGGACGCTGGCTGCCAGTCGCCGGTCACTTTCGCAAGGAAGGTGGTCGACCACTGGGAACCAGCCAAAAGATGCCCCCAAACACCACACGAGGAGCATCATGGCTGACGCCATTTCCGTGTCGGGCCCCATCAGTGGCACCGACCGCACCCTGACGTTCGAGACCGGAAAGTTGGCGCAGTTAGCCGACGGCGCCGTTCTGGCCCGCATCGGGGACACCGTCCTGTTGGCCACGGCCACCGCAGCTCGATCCGTACGGGAGGGGACCGATTTCTTCCCGCTGACCGTCGACATCGAGGAGCGCGCCTACGCCGCCGGCAAGATCCCCGGTTCCTTCTTCCGGCGGGAGGGCAAGAGCTCGGACCAGGCCATCCTGACCTGCCGCCTCATCGACCGGCCGCTGCGCCCGTCGTTCCCGAGCGGCTTCCGCAACGAGGTCCACGTGGTGGGCACGATCTTCGGCGCCGACCAGGTCAACCCCCACGACGTGCTGGCCATCAACGCGTCCTCGGCCGCGCTGATGCTGTCGGGCATCCCCTTCGACGGTCCCATCGGTGCCGTCCGGGTGGCCTACAGCGTCGACGGCACCTGGATCCCGCACCCCACCTTCGAGGAGGGTGACGCCGCCACGTTCGAGCTCGTCGTGGCCGGCCGGGCCGTAGACGACACGTCCGAGACCGACATCGCCATCATGATGGTCGAGGCCGGCGGGACCGAGCACTCCTGGGACTACTACGAGGCCGGCGCGCCCAAGGTCACCGAAGAGGTGCTCGCCGAAGGCCTCGAGGCCGCCAAGACCTGGATCCGCGAGTCCATCATCCTGCAGCGCCAGCTGGTGGCCGACGTCGTCGCCGCCCATGGGCCGATCGAGACGATGGCGTTCACCACCCAGACCGATTACGCCGAGGACGTGTGGACCCGGGTCCAGGCCGTCGGCACCGACCCGATCGCCAAGGCCAACCTGGTCACCGCCAAGGCCGAGCGCAACGAAGCGCTCGATGCCGCCGGCAAGGAGATCCAGGCCGCCCTGGCCGACGAGTTCGAAGGGCGGGCCGGAGAGATCAAGGCCGCCATCCGCTCGCTGACCAAGAAGCTGGTGCGCAAGCGCATCGTCGAGGACGGCGTACGCGTCGACGGGCGAGGCACGGCGGACATCCGTCCGCTGTCGGCCGAGATCGACCTCTTCCCCACGGCACACGGCTCGGCCCTGTTCCAACGGGGCGAGACTCAGGTGCTCAACGTCACCACGCTCGGCATGCCGCGCATGGCCCAGATGCTCGACACCATCACACCGGTCGACTCCAAGCGCTACATGCACCACTACAACTTCCCCCCCTTCTCCACCGGCGAGACCGGTTTCATGCGCGGCCCCAAGCGCCGGGAGATCGGTCACGGCCTGCTGGCCGAGCGGGCCCTGCTACCGGTGGTCCCCAGTGCCGAGGAGTTCCCCTACACCTTGCGTGTCGTATCCGACGTCCTGGCCTCGAACGGCTCGACCTCCATGGCCTCGGTCTGCGGCTCGACCCTGTCGTTGATGGCCGCCGGGGTACCGCTCAAGGCGGCGGTGGCGGGTATCGCCATGGGCCTGGTCTACGACGAAGGTACCTATGTCACCCTGACCGACATCCTGGGCTCCGAAGACGCCTTCGGGGACATGGACTTCAAGGTGGCCGGCACCGCCGATGCGGTGACCGCCCTCCAGCTCGACACCAAGATCGCCGGTCTGCCGGCCGACGTGCTGGCCAAGGCCCTCCTCCAAGCCAAGGAGGCCCGCCTCACCATTCTCGGTGTCATGGCCGGTGCCATCGCCGAGCCCCGCGACCACGTGGCCAACAGCGCCCCGAAGATCGTCTCCATGGAGATCCCGATCGACAAGATCGGCGAGGTCATCGGCCCCAAGGGCAAGGTCATCAACACCCTGCAGCAGGAGACGGGCGCCGACATCGCGGTCGACGACGACGGCATGGT
>Ga0302325_10016181_pt1 | contig 15822 bp, 16 predicted proteins | sample Palsa_T0_2_FD_201948 | JGI IMG/M metagenome (GOLD analysis project Ga0302325, IMG submission 201948) | Peat permafrost microbial communities from Stordalen Mire near Abisko, Sweden - Palsa_T0_2 | ecosystem: Environmental > Terrestrial > Soil > Palsa > Peat permafrost | place: Sweden: Abisko...
TTCACGCACGTATCTGGAATCAATCTAGCCGATTTACCAAGTTTCGACGAATTGGCGTTGAAATTTGGAATTTCCCCCGTCACTCAGTCCGGCGATGCAGCGGGTTACGAAGCACGCACCTGCTACTAGACACTTGACAGAAAGGCTGTGCTTGAGTTCTTCCACGGCGAGGTTGACTGGGGCTTTACGCTTCGAACTCCAACGCGCAACGACCTCCACTGCTTGCCTTCAGAAGCGTTGGGTGGCGGCTCGATTAGCGTTGCCGGGATAAAGTTGGGGATGCGGAAAGCTGCGTATGCACAGGTTGTGGGGAACTCTCAGAAAGGGTCCGCAAACCACAGTGAGAATGTATTTCAATACGTGCATACGCTAACGGACACGGAACTCAATGCGATGGCGGAGCGCGGTCGGCAAAGCGGCTATCCGCAGAACGATCCGGAAGAGCTTAGACATTGGGACGTGGGTATTACGCTCAGCGCTTCGTTCGCACAGGGACATCTAACGTCGATCAGAGTGGACCGGGTAGAGACCAATTGAAGGCAAACCGGCGCTGCCCAGAGTAGATTGCCAACTTGAACAAGCCCATAAAAGCGCTGCTTAAGATCACGGCAAATACCGCGATGTGGTGCATAGTCGTTGTCGGCTGCGCGAGGGCCACGGGTGCAATCGCTGACCTCTATATGATTCTAATTGGCGGGGCGCATCCCGGCGATGTGATCTACTTGGACACACTGGCGCCGCCAACGGGACAAGCCGCCTTGGATTTGTTGCTCGGTGTGTCGATCATCGCAGCGGCGTTTCTGCTGCGAGGCGCTGCCCGCCGGTGGTACGTTTCCCTGTAGCCGCCATTCGCCGATGGAAGAAAGGGGTCAACTTGAGCCGCGGACCTTCATAACATTCGGTAGGCTTCTAGCATGGACATGCGAATCCCACGGGCCCGGTTCTCAATTCGGGCGCCCCTATCGCCGATCCTAAGCATCCTCCTGCCCCTATTTTTCTCAGGTGCGGCGAGCGGCGCGTGCCTGCTACCCGATTACTCCACGCGCGCCGAATTCGTTCGGTCGGAAGCCGTATTGGTCGGCAGCATATTGTCAGAGCGGAATTTGCCGGGGAGCGATGAGACAGACACGCCTGGGGGAACGTTCTATTTGGTTAAAGTCTTAGAAACACTTCGCGGTACGCCCGGCAGCGCCGTTGAGATATTCAGCGAGAATTCGAGCGGTCGATTTCCAATGCACATAGGCACATCATACTTGCTGTTCTTGTACAAACAGCAGGGACTGCTATCGGCGGACTATTGCGGCAATTCTGGCCCGGTCGCGGATAAAGCCGACGTGTTACGCGAGGCGCGTCAGCTGGCGAAGCATAAGCCATCCCCATAGATGCCCTTCAGCTGTGCGCGCCAATTGAATCAAACGCCTACTTCTACACGCGCTGCGGCAATTACTTGACTAAGACGCATATTGCGTAAATAATTACGCGATATGCGTAATATACGCTCCCTCGATGCGTTACTGCCCAAGACCCGGCAGGGGATTCTGGCCGCGATGCTCGTTCGGCCGGAAAAGACCTGGTACGTCTCTGAACTAGCACGGCGCATGGGGGTGCCGTCCTCCAGCCTGCAGCGCGAACTCAAGGACCTCACCTCAGCGGGAATTCTCAAAACTCACCGGCAGGGGCGCATGGTTTATTACCAGGCGAATACAGAGTCGCCGGTGTTTCCTGACCTGCGCGGATTGCTGCTGAAAACTGCCGGCCTGGTGGACGTCCTGGCCGGTGCCCTGAAGCCTTTGGCGGGCAAGCTGCGGCTGGTGTTCGTCCATGGATCGATCGCCAGCGGCCAGGAGCGCACTGACAGCGATATCGATCTCATGGTAATTGGCGCCGTGCTGCCCGCCGACCTGGCTCTGCCGCTGCGCCGAGCGCGGGAAGTGCTCGGACGGGAAATCAACCCAACGGTCTATTCATCCGCAGAATTCGACAGGAAGCGCGCGACCAAGGATCATTTCCTGATGCGAGTGCTGGCCGAGCCACGGCTCATTGTTTTGGGGAACGGGGATGAATTGGGAAAAGCTGCTCGCTGACCGGGCAGTGACTCCGCTTCCGGCGACGAGGCAGGAACTCGACAATCTGCGCTCCATCGTGACTCGTTCCCTGAGCGACGTTACAGCGCCGGGGCTCTCGGCCGATGCGCGCTTTGTCATCGCGTACGACGCGGCGCGAACCCTGTCACTGATGGTCGTGCGCGCATCTGGCTATCGACCACGTTCAGCGGGGGCGCACTACCATACGTTTGCGGCGCTGGAAGTGGCCGACACGGCTTTCGTCGCGATATCGGCGTACTTCGATGGTTGCCGGATCAAACGCAACGTTTCGGAGTACGAAGTCGCCGGAGGAGTCACTGACACGGATGCTGACGGCCTGCTGAAGGCAGTGCGGCAATTCGCAGTCGACGTCGAGGCGTGGATCAAGGTTTGTCATCCCCACCTTGCTTGACAAATGGGGACTGAGACGTTGGCACTTCTGATGGTACGGAAATTCGATATGGAAGAATAAAGTCGTATAATCAATTAGTTGCGAATCGGCGTGAATCCCTCTCTCCGCCAATTTAATTTCTCAGATTGTCTCGCGTCGTCTCAAAATCTATAAAAACCCGGAAAAATTGGTACATTTGGGTTGCGGTGCGCTGAGGGTCTGGACCTAGAATTGTGGCCTCTTTTCAGGAGGTTACATGACCGCAGCCCTTGCGCGCGATCCGATCTATCGGCGACGGTGGTTCCCAGCCGAGGCTATTGAACTCTGTGTCCGCTGGTACATCACATACCGGCTGAGTTACCGGGACTTGGTGGCCATGATGGCCGAGCGCGGCATCGTCGTGTCGCACACGACTATCTTGCGATGGGTTCTGCGATCCGTCCCGGAGTACGAGAGTCGGTGGGCCCGCCACGCACGGCCGGTCAACCCATCCTGGCCCATGGATGAGACCGCAATTTCCATCCGCGGACGCTGGCACTATCTCTACGGGGCTGTCGACCGATACGGAAAGTCCGTCGGTCACTTGCTGCGCGCCGTCGTCGAGCAGGATCATCGCGCGATCAAACGTCGCTGCGCCTCGATGCTGGGGTTCAAGTCCTTCAGGACGGCCGCTATCTCACTCGCGGGCATTGAGCTCGCGCATCGCATTCGGAAGCATCAGTTCAAGGTGCTTAGCCGGTCTCGGGGCTCGGCTGACTTCCTACCACGGGGTTATTATCGCTATAAAGCATAGTTTGGGTATAAGAGCCATGCCGAATATGTCATTGGCCGATCTGCGAATTGGTGCGTTCGTTGAACTCGTTAGCAGCGACCACATTGCGCCGGGCGCCGGTGCAGCGGGGGCCGTCACGCTGGCTCTGGCGGCTGCTTGCGGAGCCAAGGCCGTCTCGGTCAGTTTGAGACACGCACCTGATGATACATGCCTGTCGATGGCACTCACTCGCCTCAAGAAGCTCCGAGATTGCGCGTTGCAGGGCGCCGATACAGATGCACAGGCATTCACAAACTTCGTCCACCACCGAAGCGACAATAGCGCGAGGGAGTTGGCAGAGACAGGTGAGGCGATCGACCATCTGGTCAACGCACTGTCCTTGATTGTTGAAGAGGTCGAGTCGCATATCAGAGCGAATATGGCAGGCGATCTGATTGCCGCGAAGGCGTTAGCGACGGCGGTACGAACCATTCAGGCTGCGGATGAAGCAGAAGCGAGAGGCGCGCAGCGCGCCATCGACGAGCGTCCTCGCTAATCCTGAAGGTGCAATGGCAAGATCGTAAGCGTAACCCGCACAATCATAGAAGTGGCTATGCCCCGATCGTAGCACCATATGTGGGCGGCGCTTCGCCACCCGGCACTGCAATCACCGACGCCGCGCCGGACGCTTCGACTAAGAGGAAAAAAATAATCGTTAGCCCTGCGGCGGTTCCGGAACATAGATCGCATCGCCATGCCCAGTCTTTTTGTAGATCCCTAATGACCCGCCGACGCCGACGCCAACGCTGGAGTTACCCGAATAGGAATTAGAACCTACACCCGTGCCGATGGAGCCGGTTTCCGCTTCTGAGAAACCCTCCAAAATGACGCCATTGGCGCCGAGCTTAGCCGCTTCGATCTTCAAACGTTCAATGACCTTATCGATCGTCTTTTGCCCACCGGTTCCGAATACACTTTTACTGGAAGCATCGAGAACCGCAATCTCCTGATAATAAGTGGGCGGATGAGAATACATCTTGACTTGATCCGGGGAGATCGGAGGTCGTGCCTGCCCAACTAACACGTGCGTCGATGGCGCACAGGCTGCTAATCCAAAGTATGTGGCCACAATCAAAAGGCAATTGAATTTGGATTTCATGCTTCTTCCCGGAGCTTGCGACCGTGCGCGGTTTCGTTGGGCGCATCCGAGTCCAGGTACTCGATGATTTCATCCATGCGGTCCCAGGTCTTCTCTACGCACGTGCCAGTGTCGAGCCGCGGAAGGTCGTGAATCTCACCGAGCAGACGGTACATGCCATTGGGATCGCGCGCCTGCAGCTGGATCATATCACCTCTCCTTTCTCGACCATTGGTAAACCGGCAGCAAGTCCGCCCGCACGCGGCTGTCGGCGCCGTCCGAGTTACTTCTCTGTGTCATTCTTATGTCTGTAGCGGAGAGATTAAAGCGCGATTGCCGATCGGGAGGGCGCACGGGTCATTCGAGTCCTTCATGCGCGGATGGATGCACCTCACCACCTGTAAGGCCTGCAGCCAGGAATGATAGAGCCCACTGCGTGGTGGGAAAGGTACCGATTCATCGCTTTACCGGATGCGGCACGCCCATGATCTTCCGCCACTGCGGCTCGGGCTAGCTTCTCGATCAGACGAAGTGATCGTCGATGCCGAGGAGCCCTGAGAGCGGCGACTGTTGCCACCGTCCTACTGGAGTGTGACGGAACGGCCGGTCGTCTCGTCGCGACTAAAGTCGAAGCGAATCTGCATCAGGCGTTGGGACTGAGTGTCGATCGGTGGAAACGTCCATTTCCTGGCCGCCTCGATGGCGAGGCGCTGGAAATACGTGCTCGGACCGGTTCTATCCGCAGTGGCGGCGAACACCGAACCGTCCTGGTTGACGATGACTTGCACCCACACTTTGATATGTCCGCTGATGGTTCGACGGGCGCTCTGAGGAACTTCAGGGATCACCTCATGCAGTGCCGATGGTGACGTGGCCAGGTCGCTCCGAGTCGGCTTCGGAGGCAATACCGTAGAGACGGGTTCCCGAACTTCCGCTGCCACTGGTGCGGCGGCGCCTGGAGTCTGTGACAGTGAGCCTTCCAGAGCTGGAGGTGGAGCGGGGGTGCGATGCGATCTAACCATGCGCACTCCGGTCCAACCCAGCGCGAGAATCACGGCCGCTCCGAGCACCGCGGCAACCAAGGCTCTCGGGTTCGGTGACTGCGCCATGGACGGCGCGGGCCTCGCCGCTTCGGGAGCCGCCGGAGCGGGCGTAATCCGCAGTGGCGTCGGCTCGGGTGTCGTCGGCTCCAGTGGTACGATCGCCGCGGGCTGAATGGTCGCGCCGGGCGCAGCCTCAGCCTCAGCCGCTTGGCCACGAGCCCAGGCCACGAGCTCCGTCACGCTGGGACGGTTCTGCGGGTTGGGGTCCAGACAGCGGGCCACGACGTCTCGGAATGCCGGCGAGAAATCGGCCGGCAGCGCGACGGCTTCGCTGCGTTCGCCCCAGCCCGAAGGCGGACGGCGAGTCAGCGCTTCGAACAGGCAGACCCCGAGCGCCCAGATATCCCCAGCAGTGGAACTGCTTCCGTGCCGCCCTTCCGGAGGATCGTACACAGTGGGTGCCTTGGCGCTCATAGTATCTTCGCTGACGCGACGGATCGTGTCGCTTGCCAGCTTCAGCTGGTCTCCAACCACTAGAATGTTTGCTGGCTTCAACTGGCCATGTACCAGGTTTTGGCCGTGCAGGAACGCGAGTGCGTCCAAGGTCGGCCGCAACATTTCTCGCGCCTCGTCATCCGTCAGGGCGCGGCGTTGCAATACCTGCGCAAGAGTCTGATCGGCGTACTCCATGACTACATATAGATAGGGCAGCCCGTCCAGCTGGCACCCGCCCCACTGCAACAACCTAAGCAAGTGCGGATGAACGATGCCCCCAGCCCTTTTCCATCGCGGCAGCTGTGACTCCGCTAGGGCGCGATCGGTGGGAACGAGCTTGACTGCGACTTCCGAAGGGCCGAGCGCTGCAGACTTGGTTAGGAACACGCCGCTGTGATCCGAACAACCGAGACAGCGGCCTAAAGGGAGCACGTCGTGGATAACGTGTCCTTGCCACCGCGTCCAGACCTCGCTCATCAATTCACTTGGTTCTACGCTCATATGCCCCCCAAGCCGCAGCTGAGCATCAGGGATGGCCCAGATTTACATCGGCGTTGACAGCATCGGGCATTGTCGCCTTCCAACGACACCGGACGCCACCCTACCTCTGACCATTTGCTAGTCAACGGCTGGAACGATACGCCGTGCGGGGCTCAATGCAATGTGCGCCGGCAGTCGAAACTGCGAAACATTCATCACCTCCATCACCGGTGGTGCGTGTCCCGCGGAGCCCGCGCGGCACCGCGAAAAATCACGACAGCGAGAGTCTCCCCCGAACAGCATTTCCAGTGACAGCTCCAGTGATAGCTAAGGGGCTTTCTGGGGATCCCCGGGGACCGAATTGTATTCTGAATCCGTAACTTGCTGATCTGAGAAGGTGTCTGAATCCGGTTCGAATCCCTCTCTCTCCGCCATAATTTTGTACCGGTTTTCAGGCAGTTGGGCGTGAATGCGTTCGCACGCCCCGCGGGTGCCAGAGTTATGGATCGCGTGCCAGTATTTACACGTCTTTGCTGCTGTCCACGGCACGCGATGCGGGCAGCCGCGTCTTCAACGTGTGGGCTCGATCAGCGCGATACTCGAACTCTCCTGCACACGTTCGAAGATGATTACCGTCCCGTCCGGCGAAACATCGAAATCTCCGATCACGAAGCTTGATGGCAGATCGGTCAGCTGGCGCTCCGCCCCGGTCTGCGGATCCAATCGCCAGAAGTCCTTGCGGTCGATCCCGCCGCGAAGCATCACAAGCGACCCGGAGTTCAGTGAGAATGCAACGCGTCGCGCACCAATTGTCAGAATCAGGCCCGGCATGCCGTACGGTCTACCGTCAGGAGCCGCGGCTCGCAGCGGAAATGTCGTGGCCACCTGTGCGCCCGAATAGACGAAGTACTTTCCGTCCGGTGACCACACCGGATCGATCGAATACTCGGACGCCATTGGCTGCGGCGGAGTGCCATCGAGGAATATCCTCGCGAGGCGGGGTTCGCCGTTGCGTACGATCGCACCGATGAGTGACTGCGAGTCGGGCGACCACGCCAGATCGCCGCGCAGGGCGAGCGCGGACGCGATCTCTCGCGGGTTCCCGCCGTCGCTGTCAACGACGTACAGCTGCGTCGCAGCGTGCCGCTCGACGGTGAACGCAATGCGGCGGCCGTTCGGCGCGATGGCGGGAGCGCCGACCCTGTCAGCGCTCGGGTCGCTCCACAGCCTGGTGGTCATATCGTTCGCGAGCTTCCAGATCCCCCGCCGGCCGGCACCGGTCGACACATACGCGATGTAATTGCGTTCGAAGCGTGGTGCAGAGGCGCTCCCGAGCTCTGGTGAAACGGGTGCGGCCGTACTTTGCGGCGGTCCGTCGCCAGCGACTGTCGCGCGCCAAAGTTCGGAACGAGAATTGGCGACCGTTGCAACGATGCGCCTGCCGTTCGCGCTTGCCGCCAGCGACGTGTACCGCTCCAGGCCGAAGCTGAGACGGTGCTCGCGCCTAAGTGGCACATCCATGACATACAGCCACGGGCCCGAGCCATCCGTATCGGTTGCCAAGTAGATCAGCGTGCGGGGATCGAGCAACACGAGGTAGCTGATCCGTGCGTTGTGAAACGTTAGGCGTTCCGCCCCTGCTCCGGAGGGCCGCATTCGCCAGACGTCCCAGTCCGCTGACGGAGGGTCGCCGCGTACGAAATAAATGAACTCGCCGTCGGGCGACCATGTCGGAAAATGGCAGTGAATGCCCGGCGGCGCGACGTAGATCTCGCGCGCCGTCGCGTCCCCGGCCGCGCGCACGAACATCGGATCGCCAGGCGCGGACGTATGAAAGACCATCTGCGTTCCGTCCGGGGACCAATCGAACTCGACGCCTTCCGGCAGGTACGGCTGCAATGCTCCGCCCGCCGTGGGCGCACCCATCACGTTGATGTCCTCGGCCCGGGTGCCCTCACCACTGCGTGTCCAGAAAGTAACGAGTGCACCGTCGGGGGAGAAGGCGACGGAGCGGATCTCGGGATTCCTCAGCTGCCGAAACTGCCCCTTGGTCAGATTGCGGTAGCGGTTGGTGCCGATCTCCGTCAACCAAACGTCCATTGGCCCGTCTCGATCCGACAGAAATGCCACGAATTTCCCGTCGCGAGAAATGGCCGCGGCTTGCTCATGCTCAGATCCGCCAAAATCTGACAGGCGAATGAATTTCGCGTTCTCGAGAGGACTGCGCCAGAAGTACTCGGATTTGTCGGCAAGCCAGGCCAGTGCGCCGGCCAGCAGTACAGCTCCGACCGTGAGCGACCAGCGCACGGCGTTGCTCAGACCTATTCGCCGCCCCGAGGGTCGGGACGCGCTCTCGGCGGTCTGCGCAACGGTGACGTTGGCGCTTGCATCCATGGGCACCGGTGCGTTGGGCGAGGCGGCTTCAGGCTCTGGGTCGAGGGATGCAATAAAGCGGTAGCCTCGTCGCGGGAGCGTCTCGATATAGCGCGGCGTCTCGGCGACGTCGCCGAGCGCACTGCGAAGCTTGCGGATCGCCGTATTGAGGCCGGTATCGAAGTCCACCACGCCGTTCGGCCAGAGTAAACCAATCAGGTGTTCGCGGGTCACGACCTCCCCCGCGTGAGCCATCAGCTCTTTGAGCACCAGCATGGGCTGCTCTTGTAGCCGGATTCGGGTGCCGGCGCGCTCCAGATCCCCGGATTCGGGGTCCAATACCCATCCATCAAAGCGGAGTTTCTTGCTACCCACCCAATCTCAGTACCGGAACAGAGTTAATTCAGCAATAGGTCACTCTCAGACCATGGAGCGGCACAGACGGCTGGCCCAGCCTGGATCACCCAGCGAACGGCGTTGATCCCCTTGATCCGGCGACGGCGGTAGGGGTGCTGGCCGCGACCAGGATTCTGGCCATAAGCGGGCGACAAGGTAGGTGCTGCCGGCCCGGTTCGCGACCACGGCGTTTTTAAAAGGGGTGACGTGTGAAAACAACTCTGCGCGACGTCTTTCACTTTACCTTCCCGGGGCTCTTGCTGATGGCGCTGAGCGCCTGCGGCGGCGGCGGTAGCGGCGGTAGCGGCGGTGGTGGCGGTAGCGGCGGTAGCGGCGGTGGCGGCGGTGGCGGCGGCGGTGCCTATACCGTGGGGGGCACAGTCACCGGCCTTGTCGGGGGTGGCCTCACCCTGAGCAACAATGGCGGCGACAATCTGGAGGTAGACGCGAACGGGGCGTTTACGTTTATGACAGCCATTGGCGCGGGTGACGCCTATAGCGTAACCATTAACATACAACCGAACAGCCCTGTCCAGGCGTGCACGGTCAGCAATGGCGAGGGGTCCGTGACCGGCGCCAACATCACCACGGTGGTCGTGGATTGCGCGCGCTTCGCCTTTGTGGCGAACTCCGGTTCTAACAATATCTCGGCCTATCTCATCGAAAATACCAGCGGCGCGCTCACCGCCGTCGCTGGCAGTCCCTTTGCGACCGGTGCCAATCCGTCGGCTGTCACATTCGACCCTAGCGGGCAATTCGCATACGTCGCGAATGCTGGCTCGAACAATGTCTCAGCCTATACGATCAACACGACTACCGGTGCGCTCACGGCCATCGCGGGCAGTCCCTTTGCGGCTGGCGCCAATCCGTCGGCTGTCACGTTCGACCCTAGCGGGCAATTCGTATACGTTCCGAATGCTGGCTCGAACAATGTCTCAGCGTATACGATCAACACGACCACCGGAGTGCTCACAGCCATCGCGGGCAGTCCCTTTGCGGCTGGCGCCAATCCCTCGGTAATCACGTTCAACTCCACCGCCGGCGGGGAATTCGCATACGTCGCGAATGCCGGCTCGGACAATGTCTCAGCGTATGCGATCAACACGACCACCGGTGCGCTCACGGCCATCGCCGGCAGTCCCTTTGCAGCCGGCACCAATCCTTCGGTTATCACGTTCAACACCACCAGCTCCGGGGAATTCGCCTACGTCGCGAACCAGAACTCCAACGATGTTTCGGCCTACAGTGTAGACGCCACTACCGGTGTGCTTACGACCATCGCCGGCAGTCCCTTTGCGGCCGGCGGCAATCCCTCGGTTGTCAATTTCAGGTTCAACGGTACCGGGTTTTTCGCATACGTCGCGAACCAGAACTCCAACAATGTTTCGGCCTACAGCGTAGACGCCACTACCGGTGCGCTTACGGCCATCGCCGGCAGTCCCTTTGCGGCTGGCGCCAATCCCTCGGGTATCGCGTTCGACTACTTCGGCACCGAGGAATTCGCATACGTCGTGAATACTGGCTCGAACAATGTCTCAGCGTATGCGGTCAACACGACCACCGGTGCGCTCACGGCCATGGCGGGCAGTCCGTTTGCGACTGGCACTGGCCCAGATAGTCTCAGTTTCGACTCGAGCGGGGATTTCGCCTACCTCGCCAATCATGGCTCCGGAAGCGTCTCGGCCTTTAGCATAAATGCCACAACTGGCGCGCTTACAGCGGTCGCCGGTAGTCCCTTTGCGACCGGCGCCAATCCGTACTCGGTTACTCTCCCGATAGATAGCTTCAATCCCTGGGACTACTAGTGGACGACCTCGAACCAGTGAATATTCCTCAGGGTCTTCGAGACCTTGGCAATGGCGTTGCTGACGGCATCGTCGGTGCTGATCGTCGAGCTGCCGATGAGTTCAACTTTTCCTGTAGACGTGATCGTCCATGTGGGACCCCTTTCGCTGCGCCATGATTCGTCTCGGAGGCGGCACACCAGAGCGCAAGCCTGCAGACGCTTCTGACCATACTTTCCAGTACCTTGTACCGTTGCCGGCGAGTACACGCAACGCAAGATGAATCTTCCCGAGTAGCCGAGACGACTCTTGGCGGCAATCAAGCCGCCCCAGAGCTGCCGGTCGAATCTGGCAGCTCTGGGTCTAGCCTGTGTGAAAACGCTTTTTCGATGTAAGTAAACAGAATAAAATCTGACCATCTTCTCGACGCGAGACGGCCATGAAGCGATACGTCGAAGGTCAAGACCGCTCCCAGGTCACTTTATTCCCCGAGAGCCTGGACGAGTACATCGCTGAAGATAATCCAGTCCGAGTCGTCGATGTGTTTGTCGACGAGTTGGACTTAAAGGCCCTGGGTTTTGAGGGCGCAGAGCCCGAAGCCACCGGCAGGCCCGCATATCACCCATCCACGCTGCTGAAGATCTATATTTACGGTTACTTGAACCGCATCCAGTCGAGCCGACGCCTGGAGCGGGAGACGCAGCGCAACGTGGAGCTGATCTGGCTGACCGAACGGTTGTCCCCGGACTTCAAGACTATTGCGGATTTCCGCAAGGACAATGGAGCTGCCATCCGGCGCGTGTGCCGGGAGTTTGTCATGCTCTGCCGGAGCCTGAACCTATTCTCCGAAGCGCTCGTGGCGATCGATGGCAGCAAGTTCAAGGCGGTCAACGGTCGTGACCGGAACTTCACCAAGCATAAGCTCAAGGCGCAGATGCGGCGGCTCAAGCAGCTGGGCCAGCAGATGGCCCAGGCTCCCGATGAGCAGATCTCACTGACCGATCCGGATGCGCGCTCGATGGCCACCAGTGCCCGAGGCTCCGGTGTAGTCGGTTACAACGTTCAGACCGCGGTGGATGCTAAGCATCACCTGGTGGTCACCCACGAGGTGACCAACCAGGGCACGGATCGCGCGCAGCTGTCCTCGATGGGCCAGCAGACTCAGGAGGCCCTCGGCACCGACAAACTCACCGCCCTGGCCGATCGCGGCTACTACGCCGGTCCCGAGATCCTCAAGTGCGAGCAAGCCGGGATCAACGCCCTGGTGCCAAAGTCCCATACATCGAACAATCTGGCCAAGGGGCAGTTCGACAAACGCGACTTCCGCTATATCCCTCGTCGCGATGAGTATCGATGCCCCGCCGGTCAGCGTGCCATCTGGCGCTTCACGACGATTGAGCACGGCCTGACGATCCACAAGTACTGGTCTTCAGCCTGTCCGCGTTGCCCAATAAAAGCACAGTGCACGACGGGGGACTACCGTCGCATCACTCGCTGGGAGCACGAGGCGGTGCTGGAGGCGATGCAGGCGCGCCTGGAGAGGATGCCAGAGGCGGCGCGCATCCGCCGGCAGACCGCCGAGCATGTCTTCGGCACCCTCAAGAGTTGAATGGGTGCTACGCACTTCCTGATGAAACGATTGCCCAACGTGCAGACCGAGATGAGCCTGCACGTCTTAGCCTACAACCTCAAACGCGCAATGCAGATCCTCGGGGTGGTACCTCTGATGAAGGCAATGAGGGCATGAAAAGCCCTCATTTATCGACCTGCAACCCGATCACCGCGCTGGACTCTCAAGGGAGCAACCGCTCAACGACTGCCAGTTATGTCGAGCACAACATAACTGTACTTATGTTGCGATGCCAATTATGTGGAGTGATGCTGGCTGGATCCGTAGAGAGTTCAGCATAGAGGACCATCTGTCCACATAACTAAGGGTATAGGTATCCCCGGTTGGTATTCATCATCCGGAGGTTCGCCATGTCAGCGCTAAAGCTAGTCTTTCCTCGCGTCCATTTTCGATACGACGAGTGTCCCTACGCCGACGACCTCGAACACTTTGCCGCCTGGCTGTGTGGGCGGGCGTACCGCAATAAACGTGCGCGCACTCACCTGTACAACGTCCAGCAAGTTCTCCTCGACTTGGCGATGCCATCGGGTTCGAAGCTGGATCTAGCCAAGGTCGCTGTGGCATTTCGCCGATCAGGCGACGCTCGGCTAAGATATCAACATTCTTTCACCATCTTTACGCAGTTTCTGCGATCACGTGGTCAGCTGATTGAGCCGCCACCAAAGGTGGATCGCTTCGAGAGTATTCGGCGGGAGTTTTGTGAGCGACTGGTTGATCGCCGCGGTCTACGGCCGTCGAGTGTCGGCGGTTACGACCACTGGATTGCGGATTTTCTCCGCCGGTCCCTAGGACGCCGCAAGCCACTGCAATCGCTAACGACGGCAATTTTCGAGTCCTACATCAAAGCGCGCCAGCCCGAGCTAGCTGCCTGTACATTGAGGAACGCGATCCTATGCATCCGGGCGTTTCTCCAGTTCTGCTTCGAACGCGGATTGTTTAGGGAACGAATCGACGTTATCGATAGGCCTCTGGGACTAAGCGACGATAAACCTCCGCGCGCGCTGGCTTGGCCGATGATTCAACGGTTTCTCCGGTCCATCGACCGCAGCGATTGGGTCGGGCGGCGCGACTATCTCATTCTGCATCTGATGGCGTACTACGACTTACGCCCTGGGGAGGTGGGCCTATTGACCCTGGACGCCATCGACTGGGCGCGCGGCACGATGACAATCAATCAGGAAAAGACCTTATCCACGCTGATTCTGCCCATCGACGACCGAACAATGCGCCTCTTGCGGTCATTTATCGAAGGAGATCGACCGGCAACCAAGCTGCCGTGGGTGATTCCGAAGGCGCAAGCGCCCGAGGGCCGGATGAGCAAGTTCGCTATGAGTTTCGTGTTCAAAACGCGCGCTAGAAGAAGCGGCCTGCCGATCACGCACTGCTCGTCTTACGCGTTGCGCCATTCCTTCGCCATGAGACTGTTTGGCCGCGGCGTTGGGATCAAAGCCATCGGCGACCTCATGGGACACAACAGCCTCATCAGTACGGGGGTCTACCTGCGGCTTCAGACGGACGTCCTTCGCGACGTCGCGCTACCGGTGCCCGGCAGCCGTGATGAGATGAGAGGTGTTTCATGACCGCCTCCGCAATGCCGATAAAATACCGATCCGCGCTTGAAACTCATCTGAGTCACTATCGCGCTCTAGGATATCGCTACCGAGGCCACGCCTGCGTCCTCTCCCGCCTCGGAAGGCACCTCGGCAAGATTGGCGCGAAAGACATCGACGCCGCCGGCTACGACACGTGGTGCCGTTCGATCGCCAACAATAAGCCAAACTCCCGGCGTAAGGCACAGCAGATTGTCCGGCGGTTCTGCCTCTTTCGTGCGCGAACGGAGCCCACGTTCTTCGTCCCATGCCCCTTTTCCATGACCAAGCCACAACCCTACGTTCGTCCCGTTATTGTGACGCCTGCGCAGGTGATCCGCATGCTTGCAGCGGCGGATGTGGTGCGAGACCAGTCTGGGCCTCCAATGAAGGCCGCCGTGCATCGCACTGCCGTCGTGCTGCTCTACACTGCGGGTCTACGGATGGGAGAACTGCTTCGACTTCAGGTGACGGACATTGAAGACCACACGCGGATCCTCCGGATACGCGAGTCGAAGTTCCAAAAGTCGCGACTCGTCCCGTTATCGCCGTCCGCGCAACTTGAGGTTCAGCGCTACCTTCGAGCGCGCGGTCGCTTTTGCCCGGAGCAGTCGGATCGGGGTCCATTACTGTGCAATAGAAAGGACGGGCAACTCCATGGCTATAGCGAGCCCGGCATTGGATGTCTTATGCGGCGCCTCTTCGATCGAGCCAACGTGCGTGATGCCGAAGGTCGGCGACCGCGATTTCACGATCTTCGCCATTCGTTTGCAGTTCAGTCCCTGATTCGCATCTACCGAGCGAAGGGCGACGTGCAATCGGCGCTGCCGAAGCTCGCTCTTTACATGGGGCACGTCTCGGTCGAGTCAACGCTGCACTATGTGCGTTTGGTTCCGGAGGTCGCGGCGCTCGCCAGTGAGCGGTTCGAAGCGCATTTTGGGCACTGGGTTCAAGGGGGTGAGTCATGAGACGCAGTGGATCTACCGAGCTTGGCAATGCGTTGGTCTCCTTTTTCCAAGAACACCTCCCGGAGCAGCGGGGATTAAGCCAGCATTCGATTAGGAGCTACAGGGACGCGCTTGTTCTATTGCTACAATTTATCGCCAAAGATACAAAGAGGGGAGTCGAGTCAGACCTCACCGTTGCTCAGGCAGAACGCTTCCTGACTCATCTGGAGAAGGAACGTGGTAACGGGATTTTCACGCGCAATGCCCGGTTGGCTGCCATCCACACGTTCGCCCGATACCTCTCGACTCGATATCCGGAAAGGCTGGGGAAATTCCAGGAGATCCTCGCCGTACCGTTCAAGCGTGGCGCGCGATTGGCACCAATCGAGTATCTGGAAAGCAAGGACGTGGAGGCGCCGCTGGCGCGGATTGATCGACGCACGATCGCGGGGCAGCGGGACTACGCGATGTTCTCCGTCATGTGTAACACCGGCGCAGGGGTCCAGGAAGTTTGTAGTCTACATGTAGCCGATCTGCGCCTCGATGCTCCCGAACAAGCACGGCTGCACGGAAAGGGCAACAAGATTCGGCTTTGTCCACTCTGGCCGAAGACCGCAAAACATCTGCGTACCCTGATCGATCGTCAGGAGCTGGGGAACTCTGAGCGCTCAAATGCGTTCGTCTTCAAGAACCGAGCCGGTGGTCAGCTGACGCGTTTCGG
>Ga0302325_10016182_pt1 | contig 15821 bp, 21 predicted proteins | sample Palsa_T0_2_FD_201948 | JGI IMG/M metagenome (GOLD analysis project Ga0302325, IMG submission 201948) | Peat permafrost microbial communities from Stordalen Mire near Abisko, Sweden - Palsa_T0_2 | ecosystem: Environmental > Terrestrial > Soil > Palsa > Peat permafrost | place: Sweden: Abisko...
GTGCGAGGCTTGGTGTACGAAATGTTTTCTGACGTTGGCGACTTTGGTGTGCAACTTGGTGATAACTGCTTTCGCCTTACGCCATCTCTTCGAGAACTTCTTTTTCTTCGCCAAACGGCGCCCTTCGGCATGGATTCGAATTGGAAGGCTTGCAATCTCAACACCACCCTCACTATGCCATTGGTCTATGCTATTGGCTATTGTCCAGCGATATTCGTCATGGCAGGCATTGCGTTTTCGCATGGCATGTCCACTTGGTATTCGTCACCCAATATAGAAGAAAGGTATTGGACGGAGACGCGATCCAGCGGCTCACAGTCATGTTCGAGAAAGTTTGCACTGACTTCGGGGCGCAACTCGTCGAGAGGAACGGTCAGGCCGAACACGTACACTGGCTCATCCACCACCCTCCGAAGCACTGGGTGTCGAGCATGGTTAACAGTCTCAAAGGCGTTTCCAGTCGGCTGCTCCGTATCGAGCGGCCTGATCTTGAGAAACGCTATTGGAACAATGTCCTGTGGTCGCCGTCTTACTTTGCCGCCAGTTGCGGCGGGGCACCGCTGGCCATCATCCAGCCATACGTTGAGCAGCAAAAGACCCCGCTTTAACCGGCCTTATATCCCCGCCCTGAAGGACCGGGGCTTTACGGCCCGACTGGTAAGCTACGAACGGTTTTGAGTTTGCCATGGGCCTGCGGCCCACCCGTCGGGATGAAAGCGCATTTCTAACGTGCACCGATTCCAAACGGGTTACGCGCGACTTTCGACGGAGTGCATGAAATAATGGATTACTTGATGCCGAAGGTTTCGTCCTTCGCCTTCGCCTTCCAGACAAAATGCTCTTTCGCCATATGGTCGTTCATCTCGGCCGCCCCCAGGGTCCGCGCCCGCGGCGGCGGGACGCCGAACTTCTCGAGCTCGACGCGAAACGGGCACTTATCGCACGCGAAGATTAGGCCGCGACCTTTTCGCAGGACCTGGTAGCCCTTCATCCTCTTTTCCTAGATGGAAAACTTGAGCGCACCACAGCGGAGCACCATTGCGCACGACAGCGGACCTAACCACGTAACTTCAGGTAATGACCAGGGCAAGGCCGTATGCCTCTCTCTCGAAGGCATGTGGGACGCCAAACTGCGCGGATCGTCAAGGTTCTGCGAGTGTACTCATCGAATCTATTGAAGATACAAGGGCTTGACCTTGACTTCTAGCAATCCGACGGCCCGTTCCAGACTCTCCTTGGCGAGGACGGGGGCCGCGCTTGATACTTTTCAGGAACGTGTTTGCTGAAGGCGTGGAGACGTTTGTTTACACCTGAAACACACCTCTCAGGCTCCCGTGGCGGCTATTCTCGGCATGCTGGAAAAACTGCGGCTCAATTTGGCCGAGGACACGTTTTGGCAGGACCAGAACTGTCAACACGAACAATGCCGTTTCATTGAGGATAGACGGTGGGCAGCGCCGGAGGCCCGGTGCACTGTATGCTCGTCGTATACGGGGAATAGCTCTTAGGCCGAGTCATCACGCGTTTTGAAAAATGAAGACGCTAAAATCACAGCTAATTCCGCAGGCTTCTCGAACACCGGCCAGCCCTGCTGACCAGATCGAATGCTCTCCGCATGCGTTGAAGGTTCGCGACCTGATGGCCTTCTTGAAAGTCAGTGATCAGACGATCTACCGAATGATTGCGGACCAGACGATTCCATTCCTAACCTCCGGAACTCGTACAGATTTGACCCAAAACAAAACACACTTCGCCCCGGCGTTCTTCGGCAATGAGTACACTGGTATCGAGGATTATTCCCATGAGCGGATTTCGAGGGGCTTGCGGCTCTTGATGATCTGTTCCAGGTCGGCGGCGAAGTCAGGGTCGAGCGTAGGCTCGTAGCCCAGCTCCTCGGCGTGCTTCTTCGCCAGAGCGATGGATTCGGAGAGCAGGCGGGGACGGAAGTCCTCGCCGACAGGACGAAGCACGGCCACGGGCACTTTGCCGCTCTCGATCACCACTTCCGCGCCGGCGCGCACTCGCGCCAGCACGTCAGCGAAGTTGCTGGCGGCTTCGGCTTCCGAGATGTGGATCACATGGTCAGCCATAGCGGGATTATACCGTTATTGCTCCTCGTCGGATTCAGCTTCGAGCGCGGCCAGTGTGTGGCTCTCTGCTCGTTGTCGCCCGGCCGTTGGCACCGTTTGTCCCCGGCGATTCTTGTGTTCAGCTTCGCGCCGGGATGCGTAGCCGCGTGGATCACCGCGCTTTATGATGCGCGGTGACACATAAACCCGGATGTAATGCTCAGATCGCTCAAAACGCCAGACGTTTGGGCGGAACCGGGACCGTCCCGTTGTCACCTTAGTGGCCGGTCCTTGGGATAGATTTTTTAAGTATCGAAAGCAATTTCGGGTTCCTCTCAATTGGAAGGGATTTCTTCCGTAATTTAATATTTTCGCCAGCCTACGTTGCAGCCTGGAGTCCTGTGACACGGCGGGCTTTCCACAAGACTTAAAGAATCTCGAGATCCAACCACTCTTTTTGATGTTGTTGCATCATTTGGCATTGGCGACGAGCACAATACAGGCGCCATCCCAAGAGTCCTTTCCGGAAGACGGGGGCGCGGTGGCGTTTAACGGCATCACTCCAATCTTCTTAGAGTTGAGATGGAAGCGCTTCTCCAGGTAGTGGGCGATTATCACAGACCGAGACCTGGAAGTCACCACCTCGTTGGCAGCTGAAGCCTGGCTGGAATAGCCTTCCACGATGATCGGTTGGCCAATCACTGAATCCTTGTCTGTACCAATGACCTGGTCGATTTCCTGCTTGCCTGTGCCAGACAGGAACTCATTGCCATTCGAGTCTCTCCCGAAAGCATCTGCCGCATTGAGCCATGTGCGCCGATTTCTCGGGCTGTTGAAGTAGGAGTTGCTGCGATACTGCTCGGGGGTCAGATTGTTTAGGCTGTAGTAGCCTCTCTTCTTGAAAATCCCCGAAAGAAAAACTCATGTTTGAGGGCTTCCGCATCATCTGCCATATTCGCGGTCACCAGATTTATGTTCGAAAGGGTCTCCCTGATGTTCTGCCTGCGTTCCCACCCGACCGGTCTGGACCCAGTGTGCCGAATATCTCCGGCCCCAGAACCAGGGCCTGGAATTTGTCGGCTCCGCAACAAACTTCGAAGAATTCGTCGAAGGCAGCTACAAACCCCTCATCATGCCGCTGATGGCCAAAACGACCCAAGATCGTTCTCGAGGCGTGATCGCCAATTACCTGGTGCCCGAGTTCGGAAGGCTTTCTCTCCGAGATCTGACACCTCTCAGGTTGCAGCGGTACTTCTCCGGGCTCGCGGCGTCTCCTTTGGCGCATGAATCGAAGGACAAGGTGAAGGACCCCTCGCGTCACTACACGACGCGTGCGACTGAATATCATCTCTGCCTCCGCGACGCCCCGCATACGGGAGTTCCAGCTGTTCGATGAAGCGCGCACAAACCTACCCAACCATGCTGAAAATCCATAAGGTGCTTCTATGCGTGTGTCGCTTTTCCTTATTGAGGTTCTTCCTCAATTTCGGTGCAGGGGGGGCCAGGAGACATTGGCATCGGGCTCGTAAGAGTTCGAAGCCGGATCGACCATCTGTCCCCGGGCTTATCCCCCGCCCGTCCTACTCCGTGGCCTGGAAGGACGCGGGCGCGGTCTTGCCCGACGGAATATAGGCGCCGACTATCAAATTGCTGTCGTTGATGCCTCCGGCTATGGTGTCGGAACCCTTGGGATAATCGAAGATATAGTAGTCGTTCCCGCTTTTCAACGCGCCGTGGCCAACTCCATAAGGGTCGGTCACAAAGTAGACGATGTCGCCGGCGGTGTTGATGCCTTGGACATGGTTCACGGCAGCTCCCGGGACGTTGATTGGGGTGTACTTCCCGCCGTCATAGAGCGAAGACTGTAGGTAGCCCTTCGAGTCGCCCCATTGCACCGTGACCAGACCGGCGCTGTTGATGCCGCGGGCCTGGGTGAATTGAGAACCGGGCACATTCAGGGTTTTGTATTTGCCGCTGGTGAGGACGAACCCAAACGTCCTCCCGGACGACTCGGTGTACTGCCCAGCGATATCTCCGGCGTCGTTGATTCCGAAGGCGAGACTGGAGACCGCGCCCGTGGGGCCTTCTATATCGCTGAATACTCCGGCGGTGTATTCGAACCCCTGCATGTTGCCGGAGCCATTGGTGTACACACCGACAATCTGATTGGTCGAGTTGATGCCAAAGCAGATGCTGTTGGTGCCGTTGGGATCGTCGATATTCTCCACTTTGCCGGCGGAAATCATCATGCCGTGCTGCGTGCCATTCGAAGCGACGTAGTACCCGACGGATACGCCTGAACTGTTGACACCAAAGAGTTGCGACTGCTGGCTGCCCGCGACTTTGACCGTGCTCAGTGTGAAGGCTTGGGGCGAGGCCAGATACCCGGACGCCACTCCGTCGACACCCCAGTATTGCCCGACATACGCTCCTTTGCTGTTGACCCCGTAAGTTGAGGCGAAGTCGGTAGAGGCATACTTACCTTTAATGTAGGTGAAGCCGTACGTATGTCCGGAGGTGTCAAAGTAATAGCCTGTAATTTCGCCAGCGTCGTTGATCCCGTAGGCTATAGTCTGAGTCGCGCCGGGGTAATTGAGTGGAACGATGGTACCGCCGGGGGTTCGGTAAAAGCCGTGCTGCAGATTGCTGGAATCGAAATACTCACCCACCACCTCACGGGAGTTATTGATGGCGTAGGCAAAGGTATTGTCAGTGCCGGACGCGTAGAACTCGTCAGTCGGAAGGCCGACGCACCCGTTCGTTACGAAGCCTTTATTAAGCGTGGTGATATTACCCTCGGCGCCGACGCAGTCTCCAGCACTGTTGACTCCGAAGATGGCCGTGGAGACCTTGCCCAAATCCACGTCGTATTGCTTGTAAGTCTTCGTCGCGGGGATATAGGTGAAGCCGTGGTAAGCTTTATCAGAGGCAAGGAAGAAATCACCCACGACCTCGTTTGAGTCGTTGATGCCGAGGGCCCTGGTGAAATCGCTCGATCCGGGGTACTTGATAGAGGTGTATTTGCCGCCTTCATACAAAAATCCCACCGTACCCCCCGCAGTCGCCGTGCCGCCGCCTACAACGTTTTGGCTGGCGTTCACGGCAAGCGGGAACGTGGTACCCGCTTTGGTGCCGGGGGCGTTCAGTTGGGTTATTTTGAAACCTTGACCCTGGGCGCTTTGCGTGCTGAGGATCACGACAAAGGGCACCAGGAAAAAGAGTGTGACTAACTTCGACAGCAAGGTTCGCGAGCTTCGTTCGTATCGTGCTGACATGCGTTGGATATTCATTTTTTGTCCTCCGTCACGCGTTTTGCGCGGAATGTTTCCCCCGTCGGGGGAGTTTTCTGGAAGTGCGCCGATCAGTACGGCGCGGTAACTTGCGATTCTCCGCTGCTTTCGCCGGGCTTAGCCTGACTGGCCCTCCGCGGCAGCACAATCGCGCTCACAAGGGTTGCGAAACGCGGCACCGAATATGCCCTTAAATATGAAGCGCGGTCAAGTGAAGTGTGTGTGACGCGCTAAGAGGTTTATTTGCAGAGCATACGCGAAATTGTTGCCTGTGGAATGAGGCTTACTGCCGGGTTCGATGGGGGAGTTCAGGGGCACAAGGCGCGACCAATCATCCAGAGCGGCGCCTGGATTCGGGGAAGGAGATTGCTGCCTTCTTGGGACGGGATGAGAGGACTGTCTGGCGGTGGGAGAAAGAGAGCGTTTTGCCGGTGCATCGCGTTCCCGGAGCCGCCAAGGGACGTGTCTTCGCCTATGAGAGTGAGTTGGACCTGTGGCTCAGCACTCCCCAGGCCTTGCGGACCACGACTTTGGGGTAGGAGCCGCAAATCAGGCCGGCACAAGTCAGCCCGGACAAATCAGCCAGCTTTTCAATCATTCAATAATGTTGGCTTGCTGGTCTTGCTACTTGTAATCTAGTTGGTTTGTGTGCCCGTTGCCATGTTGTCTTTGTGGCATGTTGGATTATTGCTTGTAAAACTCCGTGACTTGCTGGCTTGCTGAGATGTTTGATTGTTGGCTTGTTTACATGGTGACTTGTTGGCATCGGCAAGGGAAGGCAGGATAGCGGAGGAACGGGGCAGGGCCGACCCACATTTCTTGCAAAATTTGAAAAAGGCAGGGAACCGGGATCAGACGGGCAGGGGCCAGCGACACATTTTCACACGGGGCGAATCTCTCCACGCCAAAGTTTTGGAATGAAATTGGAATGAAGCTGCGTTCTGAAAGTCCTGCAAGTCTTTGAAAATATGGTGGCCAGGGACGGAGTTGAACCGCCGACGCCAGCCTTTTCGGGGCTGTATGCTTTGAGCCTAAACCCTTTTTCATTCAACAACTGAATCCGTCAAGATGGCCGATTCATTGTGACCATTCTGTGACCAGCGCCGATGTTCGCCTAAGCGTCGGCCGAACCATTAAACGAGAACACTTAAAGAGGATAAGCGAATCGAAGCTAACCCTTGAAATGCGTTCTCATCCTGAGTACAATTGTTCTCGGAATGAGTACACGCAACGGTCTCGGGGACCTTCTGTTCGGACGCACGCGGGGCGCTATCCTTGCCCTGCTCTATGGCAGGGCCGATCAATCATTCTACACACGCCAAATTGCACGCGAAGTAGATGCCAGCGTTGGCGCGGTTCAACGAGAGCTTGAAAACCTCTCGAAAGTGGGTCTTATCATTCGCAGTTCATTGGGCAGCCAAGTTTTCTATCAGGCGAACCGACACGCCCCCATATTTCGAGAGATGCAGGCTCTGGTGAACAAGACAATTGGCATCTTTAGCGTCTTGCGATCGGCATTGCATCCTTTGGCGAAGCGAGTTCTTGTGGCATTTGTGTACGGATCCGTCGCACGCGAGGAACAAACGGCACAAAGTGATGTTGATCTAATGGTTGTTGGGAAGGCCACACTTGATGAGATCCTTTCACGGCTTTCTACAGTGGAGAAAAACATCGGCCGCCCTATCAACCCGACCGTGTATTCCGTCCAGGAATTCAAGTCGAAACTTGCGAGCGGAAATCATTTCTTGACCGCCGTGCTCAAAGGCCAGAAGGAATTTTTGCTAGGAGACGAGGATGAGCTTAGAAAAGTGGGTGGAGTACGGTTGGCTAAGGCGGGAGCCGACCAGCCCAGGTGAGGTCAAGGATCTTCTGGGAATTGTAGATCGTAGCCTTGCGGATTCAAAGGTCGAAGCTGTTTCGACCGACCTTCGTTTTATCGCTGCTTTCAACGCCGCGCTCTGCGTCGCGACGACAGCGCTCCGCGCCTCTGGTCACCGCACCGTGACGCAAGCTGGGCATCATGTTAAGACAATCGAGTCTCTCGAACTCACGATAAAGGCCAGCCCAAAGATCATTCAAAGATTCAAGACCTTCAACAACAAAAGGAACAAGTCGGTCTATGACGTTGCTGGCGCCGTGTCCGATCAGGAATTGCAAGCGGTGACAAAACTCGCGACCGAACTGAAGGACAGCACCATAACGTGGCTGCAAGAGTCTTATCCGGAGCTATTAAGAGGCTAACTCCGGTGGTTTCTATCAGATTGCAATTCCGAACCGCGATCAGAAGACTTAACTGACCCTCGGAAACAGTTCGTGGACCCTTATTGGGACCATAACTTCTAGTGTGCTTTCACGCGGCTGAGGCCGGCCGATGAAAACTGTCGCGCTGTTACTTGATCGCAAATCACGATCAGGGGACTGCCGGAGCCTTGACTTTGGACGACTGTGTTAAGCGAAGCCGTGTGGCCATGTTTACCAGATCCGCGAACGACTCGGCTTCCATCTTTCGCATTAGGTTGCCACGATGGAATTTAACGGTGATTTCGGTGATGTCGAGTTCATAGCCCACCTGCGTGTTGAGCATGCCAGAAACCAGCAATGTCATCACTTGACGTTCGCGCTTCGTAAGCGCCGCGAAGCGCGCTCTGAGCGCGCGAATCTCCGTCTCGCTGTCAAGCTTGACGCGGCTGCGCTCGATCGCGTTCCGAATTGCGCTCAGCAAGGATTCGTTACTGAATGGTTTGGTGAGGAATTCCACGGCTCCAGCTTTCATTGCCTGAACCGACATTGGTATGTCGCCGAAGCCCGTGAGAAAAATAATGGGCATATACGGCAGCTCAACGGCAACGCGTTTCTGAAGCTCCAAACCGTTCAGCCCGGGAAGGGAGAAGTCTAGAACCAGACAACTCGGAGCAAGTCGTTGCGGGCGCGCGAGGAATTCGTGAGCAGAGACAAATGTTTCGGGATGCCAACCGTGTTTGCGAATCAGCAATTCCAGTGATTCGCGCACGGAGATGTCGTCATCCACTACAAAAACGGTCGGTGAAGGTTCCATCATCTTGACCTCTCGTCATAGTCAAATGGTCGCGCAGGGCGGTTTTACTCGACCACAAAAATCACTTCGGAGGCGTAATCGTTCGTCAGACGCGAAACGCAGTCTTGAGTGCCTCCTGCAGCTCTGCAGGACTAAACGGCTTGAACAGACAATCAACTGCGCCTCGTCCGAGCATGCGCGTCCGTACCGTCTCATCTCTTTGGGCTGTGATAAAGATAATCGGAACCTCCAAGTGCCGGCGTTTCAGCTCACTTTGAAGTTCGGGTCCCGACATGCCGGGCATCGCGATGTCGAGAATCAAACATTTAGTTTGAGATACGCGACCAGATTCCAGGAATTCCTCCGCGGACGAAAACGCGCAAACCACAAAGCCGAAGGCTTTCACCAAACCGGCCAGCGATTCGCGGACCGATTCATCGTCGTCGACTACAGATACAAGAGAACCAGCCATTTTTCTTGCTCTCTTATCAGGCGCGCAATACATTCAGAGAGCTTGTCGAAGTCCAGACTCAGAGTTCCGCTCCAACCCTCTCTGATGAGACCGACACGTTCCGTAAGCAGCGCCGCCCAATCCATTTCGCGCAAAGTCTCCGCAATGCAGCGGATCAACCATCCATTAGAGGCCCCTTCACCGTACTCCGACGCGCTATGTTCGCCCTAACGGCAGCAGTGGTCAACTGTACGATGGTATAGATTTCTCACTCTTGGATCGTTGCGTTATTACTCGGACTTGCCGCGGGTTTCAGAGCCCGTCAGACTGCAAGGGATAGCAAACGAAAATGTAGCTCCGGGTCCATCATTGGCGGTTGCCCACAGACGCCCGTAATGAGCTTCGATAATCGAGCGGCTCACATGCAGCCCGATTCCCATTCCATCGCGCTTGGTTGTATAAAAAGCTTCGAAAAGCTTGTCGGTAGCTTGAGGTTGGAAGCCGACTCCAACATCCTTGACACTAAGGCGCACCCGATTGTCCTCTTCCCGTTCGGTTTTGATGAGCAACTCTCTTGGTCGATCGTCGATTGTGCTCATCGCTTCCGAAGCATTCCGTACCAGGTTCAGGATGACCTGTTGAAGCTGGATTCTATCGCCAGTAATAATAGGCAGGTCGTCCGCAAGCTCATGGCGAACGATTACTCGGTTTCGTTGGAGGTCGCTCAGCGATAACGAAATGACCTCTCGTATCGCCTCATTCAAGTCCATTGATTCGGGCCAAGACTCCTTTTTGCTATAAAGGGTGCGCAATCGCTTAATCACATCAGATGCGCGATTCCCATCACGGATCGTACGCTGCGCCGCTTCACGGGCTCCGTCGAGGTCGGGGGGATCGGTGGAAAGCAACCAAAGGCCTGTATTGGCGTTGGTGATGATGCCGGACAGCGGCTGGTTGATCTCATGAGCGATCGAGGCGGTCAACGCATTCAGCGTCGTCACCCGCGCCACATGGGCAAGGTCGGACCGTGCCCGGTTCAGAGCTTCTTCGGCGATCTTGCTATCCGTCACGTCCTGAAGAGCGCCGATGAATAGGGGTCGGCCGGCGATATGTTCGATGACGCGAGCCATGCCTCGAATGTGCTTCACGGCGCCTCGGGACGTCACGAACCGGAAAGAAAAATCGACGTCCTTGCCCGTCATAGCGCGCGCGATCATAGAGTCGAACGGAGGCAGGTCCTCTGGGTAGATCATGTCCCTAATCATCTGCACCGTGATCTTGGTTAAGGGAGCGAACTCGAAGATCCGGAAGGTCTCCTCGGACCAGTTGTGGTCGTCCGCGACCAAATCCGTGATGAAGCTACCCGTTTTACTCAGCCGCTGGGCTTCAGTGAGACGGAGGTAGGATTCCTTGAGCTCCGCCTCAGCCCGTTTGCGGTCATTGATATCAGTATTGGTTCCGTACCACTTCGCGATCTCGCCCGATTCATTGTGCATCGGGTTCGCGCGAAACAGAAACCATCGATACTCGCCATCGAACCGGCGCAATCGTGCTTCGCCTTCAGTCGGTTTACCCGCACTCATAGTCGATCGCCACGTCTCGATCAGAGCGCTCAAATCGTCTGGATGAACCGCGACTGCCCAGCCCCAGCCCTGCAGCTTTTCTAACGGAAGTCCAACATAATCGAGGTAGTGTTGATTGAAGAACTCTGCAGACCCGTCAGGACGCGCTGACCAAGCCAATATCGGCATCGTATTAATGATCAGGCTCAAATTGCGCTCGTTTGACTGCACAGCCTCTTCAGCCCGTTTGCGGTCCTCGATGTCGGTATTGAGCCAATACCATGCCGTTATTTCACCTTTCCGATTCCGCACTGCGCGGCCGCGGGACTGGAACCATCGGTAAACACCATCAGCGCGTCGGTTACGCTGCTCGACTTCATAAGTCTGGCCCGTTTCGACGGACGCTCTCCATGCCTCGATGACGCGGGGAAGGTCGTCCGGATGAACAATATCGATGCGAGACCAGTCCTTCAAGGACTCATTTGTCTTGCCGAAATACTCTACGGTTTGGCGGTTGATAAACTCCACCTCGCCCGTTGCACTTGTCGTATGCACGAAGCCGGGAATGTTATCGACGATCTGTCGCCAAGACAGTTCCCTCGCTCGCAACAATTCCTCCGCCCGCTTCCGATCCTCGATGTCCAGATTGGTTCCGTACCATTTGACGATTCTCCCGGATTCATCTCGCAAAGGATTGACCCGAAACAAGAACCAGTGATATGCGCCATCGAAACGGCGCATGCGTGCTTCCGTGTCAAACGGTAGGCCCGAAGCCAGACACGAGCGCCAATATTCGATCATGGCGTCTCGGTCGTCGGGATGAATCGCTGTTGCCCACCCCCAGCCCTCGGCTTGTTCCGCGGTCATGGCTGTGAAATCAAGCCAGGGTCGATTGCGGTAATCGACGGCACCATCGGGCGTTGCGCTCCACAGCATCCCAGGAATGGTTTGGGTTATTCGGCGCAAGTTGAGTTCGCGCTCGCGCAGTTGTTCTTCCGCCACCCGGCGCTGGGTCACGTCCTGGGCCGCGCCAATATACTCCAGCCGCCCCTCCGCATTGTGAGTTGCGTGGCCGATCAAGTGAATGTACTTGATTGAACCGTCAGGCATCACGATGCGATGTTCATATTCAAATTGGCCTTCTTCTCGCCGGGCTCTGGAGATCATGTCCTCCAACATCGGCTGATCTTCGGGGGGAACACGGTTGCCAATCAACTCGAGTGTCACGGGTAAGCTTGGGTCGAAAGCGAAAATAGAGTACATTTCCTCCGACCAGGTGACCTCATTCGTTTCTATCGACCACGAAAATGTGCCGGTTTTGCTGAGGCGCTGGCCATCGGCGAGGAACGATTCGCTGCGCTGCAAATGCTGCTGGGCTCGCTTGAGATCATCGATATCTGTCTTGCGTTCGTGATGTCCTCGGAAAGCGCCATGATGAATCGCGGCGATTTTTCGTTGCTCGGGACGATGGATACGCTGTTTCGCACCCACACCAGGCTACCGTCTTTTCGCCGGAACTGCTTCTCGATTTGGAATTGCCGGCGCTTTCCTCCCAGAAGTTCCTCGACAAGCGCCCAGTCATGTTCGCGGTATTCTTCGACAGTGATATCGAGGAAACGACATTGTTGCAATTCTTCGTCTGTGTATCCAACCATCCTCTGGTACGCGGGATTGGTCGCAATAAACTGACCCTTCAGATCAGTTAGCGCAAAGCCGATGATCGAGTTCTCGAAAACAGACCACCAACGTTCTCCGCTTCGCGCGACCTGTGCGTGTGCCTCACGTAAAGCGAGCTCGCTCGGCCGCAGTTTTTCCTCTTTAGTTTTGCTGGATTCGCGGCTGCGCTTATTAGACGTTGGCTTGGCATGGGCCATTTTGTGGAGCCCCACATCGTTTAGTTTTGGCCCCTATTCTACCAATTGATTGAAGTCCAGATCTGTTTCCAAGAAAAGCACTCTACGGGGTTGACGAACCCCTCGACGAGAGCCTCTTTTTTCTTAGCGCTTGCGTTCGTTTCCCCAAAAGGCGAATGTCCATTCCAAGTCGAACCTGATCCCCCTGCGCCCGGTTTCAGTAGCGATCTACGGAAGAGGCCTTGTTTCCACGCTATACGTTGGTATGGGTCTATACGTTCGTCCAGTAGTTTCGGCCACTACAGGCATGTCACGATCAGCTGCGTTGGAATTTGGATGCAATGCATGTTCGAAAAATGTGCGTGCACTCCATGAACCACAGAATGCGTTACTCACAAAAATCATAAGGAGAACGATCATGCGCGCAATATCAGCTTTCGCCGCCGCGGCTGTCTTGAGCCTTGCGGCGTTCGCAATGCCAAGCTCCGCCCAAAGCAGTCCAGCGGCGGAAGACGATTCAATCCGACCGTTCCACATCAACATTCCGGAAGAGCAAATCGTCGAGCTCCGCAAGCGTATCGCGGCGACGCGCTGGCCTGACAAAGAAACGGTGACTGACGAATCCCAGGGCATCCGGTTGGCGGAGGTGCAGGAGCTCGTGCACTACTGGGGCAACGGCTACAACTGGCGCAACGGAGAAGCGAAATTGAATGCGCTGCCGGAGTTCGTGACCACAATCGACGGAGTGGACATCCAGTTTATCCACGTGCGTTCGCGTGAACGGAACGCGCTACCGCTGGTCCTCACCCATGGCTGGCCCGGATCGCCGCTGGAGTTCCTGAAGGTGATAGGCCCGCTCACCGACCCCGTCGCCTACGGCGGGCGCGCGCAAGACGCCTTCGATGTCGTAATCCCCGCCATCCCCGGCTATGGCTTCTCGGGCAAACCGACTGATCTGGGCTGGAATCCCGACCGCGTGGCTCGGGCTTGGGACGTGCTTATGAAGCGCTTAGGCTACACCCGTTACGTGTCGCAGGGCGGCGATCACGGCTCGGTGATCTCCGATGCACTGGCGCGTCAGGCGCCGCCTGGACTGCTCGGTATCCATCTCACCATGCCGGCCACGATTCCCCCGAACCTGGTGAAGGGCATCAACAGCGGCGACCCGGCGCCGAGTGAGCTAACCGCACCGGAACGGCTGGCGTACAACACTCTCAGTACTTTCTTCGGAAGAAACGCGGCCTACGGCGCGATGATGGTGACCCGTCCGCAGACCATCGGCTACGATCTCGCCGATTCGCCCAGTGGTCTGGCCGCCTTTACCTACGAAAAGATCGCCGAGTGGAGCGACGGCGACGGTCACCCCGAACGCGTGATCGGTCGCGACGAAATACTCGACGACATCACGCTGTACTGGCTCACCAACACCGGCGCCTCTTCGTCCCGCTTCTACTGGGAAAATAACAACAACAACTTCAGCGCCACGGCACAGAAGACCAATCAGATCAAAGTGCCGGTGGCCATCACGGTGTTCCCGCACGAGATCTATCGCGCGCCGGAAAGCTGGTCACGGCAGGCCTATCCGTCGCTGTACTACTTCCATGAAGCCGCCAAGGGCGGTCACTTCGCGGCCTGGGAACAGCCAGAACTCTTCAGTGAGGAGCTCCGAGCTGCGTTCAGATCGCTGCGCTAATTGGAGAAAAAGGACCAACAAAGATGAGGAGCAAGACAATGTCAGCCGAAACCACCTACACACAGAACGATCTGGTTAGCAATTCGGCTTTTGCGGATCAGATGCACCTGGCTGAGCGCGAGCTAGCGTCGTTTATCGGCGCGGTGACCGAGTTGTTCGGTTCAGAGCAGGCCCGCCTCTCGGCCGATGACTGGCTCGATGAATCGGAGTCAATGGATAGCCCGCCTCGATCTACAAGTCGAGATTGGCGAGCGGTCACAGTCGCGGCCTCGGCTCGACTGGCAAATCGCCTGACTGTCGCACGAGATCATCGAAACGATCGGAAATGCGCAACGAAAGAAAAAAGAGAGAAACCCACCATGACTGTCGAAACCCTACAGCTCAACTGGCGTTGGTTCAACGTCACCAGGCTAGTCGCCATTGCATTTGGCCTGCTCCTGATGGCCGGATCGAGCTACCCCAAACCGCTACGAAGGAGATCATCGTGAGCGAATTCAATACTCTGCAACTCGACGCTGTGCCGCAGGTAGCCACAGCAGAAATCCGTTCTTTCCACGTCAACTTTCCGGAAGAGCAACTCGCCGATCTCCGTCGGCGAATCGCCGCGACCCAGTGGCCTGAGCGGGAGACGGTCAGTGATGCGACGCAAGGCGTCCAGTTCGCGACCATGCAGAAGCTCGCGCACTATTGGGCAACCGATTACGACTGGCGAAAGTGCGAGGCGAGGTTGAACGCCCTTCCACAGTTCGTGACCAACATCGACGGGCTGGACATTCATTTCATCCATGTCCGTTCGAAAAATCCCAACGCTTTGCCGGTCATCATTACGCACGGATGGCCCGGATCGATCATTGAGCAGATGAAGATCATCGGTCCGCTTACCGATCCTATTGCCTACGGCGGAAAGGCCGAAGATGCTTTTGATGTAGTCATCCCTTCGCTGCCAGGGCACGGGTTTTCAGGAAAGCCGGACGCGACCGGCTGGGACCCCATCCGCATCGCACGCGCCTGGATCGTGCTGATGAAGCGCCTCGGATACACGCGATTTGTGGCCCAAGGCGGCGATTGGGGAAACGCGGTTACGGAGCAGATGGCTCTGCTGGCGTCTCCGGAATTGATCGGCATTCACACCAACATGCCGGCCACTGTCCCAGCCGACGTTGCCACGGCCCTCCAATTCGACCAACCGCCGCCGTCCGGCCTCTCAGCCGAGGAGAGGGGCGCATGGAACCAGCTCGATTTCTTCTATAAGCACGGCGTCGGATACGCCCAGGAGATGGCGAACCGCCCGCAGACGCTATACGGGATCGCAGATTCACCAATCGGTCTGGCCGCCTGGATGCTCGACCACGATGCGCGCAGTGAGGCGCTCATCGCACGCGTTTTCGACGGTCAGTCCGAAGGCCTGACGCGAGACGACATCCTCGATAACGTCACGCTTTACTGGCTGACGAATACGGCGGTCTCTTCGGCTCGTCTCTATTGGGAAAGTAAGCTTGCCTTTTTCGCGCCGAAAGGTGTTCCGATCCCGACTGCCGTCAGCGTCTTTCCCGATGAGATCTATGCAGCCCCCAGGAGCTGGACAGAGAAAGCCTATCCCAAACTGATTTACTACAACCGACTGCCGAAGGGCGGACACTTCGCGGCGTGGGAGCAGCCGCAACTATTCTCTGAGGAGATACGGGCAGCATTCAGATCGTTGCGCTAGTTCATGAGTCCAGCTCTTGAATCGCGACGTGTAGAAGCTCCCTGATCGAGAGCAAGGGTAATGAAATTTGAGGTTCGTATCCCGAAAGTGTAATTGGAGTTGAACGCGTTTTGAATCAGTGAGTTGAAAAGACGAAGAAAGAAGAGCACCTCGAATCCAGT
>Ga0302325_10016186_pt1 | contig 15820 bp, 15 predicted proteins | sample Palsa_T0_2_FD_201948 | JGI IMG/M metagenome (GOLD analysis project Ga0302325, IMG submission 201948) | Peat permafrost microbial communities from Stordalen Mire near Abisko, Sweden - Palsa_T0_2 | ecosystem: Environmental > Terrestrial > Soil > Palsa > Peat permafrost | place: Sweden: Abisko...
GCTGATCGTACACGTCATAGGATTGCTTCTTGCGCAGGTCCCATTCGATTCCGGAGCCGCGCAGCATCGGCCCCGAGAATCCGAGCTGCAGCGCGCGCTCCGGGGAGACCACGCCGATGTTCACCGTGCGTTGCTTCCAGATGCGGTTGTCGGTGAGCAATGTTTCGTACTCATCGACGCAGGCCGGGAATCGGCGCACGAAATCCGAGATGAAATCCAACAGCCCGCCGCTGCGCCGCGCATTCAGCCGGTCCGCGTCCTTCTTGCTGCGCCACTGTGAATGCTGATACTGCGGCATGGCGTCGGGCAGGTCGCGGTACACGCCGCCCGGTCGGTAGTAGGTCGCGTGCATGCGCGTCCCGGAAACTGCCTCGTAGCAGTCCATCAAGTCCTCGCGTTCGCGGAAGCAGTACAGAAATACCGTCATGGCGCCGATATCCAAGCCATGCGCGCCCAGCCACATCAGATGGTTCAGGATCCGGGTGATTTCATCGAACATCACGCGGATGTACTGGGCGCGTATCGGCGGCCGGATTCCCAGCAGATTCTCGATCGCCATGACATAGGCGTGCTCATTGCACATCATGGACACGTAGTCCAGCCGGTCCATGTAGCCGATGGATTGATTGTAGGGCTTGCTCTCCGCGAGCTTCTCGGTGCCTCGATGCAGTAGCCCGATGTGCGGATCGGCTTTCTGAATGACCTCGCCATCCATCTCCAGCACCAGGCGCAGCACGCCATGTGCGGCGGGATGCTGCGGCCCGAAGTTCATGGTGTAGTTGCGGATCTCAGCCATTGGGCTTCGGCCCAGGCGGCCCGACGGGTGCGTTGGTGAGCGCCGGATCGTAGCGATTATCGTGCCGAATCACCTTGGGAACGAGCACTCGTGGATCGATGCTCACGGGCTGATACACCACGCGCGCCTTTTCCGGGTCGTAGCGCACTTCGACATTGCCGGATAGCGGAAAATCCTTGCGGAACGGGTGGCCGATGAATCCGTAATCGGTGAGCAGGCGGCGCAGATCCGGATGTCCCTTGAACAGGATGCCGAACATATCGAAGGTCTCGCGCTCGAACCAATCTGCGGACGCCCATATCCCGGTGACCGACTCCACCATTGGCTGCGCATCGTCGGTGCAAAACACCCGCAGGCGCACGCGCTGATTCAGCGCTACCGACAGCAAATGATAGACGACCGCGAAGCGGCGTCCCGCGGCCAGGGTTTCAGGCTCCGTCCAGTCCGGCGGGCTCAAGCGCGACACGCCGCGGCTGAAGCCCGATTCGGTCGCAGCCTGCGTCTTCCATTCGGCGCGGCCGTGCTCCAGGTAATCGACTCCGCACACGTCCATGCACAATTCAAATTTGAGGCCTTCGCCGTCGCGCAATATCCGGGCCGCTTCCAGCAGGCCATCGGCACCGACCTGATAGGTCAACTCGCCGTTGCGGTCGGATACCAGCGTGGCGCGCGCGTCCAGCGCGCGGGCCAAGCTTGCGCGCAACGCATCCAGGGGAGCATTCACGACGGCCGTCGCCGCGGCGGCGTCGGTCATCGCGTGATGGCCTTGTTGCGCCGGATTTTGTTCTGCAACTGAATGATGCCGTACAGCAATGCTTCGGCCGTCGGCGGGCAGCCCGGGACGTACACATCCACCGGCACGATGCGGTCGCAGCCGCGCACCACGGCATAGGAATAATGGTAGTAGCCGCCGCCGTTGGCGCACGATCCCATGGAGATCACCCAGCGCGGCTCCGCCATCTGGTCGTACACCTTGCGCAGTGCCGGCGCCATCTTGTTCACCAGCGTGCCGGCCACGATCATGACGTCGGACTGCCGCGGACTCGGGCGAAACACCACGCCGAACCGGTCGAGGTCGTAGCGCGCCGCTCCGGCATGCATCATCTCGACCGCGCAGCACGCCAGGCCGAAGGTCATCGGCCACAGCGACCCGGTCCGGGCCCAGTTGATGAGCTTGTCGACGCTGGTGACTTCGAAGCCGCGCACCGCATTTGCATCGGCCGATACGGCTTCTAGTCCCATTCCAGAGCCCCCTTTCGATAGTCGTAAACCAGCGCGACCACCAGCACCAAGGCGAAGATCAACATGGCGACCAAGCCGAATGAGCCGATCGCGGACAGCGACACCGCCCAGGGGAAAAAGAATGCAATCTCCAGATCGAACACCACGAAGATGATCGCGACCAGGTAGTAGCGAACGTCGAAACGCATGCGCGAGTCCTCGAAGGCCTCGAAGCCGCACTCATAGGGAGAGAGTTTCTCGGCATCCGGACGCCGGGGCCCGGCAATCCAGCCGATCGTGAACAGCGCGATCCCGATAACCGTGGCCAAGGCCATGAAGATCAATATTGGCAAATACTGTCGCAACATCGTCTGGGCGTCGCTGGCTAACACTACGTATGGCTGAGGATTATATCAGGCGCAAACGCATTACGTAATGAACGGACAGGGAATCACCTGGCGGTGATGGTGCCGACGGCCGGAGTCGAACCGGCACAGGTTGCCCCACTAGCCCCTCAAACTAGCGCGTCTACCAATTTCGCCACGTCGGCTTGTCACGATTCAATGATCACTTTTTGAGCGGCTCGGGCGCCGGCGGCGGCGCTTGCAGCGGCTCCGGCGCTTGCACCGGCGCAGGAGCTTGTACCGGCGCAGTTGCTTGCGCAGGCGCAGTCGCCGCGCCTTGCGCCGCACGCTCCAGCACCGTCGTCGGTTCGTTGGTGGTGCGCGCGCCGAGATACGCGAGCGTCAAGCTGGTTCCAAAAAACAATGCCGCAAACACCGCGGTCAGTTTCGAAAACAACGTGCTGGTGCCGCGTGCTCCGAACACCGTGCCCGAGGCGCCGGAGCCGAATCCCGCACCCGCCTCCGCTCCCTTGCCCCGCTGCAGCAGCACCAGGCCGATGATCATCAGCGCCAGCAAGACGTGCACAACCAGAATGAATCCACGCACCATAGACAATCTCTCATTGACCTGCGGCCGCGGCCGCGCAAATTTGCTGAAACTCTTCGGCGCTCAAGGAGGCACCGCCCACCAATCCGCCATCCACATCGGGCCGCGAGAATAATTCCGCGGCATTGCCGCCCTTCACGCTGCCGCCGTACAGGATGCGCAAATCGCGCGCTATCTTAGCATCTTGAGCCGCGATCCGACTGCGCAGGAAGGCATGAACCGCCTGCGCCTGATCGGGCGATGCGGTTCGCCCGGTGCCGATGGCCCAAACCGGTTCATAGGCCAGAATCGCGCCCGAAAAACTTGCGACGCCGTGCATCGCGATCACCGCATCGAGCTGCCGCGCCACTACGGCCTCGGTCCGCTCGGCTTCGCGCTCCTCCAAGGATTCGCCCAGGCAGAGCACCGGAATCAGTCCCGCGCCCAAGCTAGCCGCAAATTTGCGTGCCACCAAAGCGTCATCTTCATGATACAAGCGGCGCCGCTCGGAATGCCCGACAATCACGTAGCGGCAGCCGACGTCCTTGAGCATGGCGGCGCCGACCTGCCCCGTGAAAGCGCCCTCGCGCTCGGCGCAGACATCCTGCGCGCCGACGCCGATCGAGGTCTCCGACAGCAGCAGCACCGCATCCGCCAAGTACACATAAGGCGGAAATACCGCGACATCGATCGGCCATTGCGGTTGGATGTGCAACTCCAACTCGCTCAGCAAGGCCTTGTTTGCACGGCGCGATCCGTGCATTTTCCAATTTCCTGCCACCACCGGACGACGCATAGACAACCTTCGGGCTTTTTGGCCCGGGGCGAAAGGCGGCGAAGATTAGCCTCGCGGGCCGGTAACTGCAAGCCCGGCGTGCACTCTATTGGAGTTTCGCCACCGCCTCGACGACCGCGGCAATATCGCGGGCCCCCTGCTTGACCAATTTCGCATCATGCCCTTCCACCATGACCCGGATCACCGGCTCGGTGCCCGAGGCCCGCAGCACGATCCGGCCGCGGCCGTTGAAGCGCCGCTCCACGCTGTCGGCCACCTCAATGACCTTCGGTTCGCTCATCGGATCGAAGCGCGTGGCCACACGCACATTCAGCAGCACCTGCGGGTACTTGTGCATGGCCGCGCTGAGCTCGGCGAGGCCCGCGCCGCTCTGCTTCATCACGGCCAGCACCTGCAACGCGCAAACCAAGCCATCGCCCGTCGTGGTCTTGTCCAGGCACAGAATGTGTCCCGAGGTCTCTCCGCCCAAGGTTCCACCCACCTCGTTGAGCATCGCCAACACATACCGATCGCCCACCTGGGCGCGGCGAAACTCGATGCCGCGTTCCGAGAAGGCGTGCTCCAGGCCCAAATTGCTCATCACGGTGCCGACCACCGGCCCCTTCAGTTCGCCCTGCGCGCGGCGCGAGGTCGCCAGGATGTACAGCAGCTGGTCGCCGTCCACGCAGCGCCCCAGCTCATCGACCATCACCACCCGGTCGCCGTCGCCGTCGAGCGCGATGCCGACCTGCGCGCGCACCCCGGAGACCGTCAATTGCAGCAGCTCAGGAGCGGTCGAGCCGCAGCCGTCGTTGATGTTGCGCCCATTCGGCGAGCAGCCGATGGGCACGATTTCGGCGCCGAGATCCGCGAGCACGCGCGGCGCGACCTTGTATCCCGCGCCGTTCGCGCAGTCGATGACGATCTTGAACCCCTGCAGATTCATTCCCGCGGGGATGGTCGATGCGCAGAACTCCTGGTACTGCACGCGGCTGCGGTCGATGCGGATCGCCTTGCCCAGGTGCTGGGACTCCTGCGTCACCACCAGCTCATCGATCAGGCGATCGATCTTGCCCTCGATCTCATCGGAGAGCTTGCTGCCGGTGGAATCGAAGAATTTGATGCCGTTGTCCTCGTACTCGTTGTGCGAGGCGCTGATGACGACGCCGAAACTGCAGGCCAGCCGCTGGGTCATGTAGGCAATGCCCGGCGTGGGCAACGGGCCGATCAGCATGACGTCGACGCCCGCGGCCACGAATCCCGCCTCCAGCGCGGATTCGAACATATAGCCGGATACCCGCGTGTCCTTGCCGATCAATACCCGCCCGCCGCGCGGCGCAAGCACCCGCGCCGCGGCGCTTGCCAAGCGCAGGGCCATGTCCACGGTCATCGGCGCCTGGCCTACGCGGCCGCGAACGCCGTCGGTACCGAAATATTTACTGCTCAAACTTCTTTCCTTGCAACACTGCGCTCACCATCCGCACGGCATCGAGCGTCGGCCCCACGTCGTGGGTGCGCAGGATGCGAGCGCCCATGCTCACCGCCAGCGCCGCCAACCCAAGTCCGCCGTACAGGCGCTCATCCACGGCGCGTGCCAAAATCCGGCCGATGAAGCTCTTGCGCGACACGCCGACCAGCAGCGGCGCCGGCAGCGCCGCGAACCGCGCCAGATTGCGCAGCAGCGCGAGATTGTGGTCCTGTCCCTTGCCGAAGCCAATTCCCGGATCGAACACAATCGCATCGCCGGCAACGCCCGCCGCGAGACAGGCATCGCGCTCGCGCAGCAAGAATGCCGTCACCTCGCGCACGACATCCTCGTAGTGCGGGTTTTCCTGCATGGTACGCGGCTCGCCCTGCATGTGCATCAAGCATACTCCGACCCCGGTCCCCGCGGCCCACTCGCGCGCGCCGGGCGCCCGCAGGGCGCGTACATCGTTGACGATGCAGGCGCCGGCCGCCACCGCCGCGGCCATCACCTCCGGCTTGCTGGTGTCGACCGAGACCGCAATATCGAGTGTCGCGGCGATGCGCTCGATCACCGGCACCACGCGTGCGATCTCGGTATCCGCATCGACCGCAGCCGCGCCCGGGCGCGTGGATTCTCCGCCCACATCGATGATGGCCGCGCCCTCCGCCACCATCTGTTCGGCGCGCGCAAGCGCCGCTGACAGGCTCGCGTAGCGCGCGCCATCGGAAAAGGAATCGGGCGTGACGTTCAAAATGCCCATGACCACGGGACGGGCCAGGGAAATCGTTCTACTGCCGCACCGCCACTGCATTAGGTATTCATCGCCACTTGGACCCATTCACATTCGTCGGGAGCATCCACTTTCGTCGATGGTCGGTGGGTGGATTAGCGCGGGGCATTTCCGGGACCGTGAAAAACAGGACGTTTTTCCCGGAGCCTCCAGGGATGGATTTACGGCGGTCCCGGAAATGCCCCCGCTAATCCGTTTTTACGGCGGTCCCGGGGAACAGATTTCCCGAGCCGACCTAATCACGTCTAATGCTGCGAGGCAGGGCTAACCAGCGGCGTTGCCGGCTTCTCGGGCGAGGGTCCCCTTGGGGGAGTCGGGGTTGCCGTATCGTCCCAGTCGCGCGGCGGCCGCGGCACCTTGCCGGCCATGATGTCCTTGATCTGTTCCTCGTCGATCGTTTCGTACTTGATCAACGCCTCGGACATGGCCTGCAGCTTGTCCATATTGGTCTGGATGATCTTGTAGGCGCGCTGGTAATTGGTGTCGATCACGCGGCGCACTTCCTCGTCGATCACATGCGCGGTGACGTCCGACACCTGCTTGTGTTGCGTGACGCTGCGGCCGAGAAACACTTCGCCAGACTCCTCGCTGTAGGTTTGTGGCCCCAGGCGATCGGACAGTCCCCAGCGGGTCACCATGTTGCGCGCGAGCTCGGTGGCGCGCTCGATGTCGTTCGAGGCGCCGGTGGTCACGGCATCGGCGCCGAACACCAGTTCCTCCGCCACTCGCCCGCCGAACAGGGTCGTGATCCGGCTCTCGAGCTGCCGCTTGCTGGTGCTGTAGCGGTCGGCCTCCGGCAGGAACATGGTGACCCCGAGCGCGCGGCCGCGCGGAATGATGGTGACCTTGTACACCGGATCGTGCTCCGGAACGCTCAAGCCGACGATGGCATGGCCGGACTCGTGATAGGCGGTATTGCGCTTCTCTTCCTCGGTCATGACCATGGAGCGCCGCTCGGCGCCCATCATGATCTTGTCCTTGGCGCGCTCGAATTCTTCCATGGTGACCGAGCGCTTGTTGGCGCGCGCCGCGAACAGCGCGGCCTCATTCACCAGGTTGGCAAGATCGGCACCGGAGAATCCCGGAGTGCCACGCGCGATGACCGATGGCTTGACGTTATCGCTCAACGGCACCTTGCGCATGTGCACTTTGAGGATTTGCTCGCGGCCGCGCACATCCGGCAGCGGCACCACCACCTGCCGATCGAAGCGGCCGGGCCGCAGCAGCGCCGGATCCAGCACATCCGGGCGATTGGTGGCGGCAATGACGATGATGCCTTCGTTGCCTTCGAATCCGTCCATCTCCACCAGCAATTGATTCAAGGTCTGCTCGCGCTCGTCGTGACCGCCGCCCAAGCCTGCGCCACGGTGCCTGCCGACCGCGTCGATTTCATCGATGAATATGATGCAGGGAGCGTGCTTCTTCGCCTGCTCGAACATGTCGCGCACGCGCGATGCGCCGACGCCGACGAACATTTCCACGAAGTCCGAGCCCGAGATGGTGAAGAACGGCACCTTGGCTTCGCCCGCGATCGCGCGCGCCAGCAAGGTCTTGCCGGTGCCCGGGGATCCGACCATCAGCACGCCCTTGGGAATCTTGCCGCCGAGCTTCTGGAACTTGCCCGGGTCTTTGAGGAAGTCGACGATCTCGACCACTTCCTGTTTCGCTTCCTCGACGCCCGCGACGTCGGCGAAGGTGATGTTGACCTGATCCTCGCCCAACAGCCGTGCGCGGCTCTTGCCGAAGGACATGGCGCCGCGGCCGCCGGAGGCGCCCTGCATCTGGCGCATGAAGTAGGCCCAGAAGCCGATCAATATCAGGATCGGAAAGGCGGAAATCAGCAATTGCAGCAGCACCGATTGCTGCTTCGGCGGCTCGCCGCGAAACTTGACCCCGTGGTCGTTCATCAGGCCGATGACCGCGCTGTTGCTGGTCTCCGGGTTGTAGGCGACGAACTGATCCCCGGAGCGGCGCTTGCCTTCGATCACGTCCCCCTTCAGGGTCACGGAATCGATGTTGTTGCTTTTGACCTCGGAGAGGAACTGCGAGTAATCGATGGTGGCCGGCTGGCCGGTGCGCATGCCGAATTGGCTGAAGATGGCGAGCAGAATGACGGCCAGTGCGACCCACAGGAGAATTTGTTTGGTCAGATCGTTCAAGTATCACCTTCGGCCACAGATAACATTAGGACAACCCAGCCTGGCGCGCGTTCCCGAAGTTACACCATCCCAAACTGGCGCGCCAACAGGTAGATCTCAGGACTGCGCGACCGTGAAGCCTTGGGCTTCTTGGTCACCACCCGTCCGAATCGGGCGCGGGCATCCCGGATGATCTGATCGAAGCCCGCCCCTTGAAATAATTTCACCAGTAAATCGCCCCCGGGCGCCAATACCTGGTCGGCAAATTCCAGTGCCAGTTCCGCCAAATGCATCGATCTAGGCTGGTCCACGGCATCGATTCCTGCCATGTTGGGGGCCATATCGGACAAAACAAGGTCCACTTTGGAGGCCCCCAGCGCTGCCAGAACCTGCTCCAGAACCTCGGGCTCGCGAAAATCGCCCTGCACGAAGTCCACGCCGGGAATGGCATCCATGGGCAGGATATCGGTCGCCACGATGCGGCTGGCGCCTCCCACCAGGCGCGCCGCGTACTGGCTCCAGCTGCCCGGCGCGGCCCCCAAATCGACGCAGCGCATGCCGGGACGCAGCAGCCGCTCGCTGCGCTGGATCTCCTCCAGCTTGTACACCGCGCGCGAGCGCCAGCCATCGCGTTGCGCGCGTTTGACGAACTCATCGTTCGCATGCTCGGCCAGCCAGCGGGCGCTGCTCTTGGTTCGCTTGGGCATACTCGATCCTGCGGCCCCTATAATGGGCCCATGGAGCTCTCGGAAAAACAAAAGAAACACCTGCGCCGCCTCGCCCACCCCTTGAGCCCGGTGGTCATGCTGGGAAATGCCGGGCTTACCGATGCCGTGGTGAACGAATTGGACCGAGCGCTCACCGACCACGAGTTGGTCAAGGTCAGCGCCCGGGTCGGCGCGCGCGCGGCACGAGACGCGGCGCTGGAAGCGCTGGCGGCGCGCACGTCGGCTGCGCTGGTGCAGCGCGTGGGCCATGTCGGCGTGTTCTACCGGCGCCGCGCCTCGCTACCGAAAATCCTCATTCCAGATCAATAGCAGCAGCGCGATGCAGGTGGCTACGTAGAGCAGCGCCGAGGCGCCGTGCCAGACGATGAAGCTCATGCCGGCGACGCTGCCCCGGGCGTGTGCCTCGACCATGACCGGGCGCAGTACCCAGGCGTTGAGTCCCAGCAGCACCACGGCGAGATAGCCCCAGCCGAATCTGCCCCTGCCGGGCAGCAGCAGCGCCAGCAGGCTCACCGCGACTCCCAGATAGGTCTCGATCGCCAGCAGCCTGCCGGTGAGCAGGCCCGCCAGGTGGCGGTCGGCCTGCATGCTGAACAAGGTGGGCGAGACCCAGGCCCCGAGCGCCCACAGGCTGCCCGCCCACAGCACCAGCAACACGCGCTGCAGCTTTTGAACGATGCTCACACGTAGCGCACCGACACGATCTCGTAGGATCGCGTGCCGCCCGGCGTGGTGACGTCGACCACGTCGCCCTCGGACTTGCCGATGAGGGCGCGGGCGATCGGCGATGACACCGACAGCAGGCCCTGCTTGATGTCCGCCTCATCGTCGCCCACCAATTGGTACACCACCTTGGTCGCGCCCTCCTGGGCCTCGAGCTCGATGGTCGAGCCGAACACCACCCGGCCGCTGGCGGAGAGCTTGGTCACATCGATCACCTCGGCATTCGACAGCCGGTTCTCGATGTCGTTGATGCGGCCCTCGATGAAGCTCTGCTGCTCGCGGGCGGCGTGGTATTCGGCGTTCTCGCTCAAATCGCCGTGCGCGCGCGCCTCCGCAATCGCCTTGATCACGTTCGGGCGCGCGACGCTCTTGAGCTGCTTCAGCTCCTGCCGCAGCCGCTCGGCGCCGCGCAGGGTCATGGGAGTTCGCTTCACGCCGACATTTCCTTGTGCAAATCCTGCAATCGGTTGACCTCGATGTCGCCCAGGTGATCGAGCGCATCGCAGGTGGCGCGCGCGGCGGACACGGTGGTGTAATAGGTCACCCGCCGCGCCACGGCCTCGCGCCGGATCGACCGCGACTCGCGCACCGCCTGTTTCCCCTCGGTGGTGTTGACGATTAAAGCCACCTCATCATTCTTTATCATATCGACGATGTGCGGGCGACCCTCGCGCACCTTGTTGACGCGGCGGCAGGCGATTCCGGCCTGCTCCAGCACCATCGCGGTGCCCCCGGTGGCGGCAATCTGGAAGCCGCGGCTGATCAGCATGTGGGCCAGCTGCACGGCGCCTGGCTTGTCGCGGTCGCGCACGCTGATGAAGCACAGGCCGCGCGTCGGCAATACCACTCCGGAGGCTGCCTGGGCCTTGGCGTAGGCCTCGCCGAAGGTATGTCCCGTGCCCATGACCTCGCCCGTGGACTTCATCTCGGGACCCAGAATGGGATCGGCCTCCGGAAATTTGTTGAACGGAAATACCGCTTCCTTGACCGAGAAATACGGCGGTATGCGCTCCAAGGTCGCGAACTGCGTGGCGAGCGACTTGCCGGTCATCACGCGGGCGGCCACCTTTGCGAGCGCAATGCCGGTGGCCTTGGAAACGAAGGGCACGGTGCGTGAGGCGCGCGGATTGACCTCGAGGATATAGATCACCCCGCTCTGGATCGCGAACTGGATGTTCATCAGTCCCACGACATTCAGCGCCTTGGCGAGCTTGCGGGTCTGCGCGCGCAGTTCATCCTGGGTCTCAGCGCTTAAGCCGTACGGTGGCAATGAACAACTCGAGTCCCCGGAATGCACGCCGGCCTGTTCGATATGCTCCATGATGCCGCCGATCAGCACGTTTTCCCCGTCACTCACGGCATCGACGTCGACCTCGATGGCCAGATCGAGGAAGCGATCCAGCAGCACCGGGCTGTCGTTCGACACCTTGACCGCATCGACCATGTACTGGCGAAGGTCGTCCTCGTTGAACACCACTTCCATCGCCCTGCCGCCGAGCACATAGCTCGGCCGCACCACCAGGGGAAACCCGACTTCGCGCGCCAGCACCACCGCGGATTCCTCACTGCGCGCAGAGGCATTGGCCGGCTGCTTCAGCTTCAAGCTCGCCACCAGCTTCTGGAAACGCTCGCGATCCTCCGCCACATCGATGCTGTCCGGCGTTGTGCCGATGATGGGCGCGCCCGCCGCGGCAAGCGCGCGCGACAGCTTCAACGGGGTCTGGCCGCCGAATTGCACGATCACCCCCTCGGGCTTTTCCTTTTCGATGATTTCCATCACGTCTTCAAAGGTCAGCGGCTCGAAGTACAACCGGTCGGAGGTGTCGAAATCGGTGGACACCGTCTCCGGGTTGCAGTTCACCATGATGGTCTCGAAGCCATCCTCGCGCAGCGCCATCGCGGCGTGCACGCAGCAGTAATCGAATTCGATGCCCTGCCCGATGCGGTTCGGTCCGCCGCCCAGGATCATGATCTTGCGCCGGCTGCTCGGGTTCGCCTCGCATTCCTCCTCGTAGGTCGAGTACAGGTAGGCGGTGGAGGTGGCGAATTCGGCCGCGCAGGTGTCCACGCGCTTGTACACCGGGTGCAGGCCGAGCTTGCGCCGCCGGGTACGCACGCTGGTTTCGTCGCGGCCGACGAGCTTGGCGATGCGCGCGTCGGAGAAGCCCTTGCGCTTCAATACGCGCAGGCGGGCGAATTCCAGGCTCTCGAAGCCCTGGGCCCGCAACACCGCCTCCTCGCGCAGCAAATCCTCGATCTGCGACAGAAACCAGGGGTCGATCTTGGTGGCTTCGTGCACCTGGTCGAGCGTCCAGCCGGCGCGAAACGCGTCGGCTACGTACAGGATGCGATTGGGCCCGGGCCAGCGCAGTTCCGAGGACAGCTGCTCGGCCGCGGCTTCACTCAACGGCAGCGTCAGCTGCTCATCGAAGCCGTCATAGCCGGTTTCCAGGCTGCGCAGCGCTTTCTGCATCGACTCCTGAAAGGTGCGGCCGATGGCCATGGCCTCGCCCACCGATTTCATCTGCGTGGTCAGGCGCGTGTTGGCGCCGGGAAATTTCTCGAAGGTGAAGCGCGGGATCTTGGTCACCACATAGTCGATGGTCGGCTCGAACGAGGCCGGCGTGGCGCCGCCGGTGATCTCGTTGCGCAGCTCGTCCAGGGTGTAGCCCACGGCCAGCTTGGCGGCAATCTTCGCGATCGGGAATCCGGTGGCCTTGGAGGCGAGCGCCGAGGAGCGCGACACCCGCGGATTCATTTCGATCACCAGCACCCGGCCGTCCTGCGGGTTCACGGCGAACTGCACATTCGAGCCGCCGGTATCCACGCCGATCTTGCGCAGCACCGCGATCGAGGCATCGCGCAGGCGCTGGTATTCGCGGTCGGTCAGGGTCTGTGCCGGCGCCACGGTGATCGAATCGCCGGTGTGCACTCCCATCGGATCGAGATTCTCGATGGAGCAGACGATGATGCAGTTGTCGTTGTGGTCGCGCACCACCTCCATCTCGTATTCCTTCCATCCGAGCACCGATTCCTCGAGCAGCACCTCGTTGGTCGGCGAGGCATCCAGGCCGCGCGCCACGATTTCCTCGAATTCCTCGCGGTTGTAGGCGATGCCGCCGCCGCTTCCGCCCAAGGTGAAGGACGGCCTGATCACGGTGGGAAACCCTATTTCCGCTTGCACCGCTAGAGCCTCTTCCATGCTGTGCGCGATGCGCGCGCGCGCGGTTTCCAGCCCGATCTCGGCCATCGCGCGGCGGAACAGTTCGCGGTCCTCCGCCATGTCGATCGCGCGCCGCGATGCGCCGATCATCTCCACCTCGAACTGCTCGAGCACGCCCTCGCGCGCAAGATCCAGGGCAGTGTTCAACGCGGTCTGGCCGCCCATGGTCGGCAACAGCGCATTCGGACGCTCCTTCTCGATGATGCGCGCGACCGTGCGCCAGTTGATGGGCTCGATGTAGATCGCCTCGGCGGTCTCCGGGTCGGTCATGATGGTGGCCGGATTCGAGTTCACCAGGATGACGCGGTAGCCCTCTTCCTTCAGCGCCTTGCAGGCCTGGGCTCCGGAATAATCGAACTCGCACGCCTGGCCGATGACGATGGGTCCGGCGCCGATGATCAGGATGCTGCTGATGTCGTCGCGTTTCGGCACTAGCTTTCCGCCGACTTTTGCTTGGCCAGGCTGCGGCCGCGCGAATGCGCCTGCACGCGCTTGACCATCAAGTACATGAAGTGCTCGAACAGCAGGCGCAGATCGTGCGGGCCCGGGCTCGCTTCCGGGTGCCCTTGGAAGCTGAAGGCCGCGCAGTCGGTGCGCGCGACGCCCTGCAGCGAGCCGTCGAACAGCGAACGGTGAGTCGGGCGCAGGTTCTCCGGCAGCGTCGCCTCATCCACCGCGAAGCCGTGGTTCTGGCTGGAGATGAATACGCGACCGGAATCCAGCTCCAGCACCGGATGGTTGGCGCCATGATGGCCGAACTTCATCTTCACGGTCTTGGCGCCACTGGCTAATCCCAACAGCTGGTGTCCCAGGCAGATGCCGAACACCGGGATGTCGGTCTGCAAGAAGCGCGCGATGGCCGCGATGGCGTAATCGCAGGGCTCGGGATCGCCAGGACCGTTACTTAAGAAAATACCATCAGGACTCATTGCAAGTACTTGATCTGCAGGAGTTTGTGCATGTACAACGGTCATGCGGCAACCATGCTCGGAGAGAATGCGCAGGATGTTGCGCTTGATGCCGTAATCGTACGCGACCACGTGCAGGCGGCTCTGCGGCCGTGGCGGGCGGTTGGCGGTTTTCCAGATCAGCCCATCGTTCCACTGATAGGTGCGCTTGGTCGACACCGCCTTGGCGAGGTCCATGCCCTTCAGCCCGGGAAATTTTTTCGCGGCGCGCACCGCCGCCTTCTCATCGATGTTATCGCCGGTCATGATGCAGCCGGACTGGGCGCCCTTCTCGCGCAGCACCCGGGTCAACTTGCGAGTGTCGATATCGGCGATCGCGACCACCTTGCAGCGGAGCAGGAACGACCCCAAGGACTCCGTCGCGCGCCAATTGGAGTGCAGCAGCGGCAGATCGCGAATAACCAAGCCCGCGGCGTACACCGCGCCGGATTCCAGATCCTCCGGGGTGGTGCCGGTATTGCCGATGTGCGGATATGTGAGAGTGACGATCTGGCGGCAGTACGAGGGATCGGTGAGGATCTCCTGATAGCCGGTCATTGCGGTATTGAAAACTACCTCACCCGTCGTGTTGCCTTTTGCGCCTACCGAGACGCCACGGAACACGGTGCCATCTTCGAGAGCTAGCACTGCAGGTGTCGACACTCCGGTTCCTCGCTTTGCGCTACGCGCTTTGCGCAGATGCGCAAAGCGGGAGGCGCTCATTGAGAACGGCCTCCCGCTTCATTGTTACGCGGTCAGTTTCCGGGCGCGAATATTAACGATGAGTGCGATCACTGTCCATGGCTCACTGGCCGATAACGTGCTTCATGCCGTAAAGCCCTGCCGGTTGCCGGGCCAGCCATTCGGCCGCCCGCAAGGCGCCGCGCGCAAAGGCCAGGCGATCGGTGGCCCGGTGGGTGATTTCGATGCGCTCGCCGGGCCCTGCAAAGCTGACGGTGTGCTCGCCGACGATGTCTCCGGTCCGCAATACCGCGAAATCGACATCCGCCAGTCGTTCCCCGCGGGCTTGGGCCGCCGCTTCCCCTAAGGCCAGCGCGGTTCCGGAGGGTGCATCGCGCTTCAGGCGGTGATGCGCCTCGAAGATTTCCACCGCGTAACCGGGTCCCAGAGCATGCGCCGCGCGCGCCACCAGCTCGAGCATGAGCGAGACCGCGATGCTGGTGTTGGGCGCGATCAGCACGGCGATGCTCTGCGCTGCGGTGTCGAGCAAGGAGCGGGTATCGGCATCCAGGCCCGTGGCTCCGACCAGCAGCGGCACGCCGGCCTGAACGCAGGCGCGGGCATGGCCGGCTACGCAGCCTGGCAGGCTGAAATCGAGCGCCACGGCTGCCTCTTTCAGCGCCGCAGCTGCATCCGCCGTCACCGTGATGCCGCTGGGCGCGCCGGTCGTAGCCGCGTCGAGCCCCAATCGCGGGCTCGAGGCGGAGGCGACAGCGCCGCATAGCGTCAATTTAGGGTTTTCGCCCGGACCAGGTGTTTCGCCCAGCGCGCGCAACAGGGATTGCCCCATGCGTCCGGTGACGCCGAATATCGCGATCCCCGGCATCAGTCGAGCGCGCCGGTGAAGAATTTCTTGACGCCGTCGAAAAAGGTTTGCTCGCGCGGCTTGTGGCTGCCCTGCTGCAGCGAGGCCTCGAACTTCTTGAGCAATTCCTTCTGCTCGCCGCTCAAAGAGACCGGAGTCTCGACCATGACGCGGCAAAACAGATCGCCGGCCGAGCCGCCGCGGACCGGCCGCACGCCTTTTTCCCGCAGGCGAAATACCCGCCCCGATTGGGTCTCGGCGGGGATCTTGAGCACCACCTCACCGTCCAGCGTCGGCACCTCCACCGCCCCGCCGAGCGCCGCGGTGGAGAAGCTGATGGGCACCTCGCACGACAGGTGGCTGCCGTCGCGCTCGAAGATGCTGTGTTCGCGCACGCGGATCTCCACGTACAGATCGCCGGCCGGGCCGCCGTTGCGGCCCGCCTCGCCGTTGCCGCTCAGCCGGATCCGATCGCCGCTGTCGACGCCGGCCGGTACGCTCACCTTGAGTTGCTTCTCCTGCCGCACGCGCCCCT
>Ga0302325_10016187_pt1 | contig 15820 bp, 14 predicted proteins | sample Palsa_T0_2_FD_201948 | JGI IMG/M metagenome (GOLD analysis project Ga0302325, IMG submission 201948) | Peat permafrost microbial communities from Stordalen Mire near Abisko, Sweden - Palsa_T0_2 | ecosystem: Environmental > Terrestrial > Soil > Palsa > Peat permafrost | place: Sweden: Abisko...
GATTGTCATCGATAAACGCCCCGAATCTCCCACTCGCGTTCTACTCAATATTCATCTCGACACGGTGTATCCCCCTGATTCTTCTTTTCAGACGGTGACACCCGACGGCGACCGCCTCCGCGGCCCCGGCGTCGCCGATGCCAAGGGCGGAATTGCCGTAATGCTCACCGCTCTTGAGGCGGTGGAGCGCAGCCCCGTCGCATCCCGCATCGGCTGGCGCGTTCTGCTCAATCCGGATGAGGAGATCGGCTCACCCGGCTCCAGCGCGCTACTCGCACAATCTGCAAAGCATTGCCATTTCGGCCTGCTGTTCGAACCCGCGCTCGTCGATGGCGGATTGATCGACCGCCGCAAGGGGTCTGGAAACTTTTCGATCGTCGTCCGCGGCAAAGCCGCACACGCCGGCCGCGCTTTCGAATCAGGCCGCAGCGCCATCCTCGCCGCCGCGAAAATCTCCCTGCGCCTCCATGAACTGAATCATGCTCTACCCGGCATCACACTGAATATCGGCGCCATCGACGGCGGGGGGCCCGCTAATGTTGTTCCCGATCTGGCCATCTGCCGCATCAACATCCGCACCACCGATCAGTCCGACGAGCAAAAAATCCTTTCAGCCATCGATCCCATACTCGCCGAGGCGAACGCCGCTGACGGCATCCGCGCCAAACTCCACGGCAATTTCGCATCTCCACCCAAGATTCCCGATACCCGCACGCTTCAACTGCTGAAATCCATCATCGACTGCGGCCGCGAGCTGGGTCTGTCGCTCCCCACCCGCGCTTCCGGTGGGGCTTCCGACGGCAACCGTCTCGCAGCAGCCGGGCTACCTAACATCGATACCCTGGGCGTCCGCGGTGATCATATCCACAGCCCCGATGAATTTATGATCATCCCCAGTCTTGTTGAGCGTGCCCAGCTTACGGCCCTCCTGCTGGTGAAAATCGCCGCCGGTGAAATTCCAGCTCCATAACACTCTTCCCCCGTTTGCCGATAAAATAAGGAGGCAGCGCATCGCCAGTCATCATGGTGCTCATCCGCCCAGTTTCGATTGCCGATCTCGACCAGCTCGTGCAGCTTGCCGAGCACGCCGGGGTTGGTTTGACGACGCTGCCAAGCGACCGCGATCTTCTCCGGCGCAGAATTCTCAAATCCCAGCGATCCGTTGAAAATATTCCGGACAAACCCGGCGGTGAAAGCTATCTGCTCGTGATGCTCGATTTCGATTCGCAAAAAATTATCGGCGCCAGCGGCGTCGTCTCCAAGGTGGGGGGCTTCGAACCCTTCTACGCCTATCGCCTGGAAAACCAGCCGCTGGATTCCGAGTTCCTCAAGGTTCATAAGAATATCGAAGTCCTCCACCTCGTCCGCGAGCACGATGGCCCGGCCGAGGTCGGCTCTCTTTTTCTTTCGCCTGATTATCGCAAAAAGGATTACGGCCGGTTTCTCCAGCTCGTGCGTTTTCTTTTCGTTGCCGAGTATCCCCACGCGTTTGAGCCCATCGTCGTCTCCGAGCTACGCGGCATCATCGACGCCCAGGGTCGCAGCGCGTTCTGGGATGCCGTGGGGAAGCATTTCTTCGAGATCGATTTCCCCCGCGCTGATTATCTCAGCGTCGTCAACAAAAAATTCATCGCCGATCTTATGCCCCGTTACCCGATTTACGTTCCGCTGCTTCCCCCTGATGCCCAGCGCGTCATTGGAAAGGTTCACGAAACAAGCCGGCCCGCAATGAAAAATCTTGAGGCCGAAGGTTTCAAATTCAGCGGCATGGTGGACATTTTCGACGCCGGCGCCTGCGTCAGTTGCCGCCGCGATGACATCCGCACCGTCCGCCAAAGCCGCACCGCCGTGGTGGATAGCGTCACCGATCATGCGGGCGATTCGCCCGTCAGCATGATCGGTTGTTATTCCCCCACATTCCGCGCAACCATGGGACCGGTCAAAACCCTGGATGCGGATCGCGTTTCGATTGATTCCAGCGCGGCCAAAGTGCTCGGTGTGTCGCGCGGGGACGTCATTCGCCACGCGCTGCTCAGGGCCGAGCCTCCCTCTTCCGCCGTGCCCGCCCGAAGTTCATCCAGAAATCTCGACCATGAATCCGATTGAAGACGCCCAAATCTCCCCGGCCATCGCCGCCGCTCGCGCCGCTTTCTCCGGGTGGTCGCTGATGCCGCTTGAGTCGCGCATTGAGTTTCTTCGCGCTCTCGAATCCCATTACCGCTCGGAAAAGGAGTCCATCGCCCAGGCGATTTCCGCCGAAACGAGCAAACCACTGTGGGAATCCCGCCAGGAAGCCGATGCGATGGCCGCAAAAATCCCCATCTCCATCGAGGCCCGCGCGCAGCGCTGTGCCGAGCAATCGCGCTCCCTGCCCGATGCCGTTGGCCATACCCGCTTCCGGCCGCACGGCGTTCTGGCCGTCCTCGGTCCGTTCAACATGCCCGGCCATCTGCCCAACGGCCATATCATTCCTGCGATCCTCGCCGGCAATACGATTGTCCTCAAACCCAGCGAATTGACGCCCAAATCGGGCGATATCTTCACCCGCGCATTCGCTGCCGCGAAATTTCCACCGGGGGTCTTCAATCTGGTGCATGGCGGCAAGTCAACCGGCGCTCAACTTGCCTCGCATCCTCAAGTCGATGGAATTCTCTTCACCGGCAGCACTGCTGGTGGAATCGCCCTCCGCCGCGCCTGCACCGATCATCCCGAAAAAATACTCGCGCTGGAAATGGGTGGAAACAATCCGCTTATCGTTTACGATCCGGGTGACCTCGCCGCCGCGGCGTATCACATCATTCAATCCGCCTATATCACCGCCGGCCAGCGATGCAGCTGCGCCCGCCGATTGATCGTTCAACGCGACCAATCCGATGCGCTGCTGCGACAACTGGTCACCATGCTGAGAAATATCCGCATCGGTTTGCCCGGCGATGATCCAGTTCCGTTCATGGGTCCCGTCATTTCCGCCGCGGCTGCGGAGAAACTTCTGGCGGCCCAGGAAGACCTGATTCGTGGCGGGGGGGTAACGCTGGTCGAGATGAAACGCTCCTCCCGTCATCCCGCGCTGCTTTCGCCTGGATTAATCGATGTCAGCGCCGCGCGCAATCGAACCGATGCCGAATTATTCGGCCCCCTGTTGCAACTGATTCGCGTCGATGATTTCAATGCCGCCATCGCAGAGGCCAATCGCACCGCCTTCGGCCTCTCCGCCGGCTTGATCTCCCGTAACCCCGATCTTTACGACCAATTTCAAAACCAGATTCGTGCCGGTGTTCTGGCGTGGAATCGCCCTCTCACCGGCGCCAGCAGCCATCTTCCCTTCGGGGGCATCGGTCAATCCGGCAACCACCGCCCGGGCGGCTCTTTCGCCGCCGATTATGCCGCTTATCCTGTCGCTTCCCTCGAATCTCCCATCGCTAAATTGCCCGAAAAACCCCTTCCGGGAATCGTCATCACCTGAGGAGACTCCACCGTGTTCGCTTTGCAATCGCTCGCCTGCGTTCTCCTCTGCGGCCTGCTCGCTCTTTCCGCATCCACCACCCAGCCCGCGCCGGTCAAACTCACCACCGAGCAGGATCACCAGCGCATTATGCAACTGCTGAACCTCACCTCCATTCCTCCCGGCGCCGATGGCCGTCATCCAAATCTCGATGAATCCAAGGCCAACCCCTACCCAAGTTTGCCCGATCCGCTGAAACTCAATGACGGTGAAAAAGTCACCACATCCCGGGCATGGTGGGACCTTCGCCGCCCGGAAATTCTCGAACTCTTTCAGCGCGAAATCTATGGCCGCACCCCGAAAACCACGCCGGCTGTCACATGGGAACTGACGAGCAAAACCACGGACGGCGTCACCGTCACAAAGAAATTGATTGGCCACGTCGATAATTCCTCGTATCCGCAAATCAGCGTGAATATTCAGCTCACGCTGATAACTCCCGCAGATGTCGCAGCTCCGGTGCCGGTCATCATGCAATTTACCAGCGGTTTTTTCCTCCGCCGGTTTGCCGCTCTAACTCCACCGCCCGGCTCAATTGACTGGCATAAACTCGTTCTGGCCCAGCACTGGGGATACGCCACGCTTGACACGTCCACCATCCAGGCCGACAACGGCGCGGGCCTCACATCAGGAATCATCGGCCTGTGCAACAAAGGACAGCCGCGCGTTCTCGACGATTGGGGAGCCCTTTCGGCCTGGGCCTGGGGCGCAAGCCGCGCTTTGGATTATTTCCAAACCGACCCCGCCGTCGATGCTCGCCAGGTCGGTCTCGAAGGCCATTCCCGCTGGGGGAAAGCCGCTCTTTTGGCAATGGCGCTCGACCAGCGCTTCGCCATCGCGTACGTCAGCTCCTCCGGCCAGGGCGGCGCGAAATTGCTTCGCAGAAATTTTGGTGAACTCGTCGAGAATGTGGCCAGTTCCGGTGAATATCACTGGATGGCCGGAAATTTCCTCAAATATGCCGGGCATTGGGATGACCTGCCGGTGGATTCCCACGAGCTGATCGCCCTGTGCGCTCCGCGTCCCGTGCTGATCACCGGCGGCGCAAACGGAGATTCCTGGGTCGATCCCCACGGCATGTTTATGGCCGCTATCGCTGCCGGGCCGGTTTACCGATTACTCGGCGCAAAGGATCTCGGCGACGCCGATATGCCCGCCGTCGATGTTCCACTGATTGATGGTGATCTCGCTTTTGAGCTGCACAACGGCGGCCACACGGATGTTCCAAGCTGGCCAACCTTCATCACTTTCGCCGGCCGCTATCTCCATGCGCCGCCTGCCGACGTCCATCGACCCTCGTGATTCATGCCGACCATTGAAACCAATTTCGACGCCATCTGCGGTCCCACGCACAACTACGGCGGCCTGTCGCCGGGAAATCTCGCGTCACTGGCGCACACCAACCAGCCGTCCAATCCGCGCCAGGCCGCGCTTCAGGGCCTGGCCAAGATGAAATATCTCGCCGACCTGGGCATCTCCCAGGCCGTGCTCCCACCGCATGACCGCCCCGATCTCTTCACGCTGCGAAAGCTCGGTTTCACCGGCTCCGATGCGCAGGTGCTCCAAGCCGCCAGCGCGCATCTCTGGCTGCTGGCCTCATGTGGCTCGGCATCGGCGATGTGGGCCGCCAACGCCGCCACCGTCTCCTCCAGCTTCGATGCGCTCGACGGCCGCCTGCATTTCACACCCGCCAACCTCGCGTCCCAATTTCATCGCATCCTCGAATCCGCTACCACGGCAATGATTCTGAAAAAGATATTCGCCGATGAATCTGCCTTCGCCCATCATGAACCATTGCCTGCCACGCCGCGCTTTTTCGACGAAGGCGCCGCCAATCACCTGCGCCTATGCACCTCCCACGGCCAAAATGCTCTGGAAATTTTCGTCTACGGTCGCCGCGCTTCAGATGGAATCTCACCCGCGCGCTTCCCCGCTCGGCAAAGCCTGGAAGCATCCCAATCCATCGCCCGGCTTCACAATCTCGACCCCGCCGCCGTACGTTTCATTCAGCAAAACCCCACCGCCATCGACGCCGGGGCGTTTCACAACGACGTCGTTGCTGTCGCCAACGAAAATGTTCTGCTTTACCATGCGGCAGCTTTCACCGAACCGATTCGAGAGATCATCAGCGATTTCTTTGAGGATCGCCCGCATCATCTGATCGAAGTTTCCGATTCGCAGGTGCCGCTGCCCGATGCGATCTCGTCCTATCTCTTCAATTCCCAGATCGTAACCCTGCCCAATCAGACGATGGCCCTGATCGCTCCCACCGAATCGCGCGACAATCCCCGCGCAAAACAATTCCTCGATGAGCTTCCGAATTTCGGCACGCCCATCCGCCGCATCTACTTCGTCGATGTTCGTCAAAGCATGAACAACGGCGGCGGCCCCGCCTGCCTTCGCCTGCGGGTCGTCCTGAGCGATCACGAGCGGTCCCGCGTCAACCCGGCGATCTTCCTCACAGACAAACTTTACGAATCACTCAAAGCCTGGATTACCCGCCATTACCGCGATCGTCTAACGCCGGCCGATCTCGCCGATCCGAAACTGCTCGACGAATCACGGCGGGCGCTCGATGAACTGACGGCAATGCTCAGCCTTGGGTCCGTCTACCGTTTCCAGATGCCGTGACGATGCTCAATGCCCGCGGATCAGCGCCATCACGCCGCCGTCGATTCCGCCACCCCCGCCATCATCCGCAGGACGCGATCCTGCGTCGCCTCCTGCCGTTTCAGTTCACCCACCAGCCGCCCTTCACGCATCACCAGGATTCGCGAAGAAAGGTTCAGCAGCTCCGGCAATTCCGAAGAAATCAGCATGATTCCAATTCCCTGTCCGGCCAAGTCATCGATCAGTCCGTGAATCGCCGCCTTCGCCCCGATATCCACGCCGCGCGTCGGTTCATCGACGATCAGCAGCTTGGCGTTTCTCCCCAGCCATTTGGCCAGCGCCACCTTCTGCTGGTTGCCGCCGCTCAGACCGGCTACAGGGGTTTCCAGCGTCGGCGTCTTCACGCGGAGTTTCTCGAAAAATGTGCGGGCCAATTTGCGCTCCGCATTCTGATCGAGCATCCCCAGCCGCCGAAATCGGCTCAGCATCGCCAGCGAAAAATTTTTGCGCCCGCCCATCATCAGCACCAGTCCCTGCCGCTTGCGGTCTTCCGGCACCAGCGCGATCCCCCGACGCATCGCCTGTCGCACGTTTCCGATCTTCAGCGTCGCGCCTAGGACAGCCAGTTCGCCCGTCGCCTGTCCATCGAGGCCGAAAATCGCCTTGGCGATCTCGCTGCGCCCCGCGCCCACCAATCCGGCGAATCCCACAATTTCGCCTTCCTTCACCTCAAACGAAACATCCCGAAACTTTCCCGGCGATGAGAGCCGGCTTGCCGACAGAATCGTCTTCCCCGCCGGTTTATCCAAGTGATGCGGGAAATATGCTTCCAGACTTCGTCCGATCATCATCCGCACCACTGCATCCGGTGTTGCCTCGGATTTGCCGAGTGTTCCCACGTATTTCCCATCGCGTAAAACCGTGACGCGATCACATAGCCGGAAAATTTCCGCCATGCGATGCGAAACATAAATCATCGTCACCCCGCGCGATTTCAGCCGATCGATCAAACCGAACAGGTTCACCGCATCCGGCTCTGCCAGCGAGCTGGTTGGCTCGTCGAAAATCAAAATCCGCGCGCCCGTTCCCACGGCCGCCGCGATCTGCACCAATTGCTCCTGCGCGGTGGAAAGCGTTCGCATGTTCCGCCGCACGTCGATGCTGACGCCGATGTCGCCCAGCAGTTTCCTTGACCGCGTTTCCATGTGGGCCCGATTGATCAGAATTCCCCACCGCCGGGAATAATTTCCCATGCAGAGATTCTCCGCTACCGTCAGATCGGGACAGAACGCCAACTCCTGGTGAACCATCCCGATCCCCGCGGCCCGCGCATCGGCTGGGGAATTGAATTTGCGCTCCTGCCCGTCAATGACAATCCTGCCGCTGTCCGGCCGATGGATTCCCGCCAGCAGTTTCCCGCATGTTGATTTGCCCGCGCCGTTTTCCCCGATCAGCGCATGACATTCACCGCGCTCAATCGAAAAGCTCACCCCGTCCAGCGCGGTGACGCCCGCAAACCTCTTGGTGATCTCTCTGAATTCGACAAACATGCGGCTCACTTAAAATCATTTCCCCAGCCACTTGTCCCAGTTTTTGGCGAATTGATCGACGTTGTCCTGGGTCACTCTCGTCAGCGGATCGATCACCTTCACCGTGGGCGGGTCTTGGTTCTTCACGATCTTATCCAAAAGTATCTGCACGGATTTATATCCCCAGCCATAACAGTCCTGCGCCAGCAGAACCTGCACATGTCCATCCCGAAGATACGCGAGCTGCGCCGGCAGCGCATCCACCGACACCACCTTCACTTGCCCCGGCGGCCACGGCAGGGCGTTGGCCGTAAACAGCGGCCAGCCTCCGACCAGCGCCCATCCTTGGATCTGCGGGTTGGCGTCCTGGGCGGCCGTGAGCGCTTCGACCGCTTTCTGCGGCGTCTCCTCGTGATAGAACACGCCGCCGCTCGAATCCAGGAGCTGCATGTTCGGATATTTCTGCAGCTCTTCCTTCACCGCGGCAACACGCTTCTGCAGATTGGGAGCGCTCTGATTCCCAGCAAGGATCGCGATCGTTCCCTTCTCGTCCATCGCCTTGGCAAGCTCGTCCATCACCGCTTTTCCGCACGCGGTGTCATCCGTTCCATAAAAAGCGAATCGCTTGCTGTGCGGCGCATCCGAATCGAAACAGACAACCGCCGATCCCCGCGCCACCGCGTCGTTGATCGCCGGCGTCAGCGTGTGCGCCTCGCTGCACGAAACCGCGATCCCCTGCGCGCCGCCGCTGGAAAGCGCTTCCACCGCCTCCGCCTGTTTCTGGGCGTCTTCGTCCGGCGGGGTTTGCCAATCGATCGTCACCTCCGCGCCATACTGCGGCCCAAGCTCCTTCGCGGCGTCTTTCGCGCCGGCGTAGGCGGCCTGAAAAACCGTGTTGGATTGGCTCTTGGCCACCATGCCGATGGTGATTTTCGTCGGCCCATCCGCGCGGGCCGCGCTAATCGCCATCGCCAAAACTAAAACGGCAGCGCCAAAACAATTCCGAAAATTATCAAGAACGAATTTCATGAGCGTCTCCTTGTTTCCCATTCCGATTTATCCGCCACCACCGATGCGAGCCAGCCGAGCCCTGCGAAAATGCTCGCTGAGGCGATCAATGGCAACCGCCACGATGATCGCCGAGCCAATTATGATCTGACTGTACTGGGCATTCCAGTGCAGCGGGTTGTAGATGCCGCTTTCGATCAACCGAATGATCAGCGCGCCCAGCAGCGCCCCCAGCGCCGTCCCGCGCCCGCCGGTCAGGCTCGCTCCGCCCACCACCGCCGCGGCGACGACGGTCAGTTCATATCCCGTCCCATCCTGCGTCGAGATCGATCCAAACCGGCCCACCGAAACCATCCCCGCGATCCCCGCCGTCACGCCGCTGATGATGTATACCATCAGCTTGATCCTTCCCACGCGAAGCCCGCTGAAGCGAGCCGCTTCCTCATTGCCGCCCACGGCATACGCCTCGCGGCCGGCGACCATCATTTGCAGGTAAAACCACCCGATGATCACGACGATCAGCATCACCAGCATGGGAAGAATCTGAATCCCCAGCCCGCCCACCAGGTTTTTCAGAAAATATCGCTGGAACAAATCCGTCGAAAAACTGTCCGGCAAAACATTGTCGCCTGCCGGAAGCGTCTTGTTCACCGGATTGGCCACGTTGGCGATGCCTCGGAAAATGCTCAGCGTCCCCAGCGTCACTATAAATGGATGGATGCGCAGCGTCGTGGTTAATAACCCGTTGACCAGTCCGCAGGCCAGCCCGATACCGATGGAAATTCCCAACGCGACCGGCAGCACCTTCCACGCGGGCGCCGCCTCGTCCATATATTGCAACGCGCCCGCCGTTCCCAGTCCTGCCAGCACGAATATCGAACCTACGGAAATGTCGATCCCGCCCGTGATAATGACCGCCGTCTGGCCCACCGCCATGATCGCATAAATGCTCATCGGCGTGGCGATGAAATTCACCAGGTTATCGACGTTCAGAAATGGATTCGGCTGCCCCGGACTCTTGTGGAAATGCGCCACCGCCGTAAACACAAATCCCAGCAGCACAATGACAATCAGAAGCCCCGCTTCCTGAATCCGCGGAAGTGCCGACCGAGATCTGGCCAAATGCGAAGAATTCTCCAGCGCGGTGAGTTCCGCCATAGAATAACCTGACCCTATCCGATCCACCGATGAAGTGGCTATTATACTCAATGTTGCATGGGCGTCTCGCCCATGAGCAGGCTTACAATTGACCGTGGGCGCAATCGTCCACGCAACACCGAAGGACACATACCCATGGCTGATGCAAACACCGATATGTTGGATGTAATCTTCCGGCAGGCGCGCACCTACTCCGCCTGGCTCGACCAACCGGTCAGCGACGACGTGCTGCGAAAGGCGTACGATCTGGCCAAGCTCGGCCCCACCTCCGCCAATACGATGCCGATGCGAATCGTCTTCGTGAAGTCCGCCGCCGCAAAACAGCGCCTCAAGCCGGCGCTGGATGGTGGTAACGTCGAAAAGACTATGGCGGCCCCCGTCACCGCCATCTTTGCTGATGACCAGAAATTCTACGAACACATTCCCAGGCTGTTTCCCAACCCCGAGAATGCCGAGCGGGCCAAAATCCACGCCTTCCGCAATGCGACGTTACAGGCGGCTTATTTCATCATCGCCGCCCGTGCTGTCGGCCTCGATTGCGGGCCCATGTCCGGATTCAACAATGCCAAGGTCGATACCGAATTCTTTTCCGATGGACAATTCAAATCCAATTTCCTGATGAACCTCGGCTATGGCGATAAATCCAAGCTGTATCCGCGTCTGCCCCGGCTGGAGTTTGACGAGGTGTGCAAAATCATCTGATGAATCTCAGCGGGCTCGGTGCTTATGGCTGGGTGCTCGGTGGATTGTCCGTCCAGGGCGCCCAGTCATCATCGCCTTTGAGGAAATTCTTCATCGAGAATGGCTCCGCCTCCGCGGCGCTCAACTGTTTGGACCAATCCACACGCTGCTCAGTCGCCGCCCCCGCGCCGGTGCATTGATATTCCGCGTAAAAGGCTTTCATGTTGGTATCGGTCGGCCGCCATTTAAGCCAACCCGCGGGATTGATCTGCGTCCCCATCTCACACCCCAGGTAAACCACCCGCGCATACGGACGCCACGGCCGTCCCAGATAAACCGATCCATCTGCCACGGTCTTGTCCGCCGTCAGCTTGCATTGCGTCAGAACGTATCCGGTAGTCTGCTGATCGCTCGTGCGCGATTGTGCGGTCAGATATCCGCGGCCGCTGCTTTGAATCTCGCAATGATCGAAAACCGCCGCAGCATTGCCGAAAATAAAATCGACATCTCCGCGTATCAGGCAGTGGTAGTAATATTGCCGTCCCGAATTTGCATAAAGCGTGTCCTGGTTCGCCAGAAACCGGCAATTGCGAAACACCGCCCGATCCGAATCGACCCCAAGCGCCACCGCCTGTCCCACCACCTTCCGCGGCGCCGATGAATTTTCAAACGTCAAGCCATCCGCTTCAAATCCCTTCCCCTTCACCGTCACGCTGAACGATCCAAATGTTCCCAGCTCTTTTCCATCAGCGTTCTTCTTGCGCGCAAAATCATCATACGTGAGCACTGTTTTCTCGGGATCCGAACCAAAAAGGTGCACCAGCGGCTGGCTGATCAGAATTTTCTCGTGGTAAGTTCCCGGCGCAATGTAGATGATTTTTGGCTTGTCGTTATCGCTTGCAATTGAATTCACCGCCGCCTGAACCGTCTTGAAATCACCCGACCCATCCGGCGAGACGATGATGTCCGCCGTGATTCCATGAATCGTTCCACCCGACCCCAGCGCCGCGGCATGAGCAACCAGCGTAAAAACTGCCCCGATTGCAATGATTCTTCTCATGACCTCATTCTATCAGGCCCATCGAAAATCACGGCGGCGGCATGCCCTCCGGTGGCCCCGGCCGTCCAGCCGGTCCCTCTGGCCCCGGACCTCCGGGCCCCATTCCCGGCGGCGGGCCCATTCCCCCCGGTCGCTCGTCCGGTCCGCCCTCACCCGGCCCGCCCCCAACCGGCCCACCCGCGCCCGGTGGTGGTGGGGGAAGCATCCGGCTTCGTACGCTGTTGAAACGCTCGCTCCATCTCTGGTATTGCGTGGGATTCAATACCCCCTTCATCTCCTGATCCAGAGAGTCATACTCCGCCTTTAGCTCCGGCTCCATCTTCCGGCGGATCGACTCCAGGGCATCGTGACGCTGCTGATAAATCTGCTTCACCGCTTTCACTTGGTCGTCCGAAAGCAGCAGTTCAACCCGCAATTGCTCCACCATCCCCTCAACCGGTGGGGGGGGAGCCATCCCCATCGGACCGCGCATCGGCGGCCGCCACAAAACGCTCACGCCCCATCCGGCCGCGCCCCCGCAAATAAACACGATCAACGCCAGCAGAATGGAAGCGATCATAGACCGCCGTCCGCGCCGGTACGCGTTTGCAATTGTCTCCACGTTCGATGTCATCGGTTCGCTCATGTTTTTCTCACTGCGGCAATTGAACCTGTGCTGCGCTGAACAGCGGTGTAATGCCGTCAACCGTGCTGCTCCGGCTCTGATGCAGCGCAAACGACAGCACGATCATTGCCGCCACTGCCGCCACCGCCGCGGACCAAGCCAGCGGCGCGATGTGCCACGTCCGTTCCCGTCCAGCCGCTGCAAACACCGCGCCGATACGGATATCCGTCTGGGGCGGTGTCTCGCGCCGCGCCTGCCGGGCCAGCGCCTCCATTGCTTCAAGCGGTTCCATGCATGATTCCCATAAAAAAATCCGTCATATTCCTTTGTGCGATCATCTTTCGCAGCCGCTGGCGGGCGCGGTAAAGCCGCATCTTCACCACCGCCTTGTTCCATCCCGTTCGACCGGCGATTTCCTCGATGCCCGCATCCTCGAAGTACATCAGCGTCAGCACCAATCGGTCCGCCGGCGGCAGCATCGCCAATATTTTATGCAGCGCCTCGGCTGCTTCAGACGGGTCGATCTTTTCCGCCTCTCGCGCCGCTGGAAAATCCATTTCCTCCAGCGACTGTACTTTTGCGCGTTTGGCCTGACTCTTCCAGAATTGATACCCAACACGTGTCGCGATCGTCACCAGCCAGTGCTCAAACGGCGCGGGCCCGGGCCTGTAACGTCCCAGGGACAGATACGCCTGCACGAACACTTCCTGCACCAGTTCCGCCTGCACGTTTCGATCGCGCGTGAATCGCCACATCAGATGTGCGATGCGCTTCTCGTGCCGCTTGAGCAAAACCGCGCAGGCGTTCTGATCGCCCGCCACGCATGCCTGACAATCGCGCCAATCCAAAACGTCCAAGCAATCTCCGCTCACGCCAATGCGATCAGAACATATGATCGTTCGGCCCCGGCGCATCGGCAACACCCCGCCCTGCGCCGTAAGAGTTCACCGCTCAATTCTGCGGTGGCGGCGGTGGGGGAGGCGGTCCATTGCCATCACCCGGCGGTGGCGGTGGTGGGGGACCATTGCCGTCATCTGGCGGCGGGGGAGGCGGTCCGTCGGGCCGGCTCGTCGGCCCACCCCCCTGCCCTCCCTGATCGCATCCGCCATTTTGTGAAGCCCCGCTTTGCGTCCCCCGCGGCTTCCCAGCCGCCTCTACACGCGCATGCGAAATCCACGCGCCAAGCAGAAAACACCCGACACACGTCACCAGTACCTGTCGCTTCATTTCGCCTCCCAGCGGAAGAATTGCTTCAACCACTCAATGGCGCAATGGGGCCGCTGGTAACAAAGCGTCACGGTTTTTTTGGCGAAAATCTCCGCAAGTGATGTGATTTAATCGACTTACGGCACATCGATTCCCAGCGCCGTCGCCAGGTCGATCATGTGATCCTGTTCCTCCAGGATGATCTCCCTGAGCGTTTCGCCGAGCGCGAATTCGCCCATCGCATCTGCCTGCTTGATCCGCTCCCGGTAATTCTTCACCGTCTCCCTCTCGTTATCCAGATCAAACCGCAGCATGTCCTCGGCTTTCTCAGAGGTCTTTACCGCTTTTGGCACTACTGTGGGCATCCCGCCCAGATAATCGATCTGATGGGAAATCTTCAGAGCGTGGCTCAATTCCTCCGCGGCGTGCTTCTCCAACTCCTTGGCAATGTTCATGTACTGCGCCCCCTTCAATACCTGGCTGTAATTCACATAGGCGATGACCGCCTGATATTCCCGCGCCAAATCCCCGTTCAGCAGCTTGATCATCGCATCTCTATCAATCGCATGGGATGTTGCCATGATGTCCATTTCCTTTCTGATTTGTATAAGGGGTTAAATTATCCCCCAACCAGGCCCATCCTGCTAGGCCGATAATCTTTCCCGCTAAAAAATGACTTCATACGGATTCCCCCGTTGCTGAAATTGCCACCCTGCGTGTACTCTCAGTGTTCGGCGTAGAAAGCATCAATCATCCCGGAGTCCATTCCATGAACGCAACCCTCAGAACCGTCATCTTAATTCTGGTCATACTTCTGCTGCTCGGCACACTTCCCACATGGCCGTACAGCTCCGGCTGGGGCTACTACCCCAGCGGCGGCCTCGGCGTCATCCTCATCATCATCGTCGTCCTGCTCGTTGCCGGGAAGTTGTAGCCGCATACTTAAAAATACGTTTTATCGCGACCCGCAGTGGCGTGCATCACCGTTGCATTCTGCTGGTAATACCTACCGTACGGTCGTCGTTTTTCGGGTGCGCGATCTTCGTGTTAGAACGCCTGCGGATGCGATCAGCAGCAGTGCCCCGCTGGCCGGTTCCGGAACGCTCGTGAGGCTGATTCCGTTCGCAGCCGCGAAGGAATCCAAAGCATCCAGATCTGCCCCTGAAACCGCCGACTCGCTTGCGTACTGGTTGAAATTGTCCGCCAGCAGCACGAAGTCCGCGCCATTGACGGTGCCGCTGTAATCGAAATCCCCTTCATCCCAGCCGTTGGTGACGGCATGATTAAAGTTGGCGGCCATCAGCAGGAAGTCGGCGCCGTTTACCTTGCTGTCGAGATTCGCATCGCCAAGCAGCGTGTATTTCACTTCGATTTCGCCCGAAGCCAGGCCGGCTGGGTCGCCGGGATCCGCGGCATCGGCATAGCCAATGCCGTACTTCAGGGCACCGGACGAAGCATTGTTTGTCGCCGCCATCGACGAATTGATGCCAGGTCCGTTCCATGCGCCGGAGTTGTAGCCCGACTCGATGTAGCCAACGATCGACGAGATCGGATCTGGCCCGCTTCCGTAATCGAGCAGTAGATGATTGTTGCTGAGATCGAGGCTGCCATTGCCGGTGATCGACAAACTTCCTTGCGCGCTGCCGCCGATACCGGGAGCCATGACGGCCTGGGCGCCCTGACCGATGATGAGAGTTCCGCTTCCGGCCAGCGGTCCGCCAACATCAAGGGTTGAAGTCGAGGAATTGTTGTAATTGATATTAATCGTCCCATTGTTGGTCGTCGTGCCGGTGGTGGAAACATTCGTCCCGCCCTGGATCAGCAATGATCCCTGGTTGGTAACACCGGCCAGAGAAGCGGCCGCACCACTGAAGACAATTGAAGCGGAAGATGAATTCAAAGTCCCGCTCGTGATGGTTGCTCCGCTCAGACCGAGATTGCTCCCATTGGCGAAAATAGTCCCACCCGCGTTGTTGATGGAGACGCCGCTGGTGAGGGAGAGTCTGCCGGTCGATTGCTCTAGTGTGCCGCCGTTGGTGAGGGTGGATTCGGTGAGATTAAGGGTATTGGCGGAGGCATCGGCATTGATGGTGCCGTTGTTCGTCAGGGCGGCATCGATCTCGCCATATCCGTCGATCGTGTGGCCGGCCGATTGCGTGACAGAGCCAATTAATCTCGCGGAATTAAAACCGTCGTCGAGAGTCACCGTGCCGGTGCCGGTCAGCGTAGCGTTGGAGAAGCTCAGGGTAACGCCACTATTGTCGCCGCTTCCGACCTGAATGGTGCCGTTGTCGGTGAGGGTGCCGGTGACCAAAAGCGTACCAGCGCTTCTTTGCATGAGCAGGCTGCCGTTGTTGGTGATATTTTGCAGCGTGGCGCCGCTGCCGCCATCGGGAAGAATAAATGCACCTCCTGACGAGCTATTCAGGGTACCGCCGGTAATGGTCGTATTATTGAGCGTA
>Ga0302325_10016191_pt1 | contig 15818 bp, 13 predicted proteins | sample Palsa_T0_2_FD_201948 | JGI IMG/M metagenome (GOLD analysis project Ga0302325, IMG submission 201948) | Peat permafrost microbial communities from Stordalen Mire near Abisko, Sweden - Palsa_T0_2 | ecosystem: Environmental > Terrestrial > Soil > Palsa > Peat permafrost | place: Sweden: Abisko...
GTTGGCTTCGGCCTGGTCGCGCTGAGCTTTGGCTGCCTCGAACTGCTGCCTGGCGGCGACGATTCCTGCACGCGCGCTGGCCACATCGGCCTCCGTCGCTGACACCTGGCTGGTGGTGCTGACCGAAGTGATGGGAACGTTCACGCCAGCTGCGGCTGCGACGGCCTGCGCATCCTCGAAATCGGCTTTCGCGCGATCATAGGCAACCTGGTAGTCCGCCGGATCGATTTCCACCAGCACCTTACCCGCTTCCACATACTGGTTGTCCAGAACATTCAGTTTCACGACGTGGCCTGAAATGCGGGTGCTGATGGAATTGATGTGGCCGTCCACCTGGGCGTCATCGGTGGATTCGTAACTGGTGACATAGCGATAGACGAAAACTCCGACCACCACCAGCACGACTGCGGCGATGATGACGGCGATGCGAAACCCGGGACTGGCGGTGCGCGAAGGACGAGTATGGAAGTCCCGTTCCGTGGAGGGCAATGGCTGGGTGCGGCTCTCGGACTGAGTGTTCTCCGGCTGAGCGCTCTCGGGCCGAGCGGGCGGGGTTTGCGTCGTCGGTTCCATAAGTTTGAGTTAGTGTTCGCCTTTCAAATATCGTTTGACTCCCTGTTCGGCGTCGCCGATGGCGCGTGCCAGTTCGATCTTGGCCAGGTTATGCGCGTAAAGACTCTGAATGTAACTTTCTTGCGCGCTGGCGACGGACTCCTGCGCCTGAACCACTTCCAGGTTGTCGGCCACGCCAGCCGTGAAGCGATCTTCCGATTGGGTGAGGGTCTGTTCCGCCAATTCGACGGTACTGCGGGCGACTCCAACCTGGTCGGCGGCAGAGTTCAAGTCCAGCAATGAGGCGCGAACTTCATAGTCGATGCGGCCGCGCAGGTCGGCCAATTGAGAACGCGTCTGCTTCAGCTGAGCCTCGGCTTCGAGAACATCACTGTGGGTCTTTCCTCCGGCAAAGATGGGGATGTTCAGTCCTCCATTCACCTGCCAAGTTCCGTTGGAGTGGTCCGGGGTTGCTCCGATGTCGCCGTAGTTCGCGTTAAAGTCCAGGGAGGGATAGTGTCCAGCGGTCGCAGCCCGGCGCGAAAGTTCCGCCGCCCGGACTTGCGCCTGAGCGGCCTGATAGTCGGAGCGCGAGGCATAGGCGCGCTCGAGGTAAATCTCAAGGGGCAAAGGGGTCAGCGCCTGGTACGGGGCCTTCTCGGTCAGGAGAAACTCCTGACCCGGCGGCAGGCCGATTACCCGAGCTAAAGACAATTTCTGTTTGGCGAAGTCGTTGTGCGCCGCGATGAGTTGCTGCTGGCGGGTTTGCAGTTCAACTTGAGACCGCAGAGTATCGATGGCTGGACTCAGCCCTGCCTTTTGCTGGTCGATCGCTTTGTTGTACAAAGCCTGGGCGTTTTTAACCTGGGCGTCCGAGGTTTCGATGCGAGCAGCCGATGCAATGGTCAGTAAGTAGGCGTTGCCCACGGCAAGCACAACCAGTTCACGCGCGTCTTTGTAGGTGTATGTCGCCGACTTCACGCTCTCCGAGGCGGCGCGCTCCTTCTCGAGGTCGCTAAAGTTGAACAGAGACTGACTGACCGAGGCGCGCGCGTCGAAGTAGCTGAAACCAGGGGTCACAGCGGGGATGGTGCCTTTCACACCAAATAACGGAAAAAGCTTCTGGAAGCCCAGCGCAGCCAGGTCCAGGTTTTGTGCGTCCTCCTGCACTCGGGCCGAGAGATTGGGGAGGAGGTTGCTGAGTTGTTTCCATCTCTCGCCCCGCGTCATGAGGGTCTGATCCCCGGAGAGCAGCAGGCCGAGATTATTGCGGAGTCCGCGGTCGATCGCCTCTTGGAGGCTCAACTGCAGGACCTCAGGAGTGGCTTTGCCCTCCGGCTCGCTGCCGGTGAACGGACTCTGGGATCCGGGCAGAGAGATGGAAGGCGCAGGCGCCGAATTCTGAGCCACAACCCCTGTGACAGAGAACAGAATTGTCAGCGCGAATGCCAGAAGGCTGCGGTTTGGGTGAGGCAAGAAACGAGGCATTTCCTGTTGTGAAAGTGAAAACCTATTATAAAGTTGTTGAGAGAAACCCTATTATAAAGAAAGCCTTAGGGCAACTTTTCTCATTCATTACGGAACGTCCTGTAGTTGATTCGCTTAAGCCACCACGCGATGCAAAAACCCCGGTCCTTAAGGTTTGCCAGTCGGACGCTACCGAGGGTTTTCCCATAGAGGGTTTTCCCATAATGGTCGACAAATGATCGCACAGGGGGGCCCGGACGCCTGATACTTGCAATCAGGGCACAGAACCTAGTTTTCGAACCCATTACTTTCGACACTTTCCACTCCGCGGCTCCTGCCGATAAAGTGGACGAGAAAGGTCCCTCCCACGCGGACGAACGACGATCGTAAGAGCCAAGGAAGATTTACTCGCCTGATGCCCGCCTCGACCCCAAAGCCCGTAACAAACCTGACGCTCCGCCGCCGGAGGCGGCATCCCAGGTACCGCACCGAATTTCGGGTCACCGCGAACTTTCTTTTGGGGAATCACTACCAGAAGCTTGAGGGACATTGCAAGGATCTGTCCGAAGCCGGAATCGGCATACTTCTGGCGGCGGAACTGAATGGCGGTGAGGTGGCCAACTTCAATTTTCTGCTTCCGGGGTCAGCCCTTCTGTGGGAAGTGAGAGCGGTGGTCCGTTACCGCCGCGGGTACCATTACGGCTTTGAATTCCTGTCCCTCACGGAGGAGCAGCGAGAAACGCTGGACAGTTACCTCAAAGCCTTGGAACCCCTCGACTGAGACCTTTCCCGTTGAAACCTCGGCGGGGTGTGTAGCCTGGGGACGTTTCTTAAACGGGTACTTTGGAGGTGACTTCGGTCATCTTGTGGACAAGTAATCTAGGGTCCAACCTTAATGCGGGGACTCGTTCGCGCGAACGAGAGGATGCGCTATTTCAATGAGTGACTCCAAGACGAACGCAGCGGGGGGGATGGACTGGACGGGGCTGCTGGCCGACCCGGTTCTGGCACGGAACCTGGGGAAACTATTGCAGATCTATCGCGATGCCCCACCCGAGGGCAGAGAAGAAGCACTGGTCGCGGCCATGCGAGAGGCCAAGCAAGAAAGCTCCGGCGGCTCCTCAACTTTGGCAAGTTCGGGTAAGGTAGCGACGGAACCTCCACCGCAACCCCTGCCTACGCCGGCCTCCGCCACTCCTCCGTTTGAACCCGATATCTTCAGCCCCAACTGGGGACAAGATCGCCGCCGGCATCCGAGAATCTGGTGTTTTGTGGCAGTGGAGTTGCGTGTCAATGACTCCGACGCTCCCATCTGGGGCAATCTTTCCAACACCAGCCTGGGTGGATGCCAGGTAGACACCGCGGTTCCTATTAGCGGCGGCGCCAAAGTCGAAATCGGACTTTGGGTCGCGAGTGGCAAGATTTGGGTGAAAGGTGTCGCGCTCAATGGAGTAGTCACTCGCAGCTCCCCTGCCGCGGGAACGCGCATTCGCTTTGCCGGAATGGAAGCCGCCGAAAAAGAGAATCTCCGCCAGTTTCTCAAGTATGTGCAAGAGACCACCCGAGAGTCGAAGAGCGAAAACAGCTACCTGCAACGGTTAAGGTAGGTAGTGTAGGCGTTTCCGGGGTTCCTCCGTTTTTTTTTCAGGTTCTTTCCGTTTTTCACAAATCCGGCGACATGGGTGCGTAAGAAATTGGTACACTCGATGCGTAGCTGAAACCCTTTTCGATCCCGGGAACTCTAATACCGCAGGCCGAGCGAGCAACGCAAGCGAAGGCTCAGTTGTCTCTCAGGAAGGAGCATCGATCGTATGGTAGCCAGTGAACAGGCATTGGTAACGGGCCAGCAGTTGGACACGCTGAGCATTAACACGATCCGCACCTTGGCGATGGACGCCGTACAGCAGGCCAACAGCGGGCATCCGGGCGCACCCATGGGCCTGGCGGCGGTGACTTACTGCTTGTGGCAGGAATTTCTACGATACGATCCGGAGGATCCGAAGTGGCTGAACCGTGACCGGTTCGTGCTGTCGAACGGCCACGCTTCCATGCTGCTCTACGCCATGCTCTACCTTGCGGGGGTGCGAGAAGTCGATGAGAACGGGCAAGTTCTGAAAACGCTCGCGGTTCCCCTCGAGGAGATCAAGCGCTTCCGGCAACTCGGCAGCCGGACTCCGGGACATCCCGAATCGCACCTCACCACCGGGGTTGAGACCACGACTGGCCCGCTCGGTCAGGGCGTGGGAAATAGCGTGGGAATCGCCATGGCCAGCCGGTGGTTGGCGGCAAATTTCAACCGGCCAGGCTTTGAGATCTTCGATTTCAACGTATACGCCATGTGTTCGGACGGCGACCTGATGGAAGGCATTGGGGGCGAAGCCGCATCGCTCGCGGGCCATCTGAAGCTTTCGAATCTGTGCTGGATGTATGACCACAACCACATCACGCTGGATGGTCCGGCCGATTGGTCATTCAGCGAAGACGTCGCCACGCGATTTATCGGCTATGGCTGGAATGTCACGCGCGTTGCCGATGCGAACGATCTGGAGATGCTGGCGCGGGCCTTTGAAACCTTTCAGAAGACGGCCGATCGTCCCACCTTGATCATCGTGGACAGTCATATTGGCTATGGATCGCCCCACAAGCAAGACACCAATGCGGCGCACGGAGAGCCCCTCGGCGAAGAAGAAGTGCGGCTCACGAAAAAGTTCTATGGCTGGCCCGAGGATGCCAAGTTTCTGGTGCCGGAAGGGGTGCGGGAACACTTCCAGGATGGAATCGGTAAGCGCGGGCGGGAAGCGCACGCACAGTGGGCGGAGATGTTCGCGGAGTACTCGCAAAAATACCCGGAACTGGCGGAGCGGTTGCATCGCATGCAGCGCCGGGAGCTTCCCGACGGGTGGGACAAAAAGCTTCCAACATTCCCGGCGGATGCCAAGGGAATCGCTACGCGTGAGAGCTCTGGAAAAGTGCTGAATGTGCTGGCGCAGAACATTCCGTGGCTGATCGGCGGCTCTGCCGATTTGGCCACCTCGAACAAGACCGCGCTGCAGTTTGCAGGCGCAGGCGACTTTCAGGCCGACAACTACGCGGGGCGCAATCTGCATTTCGGCGTGCGCGAGCACGTGATGGGCGCGAGTGTGAATGGGCTTACGGTTTCTGGAATCCGCGCATTCGGAGCGACTTTCTTCAATTTCAGCGACTACATGAAGCCCAGCATCCGGCTTTCTGCGCTGATGGAAATTCCCTCGATTTTCATTTTTACGCATGACTCGATCGGCCTGGGAGAAGACGGGCCAACGCATCAGCCGATCGAACAACTGGCGGGCTTGCGGGCTATGCCAAATCTGGTTGTGCTCCGTCCCGGCGATGCGAACGAAGTGGTCGAAGCCTGGAAGATCATTGCGCAGTTGCAGCACCAGCCGGTGGCTTTGGTGCTGACGCGGCAAGCGCTTCCGACTTTTGACCGGACGAAGTATGGCGCGGCCTCGGGCACGGCGAGGGGAGCCTACATTCTTGCCGACGCGCCTACCGGCAAACCAGACGTGATTCTGATGGCTACGGGCAGCGAGGTTTCCTTGTGCGTCGAGGCTTACGAAAAGCTCAAGGCGGAAGGCATTCCGGCGCGAGTGGTGAGCATGCCCTCGTGGGATATTTTTGAGCGGCAGGATGCGGCTTACAAAGAGAGCGTTCTTCCTTCTTCGGTGACGGCGCGGGTCTCGGTGGAGATGGCGGCGACTTTTGGCTGGGAGCGCTACGTTGGACTGAAGGGACGCAAGGTTGGCATGCACCGCTTCGGCGCCTCGGCGCCGTTGAAAGACTTATTGAAGTTTTTCGGTTTCACCGTGGATGCGGTAGTTGCGGAAGCGCGCAAGGCAATCGCGGAAAAGTAGTCGCAGTCTGATCGGATAACGAAGTTCGTCGACGGTTCATCAGGAGAAAATCATTATGCAGCCAACTGGAGTTCTGGAAACCTCAAAAGCTACGAATCCTTTGCGGGCATTGCTCGGCTATGGGCAGTCGATGTGGCTTGACTACATCCGGCGCGACCTGATCACGAGCGGCAGCCTGAAAACCATGATTGAAGAGGATGGTCTGCGAGGGATGACGTCGAATCCGGCCATCTTCGAGAAGGCAATTGCGGAAAGCTCGCTCTACGACGATATCTTGAAGTCGCTGGCTTCGCGCAATGATCTGGACACCAAGGCCCGCTACGAGCAAATTGCGATTCGCGACATTCAGGGCGCCGCCGATTTGCTGCGCCCGGTATATGAGAGTTCGAAGTTCCGGGACGGCTATGTCAGTCTGGAAGTTTCCCCCCTGCTCGCGCTGAAGACTCAGGAGACGATCGACGAAGCGCGCCGCTTGTGGAAGACCGTGAATCGCGAGAACGTGATGATCAAGATTCCAGGAACGGCCGAGGGACTTCCCGCAATTCGGCAGGCGATTGGCGAAGGCATCAACGTCAACGTGACCTTGTTGTTCGCGCAGGAAGTGTACGAGAAAGTTGCGGAAGCGCACATTGCCGGACTCGAGGATCTGGCGAAGCGTGGCGGCGATCTGAAGAAAATCGGAGGCGTGGCCAGCTTCTTCATCAGCCGCATCGACTCGCTGGTGGACTCGATGATCAACGATAAGCTGAAAACTGCCACCGACGCGCAACCGCAGGCGCTGCTGAAGAGTCTTCTGGGCAAAGTTGCGATCGCCAATGGCAAGCTGACCTACCTGCGCTATCAGCGCATCTTCAGCGGGCCGCGATGGCAAGCCCTGGCGGCCCAGGGAGCGCAGACGCAGCGCGTTCTGTGGGCGAGCACCAGCACGAAGAATCCCGCTTACCGTGACGTGATGTATGTCGAGGAATTGATTGGGCCGGACACGGTGAATACGATGCCGCCCGCCACGATTGATGCATTTCGCGATCACGGACGGCTGCGGAACAGCCTCACCGAGGACGTGGCCGGCGCGCAGAATGTGATGGACAATTTGGCGAGAACCGGCATTTCCATCAAAGAAGTGACCACCAAGCTTACCGACGACGGAGTGAAGCTTTTCGCCGATGCGTTCGACAAGTTGCTGGCTGCGGTCGAGAAAAGCACTCAGTCCAAGGGAAAAACCGCTTGAGCCGGCTGAAAACTTCACTGCCAGAAACTCTCGCCACGGCGGTGAAGGCTGCCGTCGACGACTGGCAGTCAGGCAGCAAGATGCAGCGCCTCTGGCAGCGCGATGCCACGCTGTGGACCGGGAACGATGAGGCCAGTTGGCTGGGATGGTTGGACATTACCGAAGAACAGATCGCGCACCCCATCGAGTTGCGGAATCTTGCCAAAGAAGTTTGGAGCGCGGGTTTCAAAGACATTCTTCTGCTGGGCATGGGTGGATCGAGCTTGTGTCCGGAAGTTCTGCGCATGACCTTCGGCAAGATTGCCGGATACCCTGATCTACACGTTCTCGATTCCACCGACCCCGCGCAGGTGAAGGCCTTCGAAGACAAAGTCGATATTGCCCGGACGCTCTTCATTGTTTCAAGCAAGTCTGGCAGCACGCTCGAACCCAACATCTTCAAGCAGTATTTCTTTGAGCGTACGAAGCAGGCTGTGGGTGCGGATAACGCCGGGAGCCACTTCATTGCCATCACCGACCCCGGATCGAAGATGCAGCAGGTCGCGGAAGCAGATCGTTTCCGGCATATTTTTTTGGGCCGGTCTTCGATCGGAGGCCGCTACTCCGCGCTTTCACAATTCGGCATGGTGCCAGCGGCAGCAATCGGAGTGGATACGAAGAAGTTTCTCGACCGCACGCAGGAGATGGTGCGAGCGTGCGGACCTTCCGCCCCGGTTGGAGAAAATCCTGGTGCGGTGCTCGGAATCATTCTGGGTATAGCTGCACGGAGCCGCCGCGATAAAGTCACGATCATCACTTCTCCAGATCTCTCTGATCTTGGCGCGTGGCTGGAGCAGTTGCTGGCCGAGTCCACGGGGAAAGTTGGAAAAGGCATTATCCCGGTGGACCGCGAGGAACTGGCGGCGCCGGAGGTTTACGGCAACGATCGTGTGTTTGCTTACATTCACACTCAACATGCGACCGAGGTCGCGCAGGATGCGAAGGTGAAGGCACTCGAGCAGGCCGGGCAGGCCGTGCTGCGAATCTCGATGGCTGACAGCTATGACCTGGGCGCGGAATTTTTCCGATGGGAGATTGCCACCGCGGTTGCCGGTTCCATCATCGGGATTAACGCATTCAACCAGCCTGACGTTGAGGCCAGCAAGATGGCTACCCGGAATCTGACTTCCGCCTACGAAAAGACCGGTGCCCTGCCCGCAGAAACACCAGTCGTGGAAGACGGCGGCGTCATGCTGTTCACGGACGAGAACAATGCTGCGGCCCTGGGCCAGGCCGCGGGCAGGGACAAGTCTCTGGCAGGATATTTGAAAGCTCATCTGGGCCGCATCGGCGCCGGTGATTACTTCGCCATGCTGGGATTTATCCAGATGAATGCCGAACACCAAAGAAGACTGCAGGCCATTCGGCACGCGGTCCGGGACAGGAAACATGTGGCAACCTGCCTGGGTTTTGGTCCTCGTTTTCTGCATTCGACGGGGCAGGCCTACAAGGGCGGGCCGAATTCAGGCGTGTTTCTGCAGATGACCTGCGACGATACTTTGGAACTGCCGGTACCACAACAGAGTTACACGTTCGGCGTGGTCAAAGCGGCGCAGGCGCGGGGTGATTTCCAGGTGCTGGCCGAACGTGGGCGGCGCGCCCTTCGCGTGCATCTGCACGATGTAGACGCGGGTTTGGTGAGGCTGACAGCGGCCGTCGAAGAGGCTCTGGGATAGTTTTGACAATGCCGGCGGGACCCTTCGACTTCGCTCCGGGCAGGCTGCCGGCGCTACACTTGATGCGTCTGGATTTCGGCTACAGTTTGAGGTAAGGAGCAACCTATGCAATTGGGAATGGTAGGTCTGGGCAAAATGGGCGCGAACATGACACGCCGGCTGATGCGCGGCGGACATCAACTCGTGGTCTCGGATCTGAGCGCGGACGCGGTGAAGGAACTGGCCGGCGAAGGAGCCGGTGGTTCGTCGTCGCTCGAAGATCTGGTCGGCAAGCTGAAGCCGCCCAGGGCGGCGTGGGTCATGGTGCCATCGGGCGGCGCCACCGAGCAGACGGTGCAGAAACTCGCCGAGCACATGCAGGCCGGCGACGTCATCATCGACGGGGGCAATTCTTATTTCAAGGACGACGTGCGCCGGGCGGGTCAGCTCAAAGGCAAAGGCGTCCATTACGTGGACGTGGGAACCAGCGGCGGCGTCTGGGGCATCGATCGCGGTTATTGCATGATGATCGGGGGGCCCAAAGAAGCGGTCGAGCGGCTCGATCCCATTTTCAAGACCTTGGCTCCGGGAAAAGGCGACATTGCGCGCACGCCCGGCCGGGAAAAAATGGGTGGCACGGCGGAGCAAGGCTACATTCACTGCGGACCTTCGGGCTCCGGCCATTTTGTGAAAATGGTGCATAACGGAATCGAATACGGAATCATGCAGGCTTATGCCGAGGGCTTCGACATCTTCAAGAATGCCACCAGCAAAGACTTGCCGCAGGATATCCGCTACGATTTGAACCTGCCGGATATCGCCGAGGTCTGGCGGCGGGGCAGCGTGGTCAGCTCGTGGCTGCTCGATCTTACGGCCATGGCTTTGACCGAGAATCCGACGCTCTCCGAATACGAGGGCTATGTGGCGGATTCCGGCGAAGGGCGCTGGACGATTCAGGCTGCTCTCGAGGAAGCCGTGCCGGCCGATGTGCTGACCGCGGCGCTGTATGTGCGCTTCCGGTCGCGGCAGCAACACACTTTTGCAGAGAAGATGCTTTCTGCCATGCGGCAGAAGTTCGGCGGGCATATCGAGGCCGGCGCGGTCCCGGCCAGCTCAACCAAGAAGAGCGCGTAGCCGGAACTTATGTCTGCGCAGAAATTTTGAGGATCTGAACATGGCTCAATTGGCGGAACAGCCCAGGCTAGCCCCACCGCCCACTGGTAAACAGGGAGATCCTTGTGTGATGGTGATCTTCGGCGCCGCCGGCGATCTGACGGGACGCCTGTTGATTCCCGCGCTGTACAACCTGGCCCGGGCGGACTTGCTCTCGAAGGAGTTCGCGGTGCTGGGCGTGGCACGGAAGCAGATGACGGATGAGGAATTTCGCAAGAGCATCCAGGACGATGTTAAAGAGTACTGCGGCGACTGCATCCAGGCCGACACCTGGGAGAACTTCTCGCGGCGCTTCTATTACTTTGGCGGCGATTTCAATGATGACCAGCTTTATGCGAAGATCAAAGATCGTCTTGCCCAGATTGACCGCGATCACTCCACGCATCAAAACTACTTCTACTACATGGCGACGGCCCCGAGTTACTTCGGTCCCATGGTTGAGAAACTCGCCGCGCATGGACTGATGGAGCAAAGTAACGACCACTGGCGGCGAGTGGTTATCGAAAAGCCCTTCGGCCACGACTTGGAGTCGGCCAAAGCCCTCAACCAGCAATTGCTCAAGCTTGCCGACGAAAAACAGATCTACCGCATCGACCATTATTTGGGCAAAGAGACGGTGCAGAACATCATGGCGTTTCGCTTTGCCAACGGAATCTTTGAGCCCATCTGGAACCGCCGCTACATCGATCACGTACAGATTTCCGTTGCCGAAACCGTAGGCGTGGAAGGCCGCGGCAGCTATTTCGAACACGCGGGCTCCATGCGCGACATGGTGCCCAACCACATCATGCAACTGATCAGCCTGACCGCGATGGAGCCTCCCATTTCGTTCGACGCCAATGCCGTGCGCGACGAACAGGCTAAGATCCTGCATGCCATCCAGCCCATCAGCGATGAGGAAGTTCTGAGCCGCTCGGTGCGCGGGCAGTACGGGGATGGCACCGAAGATGGAAAGCACGTCTCCGCCTACCGTTCCGAAAGCGACGTTGCGCCGGATTCCCGCACCGAGACCTTCGTTGCCATGAAGTTGCTCATTGACAACTGGCGCTGGGCCGACGTTCCTTTCTATTTGCGTACGGGAAAGCGCATGGCGGCGCGCAACACCGACATTGTGATTCAGTTCCGCCGGGCTCCCTTTGTATTGTTCCGGGATACCTCCGTGGAGCACATGATGCCGAACCAGTTGGTGCTGCACATCCAACCGGAGGAAGGTATTTCCCTGCAATTTGCGGCAAAAGTGCCCGGCCAGGTGATGCGCCTGGGAACAGTGGACATGAACTTCGAATATCAGGAATACTTCGGAAAGCAGCCCAGCACTGGCTACGAGCGCTTGTTGCACGATTGCATGATCGGCGACCAGACGCTGTTTCAACGGGCGGACATGGTGGAGGCGGGCTGGAGCGTGGTCAATCCGGTGCTCGATCTGTGGAAGGCACTGCCCCCAAGGAATTTCCCGAATTACGCCTCCGGCAGTTGGGGGCCGAAAGAGGCCGACGAACTGTTGGAGCGCGATGGCCGGCGCTGGAGGAACTTCGAGAAATGATACTGGCTGGCGATATTGGGGGAACGAACGCTCGACTGGCCTATTTTCAGCCTCAGAATGGCCATCTCCGGCTGATTTCCGAGCGCATCTTCCCCAGCCGCGAGTACAAAGAATTGGGTGAGATTGTTTCCAAGTTTCTCGAAGACTCCGCCACCCGGCCCGAGGTCGCCTGTTTCGGAATCGCGGGCCCGGTACACAATGGACGCGTCGAGACCTCGAACCTTCCCTGGATCGTCGAACAGTCCCGCTTGGCGAAACAAATTCAACTGCCTGCCACTTTGTTGATCAACGATCTGGAAGCGAGCGCGTGGGGCATTGCAGCGCTCAGCCCGCAGGATCTGGTTCCACTCCATCGAGTCGCGCGGTCGGTTGGTAATCAGGCGGTGATCGCGCCGGGAACCGGCTTGGGAGAAGCGGGATTGTTCTGGAACGGCAGCCAACATGAGGTCTTTGCCTGTGAAGGCGGACATGTGGACTTCGGGCCCCAAGGGGATCTGCAAATCGAACTGCTGCGGTTCCTGGCGAGCCGCTACGAACACGTAAGTTACGAGCGCATCCTCTCCGGCCCCGGTCTGGTCCACGTGTATGAGTTTCTGCGCGAAAAAGGCTGCGGAGACGAACCGGAGGGATTTGCCGCGCAACTTGCCCAGGGAGATCCCGCTGCGGCGATTTCCCGCGCCGCTGTGGACAGCACAAATGGGCTGGCAGAGCAGGCGCTGGATCTCTGGATCTCGGTTTACGGCGCGGAAGCCGGCAATCTGGCTCTCAAAGCCATGGCGACCGGCGGAATCTTTCTCGGGGGCGGAATCTCCCCGAAGATTTTACCCAAGCTCACGGGTCCGCTCTTCATGCGTGCTTTTCTGGATAAAGGCAGATTGCGCCCGCTGCTGGAAGGCATCCCGGTCGAAATCATCACCAACGATAAGGCCGGTCTGCTGGGGGCAGCCCGGTGTGCAGCGGCAAAATCCAGCAACCACCGGAAGGGAGTGCTGTGAGTACACCCGTGGAGCTGCGTAGACTGACCACTCCGCAGGATCTTTTTCAGGCGGCCGCCGAGGAAGTCATACGCTCCGCAACCAGCGCAATCACGGAGCGCGGCCGCTTTACAATTGCGCTCTCCGGTGGATCGACTCCCAAAAACCTGTACACCTTGATCGCGGCTAACGCCAGCGCCAGCCTGCCCTGGGATCGCATGTTCTTCTTCTGGGGCGATGAACGCCATGTTCCCCCGGACAATCCCGACAGCAATTACCGCATGGCCAAAGAAACCCTCTTGTCGAAGGTTGCCATCCCGCCAGCCAACATCTTCCGCATCCCTGCCGAGAACCCGGATGCTTTGGCCGCAGCGGACGCCTACGAACAGACACTGCGGAAGTTTTTCGCCGTCGCGCCCGGCGAATTTCCCCGCTTTGATCTGATCCTTCTGGGCATCGGACCGGACGGACATACGGCGTCCTTATTCCCGGAAACTGCGGCGTTAGAGGAGAGATCGCGACTGGTGGTCGCCAACTGGGTGGAGAAGCTTCAAACCAACCGGATTACTTTCACGCTGCCAGTGCTGAACGCAGCTCGTTGTGTTGCGTTCCTGGTGAGTGGAACGGACAAGGCAGCGGTTCTGCACGAAGTTCTCGAAAGCAACGCCCCAGCTGAGAAATACCCCTCGAAACTGGTGCAGCCGAGCCCGGGCAAGCTGATCTGGTTCGTCGATCGAGCGGCAGCCAGCCAATTGTCAGCGGCCGCGTGAAGAAGATTTCCAGCCGCGTGGAGCGCTAGCCGCGCCAGCCACTGATTTCCTTCAGGCCCTTGCCGCGGGCGTGTTCAAACAGCCGCACGCGATGGCGGGAATGTTCAAACTCATGGATGTCCGCCCACACTTCCGCCTGCCAGGCCTTGTCGTGGGTGGCGGACTCGCCGCAGCTGGCACAACGGGTGTGCAAACTGATGGAGGTTGCCTCGGCCGCAACGGCTCCCGACAATTCAATGAAGATGCAGCGAACCTCCCGGATCTCCTCGTTTTCATCGAACAGGTGTTCGTAACGCAGTAAGTAGCCGAATCCCAGCTTGCGGGCTTCGGCTTCGGCTTCAGCACGGGTGTGAAACGGGCCATATTCCGCCCGCAGTTGTTCGGTGGAATCGCAAGCCATCCAGAAGGTCTCTTTGTAGTCCATTCCCGCCCCACCCAGGAATTGCGGACAGCTCGAGCCTGCTTGTGAGCCCGCCTATTGGGTCGAGTCTTCCACTGCAATTTGCAGGCCGACCACAAGGAAATACAAGTCGTTGTTTTTCAATGCCTTGCCCGAACTTTCGAATGAAGCATGAGCACCGGAATGCAAACCTTTTGCAGCAGTTGTGCTGGTCGCGAAACGCAGCTCGCAGGATTCCCGCAACGGTCCGCACTATTCATCGCGTCCTCGATCCAAGTCTTGCCACCATGGCCGGCCACGGGCATAGCCAACTCGAGCCGGTTCCAGTCCCCAGTTGGTTGAACGTTGCTTGATTGTTGACGACCTGGTCGGTGGTGCGCACAAGCTTGCCGATCTCACGGTTCGTGAGGCCTTTCCCCAACGAGGGTCGCCACTTGAGGTTCCTTTGAGATCAAACGCTTCACACGGCATCATAAGGCGGAGTTGAAGGGCTGATACTCAACGCCGGCGAATTTCCTTGTGGCTGCAACCTTGGACCAGCAAGTCGAGCAGTGCACTTGCTGATCGCGGGGCGTAACTTTCATTTCTGTCGAGATCATCACGTCAGTTTTGCTCTGGTCTCTTATTTCTGTTTCTGTCTCTGTTTCATGCTTCCGATTATGTTTCCTCGCTATCGGTTAAGCACGTCCTTCTACCCATCTACTCTGGCCGCCGCCGGCATTACTAAGACCAACGTTTACTTGCACTAACTTGCACTTATTAATTGCCACATAGATAAAGCGTTGGGCTAGCACCCCTTCATCGGGGTTAAGCTCCGGAGCATAGGAGAGAAAGTGCTCGAGGTGCAGCCGGCGATGTGGCCGCAGAAGTTGCTGCAGGGACAATTCTTTCCCACCAGCAAGAGTTGATTTGATCAGTTGGTTTTCCGCAATCACCTGCGCGGTCGGATTTTTCGTTACTTTCGTGCGTCCAAGAAGAACGACAATGAGCATTCTTGAACAGATCCCGTTGAGGCGAGAGTCAACAATGGGGCTAGAGCTAGGAAGTTATGCGGCATCCCTCAGAGCCCCGTTTCAACACAGATCTATCCGTTCGGGTGTTTGGTATCGACGCGGACAGTCGTCCATTCTCAGAAGATTCTCAACTACGAAACATTAGTGATCACGGCGCCAGGATTCAGGGCATTGTCAAACAACTGAAGCCCGGAGACATCATTGGGATCAGGCTCCACGGACGAAAGGCGCGCTGCAAGGTCGCATGGGCAATAAACCTTGAACCTATCGATAGGAACCAAGCAGGAGTGCGAGTGCTCGCAGGGGAGCCCTGTCCGTGGCAAGAGGAGAGGGAGAAACAACAGGCTAACGCGACCAGACCTGTTTCGCGGACGCCTCCGCCGGCGAGAGACAAGAGGAAGTTTGCGCGGCACTCGATTCCGTTTCCCCTTGAAATTCGAGGCAGTAGCGGGGTCAGCCTCCACATCAGGACACACGCCGCAGACATAACCGGCAACGGCTGTTACGTTCAGACCATGCAACCTCTTCCGAAAGGAACGAACTTGAAGATCACCTTCTGGCTGAGTTCCGAACAGCTTCTTACGACCGCGATTGTAAGAACCAGCACTCACGGAGTGGGTATGGGCATCGAGTTCACCGGTATCGACGAGGAAACTCAGAAACGGCTACAAAAGCAACTGGAGGGTATGGTTATCCCCGGCAGACTCGCTCTAGCAAAGTCGACTTCTTCATAGCGTTGCGACGCTTAGAAAGACATCGGAATTGATCTCACGGTTATGTCCAAATCTACTCGGAAGATACAATTTGCCTTCGGTTCCGCCATTTTGACCTTGCTGGTCGTAGGCGCGATCTCATATCGCGGCATGACCGCCTCCAGTGAAAGCGAACGATGGCTTCGGCATACGCACGAAGTTCTGGAGAGCCTCCAGGGCTTGTGTTCTGCCATGGGCGGTATGGAATCGAGTTATCGCGGCTTCGCATTGACGGGCAGGCAAACCTTTGTCGAGTCCTTCCGCGCCACCCGGCTAAATGCCCAGCAGGAATGGTCGACGCTCGGTGCTTTGACGCTGGATAACCGTCTGCAGCAGAGCCGGCTCCCAGATCTGTCCAG